>ERZ889078.504-NODE-504-length-35312-cov-17.213291_pt1 | contig 35312 bp, 29 predicted proteins | sample MGYA00521266_ERZ889078 | MGnify/ENA primary metagenome ERZ889078 (study PRJEB32303, sample SAMEA104408618) | aquatic metagenome | biome: Brackish water; feature: Pelagic; material: water | place: Baltic Sea | collected 2014-06-16T06:34:00 | depth 76,534 m ...
TTATATCACATTAGTATCACTTTGCTTATCTTTGTGGTCAATAATTATTCCATTTTTAATAATGTGACAAACTATTTAAAAAAACATAATGAACAGAAGTGGTTTAAAAAATATCGCAGCTTCATCATTTGCTGATAAGTTTAGAATAGTTATTCCAGATAATAAGACTGCATTGCAGTTATTATCCGACATTAAATGGAAGGATGGATTTGTATGTACAAAATGTGGCAGCACTAATTACTGTAAAGGAAAGAGTATATCTTCCAGAAGGTGTACAAGATGTAAAAAGGAAGAGTCGGCTACTGCTCATACAATTTTTCACAGATGTAAAATTCCAATAAACAATGCACTGGAAATTGCATATCTTGTATGTAATGTTGCTGCCATTTCGTCATATGAAATTGGCCGACAGTTAGACATGCGGCACATGACATGTTATGGTTTTCAGAAAAAAGTAATAGGTTGTTTGAATGGTGAAAATGATGATAAACTACTTAAAACCCTGTTATCACAAGTCCATGAGAAGGTTTCCTTGCTGCCATAATATTGTTCAAATTATTTAGATACTGGGTGCATAGTTTTTAATAGACACAAAAAAAGAGGCGTAGATAATTCAACGCCTCTTTTTTATATTAAGTAATAGTCTTATTTAAGAACTATTTTTCTGTCTATTTTATCGTTATCGCTGGTAATACTTAACAAATAAATTCCTTTTGCCTGATCGCTAATATCAAAACTATTATTGTACTGACTAGAAGAAGCACTCATTATTTCGTTAAAAATTACCTGACCGTTTATGCTAATAAGTTTAACTTGAACATCTCCTTGTTTTTCAGCATCAAATTTAACATTCAGCATACCTGTTGTAGGATTAGGATAAATACTTAGATTCTCAACTTGAGTTTCTTCAAACCCAACACCATCAACTGTAAAATCAAGCGACCAACCTTCGTCTCTTATTGTTGAGTTTGAGCTCCACATAATCAAGATGGCATTCGTTTCAACAACTATTGGATCAGGAATTGTACTACCTGAATATTCACCAATTAGAGAAGCATTAGCACCATTATAAACTTTAACTTTATCTTTACCTTCTTCAGTTGCCATTGCAGTAAAGTCAAGGCTATATCTTACAGCTTCTGGATGACTTAAATTGAAAACACAACTAGTTCCATTATTATAATAAAAACTCATACTACCATCCGAAATTGTGCCAGAAGGATCAGTGATTTGAGTTGATGTACACCATGTAGGAAGTTGTGATGTGTATTCGGCTTTAAAACCGGGAGCTTCTCCAACAGAACTAAAGGTAATGTATAATTGGTTTCCGGTAGATGTTATTGATGAAGGAATATCACTTCCGCTAAAAGTTCCTATTATCTCTGCATTTTCATCACCACCATCGTAAACTCTTAATTTATCATTATTGTAAGTATCAAATTCAATAAATGAAAGAGTAATACTTGTAACTGAATCCTGATCATTTTGAGGATTAATTAACCATTGGGCCGACATTCCCTGTGGATAATCTTCGGCAGGGCTACTTCCATCAGTAAACGAACCAACTAAAGTGGTGAGTTCTTTTTCGCCAGATGCTACGTATGGATAATTTGCATCGCCAGGATAAATATTCTTTACCATTCCTTGTTGTTGGTTAAATCCGTTTACGCTATACAATGTATAGAATCCATTTCCAGATCCACTCCATCCAAAATTAAAGTGATAATAGTTCATTCCCTGATAACCATCGCATACAAATGCATGACCACCATCGGATGATCGTCCTGAATAATAAATTGGTCGAAAATTGTCTAATTCAGCCTGCATCCAGCTTTCCCATGTACTTGAAGTAGTGCCGCTTTTTGATACATGTTGAACAGAGTTTTGATAGTTGAAATAATTTTTAAGAGCATATGGAACATCCTCGCTATAAGCACCTGAACCATCCCAACCAAACATCATATCCACAGATACAGCACCATGAAATCCTATTTCAGCAATTTCCCAAATATATTTATCATTAATAACATCTGTCATGCCATCCCAGTTGTAATCGGCTTCTCCAAAATTGGCGGAAATCGTTCCATAGGGAGGCCAGTTATAACTATGCGAACCTGTACCCGATAGAGGATATCTCCAGTAATGCATAATGATTGACATTGCAGTTGATACACAACCAACATAAACGTGTCCACCTGGGCCTGCATCATCTTCAGGGCACATAGCGTTATATGGATTATCTTGATTCCATAATGAAGTAACCAATGGGTCCATGTCTCTACCGCCTCTTAAATTTAAAGTTGCAGGGTCATTCGTTGTATATGATTTCCACTGTGACATTATATCAGCTTCAGCTTCAATATTATTTTCACGAATAAAATTCACCTGATCAACATACGACTGCATCCAGCTTTGAAAACCGTAAAAACCGTTTTCCAATACGGGGAAATTGTCGGTAAAATTGTAACCAATTACTGGATTCATAGCATCGTTACCCGATACAACAACCCATCCATTTTCGAAATTAACTACGTAATACGCATTTTCTGCGAAATATGATTCGGTAATATTCAAATCATAATAATTAACTGATTCGCCATATTGATTCGATTTTTCAAAAAAGAAATTTACGGCAACTTGTTCAGCTTTTTTCAGGCTAATGTCTTTTGCAAATATACTTGCAGTAACAGCAAATATCACTAAAATGCTAAGTAAAACTTTTGATTTCATATGTTATTAATTTGATTTTAATTAATTTGACGGCAAATATACCGAAAATAAAAATTATTAAGATTAACTTTTATAACCTATTGACAAGATATTTTATTTCAGGGTTGTATGAATAGGTTATTTATCTTTGTGCTATAAGAGTTCATGGTAATAAGCTGAACGTTAAATAGATTAATTCTAAATAGAAAACGCCGAAATATGTCAATATTAATTGAAAATATAAAGGAACTTATGCAGGTTGAGGGGACTCCACGATTGCTTGTTAAGGGAAAAGAAATGTCGAAAATAGCCACAATCAAAGATGCATTCTTATTTATTAAAGATGGTAAGATTTCGGCTTTCGGAAAGATGAGCGAGCTGAATAAGGATGAAATTTTATTTTCAACAAGCGACATTCAGGTTATTAATGCAACCGGCAGGATGGTGTTTCCTTCGTTTGTTGATTCACATACTCATTTGGTTTATCCTGCATCGCGTGAAATAGAATATATCGATAAGATAAAGGGATTATCATATGAAGAAATTGCCCGCAGGGGTGGTGGCATACTTAATTCGGCAAAGCTAATGCAAGATGCTTCGGAAGATGAGTTGGTTGAAAGCTCTTTAAAGAGATTAAATGAAATAATCAGATATGGAACAGGTGCTGTGGAAATTAAAAGTGGCTATGGGTTAACTGTTGACTCGGAGCTTAAAATGTTAAGGGTAATTAAACGACTAAAACATCTTTCTCCCTTAACTATTAAGGCAACTTTTTTAGGAGCACATTCAATACCACTCGAATATCGTGGAAACCAGACTAAATATGTTGATACTGTTATAAATGAAATGTTACCTCAGGCTGCCGAAGAAAATCTTGCAGATTATATTGATGTGTTTTGCGATACCGGATTTTTTACTGTCGAAGATACTGAACGGATATTGGAAGCCGGAATGAAGTATAATATAAGAGGGAAAATACATGCCAATGAGCTGGATTACTCAGGGGGTATTCAGGCAGGTGTAAAATATAATGCTTTGTCGGTTGACCATTTAGAATTTACCGGGAAAAAGGAGATAGAGGCTTTGTTAAAATCTGAGACAATGCCTACAGTGCTTCCCGGTGCTGCCTTTTTTCTTGGAATGAGATATGCTCCCGTTCGTGAAATGATGGATGCCGGGTTACCTGTTGCCCTTGCAAGTGATTTTAATCCGGGGTCATCACCATCAGGTAATATGCAACTAATTGTTTCAATGGCATGTATCTTATATAAAATGCTTCCCGAAGAGGCAATAAATGCTACAACAATAAATACAGCTTATGCCATGGGAATTAGTGATAAACTTGGAAGTATTGCTGTGGGTAAAAAAGCAAATGTGTTTATTACATCCGAAATCCCAACTTATGAGTATATGCCATATTATTACGGAACCAATAAGGTTGAAACAGTAATTTTGAATGGGGAAGTTATTAACTAATTCTTTTGTTAGTTCTTTAAGCAATATCCAGGTTTTATGTCATACTGAACGCAGTGAAGTATCTCTATAACCAATTAGATTCTTCGCTGCGCTCAGAATGACAATATATATATTGTTAGTATCTATCAATAATTAAACTCAAAATCCCCGGGAATAATACCAGCCTCAAACGATGAAATAAATGTACCTGTGGCTGAATATCTGTAAACCAGTCCGTCTTGGTTATAATCTAATGCATCTGAAACGTAAATTTCACTATTAACAGGATCAATGCCCAATGTGTAATATGTATTATTGACAGAAGTAATAATTGCATTATCAGGTAATTTCAAACTATTAATCGACATGCTAAATACACCATTGTTTAAAAAGTAAATAGTGTCTTTAGTACCATTAATGCACAAATTATCAGGGTTTTGAAGAATATCTTCAAATTCGATTGTCTTTACAATTTCCAATGAAACAGGATTAATCTGCCATAAAGTTGGCATTTCATCATTCATAAATCCCCCGCTACAGAGTACCCACAGTAATCCATCCTTATCAATCACCATGCTATTTGGTTCTATTCCAACAATTATTGAATCAACAAGAATATCAATATCAGAATCAATAACCATTAATGTATTGTTCAGTTTTGTTTGATTATAGGCTGACCAATTTGCAATAAATACCCTGTTTTGTGATTTAATCATGCAATCAGAACTTTTTCCAATCTCAATGCCACCGATTATTTCATAAATTACAGGATCAACAATCGTAATTGACGAGCTGTAAAGATCAGATACATATGCCTTATTATCATCTATAAATATCATTTCGCGAGGTGAGACTAATCCGTTGATTTTTCCTTCAAATTCCAATGTATTTCTGTTGATACCATAAATAAGGCCTGAGTTATTAATTACCACATAAACCGAGTTATTTTTAATGGTTAAGCTTTGTGCCACATCTCCAAGAGGCACATTGTTTACTTTGTAGAATAAACTTTTTCGAATTTCTGATCTATCAGGATAATAGTAAGATAATGAAGAGTTCGCAACAGAATAATTACCCTCGTTTAGGATAAAGATGCCTCCTTCTTCAATCAGGGTCGAATCAGGTTCACCATTATCTTTGCTGGTACACGAAATCAATAAGGAAATCAATGAAAGGAAAACTATATTTTTATACATCTTTTACATACTAAAGCTTAATGATAATTCATAATTTCTTCCAGGCATGGCTCGCCAAAGAACTGCCTGATAATCGATATTAAATATGTTGTTGACTTTGAATCTTAAATCAAGTTTTGACTTTTTAATTTTAAAGCTTTTACCCAACGACATATTGTTAAGTGTATAACCGGGGAGTCTGAATGAATAGTTATCATCCGAATTATATGAAGTATTTCTGGCATCGGTATACGAGATACTCCATGTTGCATAATACTCCTTTAAATTGATGTTTAAATAGCCAACAACTGAATGAATTGGGACATAAAGAAGTTGAATATCAGAAGTCCCATCGTTTTTAGCATCGGCACTATTATTGGTGCTCCTTGTATATGCGTATTCAGTAAATAGGTTGTATGAAATGCTGCCAATTTTACCATTGGTTTTTAACGACAACTCAACTCCTCTGGCATAAACGTTTGCTATGTTATCAGGACTCCAATACCTGTAATCTCCTGGTAACCAAATTATCCAATTCTTTACAGATGAGGCGTATATACTCCCTGCAAGTGAAATAATATTTTTTTTATTAATAGAGAAAACATAATCTAATCCGAACTCTGAATCCGTACTAATTTCAGGCAATAGATTTTCATTACCTCCAGGATACCAGTATAGATCATTTAACGAAGGGGTATTTTGGTTTCGGGAAAGCACCAATCTTAAATGTAGGTCATGCCCTGACAAAGGCTTATAATTAATTCCAATCATAGGAATTATAGGAATTGTTGCAATATCCGAAATTTCCGATCTTATTAAAGCTTCTGCAATGACATTTGATGTCAGCCTTTTTTTAACACTTACAAATGCATTTAGCAAACTTCGTTGTTTTGTATCCAGATAGTTGCTGCTGTTGACCCTTTCGTGGCAAACTTTTATGCCCGACTTAATAATCAATCCATTCTTTAATTCGTTAGTTATATTTCCTGCTAATGAATAGCTATCGATTGTATTTCGCGAATTAATTTGTGATATTGTAGCATCAAGGCTATCAGAAGTTCGCAGGTAATAAACTAAGTTATCGTAAAAGTATGCTCCTACTAATTCCAGTTTTGTATTAACATTATTTACTTCCCATTTTAGTATGTTTTTAGAGAAAAAATCATCCTGCAATTCCGTTTGATTACCACCTTTTTCAACGTTAGTCATAATTGTGGGGATATCTCTGTTATTCCACTGATTCCATGTTATTAAGGTCAGGCTTTGTTTGTCGTTTAATTGGTAACTCAGTTGATGAGTAAATCCAAAATTGATGAAATCAGCATTGGTTTGCATCATCTTTTTTCCATAAGGTAATATGGCATTATTGTTATATTGGAAATTGTTTGAAGAAGACTGTCGAAATATCCTTGTGCCTGAATATAATTTTGATTTACCAAGATTAATTCCAAGGGAAGTTAGATAAGTATTGTAACTGCCTACGGTTTGCTCAAATGCTATGGGATTGTTTCGTTGATGGGTGCCATTACTTGTTAAACTTATGATTCCTCCAAGAGCACCACTCGATTCTGAAAGAGAACTACCACCATATAGTAATTCAACTTTATCGAAGAAGACTCCCGGTAGTAGTGAAAAATCCGTTTGCCCAAGCATGGGTGAGTTAATGTTAAATCCTTCCCATAATACTTTAGTATGTGATGCTCCGGTTCCCCTAAACGAAACAGTTGATAACGATCCTTTACCATAGGATTTTACAAAAACCGGAGTGTATGCGGAGAGTAATTCTCCTATGTCACTTAAATTTAGTTCCTTCCGTGCTATTGAATCTATCGTTGTTGTTTTTGTTGTGGAGTTAAGATCGTATTGGCTGCTAATTATTTCGAGTTCATTTAGTTGAAGTGTGTCATAAATCAATTGACTTCTTAAGCTTCCTATTGCGAAAACAATAATAAAAATTAGAAGTTGATATTTAAGACATCTAAACATACTTCGGGCTATAATTTTATCAACTTATCAGTTAGTACAGTATCGTCACAATAAATACTTATTAAGTAATAGCCAGCAGTGAGAAAGCTGATATCAATATATTCATCAGGCATGGCAATGTTTTTAATAATATGTCCACCCATGGAAGAAATAATTACCCTATCAATTTTGTGTGAGTTGTTTATTCTAAAATTATTATCAACTGGGTTTGGGAAAATTAGTCCTCCTTTATTTTTTATTATTTCTGTAATGCTAGTGTTATCACGATTATTTATTATACCAATACCATCAAGGTCGAAGCCCGAAGATTCGAAAGGGGTTGGCCAGGGATCATTAATAATCCGACCTTCTGAATCGAATGAAGCATATGTACTGTCAATACTACCAACCACATCAATTATTCGAACGGACGTAATATTGTAAATATCAAGCACGTCAATATTTTTTAATTCAGATAAATCGAAAGGAACACCATAGTAGCCTCTGTATTTACCGGCAAGATTATTAATTTTGGTTGCATCGGTAAGACCAAAGGTTTCCGTTTGGATCTCTTGTTGAGTCAGTGAAACTGAGTTAAATCGAAAGTAATTAATGTTATTTGAACTAACCTCTACAAATGCCAGTTCAAGAAAATCATCAGTAAACGAATTTTCAAATATTGCCAAATCCCAACCAAGTCCATCTGCTATTGGTACATCGAAACTAAGTATTGCGATCCCACCATCGCCAAGACTTACTACTCCATTGTCGGGTTTATCAATTCCACTTTCATCATCCCCGTAAATTGCCATGCCTAGTGATTGATTTGAGATATCAGCATATCCCCGGTCAACAACACAATTATTTGCCCAGGCAATAAATATATTACTGTCGGCATGGATTGCGGTTGTTCCTTGTTGATCTGCTGGAGGGGCATATTGTGAATAAACAGCAGATATTCCAAAAAACAGAACGGAGGTGACTATAATTTTTAGTTTATTGTTTATCATGATAATTGAGTAATTCAGAACTTGATCTAACATCAAGTCATGAGATGTGACTTATTTTTTAATGAATGTTGCTGTCGAGAACTCATTTTCACCCAGTAGATTAACAATATAGAATCCATTATTCAGATTGCTAATATCAATTATTGCATTTCCATTATTGTTCCCAAATGCATCTTCAATAATTACTCGGCCATTTAGATCCATAATTTTGTAAGCATCAAAATATGAATAATTGCTAGCATGAATTGTGATTAAGTCTGATGCCGGGTTTGGGAATAAACTGATTTCTGTACGAGTGATTTCATTTGTTCCGGTATTGTTTCTGTAATCAATGGCAATTGCATCAGGTGCTATTTCAGCATCAAATCCTCCAACTAATTCACCATTCATCTGGTATATTTTTCCTTCACCAATTGAGAAATAATCAGTTGTTGTTACATAGAATAAGTTATTTAGTGTATCAAGTTTTGCTGCTGAAATAGAAAGTGATTGTGACGGAACTACTGCAGTATCAATTACACTAAAGTTCGACAAATCAATTGATCCAATTCCTCCATTCATAACTGTATAAAGAATATTGTTTTGAATGCCAGCAATTTTACCTATGGATTCATTTATTTGATGCGACTCAATGCTTGTGCCTAATTTGCTCATTGAATTAATGTAACCCGTTGATCCTCCCCAAGGAGTAATACAAAGAGCCTGGATTTTGTTGTTGAAGTAAAATAGGTCCATCATTCCACTTCCAGCAGCATCAAAATCAATCTCATCAACAAGTGTGTAATCGTTAATACTTACAATAGCTATTTTTCCAACTGTACTTGCCCAGCCTCCCGGAACAGCCACATAGGCAAAATCATTCATGATAAGTAAACCGGATGATTCGTCGGAAATATCTGTAACTGTCGCAGTAAGGGAAAGATCCCAGGTTGAATATACTTTAACAAAATTGTCAGTTACAGGATATTGAAATGAAGCCAGCAATTCGTCCTCATGTACGAGCAAACGATTAACTCCGGTTGCTTCAACAATTCCAACTCTTTCGTATGTGTCAAGATCAAATTTGGCGATTGAATCCTGTGCTGCCACATAAGCATACTTTCCGGCAATTACAATATCTTGGATACTATGGGTAATTATACTCCCAAAATTGGATGTAATACCATTTTCAGGTTTAAAGGATGCAATTGAAACGTGGTCATCAGGATTACCAAAATCGCCTCCTGAGCCCACAATTACCTGGTTAACATAGTTGTTCTGAGCTGTGACATTTGTTAATGACAGTACAGCCAACGCTACAAATAGTAAATAAATTTTTCTCATAAAAAAAGCTTTAAGATTTAAAAGAAACACGTTAATTAATTAAACCTCAAAACTTTACAGGACTAGACTAGTTGGAATGATATTATATCATCTTGCTTTTATCCCGAAAGCCTTGATTAATTTCAACAAAGGCAGGTCTTCTGACTTACTCGCTTTTGAGGCCTTCCCATATCGCCTAAGGCAATATAGTGACCGGGTTTCAAAAGCTGAATTTGAGTATTACAGCAGCGGGAACTGTACAGGATTCACACCTGTTTCCCTATTAAGTCATCCATCAGGTCAGATGGAATTGACACCAAAGTTGGAGCAAAGGTAGATAAAATATTACGTGTTGGAGTCTGACTTTGATTTTTTCATTAAAAAATAGATAATTTAGGGATGCCTTACGAAATTAAGAGGCAAATAATATTTAGTTTTACAAAACACTATTAATCTTATTAAGAAAATGAAAAATCTACAAAGCAATGTACCTTTCAGGAAAAATAGATTGGTATGAACTAAAAATCGATCATCCTGAAACTAAAGAATAATAACGATTAAAAATATTTACAATGCGTAACTTAAAACTTTCTTATTTGTTTGTGATTATGGCTTTTACAATTACTGGTTGCTGTAAACACAATGAAAACTCATTAGCAATTTCGTCACCATCCAATAATATAAATGTAGACTTTTTTCTTGACGATAATGGATCACCAAATTATGCCATAGCTTTTTTAGGTGAAAATATAATCGATACATCCGCAATGGGATTTGAATTTCTTGATCAACCTCAAATGCAAAGTGGTTTTGAAATAATTGAAACTGAAACTAGCTCGGTTAATGAAGAATGGGAGATGCCATGGGGAGAGCAACGTATGGTGGTAAATAATTACAATGTGTTGATTGTAAAACTTCAGGAAGAGCAACCTCCCAAGAGAAAACTGAACGTGTATTTCAAAGCCTACGATTATGGAATTGGATTTAGATACGAATTTCCAAAACAAAATGGAATTGACAGCCTGTTTATTATTGATGAAAATACTCAGTTTAGTTTAACCGATGATCATATTTGTTGGTGGACTCCCGGTGACTGGGATATTTATGAGCATCTTTACAACACAACGAAATTCACCGATATTGATGCTATTTCAAAACGAAATCACTATGGATTAGCTCAAACATATATTCCCGAAAATGCTGTAAATACACCTGTTACAATGCGGACAGATAATGGAATACATCTAAGCTTTCATGAAGCAAATCTTACCGATTATGCAGGGATGACACTGAAAATTGATAAGGAGAATCTCTCAATGACAAGTGAGTTGGTTGGCTCCGATAGATTTGATTATAAAGTTAAAAGAGCTCTTCCATTTGTAACGCCATGGCGTACAATTCAAATCAGTGAAAATGCCACCGGACTAATCGATTCAAAGTTAATTCTTAACCTAAATGAGCCAAATATACTCGGAGATGTAAGTTGGTTTATACCAAAAAAGTATATGGGTATCTGGTGGGAAATGCACATTGGCACAAAAAGCTGGGATATGAAAAGTGGGAAACACGGAGCAACAACCGAAAATGCTCCTAAGTTCATTGATTTTGCTTCAAAAAATAACATTAAAGGATTGCTAATCGAAGGTTGGAATACTGGTTGGGAACACTGGATCGGGTTTGAAGACAGGGAAGGTGTTTTCGATTTTGTTACCCCTTACCCCGACTACGATATTGACAAGGTAGTTGCTTATGCAAAGAGCAAAGGAGTTGAAATAATTATGCATCACGAAACATCAGGAGCCCCACGAACTTATGATAAACAGATGGATACCGCATTTGCCTTAATGAATAAATATGGAATTACCTCCGTAAAAACAGGATATGTAGGCAAGATAATCCCCAAAGGAGAATATCACCATGGGCAATGGATGGTTAATCACTATCGTAAAGTAATTGAAACTGCGGCCAAATATAATATTGCAGTTAATGCCCATGAGCCAATTAAAGCAACTGGAATCAGACGTACTTATCCCAACGCTATTTCTCGTGAAGGACTACGCGGACAGGAGTTTAATGCCTGGGCACAGGATGGTGGAAATCCTCCCGAACATTTATCTATAGTTGCTTTTACAAGGATGCTGGCAGGGCCAATTGACTTCACTCCAGGTGTTTTCGACATTAAGTTGCCAACCAAAGAAAACAATCAGGTTAACACAACAATTGCCCATCAGTTAGCTCTTTATGTTGTGATTTATAGTCCAATACAAATGGCTTGTGACCTGCCCGAAAATTATGAAGGGAATTGTGCATTTGATTTTATTAGGGATGTTGGTGTTGACTGGGAACAAACAAAGGTGCTCAATGGCGAAGTTGGTGATTTTGTTACAATTGCACGCGAGGAGAGAGGGACAGGAAATTGGTTTGTGGGAAGTATCACTGATGAAAATAGTAGGGATATAACCATTAATTTCGATTTTCTCCCGGCCAAGGTAAGTTACAAAGCTATGGTTTATAAAGATGCTCGTGATACCCATTGGGATAACAATCCCACAAGTTACGAATTGGAGGAATTAATTGTTACAAATGACCTTACCAAAACATTTCACCTTGCCGAGGGAGGAGGGCTGGCTATTAGTTTGATAGCTCAATAGAAAAAGATTTTAAAAAATGTTTGGTAGAATATATTAATTAGTAAATTGCACATTGCTAATACATAATATAAACCCAATCATTTTATTATGTCATATAAACCTTTTTTTCTTTCAATTTTCTTAATTGCATTCCTGTATTTTTCTGGTTATTGTCAAACCTGGGAACCTGAGTGGGGTGCTGAAAATACTCAAAAAGATGCCAACACATGGTCTAACATCCTGGGTGTCGATTTGCAAAATAATATTTATACAGGCACCCAATTTGGGGATTCAATATTTATTGGAGACACATTGTTTACTGCTACTACCTATTATGATTGGGCAAACTGGGTTATATCCAAGTATGATAATCAGGGAAAATTTCAGGTTGCTTTCGATATTACATCATCTCAAACTAGTAATATTTACGAAGTAGTATTAGCATCTGATAAAAATCTGAATATTTATCTTACATGCGAATATAGATATTTGGCAGAATTATTGGATACTATAATCTATAGTGGTAATGATTCTTTGCTGGGGGCTCCTGAAATTTTTATCGCTAAGCTCTCACCTTCACTTAATATGGAGTGGATTAGGGAGATACATAGTACAACACAAGATGTTTGCAGCGGTATTGCGGTATCATCTGATGGTTTTCTATATGTACCTGTAAAGCACTATGGTAATGGGTATCATATCGATACAGTTAATTATTTTAATCAGGATTCAACAACATACAATCGTACCTTATGCTCTTTGTTGAAAATTGGTCCTGATGGTAATTTGGTATGGCGTAAAGAGTTTTCCTCAGTTGGACCAGGTACTAGTATTCGAGAGATAAATATTGATAATCAGGATCACATTATACTCAATGGTAATGTATACGATGATTTAATTTATGCCACTGATACTGTTTTTCATCCATATCCGGATGAAAATATTAGCAGATCCTATATAATCAAAATTGACCAAACGGGAGAATTACTTTCAGGTGTTATTCCCGATTGGGTAATGTATTTTTCTGATACCGATATAGATGAATACGGAAATTTTTACCTTGCAGGAGGCATATGGGACACAATTGTTTTTGGTTCCGATACCATACCTAAACACGAGGATTCGACAATTAATATTATAGCAAAACTTAATTCAGATTTCGAACCCATTTGGTATGAAACTACAAAAGTAATTTCATCACAAGGATCGTATTATTTTTATATAGATTTAGTAAGTGACAGTTTGTTTTTTACAGTAAGTTGTAGATCTACATTTTCGATTTTTGATTCCGTATTTAACCTTGGAGCTAGTTATAAAGCATTTACAGGGCAGTTAACCCCAGAGGGTGAACTTTTTAAATATGGTTTAGTTGAATCAACAAACGGATTAAGTCCTACTAGTTTTATGCTTGATAATTGCAATAACATAATAATTTCTGGAAAATTTGTTGGGCAGGCTTATTTTCAATATGATACTATTCAAGCTAATTCGATTAGTGCTTTTGATGGAATTGTTGCCAAAGTAAACAGGCATTCTTGTTGTGAATTTGATTTTGGATCTGATACTATTGTTTGTGATGGGTTAACTCTATACGGACCTGATGGATTCACAAATTACTATTGGAATGATAGTCTAACAACACAAAACTGGTTTGATATTTCAGAATCAGGGAAGTACATTATGGTATGCAATAATGATAATGGTTGTTGGGTTAAAGACTCTATTTATGTTGATGTACAAGTTGGTTTTGATATTGACATTGGTCAGGACACAGTCATTGTCACGAATGATACACTCATATTATCAGTTCCAAATGATTTCGATAACTATTTATGGTCAACTGGTTCAACTGATAATGAAATACAAGTAATTGGTAATGATATTGGAATTGGAGACTGGAATATTTGGGTACAAGTAACTCAGGGCGTTTGTACTAGTAGCGATACCATTTATTATTCTGTAATTGATGATATTACCGAATTAAAGGATATTGGAGTAACAATTTATCCTAATCCGGTTAACGAATATCTGCATTTGTTTTCTGATAAAGAGATTGATAAAATAGAGATTTTAAACAGTACGGGAGATATCATAATTAACAGGAATAATTTTAATAATGAGATTAGTCGTCCTAAAATTGATATGTCTGGTATTCCAACAGGAATCTATTTCATTAGGATTTATTTGGATGATTTTGTTGGTACAGCAAAGTTGGTTAAATTGTAGTTTCTTTTAAAACAACTGACTAACCTATTACCATTAACATATAACTATTAACAATAGCCTAAAATAAATAACAAATAATCAACCACTCAATATAGCCATGTTTTTCAACACTCACATCCATACGTTTAGAGATATTGATGTTCCACGAAAATTTTTACCATTGGGATTGGTAAGAATTCTGGCATCGAAACCCGGATACTTTATAACGGCAAAATTCCTAAATAATCTCAATCCATTTTCCAATAATGACTTATTTGATAGATATATAAAATTTGTGAGAATTGGTAAATTGGGGAGTCAAAGGAAAATTTTTGAGAATTGCATGATCTTCTATCCTGAGGGTACTCAATTTGTTATATTGCCCATGGATATGGCATTTATGGGTGCTGGAAAAGTTCCTCGCGAATATCCTGATCAACTTAAGGAACTTGGCGAACTGAATAAGATTTATCCTCAAATATATCCTACAATACATGTCGATCCCAGAAGACCAAAAGTACTTGATCTTCTGAAAAAGAGCGTTGATGAATGGGGAACAAAAGGCATAAAGCTTTATCCACCACTTGGATATTTTCCATATGATGAACGTTTATATCCTGTTTACGAATACTGTCAAAAAAATAATCTCCCTGTTATTGCACATTGCAGTCCGTATAATCCGGTGCACTATAAGGGAAGTAAGACGGATATAATAAAGCTGTTATCGGTATCACAAACACCTATTGAAACAAAAGGGAAGAGTAAAAAGGAGCTATGTTCCAACTTCACGAATCCACTAAACTATTCCAGAGTTCTGAACGATTTCAAAGAACTAAGAATTTGTCTGGCTCATTTTGGATCCGAATATATGTGGGAAAAATATCTGACAGAACCGGGGGATGAGAACAATTGGTTTGTTATTATAAAGGATATGGTTTTACGATATACCAATTTGTATTCTGATATTTCATTTACTCTTAATAATCAGGAATTTTTTCCTCTCCTAAAAGTGTTGTTAAGCAACGAAAAACTGAAAAGAAAAATACTTTTTGGCTCTGATTATTACATGGTAGAAACCAAAACCACTGAGCGTAAATTCTCCCTTGATCTACGAGCATACATAGGTGAAGCTAACTTTACACAAATAGCTACAATAAACCCAAAGGAATTTCTTGGTATATAATCCTGTTTTCGCGATTTTGTCGTTTAAGATTTATCCATATATTTGTGCACCAGATAAACCAAAATCTAAATAGAACATGAAAGCTAGATTTAATATCCTTATTCTTATCTTAAGTATCACATTATCAGTTATTGGTACTTCATGTTCAAAAAAAAATCATGGGTTTAAGTATAAATCCGATCCTAAATCTGGAGCAACATCATACGATCCTGCCGCAAGGAAAAGTCAACCTGTTAGGAAAAAATATATCGTTAGTGGTAAACGTAAGTTAATTCTTGGCCACGAAAAACCTTTTAAGAAATAGTAAGTTCTTGAATTTGAATATTTGATTCTCAAATTTAGGTTCTCATCACGGTTGGTTTAGATTAAGGTACAATGTATTTTATCCTATCTTTGGGATTCAAAATTGTATAATATTTTAAAATTTTGCCTAAATATGAAATGGATAGTTTACATACTATGCATCTTAGTTTCTGTAAATTCATTATATCCTCAAAATGCTAACAAAATTGACAGTATAGTTGTTGTACTTGAACATACACATACGGTAAAAGAAAAAATTGCACTGTATTTTGAACTATCAGGGTTGTATCGAGAGGTAGATCTTGACACATCTAGAATTATATTGGAATATGCTTTACAATTGGCGAAAGAAACAAAGTCTGAAAAAGATATCGCTGAAGCTTATGTAATTTTGGGAAATATTGATGTAATGGAGGATAGTTTGGATCAGGCCATCCTAAATTATAATAATTCTATTGACTATTTTAAAGAGTTAAACAAACTTCACCAACTTAGTGATGTACTTGTAATATTAGGAAACATTGCTTATGTTAAGGGGAATTATTCAGAAGCTATGCGCCTGTATAGTGAGTCTTTAACCGTCACATTAGAAAGTAATTATAATAAAAAGTTGCCTCATTGTTATAATAATCTTGGAGTTGTATACCATTCTCAAAAAGATTTTACCAAAGCACTTGATTTCTTTTCCAAAGCCTTGTCATTATTTGAAGAACAGAACGATTCATTGTACAGTGCTTTAATGCTTGGTAATATTGGCTCAATCTATGTTGAATTAAATAATACTGATATTGCAAAGAACTATTTCCTTAATGCAATGAATAAATATGAATTACTTGGTGATGATGATGGTATTGCCCTTTCTTTGTTACAATTATCAGAAATATATATTTATAATAACCAACCTGATAGTGCATTAATGTTAATTAATAGAAGTAACAACCTTTATCAAAATCTGGGGTTTAAATATCGTGGACCTAAATCGTTCCGTTATGTCGATGCAAATATAAAGGCAGCGAAGTGTTATATACTAAAAGAAGAATGGAGGAATGCAATTATCCAACTTAAAAAAAGCATTAAAACAGCCCAGGCTTCTAAATTAAATGGAGCTATGATGGAAACTGCTAAGCTGCTTAGTAGGGTTTATGATAGCTTGAAAATTATTGATTCATCTTATCTGTATTTTAAATTATTTAAGTCATATTCCGATAGCCTTTTGAACGAAGATAATATTAGAAATTTGGCTCAGATAGAGTTCGAATATAGTTACAATCAAGATAAAATTGAAGCTGAGTTAAGGGAAAAGACCAAGCTGATACAAGAGAATCGTAAAAATCTAATATACACTATTTCTCTTGCCATTTTAGTATTTACAATTATACTGTTTGTTTTGTTATTGAAGTTTGAAAAAACCAAAAAGGCAAAAATTAATATCGAACGGAACCAATTGAAAAAGGAGCTTGAGTATAAAAACAAGGAGCTTACAACGCATATGTTGTATTTACTTAAAAAGAATGAATTTATTCTCAGCATAGGTGAAAAGCTTAAGAAAATAATTCCCAGTATTAAAGTACAAAACAAAAAATCTATTGCTGATATTATTAATGAGCTTAATGCTGGATCTTCTGATGATACCTGGAAAGAATTTGAAATTCGCTTTCAGGAAGTTCATACCTCCTTTTTCGATAACCTTAATATGGAATACCCAGGTCTTTCTCCAAATGAATTGCGTTTATGTGCTTTTTTAAGACTAAATATGACTACAAAAGATATTGCAGCTATTACTTACCAATCTACAAATAGTCTTGAAATGGCACGTTTTAGACTAAGAAAAAAACTTGGAATAGATAAAGATGAACACCTTGTTTCCTTTCTAAGCCGTCTTTAATCTCCAATTTTTTGCACCCTACCTTTACGACTAATTATTTCTAAAGAATACAATATCAGTATTATAACACATCGTGTAGGGGTTTTGTTTGTGATACGTATAGTATTTGTAGTTTGAAATATTAGAAATTGTTATTGGTCTTGAGTTTATTTGCATTCAATAAAAGAAACAATGGGTCACAAAAATGATGAAGATAAAAGTTCAATGAAATCCTACATGGATCAATTGGATAAGTTAATCGATAAAAAGAAAAAAGAGAATCAGTCAATCAAGACCATCGTGGATGCGATGACAAAGAATCAAAAAGAAAAAAAGGATTAACAAAATGACTTTTCTACAGAAGACTAATTTTAAGCATTTTAAAAAAGATTAATCGATAAAATTCACTAAAAAATAAAATCAATGAAACAACTATTCACTCTTGTTATTAGTATTTCCCTTTTAGCATTCTCGGCCAATGCTCAACATGGATTTGGCTTTGAATACATTGGCGGGGGCACCTTACATACAATTGACCTAGCCACTGCAGTCAAAACTCCTGTTGGTCCAACCTTAAATAATTTCGGAGCTGCTGATTTTGGAGCAAATGACATACTTTATGCCATTAATTCGGGCACAGACGAGTTTTACCAAATTGATACTACAAATGCTACTCCTACATTAATAGGTGCAATTGTTCCACCTGCAAACCATATATGGACAGGTATGGCTTATGATGAAGCTACAGGTATTATGTATGGATATAGTGCATATGGAATTGCTGCCGGAGAAGGTTCATTGCATATAATTGATGTCACGGATGGATCTTATTCATTGGTAGGAACACAAACAACTGCAACATCTATTGGATGCATTGCAATCGATGGTAGTGGACAGATGTATGGAATGAACCTTCAGGCATTAGCTGTAATTTATATGATTGATAAAAATGATGGTACCGTTGTTTCCATAGGAAATACAGGTCAGGGAGCTGCAGGTATGGGCCATGGGATGGACTGGAGTAATTCTGAACAAGCGATGTATTTAACAACTTATAATTCTTCTACATTTGAGAACACATTAAGGACTGTTGATCTAACAAATGGTAGTACCACTCAAATTGGTGGATTGCTGGGTATGTGGACCGGGGCATTTGCAATTCCCGGAAGTATAGCATTATCAGCTGATTTTACAAGCGACGTTACTGAAGTATGTATTGGAGGTTCTGTGAGTTATTCTGATTTATCCACAGGTGCTACCTCTTGGAGTTGGACATTCGAGGGAGGAACTCCTGCAACATCAACCAACCAAAATCCTACTATCGTTTACAATACTACGGGTACATTCGATGTTACCCTTGAAGTTTCTGATGGATCGACCACTGCATCAACTACTGTAGCGGATTTGATAACAGTTGAAGATATTCCTATTCAACCCAACCAACCTATAGGAGAAACCAATGTGTGTGGTGGAGAAGAATACATTTACACAACCGATCCAGTAGCTACAGCTGAAAGTTATCAGTGGGAGGTACTACCTTCGGATGCCGGAACAATAACAGGAAATAGTACATCGGCTGTATTTTTATCTGCTGACGACTGGAATGGTGCATATACTGTTAAAGTTAGTGCTACTAATGATTGTGGTACAGGAGTCTGGTCTTCGGAATTAGCTGCTACACTTAATTTTACACCTATAGCATATTTTTTAAACGGCGGAGGTGCTTACTGTGAAGGAGGCCAAGGTTTGGAATTAACACAAGATGGTTCAGATATTGATGTTGATTATGAATTGTTCTTCGAAAATGTCACAACCGGTGTAATCGTTTCTGGAACAGGTAGCCCAATAAGTTTTGGTAATCACACAAATGAAGGTATATATACAGCAACGGGTTCTGCAATATCTTGTAGTACACTTATGTATGGTGAAGCATACATTACTATTGAAACATTGCCTGGTGCTGGTGTACAGCCAACCGGGCAAGATGAAGTTTGTGCAGGGGCCACGGGAGATTACCAAACTTCTGCAATTACTGATGCCACTGAAATAATATGGACACTTGATCCTCTTGATGCTGGAACCATTGTAGGAACTGGAGAGAGTATTCAAGTTGAGTGGTCAATGGACTTTACAGGAATAGCATTTTTGTCGGTTTATGGAACAAATGATTGTGGTGATGGAATCCCTTCGGATGATCTGGAAATTACTGTATCTGAAATACCAACTCCAAGTGTAAGTGGTGAAACAGAAGTATGTAAAGATCATGAATATGTGTACTCAACAATGGACAACACAGGAAGCGTTTATGATTGGACAGTTATTGGAGGGCAAATAGTTTCATCATTAACAACTACTTACGAAGTAACGATATTATGGAATACCATCGGTGTAGGAAGTGTTTCTGTATCTGAAACAACGAGCATTAATTGCACGGGTATTTCAGATTTATTCGAAGTTACTATTGATGAGTGTACATCAATTAATGAATCGAATATTGATAAAATTAATATTTATCCAAATCCTGCAAGAAATTTTATAACCATTGATTTTCAGTCAGTAGATAAAAAAATGTTCGAGGTAATAATATTTAATCAATTTGGACAACGTATTAATAAATATTTTAGTATATTTGGCGGTACGAAATCAAATAAAATAAATATCGAGGCTTTATCTCCGGGTATTTATTTCATAAATGTCATAACTTCCTCAGGTGAGACTTTAAAACAAAAGCTTGAAGTTGTTAATTAAGTAAATAGATAATTAATTGAAAAGCGGTCATGTAAGATGGGCCGCTTTTTTTATGGCTTTCAGCCACCGCTAATTAAATGTAAAATTTGAACATCATCGCCGTCTGCTACATAAGCAGTTGGATATTGTGGCTTCCTGATTAGTTCTCCATTTATCTTAACAACCACCATTTTGAAAGTATAATTTTTGAGTTTTAGTATTTCAGTAATAGTGAGTTTTTCATTATTGAATGATTCAGGTCGGTTATTTAAGGTGATGTCCATTTTTAGTTTTTTAAGAGTATTTCAAGTACTATATTGGCCTGCATATTTGCTACAATCCCAACTCTTGGGGCGAGTGGTGGAAGATCATCACTCACTTCTTTTGTTTCATCTCCACATATAAACAGGTTGTTAGCTTGCCTTGTATGAATCATATTGCTATCACCCCAACCTGCCATTCCTAAACCAATTACGAGAGGTATTTTTGACAACCTTTCGGCGATAGTTTCAACTATCATTTTTTTCATTTCGGCTTTGTCGAAAGCTTCAACAATTACATCACAATCTTTAAATAGTTCTAAAATACTAACTGTATCGAGTTTTATATCATGAGATTGAACAATTATATTTGGGTTAATTAATTGAATATTTTCTTTTAGACAAAACACTTTTTTCTTTCCAATTTGACTGTGAAAAAAATACTGACGATTTAAATTACTTTCCTCAATAATATCAAAATCAACAATAATAAGTTTGCCAACTCCAACCCTTGCCAGAGCAACTGCGCAATTTGACCCTAACCCGCCACATCCGGCAATCCCAACTATTTTGTCCTTAAGTTTTTCTTTTATTTGAAGAGAATTCATTTAAATTTCTTTTTTAGCAAAAATAAGTGATTTATGCTAATTGATGAACTATCCAACTTACTGGAATGGGAAAGTTTTTTGTGAAACCTTACTGCTGTTTGCCCATAAAAAAATCCTGCTACATATTTTATTTAATGTAGCAGGATAATACAAAAAATTAATTTTACTCAGCTTAGTTAACAATTTTGTATGAAATAACAGATTCGCTAATTTTCATTATCGGTACCGGATTTACATTAGTTGCACTACCAGCTCCACCAACACCCATTGTTACACCATTTAACAGGGGGTCAGCTGAATAGCTATATGAAGTTGGTTTACCAAGTACTGTCATGTAGCTAAAGTTCATAACTATGGAATCGCCTACAACATAATTATCAAATGATTCTTCCCAAGGGAAAGTTACGCTTGTTACTTCCTTTTTAACCGATCCTGTTTCATAGTAAACAAGCTTAAAGTCAGTATAATCTCCTGTTATATCCAATTTGTATGTTACCGAATATTTATCAGCCACAGGAGGATCTGGAGGGTCAGTTGTGCTCTTCTTACAACTAATAGTAGTAGCTACCATTATTAACGCAATCATAAACAAATAAATCTTTTTCATTTTTTTTAGTATTAGGTTGAATTACATTATAATATTTATTAGGCGTAATATTACTAATGCAAATATACTAATCACTTGTTATCATACAAAATTATATCACAATTATTGTTGTTTTTTACCAGCCAATTTTTCACTATAAAGACTCATTATAAATATCGATATGCTTTGGTTTGCATATCTGATTATTAGGCTTTTTGAACTAATTGTCTGCTATTTTGTATAATTTTGCATCTCACATTTAAAATGGAATTTAAAACTAATAAATGCTTAGTTATGAATATCGAAGAAATTAAAAATCAACACAAATTGATTGCAGAATGGAAGTATGATATTACTCCTATCGACAAAGGTTATTCTGATAAAACACTCTATATTAATGTATCTGACAATACAATATTGTCAAAGGATGTTCCTGCTGAAATGAAGGAAAAATTCATTGGCGGAAAAGGCTATGGATTAAAATATTTATGGGATGCAACTAAACCCGATACAAAATGGAATGATCCTGAAAATGAGATCGTAATTTCAGGTGGTCCAATTTGTGGTATTACCCAGTATTCAGGAACCGGTAAATCATTGGTAGTGAGTATAAGTCCACAAACAAATTCTGTAATGGATAGTAATGTTGGTGGTTATTTCGGGCCATTCCTAAAATTCTCTGGTTTTGATGCCATTGAAATACAGGGAAAATCGGATAGGGAAATTATTATTTTCATTGATGGTGTTACAGGTAAAATTGAAATTCTGGAGGCTCCTGCTGAAGCAATTGACAGTCATGTATTAGCTGAGCAACTTACCGAGATGTATGCCGACAATGAAAAGGACAGAAAAAATGTTGCTGTTGTTTCAGCAGGTAAAGCTGCCGATCATTCATTAATTGGAATGCTTAACTTTAGCTTTTTCGATTCAAAACGTAAACTAGTTAGATTAAAGCAAGCCGGGCGTGGTGGAATTGGAACTGTTTTCAGAGATAAAAAAATTAAAGCTATTGTATGTAAAGTTCCTGGCGTAAAAGGTAACCTCAATAATGTTGTCGACCTAAAGGCCATCATGGAAAGAGGCAAAATATTCAATAAGGAAATGCGCGACCTTGATGATGATCAGTGCGAAATGAAAACCAAAGGTACCGCTCACCTTATGGAAATCATGAATGATTATGATCTTCTCCCAACAAATAACTATAAATTTGGAAGTCATCCTGATATAAAAAATATCGATTCAGAAGAATGGAAACGCAGATTTACACAAGGCGTTCCTGATGGTTGTTGGATTGGTTGTAATATGTCGTGTGCAAAAGGTATTGATAATTATGAATTACGTACAGGCCCTTATGCCGGACAAAAAGTAATTGTTGACGGACCAGAATATGAAAATGCCGGAGGACTTGGGTCTAACTGTGGTATCTTTAATCCTGATTATATTATTGAAGCAAATTTCTATTGCGATACTTATGGTATCTGTACAATTTCATGGGGTACGCTCATGGCATTTGTAATGGAGTGCTACGAAAATGGAATCCTTAATGAGGAAAGAACCGGAGGCTTAAAATTAAACTTTGGTAATTCTGATTCAGCAATGGAAGCAATGCATCAGTTGGCAAGGGGTGAAGGATTTGGTTTAATTGCCGGTCTTGGAGTTCGCAAAATGAAAGAACTTTTCATCGAAAAAGGTTGGGGTGATGCCGCATTTTTGCAAGACATTGGAATGGAAAATAAAGGACTTGAATATTCTGAATATATTTCCAAAGAGTCGTTGGCACAGCAAGGCGGTTTTGCAATGACTAACAAAGGACCTCAGCATGATGAAGCTTGGCTTATATTTATGGATATGGTTAATAACCAGATACCTACATTTGAAGATAAAGCGGAAGCCCTACATTATTTCCCGATGTTCCGTACCTGGTTTGGTTTAATGGGATTGTGTAAGCTTCCATGGAATGATGTTGAGCCAACAACAAATGCAGAAACCGATGAGCCAGCTAAAGTACCTGAGCACGTTGATAATTATGTTGCCATTTACAATGCTGTAACCGGTCACAATATTGATAAACACGAAATAATTCGTCAATCCGAAAGAGTTTATAACTATCAAAGAGTGTTTAACCTTAGAAGAGGTTATGGTACTCGCGAATTTGATGCTCAACCTTACCGTGCTGCTGGCCCTGTTACTATCGAGGAATACGAATCAAGAGTTGAGCGTTATGATAAGCAAATGAAAGAGATCATAGGCATCGATCCCAAAGGTAAAACTTCAGAGGAAAAACGTGATATCGTTCGTAAGTTCCGTGAAAGCCAATACGAAAAACTACTTGATGCTGTTTATCTAAGAAGAGGTTGGACAAAAAATGGAGTTCCAAAAATATCTCATCTTAAGGAGCTTGGGATGGATTTACCAGAGTTGATAGATATGGTTGCTCCACATCAGGAAAACTAGCAAAGTATATAGATAAAGTAGAGTGTCTGTGTAAAAAGTATCTTTTTTGTCATTCTGAACAATAGTGAAGAATCTCTAATCCGCTTGTTAAGGGGATCATTTTCTTCGTTTTTACCCAGAATGAGAATGAAATCTCACTTTTTGCACAGCCTCTTTTTTATTTTGTGATAACCAACTTCCACAAGTAAAATTAAGTGTTGGTTGTTAACAATTAACCATGGAAGCTAAGTGTGCATAATATTTCAACAAAATGTTATTATGTGTGCAACCTAGATATTGTAGCTTATGTCTCCCTTAAATGATTTGACAATTATATATTAGAAAAAAAAACGACTTAAAAGAAAACTATGTTTAATGTGAATGAATATTTTGACGGAAAAGTTAAATCATTAGCTTTTAAAAATATATATGGCTCCATAACAATTGGCGTTATGGCAACTGGAGAATATGAGTTTGGTACTTCAACTGTTGAACACATGACTGTTACATCAGGTAGTATGAAAGTATTGTTGCAGGGAGAAACCAAATGGAAAGTATTTAGTGAATATGAAACCTTTGTTGTTAAAAAGGACACTAAATTCAAAGTTATTGTTGAAGATCAAACGTCTTACAAATGCGTTTATAGTTAGATTACTTATTCTTATTTTGAAATAGAATAAATTATAAAATTAAGATGAGTAAAACTGCAGTGTAATAATCGATTTTATACATTTGCAGGCGATATGAAATCATTAACATATCGAACTAACAAAACTAAAGATACATGAAACCTCCACGAAGTTCCAAAAACGATGTATTCCTAAGATATAAATTATGGTTATCAGCAGTATCTGGCGAAGGCATAATCGGAGAAAGTAGTTACAAGCTATTGCGAACAGTTGAAGAGTTGGGTTCCCTTAAAGCTGCTTCAGAGTTTTTAGGCGTTAGTTACCGTAAAGCATGGGGAGATATTAAGAATTCAGAAGAATTACTTGGTTATGACCTTACTGAAAAACACAGAGGTGGAGTAGGAGGAGGAAAATCAGAACTTACCAATAAAGCTAAGAATTTACTGGAAGCCTATGATGCTCTTCACAAAAAGATGGATATTGCCATTGAAGACGCGTATGAAGATTTTAAAGAAAAGATTAAATAGTAGAACTTTAGCAAAATGAGAATACTAATAGGCATAGACGATACTGATAATAAAGACAGTAGAGGTACCGGATATAATTCAAGGCAATTAGCAGCAGCCATTGAGTCAAATAACCTAGGTAAAGTTCATGGTATTACTCGTCACCAATTATTTGTTCATCCTGATATTCCTTATACATCTCAAAATAGCTCTGCTTGTTTGGATGTTACATGTAACCAGCTGGCAGAAATTACACCTTTTACTCGTGAGTTCATGTTAAATGTAGGAGCCAAAGGTTCTGATGTTGGACTTTGTATAGTTGAAAATGTTAAGATTACTGATGAAATAATAAAATGGGGGATTGACGCAAAATCGATTGTATTAAAGATGGATGATGCACTAGAAAAAGCCTCTAAGCATAATATTTACTTAGTTGGCCTTACAGGAACTCATGTTGGGATTATTGGAGCCTTAGCTGCAGTGGGTCTGCGTAAGGGTGGAAATGATGGTAGGTTTATTTGGATAAATTCTGAGAAAAATCTTAGAGATATCGAGATGGATGTTTGCACTGTTGATATGTTGATTACAAAAGCTGGAATTGATGTTATTCAGTTTGAGGATAAGCACATTGTTAATCCTGACGACAAAGTATATTTAAATGGTTGGGCTCGACCCATACTAAAAAATGATAAATCAGTTTTATTAGTTGATAATGAAATAAATAATAAGAGTTATGAATGGAAGTGTTCAGCAAAAGAGTTTGTCAAGGGAGTTTCTAACTAACCTGACAATTGAAAAAATACTTGAAATGCTATTGTTGGTAATTGCAGGAGCATTAGCAATAGTTCTTCATGCACGATTAAGAACTCCATTAAACATTCCCGGTCATCATGGGATAGAGTTTATGGCAATTATTCTAGGTGCAAGGTTAAGTACGAATATAAAGTGGGCTTCAAGCATAAGTGCAATGGGAATTGGAATATTTATATTATTTCCGGTACTTGGGTTTAAGGATCCCATGATGGGACTCAACTATATGTTGCCATGTTTTGCATTGGATTTGGCATATAATTATCTGCCAATGGTTAAGTATAGAAGTCTCTTACTTTCAGTTGCAGCAGGATTGGGATATATGATGATCCCTTTGAGCAGAGTAATAATTACACTCTCAACAGGATATCCGTATTCATCGTTTCTAAAGCATGGATTTTTTACACCCTTTGCCACATTTTTAATTTTTGGATTTTTAGGTGGAGCGTTGGGAACAGGTATTTATCACGTAGGCAAAAAACTATTAAATAAAGTATAACTATGTAAGCGGTTGCGTAATTTGCGTAATCGCTTTTCTTATGGATATCGTTATGCAAACTATTACATATCGCTAAAAATGAATAAATTAGTCGTTGCAATATTGGTGTTATTAATTGGAGTTGTTGGGTGTGAAAAGGAGAAAATCGATCATCTGCCACCATCAATAAATTTTATTATTGGAAATGATTTTGTGTCATCAGATACCCTACTTGGATTAGGAGAATCATTTAGAGTTGGCATTTATGCAAGTAACCCAGATGTAAATCTTACAAACTTCATTATTAAAGTTGAAAGCAACATATTGGAAACTTTCCTCGACTCGGGTATGAATACTCCAATCTTATATTTCGAAAAATATCTGACAAAGGGAATTAAAGTAAGTGAAAAGTGGATTTTTATTATTCGGGATAAAGATGGTAGTTCCGCAGAGCTAAGCTTTGTGGTTTTGATGGATACATCATCTACATATGGTAGTATCGATTATTTCCAATCGGTTGAACTCGGTGCACAAAGTAATAATACAACCAGCTTCTTTTCATTTTCTGAGGGACTTACTTTTACAATGGCCGAAGCGTTCAATAATCAGGATAAAATAGACATGTGTTATTACTATGATTTTATCGATACTGATGAAAATACGATAGCTTCACCAGGGGCAAATATTGATGAATCGGTTTACATAGGAGAGTTTGGGCTTAGTAATTGGTCAACTCGCAGAACCTCTCGATTCAAAATTGCAGATATTACAGAAGGTGATTTTAATAATGCCATTAACGATAGCTTATTGTTAGCTGCATATGGTCAGGCGGAAGGAAATAGAAAGGCGAAAAATCTTCAGCAAGGCAGCATTTTTGCATTTAAAAATGAAGATGGAAAAATAGGGCTTTTTAAGGTTAATTCCATATCAGGAACTGATGATGGGGTGATAAATATTTCAATTAAAGTTCAAGAGTAGTGAAAGCAAAATTATTAATAATTATTCTATTCCAAAGTGCCTTGGCTCATCAAGTTACGTTTGGTCAGATGATGAATATCCCGGACACACTTGATATTCCTCAGGTGGTTGTAACAGCAAACCGAAACTCTAGAAACATAGAAGATATTCCAGGTAGAGTTACAATAATTGATTCGAAAACCATAAATGAACTCCCCGTTCAAAATGTTGATGAGATATTAAAATACGTTGCTAACATTTATGTTAATCGTAGTTGGGGAATCTTTTCGCAAAACTCCAGTGTTACAATGCGAGGCCTTGATGCAAGTGCCAGAGTATTAGTGTTACTTGATGGTGTTCCATTGAATAAATCTTCAGGAGGATCTCTTAACTGGCAGTTAATCCCCATTAACTCAATTGAAAAAATTGAAGTTATTAAGGGGCCAGCATCAGCAATTTATGGTAATAATGCCATGGGTGGTGTTATTAATATCATTACAAAAAATCCAAGTAAACTAATTCAAGGTGAGGCAGCATTAATTGCAGGGACATATAACACATTTGGTGGATATTTAAATTTAGCAGGTACAAATGTGAAAAATAACAAAGGATTTATGTGGAGTATGAATTCATACTACCGTCAGGGTGATGGATATTATCTAAATCCTGAAGAAATTCGTGATTCAACCGATGCTAAAGCTTTTTTGATGGAGTATAATTTAGCAGCAAAGCTTGGTTATTCATTTAATAAAAATCATAAAGTTGAAATTGATGCACGTTATTACGATGATTCCAGAGGTCAGGGAAGAAAGGTTTATGAAGAATTGGGTGATTATATGTCGGTGAATACTACCTATTTAAGAGCTAATTATCAAGGTGTTTTTGGGAAGACGGTTCTAAATGCATTGGCATTTTATCAATTGGAAAATGAATACAAACAAACGGAATCTGTAAGTGCTAATAGTGGGAAATACAAGTTGAGCGACCGTGAGTCGGAAAAGGACGATATTGGTTTGTGGGTTAACGCAACCACCTATCTAACCGATAATAATATTCTAACCTATGGTCTTGATCTTAAACAAGGAAGTGCCAATGTTGTGGATACCTATAAAACTTCCACAGATATACTGACTTATGAAGGGATTCTTGATTTTTACGGATTGTTTATACAGGATGAAATTAAACTATTTGGTGATAAATTGGTAATTGTGGCGGGAGCCAGGATGGATTTTGCCAATTATTACAGGGGAAGATTAATGGTGGAAAATCCTACCACCAACACTGGCTTTGTTGATCCATCTGATGAATATTTTGATGATAATAATTGGAGTTCATTTAGCCCTAAACTTGCTTTTTCCTACAGATTTAATAAACATTATTCAGCTTATATTTCTTATTCGAAAGGCTTTATGCCCCCTAAGCTCGACGATTTATCAAAATCAGGAAAAATACGGAAAGGTTTTAAATTGGCAAATCCTGAACTCGGTCCCGAATATCTTACAAACTACGAAATAGGGTTTACTATTAAACTAATGGATAAACTTACAATTGAACCGTCATTCTATTATTCTGATGGTAGAGATTTTCAATACTTTGTTGGAACAGGTGATTCAATAGATACCGGATCAGGAGAGCTAAAACCAATTTATCAACGTCAGAATATAAGTAATGTAGGGGTGCTGGGTGCCGAAATTTCAACAAAGTACCAACTAACTGATAGATTACACTTAATTGGTAATTATACTTTCAATAGCTCTAAAATAAAAAAGTTTAGTAGGCCTGATACTTATGAAAAAGATATTACAGGAAATTATCTTATCGAAGTACCTAAACACATAATATTATTGGGTGCCGGATGGAAGAATAGTTTTTTCAATTCAACAATCACATATAATTACATAGGTAGTCAGTGGTACGATGATGAGAATACTGTAAAAATTAATGCCTATAATACAATTGATTTTCAGATATCAAAGGAGTTTGCGAAGAAGTTTAATGCCTTATTGACCATACAGAATATTTTTGATAATGATTATATAGATAGAAAAGGTTATTTATCGCCAGGCAGGTTTATTACAGCAGAAATCAAATATAAATTTTAACATATTAACAATAAACTTAATTAAAAATGAAAAAAAAATACTTTTTTACAACACTGGCAATCATTACTTTAGTGTTGATTTTGCAATTTAATTCAGTTGCGCAGGATACTATAGTGCAATGGACATTTCCAACAGAGTCTGCTATGGCAGATGGTGGAATTATTGCATCAAATTTAACACAGGCAATCGAAACAGCTGGAGGAACTAGTGAAATTCAATTCAAAAATGGCTCAACCACAAAAGCCGCTCAGGCTACAGAATGGAATGATGGTGCAGATGAAAAAAAATGGAAAGTAGAATTTGAAACATCAGGATATACCAATGTAAGTATGTCTTCAAAAATCTCTTCAGGTGGAAATAATCCGGGACCCCGTGATTTCAAAGTTCAGTATAAAGCTAGCGGTGATTGGACAGATTTGGAAGATTCTTATTTTCAAACAGCAAATGACTGGACAACTGGTGTGCTTGTAAATGTGGCACTTCCTGATGTTTGCGACGATCAATCATCAGTTAAATTGAGATGGATAATGAAATCTGATACTGCTAGCGATGGTTCTATTGTTGGGGCAAATGGCATTTCAAAAATTGATGATATTTTTATTATCGGTGATATGATTGATGGAATAGAAGAAGTCACTCTTGCACAATCAATAAAAGTTTATCCAAACCCTGCCAGCGATTTTATTAATATTGCCATCGAAAAAGAAGCTGAAGTGAGTTTGTTTGATGTAAATGGCAAAGAATTAATGACAATGAAAGCTGATGGTGCAACAATTATTAATGTGAATGAATTTAATTCCGGATTATATTTTTTGAGGGTAGTAGATGTTAAATCAGGAATGGGAGTTACGAAAAGGATTTTGTTTAAATAGTGTAAAATTGTCATTCTGAACGAAGTGAAGAATCTCTTAATCTGAAAAATAAAGATTCTTCGTTTCACTCAGAATGACAAAAATGCAAACACTTTAAATAAAGAAGAAGGATTATATAGTTTCAAAAATATGCTAGTTATACTATGATAAAATTTGAAGAGGCTTACGAGATTGTTCAAAGTGCTGCCAAATTAGCCATGAAAACAGAAAGGGTTGATTTTATTACATCTTTGGGGCGAATATTGGCTGAAGATATTTTTTCTGATATCAATATGCCTCCATTCGATAAATCAGCAATGGATGGTTTTGCATGCCGTAGGGAAGACATTAAAAATGAACTTGAAATAATTGAAGTTCTTCCTGCTGGAAGTATCCCTGAAAAGGTAGTTAGCATAAACCAGTGCACAAAAATTATGACGGGTGCTATTATCCCCGATGGTGCTGATTGCGTGCTAATGGTTGAGCATACAGAAGAAACTGAAGACGGAAAAATTTTATTTACAAAGGAAAGTACAAATACAAACATATGTTACTTTGCCGAAGATATTGTACATGGTGACCTAGTTCTGCAAAAAGGAATAGAAATAAAACCGCAACATATAGCTGTTATGGCATCGGTAGGTTGTACAAGGCCGCTTGTTGCAATAAAACCACTAGTGGGTATTATTTCAACAGGTGATGAACTTGTTGAGCCGGATAGCGTACCGGCAAAATCACAAATCAGAAATAGTAATGGCTATCAATTAATTGCCCAAGTTGTAAGGGCCGGAGCAACTCCTAATTATATAGGTATAATTAAGGATTCTGAAGACGCTACTTTCATTACAATTAAAAATGCCCTTACCGAAAATGATATTGTATTGTTAACAGGGGGAGTTTCAATGGGCGACTTTGATTTTGTTCCTGAAATAATGGAAAAAGCAGGAGTTGACATTACATTTCGAACCATTGCCGTACAGCCTGGTAAACCAACTATTTTTGGAATCTTTAAAGGTAATAAATTTATATTTGGATTACCTGGAAATCCTGTTTCATCCTATACCCAATTTGAGTTACTTGTTCGGCCCCTTTTATCAAAGTTAATGAATAACTCAAAATCACCAACAACAATAAAACTACCAATGGGGGCGGAGTATAGCAGAAGAAAATCGGTAAGGAAATCATTTATTCCAATTAATATTATTGATGGGAAAGTATTCCCTATTGAATATCATGGGTCGGCACACATACATTCATATGCAAGTGCAGATGGGATTGTATCGATTGAGATCGGGAATGAAAAATTACATATAGGAGAATTAGTTGATGTACGACAAGTTTAACAGAAGAATAAATTATCTAAGAATCTCGGTAACCGACAGGTGTAATCTGAGATGTGTATATTGTATGCCTGAAGCGGGAATTGAACTCATCGATCATAAGGAGATTATTTCGTTTGAAGAAATTGTTGAGGTTGTTAAGCTTAGCGTTAGTCGTGGAATAGATAAAATAAGAATTACAGGTGGGGAACCTTTGGTTAGAAAAGGGATTGTTGATTTAATAAGAATGATTGCTGAAATTCCAGGCGTTAAAGATTTTGGATTAACAACAAATGGTATTAACCTAAAAAAATATGCACAACAATTAAAAGTTGCAGGACTTCATCGAGTAAACGTTAGTTTAGATACGCTTGATCCTGAAAAATATAAGGAGATTACACGTCTTGGAGATATCTGTGACGTATTGGACGGAATTGCGGAAGCTAAAAAAGTTGGGTTAACTCCAGTAAAAATTAATTGTGTTATTAAAAAATCATCGCAAGAGCTTGATGCTGTTGAGGTAGCGGCGTATTGCAAACAGAATGATCATAAAATAAGATATATTAAACAAATGGACCTAAGCATGGGCCATTTTTCAGTAGTAGAAGGAGGTGAGGGAGGCGATTGTAAAATTTGTAACAGGCTAAGACTGACTGCAAAAGGAATGATTAAGCCATGTTTATTTAATAATCAGGAATATAGTATTAGGGAACTTGGAGTTGATGAAGCATTAAATAATGCTCTATATCACAAGCCAAAATGCGGATCTGTTAATACAGTAGGAGAATTTTATAATATTGGAGGATGAAAAGAACTAAACATAAGTAATTAAAATACTTTGTGTCACTTTGTGCTGAACTTTGTGATACTTTGTGGTAAAGAAAAATAATGAAAAAACTAAGTCACACTAACATCGAAGGAAAAGCTAACATGGTTGATGTAGGCCATAAGCCTCAGCAAACCAGGGTTGCCAAAGCCGAAGGATTTATTAATCTGAGTGAAGAAACAATAAAGTTAATAGTTGAAAATCAAATGAAAAAGGGCGATGTGCTAACCATTGCTGAAATTGCCGGAATTCAGGGAGCAAAGCGAACCAGTGAATTAATTCCTTTATGTCATCCTCTTATGTTGACAAAAGTTGATGTAAAGGCAACACTTGAAGATGATGGCGTTAGGATTCGTAGTTTGGCAAAATGCATCGGGCAAACCGGCGTAGAAATGGAAGCACTAAATGGTGTAAGTATAGCACTACTTACAATTTATGATATGTGCAAAGCCGTTGACAAAAAAATGATCATCAGCGAAATAAAACTCATTGAAAAAACCAAAAAGGATATTAATTAAAATGGAATGCTGAATGGATTAAAAATCCATAGCCCATTACTTCCTGATTGCAAATCCGGAAGAGCTACGGTTCATTCGGATTTGCAATCCGAATGTTAAGTGCTTCAAGATTTGCAATCTTAAAATGATATAAAAAATAACGAATAAAATTCTAAGGTAATGAACTCTAAAACCATTAAAATACTAAGTACTAACATATCAGTAGAAAAAGGGACTGTGAAAAAACCTGTTGATGTAATCGAACTTTGTGGCATCGGAGTTGAAGGTGATGCTCATTCAGGCACCTGGCATCGCCAGGTAAGTATGTTGGGAATCGAAAGTTTTAATAAATTTTCAAAACAGGCCGGACGTGAAATTAAATATGGCGAGTTTGCTGAAAATATCACGACTGAAGGGCTTGAGATTTTTAAAACAGCTCCTTTGGATAGGTTTTCGAACAAGGATATTGAGTTGGAAGTAACTCAAATTGGGAAGGAATGTCATGGTGATTCGTGTGCCATTTTTCGTGAAGTGGGTAACTGTGTAATGCCAAAAGAAGGAATTTTTGTGAGGGTAATTCGTGGAGGACAACTTAAAAAAGGTGATGTATTGGAGTATCATCCTCATATTTTTAAAACATTAATTATAACATTAAGCGACAGGGCAAGTATAGGTGAATACGAAGATAGAAGTGGTCCAAAAGTTAAAGAAGCAATTACTACTTTTTTCGAGATGAATAATTTTCATTTTTCCATAAAAAACGTTATAATTCCTGATGATGCACAGAAATTGGAAAAACTCATCACTGATGCAGGTTTAGAGTATGACTTTATTTTTACTACCGGCGGTACCGGTATTGGCCCCAGAGATATTACTGTGGATGTAATTCAACCATTGCTTGATAAGGAGATTCCAGGTATAATGGATATGATAAGGATGAAATATGGCATGAAAAAACCCAACGCCCTTATTAGCAGAAGTATTGCAGGAGTGGTAGATGAAACTATGATTTTTACTCTTCCGGGTAGCGTTAGAGCAGTAAATGAGTATATGAGTGAAATAACCCAGGTACTACGCCATTTGGTGCTTATGTTGCATAGTATTGATGCACATTAGATTTTCATAATTATTGGAATTATACACTACGACAATCATTCATTAACTGTATAGATTGAAATTATTGTTGATTGATAATCCTGTTATCTTTTTGTATAATCTTAAATTTTACTCAGCTATGAAAAAAGAATATTTATTAGTTGAGGATTTCATATTTTTGCAATCATAATTTTCCTTAATAGAGATTGAAATGAAGCAACTAATCGAATGTGTTCCTAATTTTAGTGAAGGCCGTGATATGGCTATCATAAAACAGATAACCGACGAAATTGAAAAAGTAGAAGGAGTTAAACTTCTGGATGTTGACCCTGGAGCTGCAACAAATCGTACCGTGGTGACTATTGTAGGTGAGCCTGACCAAGTTCTTGAAGCTGCTTTTGCGGCTGTAAAAAAGGCTGCCGAGGTTATAGATATGCGTCATCAAAAAGGTGAGCATCCACGTTTCGGTGCAACCGATGTATGTCCTCTTATTCCCATTTCAAATATCACAATGGAAGAAACAGTTGTGTATGCACGAAAGTTGGCTGAACGTATTGGTAAAGAACTTGAAATACCAATTTATTGTTATGAGAATGCTGCTTTTACAGATGAAAGAAAAAATCTTGCAACATGTCGTTCGGGTGAATATGAAGGACTAAAAGCAAAACTTACTGATCCACACTGGAAGCCGGATTTTGGTCCCGCTGAATTTAATGAAAGAGTAGCAGGAAGTGGTGTTACAGCTGTTGGAGCCCGTGACTTTCTTGTGGCCTTTAATGTAAACTTAAATACTACTTCAACTCGTAGAGCTAATGCAATTGCATTCG
>ERZ889078.506-NODE-506-length-35298-cov-14.864427_pt1 | contig 35298 bp, 36 predicted proteins | sample MGYA00521266_ERZ889078 | MGnify/ENA primary metagenome ERZ889078 (study PRJEB32303, sample SAMEA104408618) | aquatic metagenome | biome: Brackish water; feature: Pelagic; material: water | place: Baltic Sea | collected 2014-06-16T06:34:00 | depth 76,534 m ...
CAGGTATTTTTCGGTGAAGTATCAAATGTTGCACTTAACACTTGAACTCAGGAATGATAGTGGTACAATTACTCTTGTCAATGTAATAACACAGGGTAATATTGATTTTCAGTATCAATCTTTTGACGAGAAAATTGGGAAAGCAGCTGATAATAATATTGAAATTGATATTTACGATGGACGAGTGTTAAAAATTGGTACCACTAGCTTTGAGTATGATAATAAATATGATGGAATAATAGTCGCGATCGGTGATATTCGTTTTGAGTATGATACAATGTATGGTGTGCCATGGAAACTCATAAAAGTTGATACTTATGATATTGGGTACCGATTTTCTTCAGATATAAGAGTCGATTATATTGGAGAAGCTCGATTTGAATATCAACCATTTAAAAATAAAATTACACAAATTATTGGAGCGGTGGATTCATACGAGAATGTACAAATAGTAATAATTACAAATGCTCTTGACGCTATCAATAAAAAACAAGAGGGGAAAAGAGGAAACCAAAAAAGACCATCAAGAAAGTAAAGAAATGGGTTTCTGGTAAAGTATTTTTATAGCACAAGAATATTGTTTCTTTTTCCTCATCAAAAACATGTAAGGTTTCAGAGTGACCTGCCCCATAGAATGGACCGCCTTCAAAGTTACACTTTTCTTGGCTGTCCCGCCCCCCAGGTTTGGACCGTAATAAGAAAGCTCGCATCATGAATGGTACAAATTCCGGAGAGCAGGTCATATATTTCACGTACTTCTCTTCATTTTAAGTGTGATTTATTCCAAATCCACTCATGTTTTAATAGCCTCAATTAATTAGAATATATTTTTATCCATCTATACCAATAGCAATTTCAGTGCGATATACCCACATCGTTATCAGCAAATGCAAATCCAATATTTTTCTTATGAAATATCCGGTTATTGATATTCCCGTCTATGATAAAGGTTTTATTCTGCATCGCGAACCGAAGTAAATTTGCGAGCTATTAACATCAACAATTATAATTAGAAACATGATCTACCAAAATATTTTAGAAACTATCGGGAAAACACCTGTTGTAAAACTCAATCGTATCGGCGCTGAACTCTCATGCCAATTGTTTGGGAAGTGTGAATTTTTAAATGCCGGAGGGTCTGTGAAAGATCGGATCGGTGTTTATATGCTTGAGGAAGCGGAGAAAGCCGGTCGTATCAAACCTGGTGATACACTCATCGAACCTACATCAGGAAATACGGGTATTGGGTTAGCGCTATCTGCGGCTGTAAAAGGGTATCGGATGATCATCACCATGCCTGAAAAAATGAGCCGTGAAAAACAAGTGGTGCTGGAATCGTTGGGCGCAGAAATTGTTCGCACACCCACTGAAGCCGCTTGGGATGATCCAGCTAGCCATATTGGTGTTGCAAAAAAGCTTCACGCTGAAATTCCCAACTCCCATATTTTAGACCAATACGCCAATCCGAATAATCCAAATGCACACTATCAATTTACGGCTCAAGAAATTTTAGATGATTTCGGAACCGATCTGGATATGGTCGTCATGAGCGTGGGTACTGGCGGAACCATTACCGGCGTTGCAAAACGCCTGAAAGAGGAAAATCCCAATATCATCGTGGTGGGTGTGGACCCATTCGGATCCATATTGGGCGGTGGTGATGAAGTATATCCATACCTTGTTGAAGGGATTGGGTATGATTTTTTCCCGGATGTTCTCGATAATTCACTGGTGGATGAATACATCAAGGTGAACGATAAGGATTCATTTCTCATGGCGCGACGCCTTATCAAGGAAGAGGGGCTGTTGGTTGGTGGGTCTTCCGGCTCTACTGTGTGGAGCGCGTTGAAAGTCGCTTCACGTCTTGAGCCCGGACAAAAATGCCTGGCGATACTTCCCGATTCTATCAGAAACTATCTCACTAAATTCGCGGACAACGATTGGATGAAAGCACATGATTTTCTGGAATAATTTACACTTTTAGCCCTCGGGTAAATTATGCACAGAGAAATTATCGTTGATCAGGAGATTCAGGGTATACTCGATGAGATTCGAGAGCTTTACCAACAGAATTCACGAATCGCACTCTATAAGCTCATCAATAATACTCACCCGGCGGTCATGTCTGATGTTTTCAGGCATTTGACCGAAACCGAACGCAAAGATATCTTCCTGTACATCCAACGAATGAAGGGGATGAAGTATTTCCTCCCTGAGCTGGATGACAATATTATTGAGGAATTGTTCGAATCTCAAAGCCCTCGGGACAGTGCAAAATTACTCCACGATATGCCCGCAGAAGATATTGTAGATATTCTGGATTTGCTGCCGGAGTCCTTATCGCATGATATTCAAGCCTATTTGGACCATGAGGAACGCGAAGAAGTAAAGGAAATTTTTCAATACCCAGAAGAATCTGCAGGACGTATTATGTCCACTCAATTTGTCGCTTTTCCGGAGAATTTGACCATCAAGGAAGTAATCAGTCGTTTTCAGGAAATTGATGAAGACGCAGACGCCCCCTACTACATATACATCATAAACGACCAAAACAAGATGGTGGGTGTGCTATCGCTCCGACAAATACTGCTATATCCACAAAAGACTGTACTTTCCAGCGTTATGCGAAGAGATTATATCGCAGTTTCTCCCGAAACGGATCAGGAGGAGGTGGCGGGGATTGTTTCACAATACAACTATCTCGCGGTGCCTGTTATTGGCAGTGATGGCGAATTGGTGGGGGTTGTCACCGTTGAAGATGTACTGGATATCATTCGGGAAGAAGCCACAGAAGATATACTGAAAATGGCTGGTGCCGGTGATGATAGAGAAATCCTTCACCGCTCGGTTTTCGAAAATGTACGGGCGCGATTTCCATGGTTACTAGCCAGTTGGCTGGGTGGCATTGTGGTGTTGACCGTGATTGGAGCATTTGGCTCATTGCTGGAGAAGACCGTCATTCTTGCAGGATTTATCCCCATCATTTTAGGGATGGGTGGAAATGTTGGAACCCAGACCACAACCATTATCGTGAGGGGTATTGCTACAGACCGAATAAACTTGAACGAAGTGTCAAGGGTCATTTTAAAGGAAATTCGCGTGGGAATGTTGTTAGGTATCGTCTATGGTGTTTTTCTTGGACTGCTGGCATTTTATATGTATCCGGGATTTTCATCACCCATGCGATTGGGCATCGTCGTTGGACTTTCTATTTTTTGTGCTATGACCATCGCCAGTACTATTGGATCTATTTTGCCAATCGTTTTGCACAAACTAAACATTGATCCAGCCATCGCCACAGGACCATTTGTTACTACTTCCGTTGATATGATGGGGGTTTTAACCTATTTTTCAATAGCCAGTCTGTTGCTCCATATTTAGTCAAAGAGCATGGGCGTTATATGAACCAGTTGACTTAAGATTTTAATTATCGGCGTCTTTCCATCATGACTTTTTTTTTCATAGTCTTCGTTATATTTTTCGTTTACGTTGGATCCATACTACTGTTCATCATCGGCAACTTTAGAAATAGTGCACCAACTACAAAGCGACAAGATAATTCTGTTTCCGTAATTGTAGCTGTCCGAAACGGAGAACGTTCCCTTCAAAATTTATTGTTAGCATTATCTCGTCAAAACTACGGTGGAAAATTAGAATTTATAATCGTAGATGATGAATCCACGGACAACACTGAAAACATTATTCTGCATTTTTCTGCGCATGATGATAGATTCAAATATGTGTCATCCCAAAATTCTGTGACCCCCGGATTGAGCCATAAAAAACGAGCGTTGGATGCAGGAATTATCCGTTCTGATGGTGACATCCTACTATTTACAGATGTGGATTGCAGAATGGGTGAACATTGGGTGCAGACAATGGCATCCTATTTTACCGAATCTGTGGATTATGTCATTGGTTTTACTCAGGCGAATCCCAAGAAATCTATTGCTTCGATTTTTCAAGCCGTTGATTTGCATATGTTGATGGCGTGCACTCGTGGCACAACACAGTTGGGTTTCCCTCTGGCAAGTACCGGGCAAAATCAGGCGTATAAACGTCAAGTGTTTGAAAAGTCCGGTGGATATTCTCTGCTGAAGGACCATTTACAGGGAGACGATTCTCTTTTTCTTCAAATCGCCAGAAGTCGTTCAGGGGCAACAGTTGTATTCGCGAGCTCATCTGATAGTTTTGTTACGGGACGAACGGAAACATCCTGGCGCCAACTACTGAGGCAGCGTATCCGATGGGCAGGTGACACCGCTCTGATGTGGAAATACAATCGACTATTTTTCTTATACCTTGCTGTTGTGTTTTTGACAAACGTCATGATATTCCTGTCATTATTCGGATTTTATAGTTCGAGCATACTTGCTCTTTTACTAATTATCAAATTTGGTAGTGAATATGCATTTTTCCATTTTTCAAAATCCCAATTTAATAGCAATCTTCGCTGGTCATCCTTCGTTATTTGGTTTGTTATTAACATTCCTTATATCGTTGCGATGGGAACAATGAGCGCATTTGGATCCAAATTCACATGGCATGGAAGGAAACTACAAACATGATTTTTTGGTCAATGCTCATAGTAATCGCTTATGCCTCCTTGCTGCTGTGGTTTTTGTGGGGATTAAATGAGAAATCGCTCGCTGCGCCAATATCTGGAGATTACTTTCCAAAGGTGTCTGTGATTGTAGCAGCACGGAACGAAGAAAAGGGCATCAGCTCTCTTTTGGCGTCACTATGCCAACAGTCTTATCCACAAAGCAACTATGAACTAATCATTGTAAATGATCGATCAACTGATGGAACCGTTGATGTAGTGAATGCATTTCGGGAAAAATCCAAAATTATACATTTACTCCATATTACAGAAACGCATGAGGGTTGGGCTCCAAAAAAATGGGCGTTAAATTGTGCCATCAAAGAATCAAATGGTGAACTCCTTTTGTTTACAGATGGGGATTGTGTTCCATCAGAGACGTGGATAGCTGCAATGATAGAAGAATTTTCTGACAAATCAGTTGGTTTTGTTTCAGCACCCGCGCCATTGTCAAATAAGAAGGGGATCATCGATGATCTGTTCCTTCTTGACAGCCTTGCTCAAGATGGATTTTCTGCAGGTGGCATCGGCCATGGTATTGCCCTGTCTTGTACCGGACGAAATATGGGTATTCGTAGATCGGTATTTGACGAAGTGAATGGTTACGAGGGAATTAATGGATTTATATCCGGTGACGATGACCTGCTATTACAAAAAGTTGCGTCATTAACATCTTCAAAGGTCTCATTTCGATTAAAGTCAGACGCGGTGGTTTCCTCACCCCCACCAGATAAAATTAGTACATTTATTCACCAGCGTCTCCGGTTTACGTCCAAGGGACTTTCGTATTATCAACTGGACACGACACCAGGAATGAAAATGATTCTTCCTTTGTTGTATATTACAAATATTGTCGTCCTTTTTTCAATGCTTCATGTGATGGGTGGGGGAGGAATTTCCGCTCTATTACCGTGGGGATTAAAGTCCATTATTGACGGCGCATATTCCTATCGGATTTTTCGACTTCTGGAAATTCGTTGGCGAATTGAAGCTTTTTTTATCCTTTCAGTATTACACCCCATCTACGTTACTGTCTTTGGAGGTGTTGGTCCCTTTGTCAACATTCAATGGAAAACAAATGAGTAACCTAGCCCGACACGTGATTGTCTTTTCATTTGTTTGGTCGTTAATTCTTTCCACAGACCGATATTCGGTCAGCATGTGGGGAATTCCCGTGGCAACTGTTGAATTATCTGGGATAGACAGCACTTATCAAAACGTACCCGCAAGATACGTGACCTTTTCATCAGAAACGACTGCGCTAACATCTGCAATTTTCAAAGTCGAAAATCACTATACATTATGGGTAGAGCCTGAAAATTATAGAATCCTGTTTTTTAATAAAAAAACAATCCAACCTGGTGTTGAGAATTTAATCTCTACAGAAATTCTAAATGGGACCGTTTTTTATACAGGTACACAAATTCATATCCCATCTGAAACATTTACAATTTTTTCGTTATTAGATTATATCCGATTTCATCGTTTTGACCAACCCTTTAAATGCCTTCTTGAGCGGGAAGGACAAATATTTCCATCCTCCCTTAAACCCGAATCCATCAATGAAAATGTTGTACGTTATCAACTGGAGATTGATATAAATTTTCCACAGGAGAATTCACCCATCATTGAGCATACAGATATTTTTACATGGGCAGTGTACAAAGATGGGGTGTCACGGTACATCGAAGTTAATTATGATTCTCATCAAATTGAAAGTTGTGTGTTTACCAGCGGCATCATTCGATTAACAGCAAAATTAGATCAATGAAAAAACTCATCGAATTCATTATAGGAAACCCAAAAACAATACTTGCGTTGGTATTAACCTTCCTGATAGTTGTGGTGATGTTGTATTTGGGTGCAGATAAAAAGGCCATTGCAATTGTGACCATCGTGGTAGGATTTATTACGCAGGCGTTTGCTGGACTGTCCGCGCTGATTGCCATGGTTCCTATCATTGGTCCTCTCATCATCAAAGTATTTACAATCCCCTTTTTCTGGCTTCTGAACGGTATGGGGTATTTTACTTCTGCAGTGGCGATAAAAAAAGGTTACGGGAAGGATATAATGACTCACCGGTTGATTACAATAGCATTACTCACCGGTATTGTTCTGGGGTACATTTTGGGGCATCTAATTCCGGTACAATAACCGGATAGATAATAAAGAAACACCCGCCTATTTAACAGGCGGGTTTGGTTCGTTTTTTACGCACCGCATGACGATGAAGGTCTCAACGTGCTGCAATCCGGGTAGCGTACTCAGCGTGTGTAGTAGAAAATCTTCATAATCTTTAATATTTTCCACATAAACCTTCAACAGAAAATCCGCTTTGCCAGTGATATGGTAACAGCCAATGATTTCCGGGATATTTTTTACCGCTTCCATGAATTCGAGGATATTGTCTTTTTTGTGTCGCGATAAAACAACCTCGACAAAGGTTTGAACTCCATAGCCGATTTTTTCCGCATCCAGTTTTGCATAATATCCAGTGATGGTACCATTTCTTTCAAGCTTCTTCATCCGTTCCAGGGTTGGACCAGGGGAAAGACCAATTTTTTTTGCCAATTCGGTATTTGGAATTCGTCCATCTTCCCTGAGCACGTTGAGTATCATAATATCAGTTTTATCAAGTTTCATTGGCGCTATTTTATACAGTTGGTTAGTTGCCGATAGATTGTCAGCGTAGCACCAATAATTCTTTGGTGGATCGGTTTAGTGGTGTGCAATGATCGGTATTTATCCAGCAGTCATCCTCGATTCGGACACCTCCCCATTCCGGGATATAAATTCCTGGTTCAATTGTGACCACATAATTCTCGAGTAGCGGTTTCTGATTCAGATTATTCAAACGGGGATACGTATGGATTTCTAACCCAATGCCATGACCCGTCGAGTGAATGAATTTATCTCCATACCCAGAATTCTCAATCACGTCTCTGCATGCTTTATCCACATGAGCACCAGTAACACCAGCTTTTGCGGCGTTGATCCCGGCTAACTGGGATTCCAATACAATTTGGTATATCTCCCTGTGTCTTTCTGTGGCTTCACCAATCACGACAGTTCTCGTTAGGTCTGCATGATAACCTTCGTACATGGCAGCAAAGTCCATGACAACAAAATCACCTTTTTCAAATGCTTTGTCAGTAGGCCTGGCGTGTGGAAGCGCTCCTAACCACCCGGATGCGATAATGGGATCATAGCTATCTCCATCTGCTCCGTGCATTTTAAACAAGTAGGAAATTTTTGCAGCAATATGTTTTTCAATTGCTCCAGCCTTGAGTTCGGGGAGTATTTCATCAAAAACCACATCCGTGATTTCTACTGCGGATTTCAAAGATTCGATCTCAGCCATATCTTTAACTGCAGCCATATGTTCGACAATATCTGTTGTGGGGATAAATTCGATTTCAGGAAATTTGTCCTTTAGGTTCAGATACAATTTGTACGGCATGTAGTTTGCCTCAAATCCTATTTTCATTCCAGATTCGAATATTTGCGAATTCTGAAATGTGTTCAAATAACTGTCTTGTATCATATGAACTTGACAATTGTTTACCTGTTTTTTGGACTGTTCTGCATACCGGGTATCAGAGAAAAAATGAGCGGAATCAGGTGTAATCAATAATTGTCCGGCGGATCCGGTAAATCCACTTAAATATCTTACGTTTGTCAAATATGTGATGTAAATGCCATCTAACTTCTGTTCTGATACGAGTTGATTTAATTTTTCAACTCGGCGATGATAATTGGTCATTAGTGAATTTCCTGTTCTTTTATCAACTTGTATATTTCTTCTCGTTCTTTTTCAATTTTTTTCATATCGCCTCCTTTATTTTCAACGACATCTAATACGATTAAGGCTTGTGAAAAGTTTTTCTGCCGTCGGAATACTTTTGCCAGAGTCAGTGTGGCCATTCGATTATCAATGACTATTCCACCTCCCTGCCCGTCGGATACTGATACATTTTTCTTTGATTTGACAGAGTCTAGAGATGGTTCCGGCTCTCCTGCTGATATTTCCTCTTCCGGTTTTGACAATTCTTCTTTGTTTTTTTCAATCCAGTGCAAACTCTCCTCGTCATTGACAAGGATATCCACAATTTTTTCCACTGTCGAACCAATTGTTTTCACACTCCTCCCCAAGGCTGTTTGTACCTCTACGAGCAATCTCAAAGCATTCACGTGGATATTAGAATGTTCAACAACTTCTTTCAGATTCTTTTCAGCTTGAGGAAGATTATCTTCCACCAGATCGACTTTTGCTAATATAAATTTTCCTTCAGCGGATAACGGATGATGCCCCAAGCCGATCTCACATACCTTCCTGGCTCTACTCATATCTCCGTTTTCAAAATAAATATTTGCCAGCACTGGAAATACAGAAGTGTCAAAATGCTCGGCAAAATGGTGTTCTAATGCTTTTTTATCCCTCAAATCGATCATAAGGGAATATTACCATGTTTCTTTTTAGGATTATGATCCACTTTTGTGGCTAGGATTGCTAGTCCCGAAATAAGATTGCTACGCGTGGTTCGGGGTAAAATCACATCATCAAGGTATCCTCGTTCTGCAGCAATGTATGGATTTGCAAATTTTTCCCTGTAATAATCCACCAGTTCTTCCGTTTTTTCTTCAGGGTTATCCACACTCATCAGATCTTTTTTCCAGATGATTTCAACGGCACCCTTGGGCCCCATCACGGCAATTTCTGCAGTTGGCCATGCAAAATTTAAATCTGCCCGGATGTGTTTGGAGGACATCACATCATAAGCTCCACCGTAAGCCTTGCGAGTGATCAGTGTAATTTTTGGAACTGTTGCCTCGGCAAATGCATAAAGAAGCTTGGCGCCATGTCGGATGATTCCACCCCATTCCTGCTCTGTCCCCGGGAGGAACCCTGGGACATCTACAAATGTGATGATGGGAATATTAAAAGCGTCTAGAAATCGAACAAAACGCGCTGCTTTCACAGATGCGTTGATATCAAGAACACCAGCTAGATAAGCTGGTTGATTTGCAACCACACCAATAACCTGGCCATCCAGACGGGCAAACCCACAAATGATATTTTGAGCATAATCCGCATGAACTTCAAAAAAGGAGTCCCTATCCATGATCCGTTGAATCACCTGATGCATGTCGTAGGGCTTGTTCGAATTAATGGGTATCAATGTATCTAGCTCAACATCTGCCCGAGCAGGATCATCATCTGATTCAATTCGCGGAGGATCTTCCCTATTATTGTCAGGGAGATATGAAAACAATTTTCTGATCTTTTGAAGAACATCCACTTCGTTATCACAAGCAAAATGTGCCACACCGGATTTAGAGGCATGGGTATCCGCTCCGCCCAAATCTTCCATGGATACTTGTTCATGAGTAACGGTTTTTACCACGTGGGGACCTGTGACGAACATGTGACTGGTCTTTTTCGCCATGAATACAAAATCCGTGATGGCGGGAGAATATACTGCTCCACCGGCGCACGGACCCAGAATTGCAGAAATTTGAGGAATGACTCCAGATGCCAGCGTGTTTCTTAAAAATATATCTGCATACCCTGCGAGGCTCACAACGCCTTCCTGAATACGGGCGCCACCAGAATCATTTAATCCGATGATAGGGATACCTGTTTTCACCGCCATATCCATGATTTTACATATTTTCTCTGCAAAAGCTTCAGATAAGGATCCACCAAATACGGTAAAGTCCTGAGAAAATACAAATACTTTTCGGCCATCGATTAAGCCATAGCCCGTCACAACACCATCTGTCATAATCTTTGATTTTTCCATGTCAAAATCGTGAGAGCGGTGAGTAACAAACGAATCCAGCTCATGGAATGACCCTTTGTCCAAAAGAATGGCCAGCCGTTCTCTTGCTGTCAGTTTTCCTTTTTTGTGCTGGGATTCAATCCGGCTTTTGCCACCACCCAGTAGTGTCTCAGCTCGTTTACCATCGAGAGTTTCGAGCAGTTTTTCGCGAGTCAGATGTTTATTCGTTTTTTCTGTTTTCATTGATCCAATTTGTAATATAGTCAATGGTTTCCTGAATCGGTGTTCCAGGACCAAACAATTTTCCAACACCCATGTCGTTGAGTTTTTCCATATCTTTTTTGGGGATAATCCCTCCGCCAGTGAGTAGTCGGTCACCGATACCCGTTTCTTGCATCAAGTTCAATATTTTGGGGAATACCGCCATGTGTGCGTTGTTGAGGCTGGATATTGCTATGATATCAGCGTCTTCCTGAATGGCGGCATTTACGATCATTATGGGGGTCTGTCGCAACCCCAGATAGATGACTTCCATCCCGGCATCCCGGAATGCGCGTGCCAGAATTTTGATTCCGCGATCGTGTCCGTCTAGACCGGGTTTCGCCATTATGACTCGAATTTTTCTTTCCATTTATTTTTCCCTGCTATCTAAAACAAATGTGACTGGACCATCGTTGACGAGCGATACATTCATCATGGCGCCAAATTCACCGGTTTCAACTGGAATTCCTTTGTCGCGCATCGCTTTCACGAACCATTGGTACAGACGATTTCCTTCTTCGGGCGGTGCTGCCAATTGAAATCCTGGCCGTCTGCCATTTCGCCAATCACCACATAACGTGAACTGGCTCACCACTAAAATGGACCCTTTCACATCTTCAATTGATAAATTCATGTTCCGATTTTCGTCCGAGAAAATACGAAACCCGGCTATTTTATCAACCAAAAATTTTGCATCCGATTCCGTGTCATCTCGATATACACCCAAGAGCAGGAGAAACCCTTTGCTAATGGAACCGACGATCAGGTCATTCACTTCCACTGCTGCCGATGAAACACGTTGCAGAACAACTACCACTTCAGTCTTTCATCTAATCAGGATATCCACACATTCTGCTTTCCCACCATCGTTCGCAATTTTAGCAGGAATTTCGAAACTGGAGACACTCGTGTATTTCGGGATAATATCTGCTCAGTAGAGCCATCAGAGCGTTCAACGTGAAATACGAGTTTGCACCACCCTTGGTTATCGCTGCACATTGCTTGTAACTCATCCACGATTTTATTCTCGTTAAATTTAAATGGAATTCGGATATTGATATTATTGCTGAATTCTTTCCGTGCTCGGCTTAGTTTTATAATAGATTTTGCCGAAATACGTATGGTGTTTTCTTCTCCATTTTGTCGATAGGGTGTACCTTCAATAAACACAAGTTCGTTTGGTACGATGAGTTTGTTCATCCGTTCGTACACGTCGTTAAAAACGAATATTTCCATTTTGCCATTTATCCCAGACAGCTCAACGATCGCCCACTGTTGATTTTTCTTATTCAGTTTGGGTTTAACATCGCTGATGATCCCACCAATTCTGATGACATTTGGGAGGTGATTCGGGTCTGGATCTTCCATAGAGATCGTGCTAAATTCAACTAGCTCTTCTTTGTATTTTTCCAGCGGATGCCCCGATAAGTAGAAACCCAAAACCTCTTTTTCCTTTAACAGGCATTCTTCCTGCGTCCACGGCTCGGCATCTGCAAGTTCGGGTTCGTGGATAGTTTCCACTCCTGCGCTCCCAAAAATGTCCACCTGTTGTGTGTCTTGGTCCTGATTAAATTTTGTGCCAAAGGATAAGGCGGATTCAACGGATGCAAAATTTTGTGCCCGGGTTCCCACAAGACTATCGCAAGCACCGGCGCCGATGAGACTTTCTAGTGCTTTTCTGTTCATCACATGAGGCTCGATATTTTTACATAGGTCAGAAATTGACGCGTAATTCCCCATCCTTTCACGTGTTTCCGCGATACATTCAGTGACTTTGTGCCCCACATTTTTAACCGCCGACAACCCGAAAAGTATTTCTCCATTGGTCGATGATCGAAAATCAGAAAAGGACGTATTTACATCAGGGGGATGTACGGCGACTCCCATATTTTTTGCTTCTTCAATCAGAATCACCACGCGATCCAGATTTTCCATTTCGGTGGTAAGATTCGCTGCGATGAATTCAGCCGGATAAAAGGTTTTCAGCCAGGCAGTCTGGTACGCCACAATTGCATATGCAGTTGAGTGGCTTTTGTTAAAACCATATTGGGCAAATTTCTCAAGGTGATCATAAATGGATCTCGCTTCGTCTTCTTTCATCTTATTTTCGATAGCACCACTGATAAAATCCAACCGGAAAGCTGCCATCATATCGGCTTTTTTCTTACCCATAGCACGGCGCATCTCGTCTGCCTGTGCAAGCGTGAATCCTGCGATGGTGGAGCTGATCTGCATGACCTGTTCCTGATATACAATGATCCCGTACGTTTCTTTTAGAATGGGTTCAAGATCGGGGTGGATGTACTCTATTTTATTATGGCCGTGTTTTCTGGCAATAAATTCGGGAATGTTCCCCATGGGTCCTGGTCGGTACAGGGCGTTCATGGCAATGAGATCTTGAAGACAGGTAGGTTTGAGCTGTAACAGATATTCCCGCATCCCCTTGGATTCAAACTGGAAGACACCTACTGTACTTCCATCAGCAAATAGTTGATATACCTTTTCTTCTTCAAGATTGATGTTATCAATATCGACTTTGATGCCGTGATTATCATCTATCATTTTAACGGCTTTTGCGATAACAGTGAGATTGCGAAGCCCAAGAAAGTCCACTTTCAGCAAACCCATTTCTTCCAGAGAGTTCATCTCTACCTGAGTCACAATATCTTTTGAATTGGGTGATTTGTAGAGTGGAACATAATCCACCAGGGGTCCCGGAGCAATCACCACACCCGCGGCATGAGTGGAGGCATGACGGTGCATCCCTTCAAGTACGCTGGAATAGTCAATCAAATTTTTATGAGTTTCGCTTATATCGGCAATCCCTGCCAAGTCTTTACTGATGCGGAGAAGTTCAGGGAGTTTTTTTGACGGGTCGTTGGGGATCATCTTTGCGATTCGGTCAACATCGCCATAAGGCAGCCCAAGCACGCGTCCCACGTCCCGGATAACGGACTTTGTTTTCATTCTTCCAAAAGTGATGATCTGTGCCACAGATTCATGCCCGTAAAGATCGCGGATGTAATTGATCACCTGCTCACGGCCTTCAATGCAGAAATCGATATCAATATCCGGCATGGAGACTCGGCCCGGGTTCAGAAATCTCTCGAATAACAAGTTATATTTAATGGGGTCTACATTGGTAATGCCCGTTGTGTACGCCACCAGACTACCAGCAGCCGATCCACGTCCAGGACCCACCGGAATGTTATGCGATCGCGCATAAGCAACAAAATCCTGTGTGATGAGAAAATAATTGGCGAAATTCATTTTTTTTATGACGGACAACTCAAATGTTAATCGTGCCTGGATTTCAGATGTGATCTTCGAATACCGTTCTTTCAATCCAGCCACACACAATTTTTTTAAGTACTCGTCAGCATCCGTAACCGTTTCGCCTACAGGGATTTTAAAATGTGGCAGGTGAAGGGTGGTCATGTCAATGTTTACGCTACATGATTCGGCAATCCGGAGGGTGTTCTCCAGGGCTGTGGGAGTATCCTTAAAAAGCTTCCACATTTCATCAGCGGATTTCACATAGAACTGTCGTGGTTCGTACCGACGTCGATTGGTGTCACTCAGATCTTTTCCTGTGCCCAGACAGAACAGAACATCGTGAGGTTTCCAGTTTTCTTCGACTGCATAGTGGTTGTCGTTTGTGGCAACAAGGGGAATCCCCAGTTCTTTCGACAATTTGATCAATATGGGGTGCGACGCAATTTCTTCGGGGATACCGTGATTTTGTAGTTCGATATAGTAACGGTTGGGAAAGATCTCCTGGAATTCCAACGCGACTGCTTTTGCCCGGTCATAATTTCCCAAGGAGGCATGATAAGTGAGCTCTCCCGCCAGACAAGCACTGGTGGCAATGAGTCCTTCGTTGTACTGACGAAGCAGGTCCTTGTCGACGCGAGGGCGGTAGTAGAAACCCTCTAAGTATCCGATGGACACCAGCTTCATCAGGTTTTTGTAACCTGTTTCATTTTGCACTAGCAGGATCAGATGGTGATATCCCCACTTTTTTGCGCTATCTGTGGATTGCTTCCTGTCCTTATGACTGCCCATACTCACATAGATCTCGCACCCGAGGATGGGTTTGATATGCCGTTTGTTCGCAGCCTTGTAAAAAGGGATCATGGAAAACAGGTTACCGTGTTCAGTGAGAGCTATGGTATCCATGCCCAGATCGTCCAAGCGGTTGCACATCATTTCGATGGTTTGTGCGGCATCCAGCAGGGAGAAATCCGAATGGTTGTGGAGATGTACGAATTCAGCCATTAATTATCAGTCATATTTTTCATTTTAGGTATTTGCTTTTTCTGTCCGGCATTTGGGGGAGATAATTTACTCTGGGGCACCTGATAATCATCGATAGAAATGGAGATAATTCGAAGGATGGTAAAATGAATTACTCCGCTACAACCGGCAGACTGTGACCTCGGATTTCTTTCAAATCCATCCACACAGAGGATGGACTCCCATCTGAATCTTTACGATGGTATCGCTCCAGTCGATGCTATCGGTACCTTTTCAAACAGGTTGATTTATCGATCGCATTGGCAGTGCAACAGGATGATATCAATACGATCGTATTATTATTTGATTGATTCGATTCTTATTTCCTGTCGCTCCAAATCCCCTGACTGCGTTAGGCAGGCCTTTTTACAAGTTTTATCTAATCGACAAAAAAAAACCGGAAGGGGGATTACAACGACCGCGAATGACCTGGTGTCCGAGTGAGTTCACAATAAAATTGTATCGAAAACATAAATTAGAAATAATGACCGGACTGCACTCTTTCCATGAGTGCAAAGAGATAGGTTGTAATGATGGTGATCAGAAGCCCGAATTGCCGGGGTTTGGTCATTGACGATATCCTAGTGCGACAACTGCATGACCACCACCGCAACAATAGCCTGCGATGGCAACCATATCATTGTTTACACTTAAAGATTTTGTGAATACATTTGCAGGTCCGAAATAATCAATAACGGTATTATCAACCACCCAGCTTACTCCATTATAGTGAACGAATTCGCCTGCAATAGTCATAATACTTATATCGTTAATTTGTTGTGTTCGAATTCTGCGTACGGCACCTTGTGAAGAAAATATATCTTCACGTTGAATTACTGTTGAACAGTCGGTTATAAAATTAGATTTCCATAAAGCCTGATGTGAGGCAAAATATGCAGTATCATTTTTTACACTGATCCCTTTAATAAATCCATATGGTTCGGTATAAATGCCGTCACCCTCATAAAGGGTTTCAACATTATTGTCATGAATCATTAAGGCAATACTTTCACCAGAATCTTCCCTTCCGGCGATAAAAACGTATTCACCGTCATCCGTGCCATCAATATCATTGAGCTCAATACTCGTTCCGCTTGGTATTTGGACAAAATTTATACCATCATAATGGACAATTGCACCTTGTTCTCCGATGAAATAAATATTTGAAGATGATGTGCCCCAAATTCCATGCCCTGCACTTGCGTTAATACCAAGGTTATGTAAATGATAAAGAATCCATTCATTTCCATTCCAGTGGATTGGATATCCATGAGAACTCACCCAAATATCGTCTTCTGAAAAATAATAAATACTGTAAAGATCAAGCGTATTACTATAAAACCCCATTAGCTCCCACTCATTTCCATCCCAATGGGCTGCGTTATATTCCCCATCATCAGTCTCAAAATTTCCAACAACCCATATGTTATCTTCATTAACAATTGTTACATCTCTGATAGTAGATCCATATTGCCCTAAAGTAAATATTTCCCAAGTAAAATTGTGTGAGGTGGTGTCAATACAGCAAATTGTATTGTCATTTTCACATTGATGGTAACCCGGTTCGCAATCTGCCGGTTGAGGCGTGGTTGAGGTTTTGCAGGAAAAGACTGCAAGTATCCCGATCAAGAGAAATAAATTTGAGATAAGGTATATTTTATTTGTCGTCATGCTTTTAGAATAAATCTGAATGTAAAACTATCGTTCCTACCACATGCCAGACAATAGAATTTATGATGATACTTTATCTAATAATGAAACTGGAGAAAAGGACAGAAACCGGACTGCACTATTTCCATGAGTGCAAATAAGAGGAATCATGTTTGCCCATCCACGCAGAGGATGGACTCCAAATCAAGTGATAAATTTCCCGCCAATAGCCAATGGTTAAAAACCAACAGCTATCCGAATCCCCCTTGGAGAAAAATTAAAAATTAAGGAACGTTGATCGTCAAAAAGGGGGCCAGGGGGTTGTATTGTTCCATCGCATTGACCATAAAAATGAGGGAATCAATACGATCGTGTAGTCTTTCGGATGGAATACTCAACGACCGGTATTTCATTCCACCGCCGGATCAACAGCCTACCCGCTGATGAAATGCTAAAGGCCAGTGGCCAAGAGCTTTCTCGGATATCCCCCTGCGCCCCCTTTGTAAACAATCACCTTTTATGGATACAGATCACCCGGAAGGGGGATTACAACGACCGGGATTGACCCGGTGACCGAATGATTTCAGTATGAAATTGTATCGAGTACACATTCCTCTCTCCGCTTGGAATACTCAATAACCCCAGTTGAATTGATTTTCCAATGTTACCGCACCTGCAATTCCCTCCTGCTCCTGCTCCTGCAACTTCTATTAACCACCACCCCAACCTTCATTTTCCCTGCAAGAATTCACATTGTTTTTCGTCTAAATTAACTGAAACATTTGGGTAAAATAAGGTTTTACATGACGCTAATAAATAAGCGTCTTTCATGAAGGATCATCCGTCAGTGATTGGAACTAAATGCGTAAACTGGGTAACTTTGCTAAATTAATTTTCTGGAAATCCGTGGTAAATAAATTCTTATATGTCTTTCAATTTTTGCTATTGATATTTAAGCGCAATCGTATAGCGCTGTTGTCGTTTGCGTTACTCCCATCCATTACCACCATCACGTGGGGGCAGAGCAATCTGTCTCTATCTGTTATCCAACAATCTGCGGAAGATTTGATACAACTGGAGCAATTTACTGACGCCACCCTGGAATATGAAAAAATCTTGTACCTGCAGGAAACCGTATTGGGATCAGATCATCCCGATATCGCTAACACACTAGCGCGCCTTGGAGAGATTTACATGATCACCGGCGATTTGGATAAAGCAGACCGTTACCTGCAACGCGCCGTATCAATTCGTTACCATCAGGTCATCGACACACAGGCGGATCTTTATACACCATTAAAAGATCTGATCAATTTGTACGCCTTGAGGGCGGATAACGAACGATTACAGTTTATCTCTTCTCGGTTGACCGAACTGATGGAAATGAATCAGCATTGGCAGGAGGATTCTCTTCTTTTTAACTGGTCTGTCCCGCCTTGGGAGGCAAAATTCCAGTTCAAAAGCCTGTTCCCCGACTCACTGGGTTTCCAGAGATTCACCCGTAACGAGGAGGCAAATGATCTCATGACCCTTGGGCATTCATACATCGATGCCGGGCTTTTTACGGAGGCGGTTGAGAGTTTTTCCCTCGCACTTCTATTGGATACCGAATCTCTGGGCGTGGATTATTATTACCAATTTGCACTCCCGGATACCGCCCATTACGACGGATTTTACAACGCCATGATCCTGCAAAAAGTCAGTGGTAACGCCAACGATGCAGTGGATTTTTACCTGTCTCTGGTGAATATGGCTCGTCAGGATACCGCTGCCGCAGCCTTTAATATGTCGGATTATGTGAAATCCCAGCCTGATGATTTCCGCGGATATTTTATATTGGGCGACTTGTATTCATCCATGGGTGAATATTTTGATGCCCTGGTGAATTACCAGAAGGCGGTGTTTATCCGACCTGATGACATTCATGCCCGGTATGCTATCGGTCTAACGCTGAAACAATTACAAGAATACACAGATGCCATCCAGGCATTGCGAATTGTTTTGACCATCGATCCGGAGCACCCGCAAGCGCTTTTCGAGATGGGGACAATATACATTGCCTTGGAGCAGTTTGAAAAAGCCATCCCGTATTTGACTCAGGCGCTGGTCCGAAATCCTGCTAACGCAGAAACTTATTTTCATCTGGGCGTTGCCAATTACCGATCAAACAATCTTCCAAGGGCTATTGAAGCATTGCAGAGCGCTATAAATATTGATCCCGAGCATTTGTGGGCACATTACTATCTGGGTAGGATCAATGAAAGCATCTTGAAGGCAGATGTGGCACGACTTCACTACGATAAAGCCCGCAGAATTTCGTCTGCAATTCCAGAAGTTAACTATTATCTGGGCAAGCTGCTTTACCGACAGGAAAATTATAAAGATGCCATGGAGCCATTGCGGGATTATATCATCGAATACCCTGACAGCGTGAATATCGTCAAGCTGTTGGGGGATATATTCATCCGTGAGCATCGTTACACTGAAGCCGTAGATATTTATACGAGGTTGAAAATTTTTGAACCAGATCAGGCATCTCATTATTATCAGATTGGCTACGCTTACGAACAGCTAGGCGATCTTCAAAACGCGCTTTATACGTATGAGGAGCTGCTTTTATTTAATGATGAAGATAGCGATATCTCTTACCGCCTGGGGATTATCTGTAATGAATTAGGGGATTATCTCCGTGCAGCCTCATATTTGCAGACCGCTTTGGAGTGTGGAAATCCATCCATGAAAATGCATTATCAGCTGGCACTGGCATACGGTGGGATGCACAAATACATGCAAGCGCTTTTATCATTCCAGGATGCGGCAAAACTGGCACCGGAGGATTTGCAGATCCAATATCAGATGGGGGTGGCTTTGATGCAGTTGGAGATGTACGATGAAGCAGCGGAAAAGTTGTTGCGCTACACACAAGTGAATTCAAAAGATCCCATCGCAAATTTCTTATTGGCTGAATCTTTATTTCTCAGTGGAAGCTACCAACCAGCGATTACTTTTTTCAACCGCGTGCTGCGTTCAAATTCTGATGATCCACGATCACATTACTACGTCGGGCAATGTTATTTCAGACTCGGGCAATTTGACGAAGCGGCGAAATCTCTGAAAAAGGCGTTGAATATCAGCCCTGATGATGCGCTAACACATTTCGCTCTGGGGCTAACCTATATCGAATTGAAAAAATTCCGGTCTGCGGGTAACGAACTCAATATTCTGTACATGCTGGACCGCGCTCTGTTTGATTCGTTAAATGTACGTTTGGGAGATAAACCTTAAGGATCAATCGATCGTCTGACTGCTTTTTTTAAATCTTCCTAGTTGATCAGGTTTCGGGATAGAAGAAGACCAATGCCAATGGCGGTTACGCCCGTTGCCAGACTGATAACCACATACATTGCAGCAGTTTCCCATGCACCGGTTTTCAACATCTGAAAAGTTTCCAAACCGAAGGCGGAAAATGTGGTGAATCCCCCAAGAACTCCGATGACAAAAAATTCATGCAGTGGCCACGAAACATTTTTCTCTAATATAAATCCGGTAAAAATCCCCAACAGGATACACCCCAGAAAATTTACGACGAGGGTGCCCCAGGGAAATCCGTGTTGAACAAAACGGGTGACGATTCCGGATGTGAGATAACGGGAAACCGCGCCGATGAAACCACCGAATCCCACAAAAAGAATGGCCTTCATCCGTTAAAAGGGAATATCGTCGTCAGAATAGGTGTCGTCCGCAGGGGGAGCATCGGTACCTGTGTATGTGCTTTTGGCATTCGCAGGTGGTTCATAACCGCCGGTCATAATATCTCCGCCGTATTCTTTCATGGCGATCTGGGTAACTTTATCTTTCAATTCTCGGTCGGCCCAGACTGTGTCATAGTATTGATCATCACCGCTTTTCTGGCTGGGGAATCCCACAAAATATCCAGTGGGACCTTCAACAAGTTTGAATCCTTTGATGGTAAATCCTTCGTCGGTTTGTAGATCAAAAAACGCTCTGACCTTTCCCCATTGACCCTTGTTCATTCGTTCAATTTTCAATTTATATCCTTTCCAAATGGGTGCAAATTTAGGCAGGAAACAGGCTTTACAATGACAGTAATTGCCAGAATTTGAGCTGAATCACCTTAATCCGTTAATATTTGATGATATTGAAATGATTTATTACGCCTTCAGGATTATTCCGAAAAAGACGAAAGAGGCAGATTCAGGATAAAAATGAGATGCTGTTTGAATCCCGACAAATTTTTCGGGATGAGTTTATCTCATTTCCTGAAACGGGCTCTTAAGCAGGGATAATCCTGTCAGCGTCGTTTCTTTTGGTCCTTTTCTTGCGTGAAGAAAAGGACAATACCCAAAAATGGAATAAGTGAAATCCATTTTGAGATAGAATTATGTAAAAATGACATTGAAAAATTTATAAATCATCTTCTCATAATCGAAGAAAATCATCAGACTGTTACGGTAATTCCAATTTATTTCAGACGGCAACATCGTGAATCGACGTAAATTTGGACTTAATCATATATCGTTTATAAACATCACATGAAAAAAATTATCATCGGCATCCACGGGCTCGGCAACAAACCATCACAACCTCTGCTGGAACAGTGGTGGAGACAATCAATTACAGACGGGATCATCGCAGCCGGACATCCTCCACCTGATTTTCAATTTGAACTGGTGTACTGGTCGGATTTGCTTCATCCGCTTCCTCTGAACCCGGATCAAACGGATATCGATCATGAACAATATTTGTCCGAACCCTACACGACTCCGGTATCCGATGAGCTGCCTGATCCAAAACCGATCCGGAGGAAAATACTGGATTATCTGGAAAAACAAATGGATAAACTTCTACTCAATGATGACTATTCCATTAACTTCACCGCCGTAACCGACTCAATCATTCGTCATTATTTTCATGATCTGGACTGCTACTATTCCTCTGAATGCATGACGGTTGGAGAAAATCAACTCCCTGCCAGACTTGCCATTCGCAAAAGACTGAATGAGGCGTTGCATAACCATGGGAAAAAAGAAATTCTGCTGCTGTCTCATTCCATGGGGAGTATTGTTGCGTATGATGTGATGACTCGATCTGCATCCGATGTTGTCGTTGACACATGGATAACTGCCGGCTCTCCGCTTGGTCTCCCTATCGTGATCAGTAAAATCGTCTCTGAACAAAAAAAGCGGCTCGAAACAATTCGCGAGGTTCAGACTCCGGACAATGTCACATCTGCGTGGTTGAATTTCTCTGATCTTGAGGACCGGGTGGCAATTGATTATGCTCTCGCCGGTGATTATAAGGAAAATACGAAAGGCATTCAGGTTCAGGATGCAGTGGTCAGTAACCGTTACGCCTTCAACGGAAAATCAAATTCCCATAAATCATTCGGGTATTTTCAAACACCGGAAGTCGGGGACTCAATCTATCAGTTTCTCACTCGAAAGAAACCGATATTCTGGAAACATTGGATAACACAAATGCGAGAATCATTCCCCTCACTACCATTTCCACCGTTTAAAAAGAGGAGGATACTCGATGAATCGTAATGAATTGCTTGTCCGTCTGACTCGCGCTCAAAAAATCTGGGACTTCATCGTTATCGGCGGTGGTGCTACCGGATTAGGCGTGGCCGTTGATGCTGCATCGAGAGGATTTGATGTATTACTTCTGGAGCGTGGCGACTTTGGGTGCGGGACATCCAGTCGGAGCACTAAGCTGGTTCACGGCGGCGTTCGGTATCTCCAGCAGGGAAATATTTCACTCGTTTTAGAAGCGCTGAAAGAACGAGGCATCCTCCGGGATAACGCTCCGCATTTGGTACACGATCTGCCTTTTGTGGTGCCTAACTACGATTGGTGGGAGGGTCCATTCTATGGCATCGGACTCAAAATTTACGATCTGCTGGCGGGGAAGCATGGTTTCGGAGAATCACATCATCTCTCAAAAGAGGAAACCATCCAACATCTGCCCACCATCGAAACAGAAGGACTTCTGGGTGGGACACTTTACTACGATGGACAGTTCGATGATGCAAGGTTGGCAGTTAATCTTGCCCAGACGATTTACGAACAAGGGGGAACACCACTCAATTATGTGTCGGTGGACAAATTGATCAAAACTGATGAGATGGTTACCGGTGTGATCGCTACTGATCGGGAGACCGGGAAAACCTATCCATTATCCGCACGAGCAGTGATCAATGCCACCGGAGTGTTTACAGATTCAATCTGTGTCATGGACAATCCGCAAGCACCGCCCATGATCGCTCCCAGTCAGGGTATCCACATCGTTCTGGATGAATCATTTTTACCAGGTGACAGCGCCATCATGGTTCCGCATACTGACGATGGACGGGTATTGTTCGCGATTCCGTGGCATCACCGGACATTGGTGGGCGCTACCGATACGCCTGTATCGGAAATCGCCGCAGAGCCATTGCCCCTCCCGGAAGAAATCGATTTTTTACTGAAGCACACTGCACGGTATCTCACCCGCGATCCGTCGCCGGATGATGTTTTAAGCGTTTTTGCGGGGTTGCGTCCCCTCGTTAAATCCGGGGACGAGACCAACACGGCCGTTATTTCCCGCGATCATACACTCCACATTTCCCGATCAGGTCTCATCACTATTGCCGGTGGAAAGTGGACTACCTACCGGAAAATGGCAGAAGATACCATCGATCAGGCGCTCCTCATCGCACGACTGGATCACCGCCCCTGTGTCACGGTGGACTTACAATTACATGGTTATCACCTTCATCCGGAAAAATTTGACAGCCTCGCACACTATGGCAGTGACGCACCCGCCATATCCGATTTGCTGAATTCGCAGACAGAATGGGAACAGCCGATTCACCCGGACTTTGATATCTGCATAGGTGAAATCATTTGGGCGGTCCGGCATGAAATGGCGCGAACTGTTGAGGATTTCCTCTCGCGCCGAACGAGAATGCTGCTACTGGATGCCAGAGCAAGTGTGGAGATGGCAACGACTGTTGCTAAAATTATGGCTGAAGAATTGAAACATTCGGAAGAATGGGTTGATGAGCAAGTCACGCAATTCCAGAAGCTGGCAAAAAATTATGTGGTTTGAGAAATTTATAATTACTGAACCATTTCCGGATGAATTGATTACATCTGTAAATTCCATTGAAAAACGTAAGCGAAATGAGTAATAAATAAATGGATATACAATCAATGAAGAAAATATTTTTTGTGTTAGGAGCGATTATGTTTGGATTCAATCTCTTGTCAGCGTCCGATCTTGAGGTGGGTAATCTGGCACCGGATTTTACGCTGCCTGATGAAAACGATTCTCTCCATACCTTATCAGATTATCGGGGTCAACGGGTCGTCGTCTATTTTTACCCCAAGGATGATACGCCCGGGTGCACCAAAGAAGCCTGCGGTATTCGAGACTCTTTTGGTTTGTTTGATGAAAATGATATTGTGGTTTTGGGTATCAGTTATGACGATGCTGAAAGTCACCGGGATTTTAAATTGAAACATGGGATTCCATTTCACCTGCTGACTGACACGGAAAAATCGGTGTCAAAACTTTATGGTACGAAAGGGTTTTTCTTCCCCAGCAGAAAAACGTTTCTGATCGATAAAGATGGAAAGTTGATAAAAATCTATGACAAGGTAGATGTGGTCAGCCATGCCCGTGATGTGTTGAAAGATTTATTAGAGAATAAATGATGTTTTTTTTATTATTTATTTTTAATTTTTAATTCTGATTTCACATCCAGCGCATCTCTCAAGCCCTCGCCTAGCAAGTTGAAACCTAAAACGGCAAGGGCAATGGCGATCCCAGGGAAGATGGAAATCCATGGAGCGACGCGTAGAAAATCTTTACCTTCGTTGATCATTACCCCCCAACTTGCGTCGGGAGCTTGAACCCCCAAGCCAAGAAATGACAGGCTGGCTTCCGCCATGATGGCACCGGATATCCCCAATGAAAATGCCACCAGCAAAGGCGCGATACAGTTGGGTAACACATGGTTTGCCATCAACCGGATGTGTGAATATCCCATGGCAGTTCCGGCGAGAACGTACTCTCGGGACATAATAGTCATGACTTGACCGCGGGTTAGTCGTGCCATTGAAGGCCATGAAACCAATCCGATGGCGAGCATGGCGGTATTGATACCGGGTTCAAACGCAGCAGCAATGGCGATCAAAAATAACAACGGAGGAAATCCCATCATCACATCGGTGAGGCGCATAATCAGGGAATCGATCTTCCCACCGAAATATCCTGCTATCGTTCCCAGAAGAACACCGATCACCAATGAAATACTGCTGGCGATGATCCCCACTCTTAACGAAATCCGAGCGCCCCAGACGATCCGCGCTAAGAGATCCCGTCCGAAATGGTCACTGCCTAATATAAATGAACCTGCCCCGGGATCAGACAATCGCGCTGACAGATTCTGTGCCGTGGGAGAGGCAAACAGCGGCGCCAGTGCAGCCGCCAGACATAATCCGATAACCATGAATACTCCGGTAATAACGAAGGGTTCTCGAATCCATCGTTTATTCCGCATTGGTGATCCTTTCCCGAATCCGTGGATCAACCCACGCATAAAGAATATCCACCAGAATATTGACCATTACAAAGACCACAGCCATAAACAGTACGCTTCCCTGGATTGCGGGAAAATCTCGCTTCATGATGGCGTTCAGCGCAAACCGTCCTACACCGGGCCAGCCAAACACGGATTCTGTAAGCACTGCACCGGATACATAACTACCGAAGTCCAGACCGATGATGGTGATAAGAGGGATGGCCATATTCCTGAAGGCATGTTTAAAGATGACCATTCTTTCAGAGAGACCTTTTGCCCGTGCTGTGGTAATGTAATCTTCGTTCATGGTATCCAGCATAAAGGCGCGGGTCAATCGGGTGAGCATCGCCATGGATCGTGTCCCCAATGCGATAGCGGGTAGGACAAGAAATTTCAGTCCTCCGTATCCTGTGGGTGGCAGCCATTGCAGATATACACCCACCCAAAGGATCAACAAAAGCGCCACCCAGAATACAGGCGCTGATACGCCGGCGAGCGACAACACAATGGATAATTTGTCCCAGACCGTGTTTTTTTTCAATGCAGAAAATACGCCCAAAAGTACGCCTGTAATGATAGCGATGAGCATGGCAGCCAACGCCAGTTGAAGCGTGTATGGAAATTTCTCCGCCAGATCATCCCAAACCGGACGACCCGTAACAAACGATGTGCCCAAATCTCCGGTAGCAATGCGTTGAAGGTAAATCCCGTACTGCACGGGAAGAGGACGGTCCAACCCCAGTTGATGGCGAAGATTGTCCAGCGTGGCATCATCGTAATAATCACCCACCAGCGCCAATACGGGATCACCGGGCGCCACGTACATGAGAATGAACGAAATAGTAATGACTCCCAGAATGACGGGAATACCGTGAAAGAACCGTTTGATTATGATGAGGAGCAAATTAAATTCCTGTAAAATGGTGCTGAATTTATCAGACTCCCCCTGTTGATTCAAAAATCTATTTGATATTCAATATACCAAACGATAGATTATTAATAAGGAATTTATTATATTTATTAATATTTAGTGTGAGGTGGTCATGTTCAGAAATTCGCAACATTCGTTTTTATTATTCATCGTTGCCGGTACGTTTTTACTTAAACCACTATTTGCCGTGGGAGAAGCTGGTGCGATATTTCTACTCATCACGCCCTCCCCAACCATGAATGCCATGGGTGGAATTGGGGTTAGCCTGCCGTCTTATGATATTTATTCCAGTTATTACAATCCCGCTAATCCGGTATTGCCTTTGGGAGTGTCTTATCAAAAGTCTAAATATAACACCGCCTGGTTGCCAAGCCTGGCAAGCAATCTTGTTTTGGATAACAAGGTTGAAACTGTCGGGATACGGTTTAAAAAATCGAACTTATTCTTCTCTTTTTCAAAATATGAAACAATTCTGGATTTGGGTGAACAGACTCGAACAGACGAATATGGAAATATTATCGGAGTGTACAATTCTGAAATGGGAGTCACTGCCACCAGCTATTCTGTGGGGATAACGTTCCCTCGCGTTCCTCTGAGGATCTCTGTGGGGAGAACCGATAAAAAAGTGAATCAGGATTTTGGATCTACAGAATTAATTGGTTCAGAAAATGACTTTTACGATTGGGGTTATCTGGTATCGTTTCCGCTTCAACTAAAACGATATCAATCTGGGTTGAATGTTAATTTTATTCCTTCTGTGGGATATAGCCAATCCAATATCGGTGGTGATGTGATGTTTATAACCGATTCGAGTTCAACGGGTGATCCGTCACCACGGTTTGCACGGTTTGGAATTTCAGGAATATTGGAATTAAAATCTGCAAAGGGTAAAAACCTGTTAAGCCTCTCTTATGCACGTGAAGCGGGTGACTTGCTTGTGGAGTTGTTTCAAGACGATGATGAAGTGTGGCGCCACCAATATCAGAATGGTTTGGGAGATATCGATATCAAAAAACATATATTGAAAGGGTCGGCCGATGAGTCAGTTTCTCTTTACCAAGGTGGTGAGATTGGTTTTTTAAATGCCTACTTTGTCAGGAGGGGTCGCATCATAGATACTGATGGACAAATTTTTCTTAAAACCTCTGGGTATGGGTATAATCTTGATGGATTTTTAAACTTGTTTACCATGTTAACAGGCGATCCTTCTTTTTCTAAAATGTCAGATTATATCAGTATTCGGTACAATGTTGCCAGGGAGACATCCACCGACGTTTTTAGTCCAAGGCATGGCACGCATTATAAAGAAGCTACTCTGTCTTTGAAGAATCCGCAGAAATTTTTATCATTTCTTGGAAAAGAAAACGTGACGTGGTTTGGGAGTTATCTCATGTCTAATCTGTGGTATCAATCTAACAAAAGTGCGTATTCTTCATTACCCGGGTACGATATTGGCGTAGAAGTATCCAATCTATTTGATAGAACGAATCTAGTCACCGGGTTCAGGTTCGCACGGTTTGGATTTGCAATGAAGAACGTGGATTATTTTTTTGACAACACCATTTCCATTGACTTTCATCTGAATTATTTTCGGGCGTATTTGGCAAAACCGTTAACGGTCGGCTTGTCTCAATTACTACTGGGAGCTGAATTGGGTTATCTTCTGACCATTGACAGCGAGACAACGATTTGCGATCCAGGTGGCGAATGTCAATCAGTGACCGCATCTATTTCAGGATCGGATTGGCAACATGATTTCAATGGGAATTACGAAGATGCAGGACTCTTTGCCAATCTACGGATACCCATGGGCTCTCTATTGTCTCTGGATATCCAATATTATCATGGATTCACCAATGTCTTTGCACCAGTTAATGCGCAAAACCAAAGCCTGAAGATTGGGGTGTGCATTCGAAATTGAGAATTTTCAATTGGTTTGCTTGAGCTCATTACACTGCTTTTAGATCAACTCGTTTTATAGTAGCACCAATACATCCTGTGCGTGAGTTTTGGTGTTCACTTTTTCGAAAACGTGTTCAATCTTACCACCTTCATCAATCACATAGCTAATCCGGTTGATGCCCATGTATTCCCTGCCCATGAATTTTTTTAGTCCCCACGCGCCATAGGCTTCAAGCATTTCGTGGGATTCATCGCAGAGCATGGGATATTGAAAATTCTGTTTCTCAGCGAATTTTTTTTGTTTGGCAGGCGGATCTGCTGATACACCGACAATGCGTACATTGTGTTTTTCGAATGTTTGGAATTCATCACGGAATCCCTGTCCTTCAACGGTTCAGCCGGGCGTACTTGCTTTTGGGAAAAACCACAAAACTACTTTTTTACCTGCGAAATCAGTGAGAGAAACGTCGTTTCCGTCCGCATCGGGTAGGATAAATGCAGGAGCATTTTCTCCGGGCTTTAATAACATTGTCATTCCTTCAAGTGTTTTGATATTTGATCAATTTGATATTTTAGTGACGGTTGAAGTTAATACGAATCTCCTGCTGCCAACTTGAATTTTTCGCGTGAGACGATGAACCTTCTGTAAATTTCGTCTCAAATTAAGGAATAAATATGATCAAAATGTACACTACCAACTGGTGTCCCTGGTGTCAACGGGCAAAACGAGTACTGGAAGAAAAGGGACTGAAATTTGATGAAATAAACATTGAAGAATTGGAAATGTCCCGCGATGAACTAGAAAAAATCACCGGCGGTCGTTCCGTCCCTCAAATCGTCATCAACAACAAACCCATCGGGGGATTTGACAACTTATTTGCATTAAACCAAAGCGGAAAGTTAGACGAACTGGTTCAATCGCAATGACCCCTGAGCGCTTACAGGAAGTGATCGACTCACACCCCGTCATCCAATCTGACAATCTGTTGTTGCGGTTACCCACACAAAAAGACGCACAATCCATTTTTAATTACGCTTCTGATCCTGATGTCACAAAATACATGCATTGGGACACGCATCGATCTCTACAGGATTCAGTCGATTTTCTGGATCGCTGCATTGAGTCTGATCGGCGTTACGATCAACTGGATTTCGGCATTACGTTGAAAGAAAACAATTTATTTGTGGGGATGTGCGGATTCCACAACTTTACGCTTTCCCACGGCCGGACAGAAATGGGATATGTGCTCCATAAAGATTATTGGGGTAAGGGTATCATGACTGAAGCAGTAAGTGTATTATTGAAATATGGCTTCGAAGCGCTCCAGTGGCATCGTATTCAGGCCATTGCCAGAGTAGAAAACATCCCTTCGCAGAGGGTGATGAAAAATGTGGGAATGCAGGAAGAAGGCTTGTTGAGAGACTACCTGTTCATTAAAGGGCACTATTTCGATTATAAACTATTTTCGATCCTCAAAAAGGATTTTCACAGTGAACCATGATAATTTGAATCCACTTGCTGGTAAAAAAATACTGCTGTGTGTTACGGGTTCTGTAGCAGCGTACAAATCCTGTGATGTGATCCGGGCGTTGCGAAAAGACGGCGCAACTGTTCAGGTCGCCATGACATCCGCCGCAGAGAAATTTATCGGAGTTGCGACTCTTGCAGCGCTTACCGGAAATGACGTGATCACCACGATGTTTCCCAAATCCCCAAAGGCCGGACTGGAACATATCGAGCTATCTATGACCATGGATGCGCTGGTTGTCCTACCTGCCACCGCCAATATTCTGGGGAAGGCTGCGAATGGAATCGCGGACGATCTGGTGTCATCTCTTTTGGCGGTTTGTGAGCAGCCCACATTATTTGCCCCAGCAATGAATTATAGAATGTGGGAAAATCCTGCCACGATGCAAGCGGTGGCTACCCTTCGCCAACGGGGAAAATTGGTTCTGGATCCGGAATCTGGATACCTTGCCAGTCTGCACGAAGGCGCAGGGAGATTGCCAAAGTTAACCGTAATCATGAATGCCATCCGGGAATTGTTTGAAGTCCCATTGCCATTGAAGGGAAAACGAGTACTGGTTACGGCTGGCCCCACTCGGGAACCTATCGATCCAGTAAGGTATATTTCCAATCGATCAAGCGGAAAAATGGGATTTTCACTGGCAGAGTCTGCCCGGGATATGGGTGCGGATGTCTATCTGGTTACCGGTCCCGTGGGGTTACCCGACCCGGCAGAAATGACCTTGCAGAAAGTGAGAACCGTATCAGAAATGCTGCAGGCGGTTCAGCAGGAACTGGCAAACAACGAGTACGATTTTATTTTCATGGCAGCAGCACCGGCGGATTACACAGTGACGGAGCCTAGCACGCAAAAGATTAAAAGACAATCGTCCAATCTGCAGCTTACTCTATCGGCGGCACCGGACATCCTCAAAACCATACGCTCAAAGACCAACGCTACCGTTATAGCATTTGCACTGGAAACCGAAAACGGTGAGTCCGAAGCCCAACGGAAGATGACCGACAAGGGTGCTGATTTTATCGTCCTAAATTATGCAAACAAACCCGGTGAGGGATTCGACAGTTCCACGAATCAAGTGACGGTTTTTACCAAAAATGGTGACAAATTCCATATTTCAAAAGATCGTAAAGACCGGGTGGGGAAGAAAATACTCGATTATATTTTATCGGACCCGTCTTTATCCACCGCATGATTCGATTAAAAGGATGGGTATTGTGCACAAACTGAAATCCATTCATTCCACACTGGTTAAATCAATCCGTATGTATCAAGGGATCAAAAACGATCCTCGCACACCAAAGGCAGCAAAATGGTTACTTGCATTGGCTGTCGGGTACGTCCTGTCACCCATCGATATCATCCCCGATTTTATCCCTGTCATCGGACATTTGGACGATGCAATTGTCGTTCCGATTCTGATTTTCCTCGCTTTAAAGATGATCCCGTATGAGGTGATCGAGGAACATCGGCAATCATCAAATCATCATTGATCATTTCGAAATCTGCAAAATGCCGTTGTTATTGGCTCATTTTATAAGCCCGAATATTTTTTGAATAGTTGGATTAAATCAGAATTTTGTGGCAGTCGGGCGATCAGTCAAATTGTAAGCGGATACCTACCGGACGATGGTCAGACGTTGTCATATCGTATTCTGAAAAGCCGCCATCCATGTAGTCATCGATCCGGATGGTCTTGATCTGTGAGCCGGTGAGTAAAAATTCGTCAAACAATTCATCATTGATAAGGATGTGGTCCAGGTGGCTTGGCCAGAGTGGATAGGACCATGAGCGCTGAGTGGGGTCCTGCGCAATGCTCATATCCGTGAATTGAAATTGAGCCGGATCGTCGATAAATTCCCAGAAAATATTATTTTCAGGATTATCCTGCAACTCATCATTGAAATCTCCCACTACGATGACATTTTTGTCTTGAAAAATATCATTGATATAATCATATAATAATTGAATTGCTCTCAGGCGTCGATATTCCTCGTCATTATTATTGCCGTAATCAATTGTGCCATTTCCGCAGCATTTTAAATGATTATTAATGACGATAATCTCTTCACCCTCGTAGGATACCTCCAGGATATACGGAGCCCGGGGAAATGCTGACCACTCACTTGTGTATATCTCATAAGGCCCCTGAACGATTTCAACCACACTGGTCTTTATAATATAAGCCAATTCCCCCCAAGTGCTGGAACCACCTGCACGAAATCCGACCCAGGTTTCCACCGTATCTGCTTCGTTTATTTCATCTACTAGTTGATAGAAATAGCTTCTGTTGCTAATTTCCTGGAGGGCATACACTTCAGCATCGATCGCCAACATAACTCTGCGAACATTTTCAACCGTCGTATTAAACTGTTTGGGGAAAAATTCTATGTTCCAGGTAGCCACTTCAAATGTACCGGATAATCCAAACTGAATGTCGTCGATGGTGGTCTGGGTAATCGATGGCGTATAGGGTGATTTTTCGGCACACACCCAAAAAATGAGGGGGAATAATAATATAAATAACTTTTTCATCTTGGCGATCAGCCCTTAAAACCCGGGTGAATCCGGTAGGATTTCGGGGTAGTTAATTTACGAAGATTGTGTGTTAAAGTGATCACAATGGGAGAGTATCGGTTTTTTACCTCAACAACACCATTTGGCCGGTGGTTCAAATATTGAGGACGCATTCCATCCCTATTTTGCCTTTTGTACAAAACTAATTCCAACACCTATTGAAGTATCCCCTGATTGCGTTTCAATAATATAACTTTGTCCGGCTCCTAGTTGAATCGCGATGATCATGCTTTCCGAAATACTCCAACTTTGAATGGTAGATAATGATATGCTGGCTATTATTATTTCCTTACTTGTGAATCTCCCATTATTATAATTTCGATTCCCGGATTTCAATCTGACCATTCCAATTGAGGGAGCAATGCTAATAATAGACATGTGATTATTAGACCGAGTGGCAAGATATTTACATTGATTGAAAGTTATGGTGCGCATCTGTATGTCGCGATTTCCCGATGATGCGTCATTGGGTGATTCAGTTTGATATCCCAATATCACGCCTAAGGTTGAATTAGCACCTGAATTTACATTTTTTGTGTATAACCCTAACGAGTGCCCAATAACAGTAAATGGTGGTTCTATATCGGAAGTATTACCAAAGGATAAGTTATAATCAAGGCGTCCCGCAAGGGCAAAACCTATCGTAAACATTTTTAAAGTTGTTTCTTGTGTTGCAATGGTTGATAGTGAAATTTCAATAGCATTTTCATTTTCGTTTAATAAAACACTTTGACCCAATATCAAATTTAATATGGTAACTAATGGTATAAATATTCTGTGAAATAATTTCAAGATTTTCCTTTATTGTTGTGTGCCTATAAAAAAACCATCATTTCCCCCCATGTTAGACAAAAAATAGCCCCCCTCTGACTCTAGCAACATTAACCACGTTTACACATTGTCTCCCCTTTTACCTCAATAAAACCATTTGTCGGGTGGTATTGGAATTACCAGCATCCATCCTGCAAATGTACACACCGGAACTAACGTTTTCCCCGGATTGATCTTTTCCGTTCCACGTGACCGATTTTTTACCAGAGATTTGACGTTCATCTACCAGAGTCGTCACCCATCGGCCAGTGATATCGAACACGGCGATCTTTACATGACTCACAAATGGTATGTCATACTGAATAGTCGTTACCGGATTGAAAGGATTGGGGTAATTCTGCCAGAGATGAAAGTCAATCGGTTGCACTGGTGTTTCGTCGACGGAAAGGTCTGGCGTGATTTGCTCATAAATGTGGTAACTCCATGCGGGCATGGTAACGGTAGTTGTCTCATCAAAGGTAGTGGTATCACCGGAAAACACATCTGCGTAGGTGCCATGGAAAAGGGTATCGATGAGGGTGGCGCCTGTGAAGCTGGCGGACAGATTAAATACGGCAAAAACTTTGTCATCTTCGGATTCCCTGACGAACGAAAATATCCGGGAATTATTGGTGGTGGTGATTCGCTGGAGTAAACCACCGTTGCCGCCATTCCATAATGCCCGGTTCTCTTTTTTCAAATGAAACAGTGTGCTGTACATATTTTCAAAAGGGTGCGCCTGCCAATCGATTTCATCCTTATCGAAAAACGCCAGTGATTGATCCAACCCTGCTTCTTGTCCGCCGTAGATTAGCGGCAAACTATTCATGGTGGCGGTGAGAGCGGCAAAGGCTTCCGCCGCAGCGCCGAACCGTTCAAAGACGGTACCGTACCAGGAATTTTCGTCATGATTCGATGTGAAATACATTCGATAATGCTGATCGGAATAATAATTCAGTTCATTGTTCAGATAATTGGCCAGATCGATAGCATCATCGACGCCATCAGCCATCCGCTGCAGTACGCCGTTTCCAAATCCGTATAGTCCCCAGGCATAAGTCATATCAAATCCAAGGCTCTGATATTGGGTGCCGTCATCCTCTGCCAACATGAGGATTTCAGGCTTGATGGCTTTGAGTTGGGCAATGGCACCGGGCCAGAAATTATCCGGCACAAAACTGACAGCATCGATTCTGAATCCGTCAATATCCGCTTCGGTGATCCAATATGCCATCGTCTGGATCATGTAATCGCGCAATCCCTGTTCGCCATAGTCTAGTTGAATGACATCTGACCACCCCGTACCGGGCGGGGGAATAAAATTGCCCTGTCCATCGGTGACATACCATTCGGGGTGTGAGACGGTAAGCGGATTATCCCAAGCGGTATGGTTCGCCACCCAATCCATGATGACGTACATGCCCCGGGCGTGGATTGAATCCACCAGAGCAACGAATTCTTCCAGGGTGCCGAACTCTGGATTCACATCCAGATAATCGCGCACCGAATAGGGGCTGCCCAAACTGCCCAACCTATTTTGAATCCCGATGGGGTGGATGGGCATAAAGTAGAGAATCCCTGCACCCAAATCTTGCAGACGATCTAAATGGGCTTCAAATTCAGCAAAGGTTCCGGAGTGGGTAAACTGGCGGGTATTCACTTCATAGATGTTCTGGTTATAGCTCCAGATTTCGTGGTCTTGTGATAGTGCGATCGTGAGGATGAACAGACATCCGACGTGATGGATAAATCGGTTTTTGAAGTAAAGAAAATCTTTTTGCACAGGTAAAATTTACGTTGAGTGTAACAATAAAAATTCGATCTTCATAGAAAACTGAAATTCAGAATGAATATTCGTTGGTCCGTTGCATTAATCAGCGACAAAATAATATGATTCCAATTCCATCAAGAAATCCGGATATCTGGTCACCACCAATGTGTCGTTTGTAATTGATGTTGTGTAAATACCTGAAATAGCGCTGATCCAATTACCGCCGGTACACGCCATTTCAGTACAACTGATTTCGAGAACATCAAGAGTGTCTGCAACGACGCTATAATTCCCAACACATAAATTACAGGCGTCCTGTGCGGAAATCGTCCCGTCAGTATTGAAGTTGATCCGGTAATCTTCCTCACCTACCGGCCCGATATTAGCAATGCTACCAGATTCTCCGGACTGACTGGTGTATTTATACAAATTCCATTGTGTGCCGGTGAGAGTCGTGGGGTTTGACGATGGGGAGTCATCATCGCATGACGACAGGATAATGATAGATAAAACGATGATTACATATTTTTTCATGATAGTTCCTTTTATCAATAATCAAAGTTAAGTTTTATCGGTAGATACCACCAAAGGAGAAATA
>ERZ889078.507-NODE-507-length-35252-cov-6.975112_pt1 | contig 35252 bp, 33 predicted proteins | sample MGYA00521266_ERZ889078 | MGnify/ENA primary metagenome ERZ889078 (study PRJEB32303, sample SAMEA104408618) | aquatic metagenome | biome: Brackish water; feature: Pelagic; material: water | place: Baltic Sea | collected 2014-06-16T06:34:00 | depth 76,534 m ...
AGGATACCGATAAAGCCAACAATAGCTCCAACAAGTCCAGCTCTAAATCCCTTCCAGACTAAAATCAGAACAATAACCAGTAAAATGATGTCAAAAACATTCATGTGTTTATTTTAATATAATAATCAATCCTATTATAGCTCAAAATGTGTAAGTCAACAATTCCCACTACTGTAGTCTAGGAAACAAAGGCTGTTCTGGTTTTTTGATTTTATCCTCAGTTAATATCCTTATTATTTCTTTAGACATTTTTGGCATAAAAGGTTCAAGGGATAGTGCTATTTTATAAAGATGAGCTGCTAGTGTTTCTAGTATTACCCTTAATTCTTCTTTAGCTGCTGGCGTCTTAGCCAGCTCCCATGGTTTTTCTTTTTCGATCATACCATTGGTATTCTGAATTATTAACCAGATAGTGCTAAGCGCTTCTTTAAATTTCAATTGCTTTATTTCTTCGTCACCAATAGTCTCATTTTTGAAAAGGCTTTTGTCAATCTGCCCATCCAAATATTGTTCTATCATATTGGTCACTCGATTGACCAAGTTACCCAAACCATTTACTAAATCAGCGTTATACTTGTTGGGAAATTCCTCGACTTTGATATCTGACTCAGAACCAAAAGAAAATTGAGACAATATCAAATACTTGGCTACTTCTGATCCGTATTTTTCTACCAAGTCATTTGGAGAAATTACATTACCCAAAGACTTGGACATTTTTTTGCCATCCAAAGTAAAGTGTCCGTGGATATATAGTTTTGGTAAAGGCAAATCTAAAGCCATTAAAATAGCTGGCCATAAAAGTGTGTGAAATTTTAGAATATCTAAAGCCATTAATTGAACATCAGCTGGCCAGAATTTTTTAAAATTCTCACCATCGGGATATCCCAAGGCTGTAATATAATTAGATAATGCATCTATCCAAACATAAGTTTTCTGACTATCGTCCCAAGGTAAGTCTATGCCCCAAGATACAGATTTAGCACTACGAGAAATAGAAATATCTGCAACACCCTGCTTTATCAATCCTAAAACTTCATTCTTTCTAGTCTCGGGATAAATCACCAAATCACCAGACTCAATCGCCTGTTTTATTTTTGGTAAAAATTCCGATAGTTTAAAAAACCAATTTTTCTCAAATAATTTTTCTGGTTCTTTGTTGTGATCGGGACATTTACCATCTACCAATTCACTTTCTAGAATAAACTTTTCACAACCAATACAATAAAGTCCAGAATAATCCCCTTCATATAAGACTCCCTTATCTTTGAGCTGATTTAAAATATTAGTAACAATTTCTTTATGCTGTTTATCAGTAGTCCTGATAAAACGATCATATTTGATATCAAGATTTACCCAAGCGTCCTTGAAACTCTGCGATACTTTGTCAGTAAAAGCTTGTGGATCCAAACCTTCTTTAGCAGCAGCTTCAGCTACCTTAGCGCCATGCTCATCAGTACCAGTCAAAAAATAAACATTGTCTTCACCTATTTGAGAACGATAAAAACGAGCTAGCACATCAGCGACAATCGTAGTATAAGCATGCCCAATATGCGGCTTATCATTTACATAATAGATTGGTGTAGTTATATAAAATTTATTTGTTTTATCTTTCATAATTATTTCTTCGTCATTATGAACTTATTTCAAAATGATGAGCTTATTTCACAAAATTATTACCAATGAAATGGTCCGCAGCTAAAATTGCCCATCAAAAACGTAGCGTAAGCTGCTAAAGCAAAAGATACAGTAAAAAATACTGCCCCAGTAAAACATTTAGATTTAAATGGATTTTGATGAAGATCAACTGAACAAGTATCGCACTTATTAGACACTACTTTATAAAATTGATACCAAGCATAAATGGTGCCCAATGTTAAAACGCTAGTTAAAATATATAAAACTAATAATATAGTTCCACTCTCCGTGTTCATATTTCTGTTAATTAATTTTTAATCTGTCATGATGCTTGTCTTGGCTACAATTCCGTAGTAATCATCCAGCTCTTTAGTTAGAGCTTTGACCTCTTTGACGGTGCCTTCGACAATCAAGGAAATAATACCAGTACAATTTTTGACGCAGCTACGAGCAGGATTGATACCCATACGACCCAAGATGACCTTGCCATGAGCCGTCAAAATGTTCTGTACATCACCAGCATGTTCTTGTCTGTCTTTGATCAAAATAGTAATTGAAGCTAAGTGTCTTTTTTCTGCCATAAATTTACCCCGCACCTTTTTGGTGCACACTAATTATTAATTCCCCTCACCCACAAAAAGGTGCGGGGTTTATATTAATTTTATTCTTGATTGTGTTGCTCAAAAAGATAATCTAACAAATCACTCATGGTCAATTCTTCTTCACCAACTTTATAAATCTTACTTAGATTAATACCATCTGGTAACCTATGCATGCATTCATTGTTGAAAAATGCTTTTCGACTAGCCCTATTACCCAAAGACTCTTCGATCTCAGCAAAGAACTCTGCTGGCGGACGACCCAATAATTCTTCTAGGGCCTCATCTTTACTAGTATAAACTTTATCTGGACTAAATTCAAAATTACCTTCATTCATACTAGCGGTTGTTTACTATTATTACAAACTCCCCTTTTTGTTGGACTATGTCTTTGCTTAAAATTTCCAAAACTTCTTTGGCTGTTCCCCGATAAACTGTCTCAAATTTTTTGGTCAATTCTCGACCAACTATCAGTTGTCTATCACAGTCCAACAATTGATCCAAGGCCTTCATTATCCTATGGACTGATTCAAAAAATATTACTGGGATAGTACTATCTTTTATTTGAGTAAATAAGGTTTGTCGTCCTTTTTTGTGTGGCAAATAGCCTAAAAACAAAAATCTTTCCATTGGTACACCAGCGACTGATATAATAGCCGTCAGCGATGATGGTCCTGGTAGTGGTATGATTTCTGTTTCTGGCACCTCGTTTAAAACCAACTCAATCAACTTGCCACCCGGATCAGATACACCTGGTGTACCAGCATCTGTTATCAGAGCAATATCTTTACCACCTTTAAGTAAATCTTTTACCTTTTGCCAGTCCTTGATCTTGCTATGTTGATGCCAACTAAGCATTTCTTTTTTGATCTCGTAATGATCAAGTAGCTTTCGACTGACTCTTTTATCTTCTGCCAAAATCAAATCCACCTCCCCAAAAACTCTAATGGCTCTCATCGTGATATCTTCCAAATTACCAATTGGTGTAGCGACTATGTATAATTTTGACATGAAAATTTACTATTGTTTTTTATATTCTTTAAAGGTTTGAAAATAAACCGTAATAGCCAAGGTAACTGGTACTGCCAAAAGAGCGCCAACGGCTCCAGCCAAACGAGCGCCAACTAAGATAGCTATAATCACTACCAAGGGATTGAGCCCAGTGGTCTTGCCCATTACTTTTGGTACAATAAAATTGTTTTCAATTTGCTGAACCACTAGATAAAGTACTGCTACTAAGGCCGCCTTATCTAATCCTCCTTGAGAAAAAGCAAAGAAAACACCAGGAATAGCAGATATCCAGGGGCCCAAAAATGGTACAATCTCAAAGATACCAGCCAAGAGCGCCAATAACAAAGCATACTTTACGCCCATTATCGTCAATCCAATATAAACCATGACAAAAACTATCAAAGACAAAAGTAACTGTCCTCTAAGCCAATAACCCATCTTTCTTTGAATCTTGACTATCAACTGTGATACATAAGGACGGTGCTTATCACGAACCATTCCTTGTATGACCCTCTTCATGCCTTCTTCTTCGACAGTCAAATAAAAAGTAATAAGAAGTACTACAAAGAAACTAATAATGCCACCAAAGATAGAGGTCAATGCATTGAAGATGCTGGTACCAGCCTGAGAGATACTACTGGTAATATCAGTAATACTGGCGCTAACTGCACTATTTCTAGGTGTAGCGGCAGTATCAACAGTTCCCAAACTTTGTAAACCTAAGTTAATTTTATGATAGTATTGGGGAAAAGCACGAGAGATTTCAGTTATTTCTCGGCCGATTGGTTTGGCTAGCAAAAATATTGCCCCGCCAACTACCAAAAAGAATATCAAGTAAACACCAATAATACTCAAAGCTCGAGGGAACCTTCTGGCTTGAAGCCAATCAACCAATGGGTCAAAGGCTGATGACAAAACCACGGCGACAAAAATCAAAGCAATAACATCTTTGATTACATACAAAAATGCTAAACTCAACAATATCAGAATTGTTCTAATGATGGTGTCGGTAGAAATTGAAATTGTTGTTTTATCAGGCATACATTTATTTATTTAAAATTTTTAAAAATTTATCTTTATTTTCAAAGGGTCCAATTATTGCCAAGCTGGCATCAGACCACTTAAATATATCTTTAGCTATTTTATTTACATCAGCTATTTTGACTTTGTCTAAATCTTTTAATTTATCTTCTAGGTCCTTAATCTTGAGATCAATCATTTCTTGAGACATTAGAAAGTTGAGGTGAGCACCAGCATTTTCTAGCCTAAGTATCAAACGACCACGGATATTATCCTTGGCTCGCTTGAGCTCTTCGATAGTAACACCTTCTTTGACTGCGTCGTTTAGTTCTAGCTTGATGGCCTCTAAAGCTTCATAGGTTTTTTCTTTGTTGAGCCCAGCCTGAATAGTAAAAGCGCTAACGTGCTCGTAAGGACTAATGGCGGTTTTGATAAAATAACACAAGCCTTTTCTTTCTCGTATATTGAGAAACAATCGTGAGCTCATATTGCCACCCAAAATATTGGCCAGTACCTGGGCGGACATAAGCTTAGCATCATTGGCCGCTAAAGTTTTAAAGCCGAGCATCAATTGAACCTGCTCTAAATCTCTTTTGACAAGCCTGACCTTGGCCTTGCTTTGTTTGGCCAAACTAACCCTAGTATTCTTTACTCGAGCTTGCCTTGCTTCAATTGGAAAAAGTTTATCAACCAACTTCAACGCTTGTGCTTCTTTGAAATTGCCAGAAAAACCAATCACTAAGTTACTATTATAATAATATTTCTTATAATAATTATACAAACTACTTCTAGATATTGTTTGAATGTTTACTCGTGGGCCAGCTATAGATCGGCCCAATTTAGTACCAGCAAACATCAATTCTTCGAAAACATCTTCGATATACATCAAAGGATTGTCTTCATACATATTGATTTCTTCAACAATCACCCCTCGCTCACGATCAACTTCCTTGGGATCAAACTTTGAGTTGTGAATCATGTCAGAAATCATATCCACTGCCAAAGGTAAATGGCTACTGTCGGCTGTAATATAATATCCAGTGTATTCTTTGCCGGTAAAGGCATTATATTCTGCACCGATACCATCCAACTCTTTGGAAATATTACTAGTATTTGGGCGCCTATCGGTACCTTTGAACATCAAATGCTCGACAAAATGAGAAGCGCCGTTATTGGCATCATTCTCCTGACGGGAACCAACTTTGTACAACACTTCAAAAGTAGCAGCCTTAGTATCCTTTTTGGGCACTAAAATAATTACACTACCGTCTTTACGGATAATTCGTTTAAACATATTTTAAAAAACTTTATTAATAATTTAATTTTTCTTTGAAATAAGCCTCTAGCTCATCAATAGCAATGCGCTCTTGAACCATAGTATCACGATCACGTACTGTTACTTGTTTGTCTTCCAAACTATCAAAATCAACTGTCAGGCAATATGGTGTACCAATTTCATCTTGTCTACGATAGCGCTTGCCAATACTAGCAGTCTCATCATAAACACAAACAAAATTCTTTTTTAGCTTCATCAAAATTTCTTGAGATAATTTTGCCAATGGTTCTTTTTTGGACAATGGCAACACCGCCACTTTAATTGGTGCCAGTTGATATGGTAATTTCAAAACTATTTCCATATCTTTGATAGCCGTGGTAGTAGTGCTACGACCACCATCAATCTCAGTATAAGCCGCTATCAAAGTAGCCAATAAGCCTCGATCAAGTCCTAGGGATGGTTCAATCACATGAGGAATAAATTTTTCTTTGGTCACCGGATCAGTATACTTCAAATCTTGACCAGAAAACTTTTCATGCTGGGTTAAATCATAGTCGGTCCGATAGGCTAAACCAAAAAGCTCTTTTTGACCAAAAGGAAATTTGTATTCAAAATCAATAGTTCGCTTAGAATAAAAAGCTCTATCCTTTTCCGCAATATCGACTTCTACTAGATTGTCTTTTTTCAAACCAAGGAAACCACACCAATCTCTCATTACATTGAGCCAATCATCAAAATGTTTTTCCCAGTCTTTGGGATTTACAAAATACTCAACTTCCATTTGCTCAAATTCTCTAGTACGAAATATAAAGTTCTCAGTAGTAATTTCATTTCTAAAGGCTTTGCCGATCTGAGCAATACCAAAAGGTAGGCGCACTCTCTGTGTATCAACTACATTTTTAAAATTAACAAAAATACCACCAGCTGTTTCTGGTCGTAGGTAGACCGCTGAAGCACTATCTTCAACTGGACCCATAAAAGTCTTAAACATCATGTTAAATTGTTTGACATCCGTCAGCTCACCACCGCACTCTGGGCAAGCCAATTCTTTGGGATCAACCACTTTGGCCTTGTCGTGTTTTGGCTCAATAGAATTATCTTCTAAAAGATGATCATAACGAAATCTTTTGTGACATTTTTTACAGTCTACCAAAGGATCAGAAAAATTATCTACATGACCAGAGGCTTCCCAAACCTTGGGATGCATAATAATAGAAGCATCTAGACCTACCATATCCATTCGGTCTGTAACAAACATCTTCCACCAAGCCTTTTTTATATTATTTTTAAGCTCTACACCCAAAGGACCATAGTCATAAGCAGCACTAAGACCACCATAAATCTCTGATGAAGGGAAAATAAAACCCCTCCGTTTGGCCAGATTTACAACCTTCTCAATAGTTCTCTGTTCTTCCATATAAACTAATGTGTTTAATAGTATTTAATACAGAAATTATACCTAATAAACCCCTAAATATCAAGGTTGACTAAATAAAGTCTTTATTCCATAATCTATTTATTTCTAGTACCAAAAAAGCTCTCTTTGAGAGCTTTTTATACTTATAATGTATTTGGACTTTGCGGTATTGGTGGTGGAGGTGGCTGATTTGGATTTTCTGGCGTTGGAGCTTGCTTACCGCCTGGACCAAGATATTGAGTATCAGTAAAAGCCAATATTGGATAAAAGATAAAGGATAAAATCAACATTCCTAGGTAAAAACCAATACTACTTTTGCCGTATGCTTTGCAAAAATCATACAGCACTATTATGCCAACAACAAAATTTACACCCGGAATAAAAATTAATATCAACCACCAGATTGGTTTACCGGCAATCTGCAAAAAAACTACTGTATTATAGATGGGTATAATACTAGCCCAGCCCGGTTGATTGGCCTTGAGAAATAACTTCCATAATGACGCTACGTTTATAAGTAGTACAATCCAATAGATTACCCAAAACCACATTGGCAAACTTGTCTCTTCCATAATAAATTTTCCTTTCTATCTAAATTTATTAATAACTAGTTGGTTTTCTCAAACTCAACTTACCACCAACATCATAAACAATTACATCACGACGACCAACGTTGCCCGCAAGTAAAAAATCACTCAGGGCATTATCTACCCTTTCTTGGATTACACGTCTAAGTGGTCTAGCACCAAATACTGGATCAAAACCGGCCTCAGCCAATTCACGCTTAGCAGCTTCGGTCACTTCAAAGAAAATTCCTTTATCATCAAGTCTCTTTTGGACCTTCTTGAGCATCAAGCCAGCAATCTGATAGATTTCTTCGCGTTTGAGTGGTCTAAAGACAACCACGCCATCAAAACGATTTAAAAATTCTGGCCTAAATAGATCTTTTAATTTTTCTTTTATCAAAATATCTTTAAACTCATCTACTTTTTTGCCAGCTGAAATCTGTTCCTGAATATATGAGGTGCCGGCATTGGAAGTAGCTACAATAATCATATTGGTAAAATCAACTGTTCTACCTAAAGCGTCAGTTAAGCGACCATCTTCCATTACTTGCAAGAAGATATTCAAAATATCTGGATTGGCCTTTTCTATTTCATCTAGTAGCAGTAGTGCAAATGGTTTGTGCCTGACTGCTTCAGTCAGCAAACCCGGAGTACGATTTTCTGGTGAACCAATAAGCCTAGCCAAACTATCTTGGTTTTGATATTCACTCATGTCCAGACGAATCATATCGTCTTCATTACCAAAGTAAGTTTCAGCCACTGTCTTGGCTAATTCTGTTTTACCAACACCAGTTGGACCAAGAAACAACAAATTTACAATTGGCCGATTGGTATCTCTAAGCTCAGCTCTAGCTCGACGCAATGAAGAGGCTACCATTCCAACTGCCTCATCTTGGCCAATCAATCGTCGATGAATTTCTTCTTCCAAGTTTACCAGTTTGGCTGATTCTTTGGCAGTTACATTGGTAAGTGGAATATTTGTCTTGTGAGAAACCAAGGCTTCAATATCTTCTCCGCGTACCAGCCTATCTTGCCGGCCAGCCTTGGAAACAAAGATACCCGCTTCGTCCATCAAGTCAATCGCTTTTTTAGGCAAATACTGATCTGGTATATAACGATTGGACAAATCATAGATTCTCTCTAATGCATTGTAGGTAAAATAAACATTGTGTTTACCCTCGACTGTGCCAACATGAGCCTCCATAATTTGGATAGTCTGATTTTTATCTGGTTCCTTGATAGCAATCTTCTTGAGGCTATTGCCCAGTTCACTACCCTCTAAATATTCTACATAGCTTTGATTATCAGTTGTACCTATTATCAAAATATTTCGCTTACGTACTTCTGCCGCTAAAACCTGTGACAAATCAATTCCTTCTGTTCCTTCAGAAGAAATACCAATTAGTTGATGAATATTTTCAATATGTAAAATAATATTACCAGAGATCATAGTCTCCTGTAATATAGTCAAAAACCTTTCTTCTAATCTACCTGTTCCAGTAGCACCAGATATCAAAAGTGATACTGAGATACTGACCAAGCGTTTGTCTTGAAAAAGCTCTGGTACTTCTTCGGCCATCATCTGACTAGCAATACCCTCTACTATCCTATCTTTACCGATACCAGAAGGGCCAACTAAAATAACGCTAGAAAGATCACTTTCCATAGTATTGATCACTTCGGTGATTTCCTTTTCTCTGGCTACAGTTAGTGGTAAGCCACCAAATTTTGCCATCAAGGTGAGGTCTTGTGAAAAACTATTGAGCAGTGGTGTAGCTACGGCGGTATAGGATCGATTGATACCAGATTTTGGTTTGAAAAATGATTTGGAACGGAAACGACGATAACGTAGCATCAGTTCGCTATTTATTCTTACCCAAGCAATTACGTTATCAATTTTCTCCTCATCAATATCAAAATCATAAAAAAAGTTTCTTATAGCCTGACTAGAAACTACCAGACCATACAAAAGATCTACTTCAGCAATTTGCTGAGCTTGGCGATCATGCATATGAATATAGGCATTGAGCATTACGTTTTTAAAGGTCTCGGTCAAAACCGGACGTTTGTCTGAATCAGAAATCAGTGTCGGTAATTCATCATCTATTTTTTTCTTGAGGTTTTCTGCTCCCACCCCAAGTCTAGCCAACACCAAACGTATTTCTCTGTCATCAAGCAAAATATAAAGTAGGTGCCAGACAGTCACTGGAAAAACTTTTTTATACCCCGCATAGAGCCAGGCCTTATCTAAAATCTTGGATGTCTGTGGACTAAGATCGTCAGCTATATTGTGATGCGTGTATATTTCTTTGTTTCTAAGCAACTTAAATCTTTGATCCCGGCTATGGGTCACCTTGGTCAAACGATAATACAAGTACATATCCAAAAGTATAAAAAACCACAACAAAAGATTGTTGCTACTGGCGGTTGTGACAAAGTCTATCAAAGCTCGCGGGTCAAACTTAATCTTGCTAAGTATGACGTAGAGAATAGCAATAGTAGTGATAGCTGCAATAATCAAAAAAGTGTTAATCAATATATTGATAGTCTTTTTTGTTTCTCTTACAAAAATATGACCGTAGCTGATTTCCTTTTGCCAAAAAATCAAATTGTTATCAGAAAAATAAAAATGGTCATGCCCAAAACAGGTATTGCATTTTTGCCCAGCAACACTTCCCTTGCCTCCACATTCACTACAAATTTGAAATTTTGCTAACTCCATATCTTTCCTAGGTTGAAAAATATTTCCCATGCGACAAATATAGGTAAAATTACCCAAAATACTATTGCCAATAAATTAAACACCAATAAAAACACAAACATAAGTGTCCTAATAAGAGTAAGTATCACTCTCATCAAAAAACTAATCAGCCTGCCTTGACGATCATGCTGACCAAACATGGGTTTAAATAAGTTTTTATACATAATACTTATACCCAAACTGTGCTCAGTGTTTTTGATAGAATTGACTGTATACAAAGCCACCCTCTTTAATCCTGGACCATACCACCAAAGAGGAAAATACAAAATTTCCCAGATTAGATCTAGAAAAATAGACTTAATAGCTTGTCCTAGTACTGTCTGTGTCATCAATTAAATTATACCATATTTTAGACAAATAAAAAAAACATCCTCAGCTTCAACTAAGGGCGTTTTTAAAAATAGACTGTTAAATACCTATGCAACCCTGGGAACAATAACTACAAGAGTTATTACAAGATGTATTAACCCCACCACAATTCCTATCGTGGACATAACCAGTTGCGTATAAATCCTGATGAGACATTTCATCCCAGCAACCCCCTGAAAAAGTAGAATCACAAACCTCATCAACACTTATTACAACCACCGTTGTACAAGCACTACTACAATAAGTGCCTGCCGTTTCTAACGTAGCATTACCACAACCTTCTGTAAAAGTATCACCATCATCACAACCCTCACTACCCTCTACACCGGCGTACAAAAACTTTTATATAGAGAGCAACCAGACAGACACCAACCAGCGCCAGTATCATTCTCCGTAGCATATACACCCTCTAACATAGTCTCACAATCATTTGTCCAACCTATATAATCACAACCTTCCGTAACAGCTATAGTTGTTGTAGCGGTACAATTATAATTACAATAATCACCAGCTGTTTCTATAAACCCATTACCACAGCCCTCATTATAAACATCACCATCATCACAAGCCTCACTACCCTCTACATCACCATCACCACAGACAGCCACCAAATCTGGCAAAGCTGCTTTGGCCACAAATTTTATCTCAGCAGTGTCATAAGAACTACAAGATCCAATGACCAGCATATTATCTCCTTTTCTAGTGACATAATAACCGGTGTCAGTGGTTGCCGATTTGGTCGGGTCAACTGGCAAGCTTGGCAAATACTTACCTAGGAAATCTGTATCATTTACTACCAAGCAGCTTTCTGTCTGACCATCACAAGTTTTGCTACCACTACTACTGCACAATACAAATTTTTCATCAACCGCTAAATTAGTGGCTGCTGAGAAATCTGACGGAATTTGATGGTTGTCTATAACATAAGTCTCAACTGCTTTGGCAATAGCTATAATATCTGTCCAACGACGAGCATCATAAGACTGGCCGAGACGCTTGGCTGGATTTACTACCATAAATACGGCCGCAGACAAAAGCGCTACTACGCCAAAGGCAATCACAAAAGTCAAAATGCTAAAACCAAGGCTTGATTGTTGTTTTTCACTCATATATTTATATTAGCAAAATATAATATTTTTTACCACTATAACTTACCCTGTTTGATTGCTTGCCTAATATTTTTCATCAGACTCATATAAAAATCCAAGTTGTTCAAAGTAGCCAAACGAAGTCCTAGAGATTCATTGGTCTTAAACAAATGATGTAGATAAGCCAAAGAATAATTTTTTAGATTAGTATCATTGATTGAGTGACTATCTTTGGCAAATTTAGAATTGGTGATATTGATAGTCTCGTACCAGCTAGGTCGCGCTCGGCTAGATTGCCGCGCTGCGCTCGCAATGACAGCCGAGCGCTTACCTTTCCATAAATAAAGTTTACCATGACGAGCCTCGCGAGTAGGGATGACACAATCGAACATGTCAACGCCAGCTTTGACTGCCTCAACAATATTTTCTGGGTAGCCCACTCCCATCAAATATCTTGCCTTATCTTCAGGTAAAGCCGGGGTAGTATATGACAAAACCTTATACATAGTCTTGGCTGGCTCACCAACCGCCAGACCACCGATAGCATAACCATCAAAATTCATATCCGTCAATTCTTTGGCTGAACGCAAACGCAGATCTTTGTAGTCAGCACCCTGAACAATACCAAAAACCAATTGTTTCTTTATAGTCTTTGATTTTTTATTTAAGGCGTTTTTGTAATCAATAGCAATCTTAGCCCAACGACTAGTCCGCTCCAAAGCTTCCAGGGCTTTTGCTTTGGTGGTGGGCAGTCCCACGCATTCATCAAGTACCATCATAATGTCGCTACCAAGCACTACTTGAATATCAATTACCTTTTTAGGATTCAAAACATATTTCTTGCCATCAATATGAGATTGAAATTCTATATTATCTCCTTTTATTTTTCTAAGTTTTGACAAAGAAAAAACTTGATAACCGCCGCTATCAGTCAAGATCGGCAAATCAGTATCCATAAACTTGTGGAGACTACCAAACTTTTTGATAATATCCAAGCCTGGTCGAAGCAAATTATGATAAGTATTGGACAAAATAATTTCTGCACCCATTTCTTTTACTTCAGAAACTACCAAAGACTTGATAGCAGCCTTGGTAGCTATCGGCATAAAAAAAGGAGTGCTCACTTTGCCTCTGGCAGTAGTAAGCACACCCAATCTAGCGTTGGATTTATTTGATTTTTTAAGTAGTTTAAACATAATTATTCTATAATACCAATAGTCTCACTGGTGTCAGCTATTACATCTGAAGTTTTAATGATTTTGGTTTCAACTATGATTTCTTCCAAACCTAGTGCCTTGACCGTAACTGGGTTGATTAGTGTCATGGCCTGACCACGACTACTTTCGTCTGGCTCAAGAGAGATTACAAAAGAAGCAGTAGATGGCAAAATCAAATCATCAAAATTTTCAATATTCCAAGTCAAGGTTTTAGTATCTTCATCAAAAACTAACTCTCCGTCAGTTGTATCTGTTTCTTCTATAAAAGAAACCTGTGGTGGTAAAGTAACTTCTGTAGCAACATTATCAAAATATCCGGTTGCCTGAGTAATAGACCAAACCACTAGATATTGAGTCTCCTGTCCAACCTGTGGTGGCAAATAACCAGAACCAACCTGTCGACCACCCAAATCCCAATAAACGCCATTGTTAAATGCCAAACTTTCTCCTACTGTCAGCATCACTGGGCTTGTAACTTGCTCCCAATCTCCTAAACCTTCAATATTTAATTTAACAATATTTTCAATTAATCTTTGTGGCACCGGTTCGTCAACTATCTTTAACTCCCAGGTAAACAACTTGGTTTCCTCAACTGGCCAAGTAGCCAAGCTTTCATCTTCTTGTTGGGTCCAGACAATAATATTCTCTTCATAGTTACCAATAGTATCCAGACTATCCCAATCCAAAGAATCTCCCTCGACAAAGGCCGTCACCTTTACATCAGCTATTTCCGTTTCACTCTTATTAGTGATTTCTAGCTGATAGCGCAATGCTTCATCCCACTTTACATTTTGATCACCTTCTTTACCATTTATCTTGAGTTTAACCTCAAATTGAGGATTGACCACCACAAAGGTTTTTTCAGCTCGAGCTAAACGACGGAATTTTTCTTCTACTAAATTACCAACTTCTACTACCAAAGATTGCTCACTAGCACTATCTGCTGGAAAGGTTCCAAAAACGGTCATGCTTTTTTCCTCTTGTGGGTCAAGACTAAATTGCCAATAACGTCCATCATTTATGAAATCGCCAAGATCTACTACATCTTCCTCTATTATTTCATCACCTTCTATAATCTCTTCTAGATCTCCATCAAGAATAGCTGGCACCCAATCGTCTGGATATAAAACATCCATAGATAGGTCTTCTAAAGTATCTTTACTTAAATTTCTAAATATCAATTTAAACTCTTGAGTGGTGGATACCAATGTCTTATCTAGAGCTTCTACAACAACTTCCAATTTATTCTCACTTATTTTGGTTTCTATTGTTTGTTTGGCTTTAAAATCAGAATGAAAATTAGCCGGTTGATAATGAAGACTAAAGGTGGCTGAGATATTTTCATCCTTTGGTCCAACCAAGACGCCTTTTATTTCCAAATTGGCAGTTTGACCCGGAGAAAGATCTGGTAAATCCCAAGTAGTCGCTCCGTCATCGCTAGGATCTACGCTAGACTCATCAAAATAAAATCCAGCTGGCCAACGAACAGTGAGTTTCATATCCTGCAAATCAACCGTGTCTATATTCTTATATTCGATATTATAAGTAGCTTGGTCACCAGAAACAATTTTTTCTGGACCAACAACCTTCATCTCCATACTATTATCCACTACTACAGTGTTTTGCTGACTCCAATAAAAGAATCCCGCTACAGCGGCAATAAAAGCCAAAAACAACAGCCACAAAAAACCATTATGGTGCCTTGGCGCCTTATTTAATGTTTGATATTCCTTCGGCACATCTCGTTTCTTTTTACTTCTGACTGCTGGTGCCTCGTATGATTTTTTCCGAACTGGTGCTCGACGAGCTGAATCCAAATTCCTTTTGACGATTTTAGCCATATATAAATAGTTTTAATGCTCGAGATGGCCTGTCATAAACAGCTTGATAAAAAAGCTGCGAAACTCTAAGCCACTCACGATTTAATTCATTACTAATTGATATTTCAGCCAAGTCCTTCCACTCAGCCAAGATAATAAATTTTAAAAACTCTGCTAACTTAGCACTTAAAGGTACTACCTGATTATTATCCTTGTGTTCATTACATATTATACCGCGGCCAGGTAGGTATTGACCAGCCTCAATAGATTTACCACAAATTTGGCAATCATCTAGCTGTGGCTGCCAGCCAGACATACTCAAGTACTTCCACAAGAAAATACGCACTAGCCAAAGCTTTCTGGCTGGACTGACACTGACATCATTTATGTGAGCAAACAAATCACCTAGTAGTTCAAACTCCCTTCTCTTGTTTCCGCCGTGATCTTCATTGAGAAAAAGCTCGGCAATAGAAGCGGCTAGTGATAGATTGCGTAAATCATTTCTCAAATATTTATAATCAGTGATTGTACTGACTCCAGCCAGATGATCTAGCTTGCCCCGACCAATCATGACTTTGACCTTGGAAAACGGCAACAGATGCCCCGCTTGCTTACTACTAGATTTAGCAGCAGACCTTAGAACAGCCTTAATAATTCCCTCCTCAGGAGTGAATAAATAATAAACTCTATCTGCCTCTCTCCAGGTATGGGCCTTGAGGACAAAAGCCTCGGTCTTAAAAGACATGGGGTATCTTTTACTTTACCCCGCACCTTTTCATAAAAAGTGCGAGAATTAATTATCATATTACAAAAAGTGCGGGGTTTATGTTTTTAAACCTAGGGTAATATTTTCACCATTGACTTTACATTCTTTGATTGTCTCTGGATTGTCGCTTACTTCTTCTAGACTTCCAGCGGAAGTAGCTACCATCAATTCATCTTTAAATTTTACTATAATATCTTTGAGGTATTTAGAATCAGTTTTATAAGTTTCTATTGGTCGATCGCTTGGTTTAAGGCCAGCATCTTTTCTCAACGCATTAATAAAACGAATCAGCTCTCGAACTACCCCCTTATCTTTGAGATCGTCAGTCAGATTGGTATCAAGGGCAACTTTGAAACTATTTGCTTCAGCGACTACCCAACCTTCTTTTTCTTCAACATTTTTTACAACCTCAATTGTTTCTACATTGAGCTCATCAGCTAAAATATCTTTATAAGCTTCTGCTACCTCTTTACCTACCACTACGCCAGCTAATGGTTGTCGTACTTTAATCCCAGCTTTGGCACGAAGAGCGTGAACTGTTTCGGTAATGCTTCTCACTAAATCCATTTGGTTCAAAACTTCTTCATCGAAGTATTTATCATCCACCTCTGGCCAAACTTCCAAATGTATTGAACTTTCTTTATTATCAAATTCTTGATATATAATCTCCGCTGACATTGGTGCAAATGGAGCAACGATCTTGGACAATTGCTTGAGTACATAAGCCAATGTTTCGATAGCTTGTTTATCGCCATCTTTGAATCGATCACGAGAGCGTCGCACATACCAAGTAGATAGGCTATCGACAAAATCAAAGATTGGTCGAGTAGCTTTGACTAGATTATAATCTTCCATTGATTGAGTCACTTCTTGATAAAGCGTGACCAACTTAGAAACTATCCATTTATCTAAATCGTTTTCTAGTTTTGGTAGTTTTTCACCAGCCAATTTCTGCTCACCAGCAAACATCAAATAAAAATTCAAAACATTTTGTAAGATTACTACAAAACGACGATAGGTAGTATTGAGGTCTTTTTCTGTAAAAGACAAGTTCTCAGCTAATACTACTGGTGAAGTAAGTAAATACATACGGAGAGCGTCAGCACCATACTTTTCCATCATTAAGTCTGGTTCTGGATAATTTTGTAGACGCTTGGACATTTTCTTGCCGTCTTCTGCTACTACTATTCCATTGACTATACAATTTTCAAAAGCATGAGACTCTTTAATACCCCCCGCAATGACATGAAGATAATAAAACCAAGCTCTGGTCTGGTCAGATCCTTCGGCAATAAACTTAGCTGGAAACTTGCTGTCAAATTCCTTTTCATTTTCAAAGGGATAATGAGACTGAGCATATGGCATTGAGCCTGACTCAAACCAACAATCAAGTACATCGGGAATACGAGTCATGGTACCACCACATTTACAAGCAAAGGTTACTTTGTCCACCACATGTTTGTGTAAATCGTTTACTTCCACGCTACTTAGCTCTTTGAGCTCAGCCACAGAACCAATGACTATTTTTTCATCACACTTATCGCAAGTCCAAATCGGAATAACTGATCCCCAAAAACGCTGTCGAGAGATAGACCAATCTCTAGCACCCTCGAGCCACTTACCAAAACGACCAGCCTTGATGTGCTCTGGAACCCAATTTATATTTTTGGCATTTTTGAGAAGATTATCTTTTATGCTTAGTACATTTACAAACCAAGATGAAGTTGCGTAGTTGAGCAGCGGTGTTTCACAACGCCAACAATGCGGATAACTATGTTCATATTTTTCTTTGGCAAAAAGTAAGTTCTTAGCAGCTAAATATTTTATAATCTTAACGTCAGTTGCTTGAACATCATCCTTTGGCTTGACATTGTCACCAGCAAAATCAATTGCTTCTTTGTTGATACTACCATCCATAGCTACGTGCTGAATAAAAGGAAAGTTTTTTTCCTTGCCTAGCTTCATGTCATCCTCACCAAAGGCTGGCGCCATATGAACTACGCCGGTTCCTTCTTCAGTAGTGACAAAATCAGCTGAATATATTTTCCAACCATTATCATGATTTTCTAAATTCTTATCCTTATAATAATAATCAAATAATGGCTTATATTTTTTACCAACTAAATCTTTACCTTCGAACTCTTCCAAAATTTTTGGATCACCTTCAATTATTTTTAAAAGGTCTTTGGCTAAAATATATTTACTACCGTCTACTTCAACTTTTACATAATCAATATCTTCTCCCACTACCAAAGCTACATTACCAATTAAAGTCCAAGGAGTAGTAGTCCAAGCCAATATATATGTCTTAGGTTCACTTGCCCCGTTAGAAGTAGGCTCGCCAGAGCCGTCAGTTCTAATGGGGTCGACTAGTTCAAACTTGGCTGTCAATGACAAGTCCTTAATATCTTTATAGCCTTCAGTCACTTCTGACTGAGATAGGGTAGTCTCACAACGCGGACAAATATGCATTGAGCGATAGTCCTCATAGATAAGTCCTTTGTCCCAGAGCTGCTTAAAGACCCACCAAATTGTTTCCATATAATTGAGGTCCATGGTTTTGTAGTCGTTTTCCATATCCACCCAGCGACCAAGACGGCGAATTGTGCCCTTCCAGGCATCAGCATATTCCATCACTCGGCTTCGACAATTTTCATTAAATTTATCAATACCGTATGCTTCAATATCTTTTTTGGTAGCAAAGCCTAGATCTTTTTCGACAATATTCTCAATTGGCAATCCATGAACGTCCCAACCCCATTTACGTTCTACTCGATAACCTTGCATAGTCCAAAAACGAGGTACCACATCTTTCATAATACTACCGACCAAATGACCATAATGAGGGGTGCCAGTAGCAAAGGGCGGGCCATCGTAAAATAGATAATCACCCTTAGGCGCATCCTTATCAACTGATTTCTGGAAAACCTGCTCTTTGTCCCAAAAATCTAGTATTTCTTTTTCTTTATCTTTAAAATCTAACATCTTTAAACATTTTTAATATCTCAAGTCAAGTAAAAATTATTCTAACCCAAAAAACCACCTTTGACAAATATAGACCCTTAGAAAAACAGAGAATAAAGAATCTTCCAAACGGACTGCTTATCCTTTTTGACAGCCTTGGCCTGGTAGACCTTTTTCTTTGGTTTAGCAGCGTTAAATACTTTGTCTAATTTTTTTCTCATATATTTTGCGTTTACTCATATATATAAACCCTCTGACCCAAGGGCATGGAAATGGGCCAGAAGGATTTATAGCATTTTCTTGATCTCCTCGATGGTAAATCTTTTCTTAGTCTGGAGACTCTCTATTTTTCTAAGCCGATCCATAGCTTTATCAGCATTATAAAGACGGTAGCCGCCTTGGCTTCTACCGTCTTCGGGAAGTAGTCCTTCTCTAGTATAAAAATTAATAGTTGAAGGCAAAACAGAAAACAGCCGAGCTAATTCGCCTATCTTAATAAGTTTCTTATCGGTCCTCTGTTTCGGCATAGACGCTATATATTATAAACCATAAAGTATAAAGTGTAAAGTAATTCTAAATACTTTATGGTTATAACAAATAAAAAACCGCTCCCGCAAAGCGGGAGCGGTATAAAGTCTTTATTGTAATGTCTTTAGTCTTTCTATTTCTGTTAGTATTTCTGAGTCTGCTCCAACATCTTCTATGGCGACCACTTTAGTTCTATTTATTTGCAGCCAACCTTCTGGTCGATGCAATTCTTCACCATGTTTTACCAAAACTGGAAATTTTTCTACGGTATCCTCTCCATCTTCTTCTTGGGCTGGGATAATCCGATCTTCAAATTGGATATAATAAACCTCATCTAGATAAACACTCAAGGCATCCTCTTTTACCACCTTAGCATAATAGACTTGACCATTATCCAAAGCCACTGCTTTGAACTTATATTCAAGTACTAAATTTTCATCTTGGCTAGTGTAGAATAGGGCTGCTACTAAAACAACAATGACTACAAAAAAAGTAGCAAAGAGCCAACCCTTGGCTCGACTAACGGTCTGAGGTTTGCGAGACACAAACTGCTCAAATTCCATCAACTCTTCGGTAGGATTATCCTTACTTCGGGAAGCTGAGGTTTTTTTAGTAATGGTTTTCTTAACTTGTGGCATATTATTTCATATTAATTTTGATGCTTAAATGGTAGCAGGAAAATTTTCTACTGTAAAGAGTGCTGATTTTACAAATTTATCTGACTGTATTATCATAATCAATAGTTAAATATTAACTACAATCTATGAAAAGCGATTTCACAACAAATTTTTATTTGTACTTTTTATCGAGAATAAAGGGATTGAGCCATGCTAATGTTTGGAAATTCTTAAACGGAGAAAAAAGTCCTAAGATAGAAACTCTGATTGAACAGAGTCAGCAGGACAAAAATTTTATTCAGGAACTTCATCAAGAATTTTCTCAGCTTACAGAAAACTACCTCACAATACTTGATGATGATTATCCTAAAAATTTAAAAGCTACCTACGATCCACCACTTTTTCTTTTTTATAGAGGGAATAAAAAGTTACTCAAAGAAAAAAACCTTTTGACTATAGTTGGCTCTCGCACTACCACTGACTATCATATAAGTAGTGCCCAAAAAATAATTGCTCAATTGACTGGCACTCCTCTAATAATAGTCAGCGGCCTGGCTCGAGGTATGGACTCTGTTGCTCATCAAGCTGCTTTAGAAAACAAGCTACCAACCATTGCTGTACTGGGATCAGGTTTGGATGAAGTTGTACTTTATCCTCAAAGCAATCGTGCTTTAGCTCAACAGATAATAAAACAAAATGGCCTACTCCTATCAGAATATTCCGCTCTGACTCCTCCAGCTATACATCAATTTCCCAAGCGCAATCGAATCTTAGCTGGACTAGCCCAGGCTACAATAGTAATCTCTGGTGCTCTCAAATCTGGCACACTCATCACTGCTCAAGTAGCTATTGATCAAGGACGCGAAGTCCTAGCCCTACCAGGAAATATAAACTATAATTTAAACCAAGGACCAAATCATTTGATAAAAAACGGCGCTGGCGTACTACTTGGAGCCGAAGATATTTTGGAAATCTACCAAGTAAATAAAAAAGATGCACGCCAGGAGATAATAATAAAAAATAAAACCCATGCTAAAATCTACACTTTATTACAGACAGAGCCTATGAGCTTGGTTAAACTTTCTCAAAAATTAGAATTGCCTTTGGAAAAATTAAACCCCATAGTTTCTACCCTAGAAATCCAAGGCTTATTAAAATTTAATAGGTTTAACCAACTTGAAACCAAATGAACTTAAATATAAATAATATATCTCAAGAAAGAAAAACAACTCTCCTACAAGTTATATTTGCTACTTCTATAATTTTGGCAAACATAGTCGGCATAAAAATAATCCGCCTCGGACCACTTAACGTATCAATGGGTATTTGGCTGGTACCAATCACTTTTCTGATTACCGATATTTTAGCTGAGGTAAAAGGAAAAAAATTTGTCAGCCAGCTTGTCTGGGCTACGGCTATTGCTATGATCTTTAGCTATATTTTCATCAAGATCAGTATCTGGGTACAGCCCGCTGAAAGATTTATTGATGCCAATCCAGCCTTTATCGAAGTTTTTCAAAATAGCGCCCGTATTTTCATTGCCTCTATCATTGCTTTTATTATATCCCAACTCCATGACATCTGGGCCTTTGAATATTGGAAACAAAAAACCAAGGGAAAATACTTTTGGCTAAGAAATAATTTATCTACCATAGTTAGTCAATTTATTGATACTACCATCTTTATATTTATTGCCTTTTATCATATGACGCCAAAATTTGACTTTACTTTTATGTGGAGTTTGATTTTACCTTACTATGTTTTAAAAATAATTTTAGCCTTACTAGACACCCCCTTTGCCTACCTGGGTGTGAAATGGCTGACCCCTAGGCCTAGCTCGGGACCTGAGGAGAAAAAATAATATGTTCAAACAATACCAAAAAGATATTGAATTTATCGAGGGCTTAGGTAATATTCCTCGAAAAAATTACATGCTCGGTATCAAAGACCGAAGTATTTTTATTGATCGTACTAGAAAATTTTTGACTCTAGTTGGTAGTCCTGAAAAAAAATTGAAGTTTATTCATATAGCTGGCACTAGTGGTAAAGGTACCACCACCAAAATACTACAAGCCCTAATGACCGATGCTGGCTACAAGGTCGGTGCCTATATCTCTCCTTTTGCTACTACTACCATAGAAAAGGTTAGTGTGGGTGATAAACTGATGAAACCACAGATACTTCATAAAATTTTGGAAGAAAAAATAAAACCCGCCTGGGATAAATATACCTTAAACTACAAAGACGATCCGATTTCTTATTTTGAAACCTGGCTAGCGATTGCCTTGTTATATTTTCAAGAACAAGGATGTGATTGGGTAGTGCTAGAAGCTGGCTTGGGTGGAACTCATGATGCTACCAACGTCATCCCCGAAGCTAAAGTAGCAGCTATCACAAACATTGGTCTAGATCACACTGAAATTTTGGGTGACACTAAAGAAAAAATTGCTAAAGATAAATCTGGCATTATAAAAAGAAATAGTATTTTTATCAGCACCGAACATAATAAAAAACTTCGCCAAATTTTCAAAACTACCTGCAAGAAGAAACAGGCTTGGTTTATAGAAACAGAAAATTTAGCAGAAGACTATCAGCTCAGTGATTATTTCAATACTCCCCGACAAACAGAAAATTTGAACCTAGCTTTAAATATTTTGGACATTCTAAAAATAAAACCTAAAAATACACAAAAGGTAATCACTAATTTCAAATTGAACTGTCGACAAGAAATAATTCAATCACCGCAAAGCGGGATCCCAAATACGGGAAAAAGTCCTCTGGTAATCTTGGACGGCTCACACAATAGAGATAAGCTCGACAATTTAATTAATTTTGTAAATCAACGAAAGTATAAAAAATTACACCTAGTTTTAGGTTTTGCTCACAACAAGAATTATCGCCTACCTCTAAAAAAACTTCTGGCTATATCAGATCGAGTTTATCTAACCAGATTCATAATCCCCGAAAGAAAAACCGCTGACCTAAGGAAGCTCTACCAGACCAGTAAAAATATTGCTCCAAAGATACCTATACATATATATAATGACCCCTATCAGGCGCTTGATTTGGCCCTAAAGTCAGCCAAAAAAGATGACCTAATCTTGATCACTGGTTCGTTCTTCCTCAGTGGAGAACTAAGAAAAAGATGGGTCAGTGAAGAGTATATCTTAAAAACACTTAAACTTGACAAGAGCTAAACATTGATTTATAGTCCAATTTATGTCCAAATTAGTAATAGTAGAGTCACCAACAAAAGCCAAAACCATTCAAGGTTTTCTTGGTAAAGGCTACAAAGTCGAATCATCATTCGGCCATGTCAGAGATTTGCCTAAAAGCAAACTTGGAGTTGACGTAGAAAACAATTTTGAGCCTACCTACGCTGTTCCAGCCAGAGCCAAAAAAACGGTGACCACCCTCAAAAAATTAGCCCAATCAGCCGAAGAAGTCTATTTCGCAACTGATGAAGATCGTGAAGGAGAAGCAATCTCTTGGCATTTACAAGAATTATTCAAATTGCCTGATGAAAAAGTAAAACGAATTGCTTTTCATGAAATAACCAAAAAGGCTATTGAAAATGCTTTGGAAAATCCTCGCGCCATCAATCAAAACCTGGTTGATGCTCAACAAGCCCGTCGTATTCTCGATCGTTTGGTAGGTTATAAACTTTCTCCACTCTTATGGAAAAAAGTTGCTCGCGGCCTATCTGCTGGTCGTGTTCAGTCAGTCGCCGTCAGATTGGTAGTTGAACGCGAAGAAGAACGTCGCGCTTTCAAAGCTATAGAATACTGGTCTGTTGAAGGTGAGGCTAGTAAAGAAGGTTCTGATAAGTTTAAATTGTCACTACATAAAGAAAATGACAAAGCCGTTGGCAAGCATGACTTAAATGAAGAAAGAGCTAAACAAGCCTTAGCTGATATCAAGCCAGCTAAACTCATTGTTAGCGACGTCAAAGCCAAAGAAAATAAAAAAACCCCACTACCTCCATTTACCACTTCTACTCTGCAACAAGACGCTAACCGTCGTTTTGGCTATAGCGCCAAACAAACCATGATGATAGCTCAACAACTATATGAAGGTATTAAGCTTGGCTCACAGGGTAGTGTTGGTCTGATTACTTACATGCGTACTGACTCCGTCAATCTATCAGATACCTTTAAAAATGATGCTACCAAATACGTAACTGAAAAACTAAGTGTCAAACACATTCAGACTGGTGGTAGAGATTTCAAGACCAAATCAAAGTTGGCCCAAGAAGCTCATGAAGCTATCCGTCCTACCGATGCCTTCAATGATCCTGAAAGCGTCAAAGAATATTTAGATAGCAAACAATTCAAAATATACAGCCTGGTTTGGCAAAGAGGCGTGGCCTCTCAAATGGCTGAAGCTATCACCGAAACTACTAGTGTAGAAATTGATGCCAAAGATACTATCTGGAGTTTAAAAGCTAGTGGCACTGTTACTAAATTTGATGGTTTCAAAGCTATCTACGATACCAATGGTGATGATAATGAATTACCAGAAATAAAGACTGGTGATAAACTTAAATTAGATAACCTAGATGCCCTCCAACATTTTACCGCTCCTCCAGCTCGCTACTCTGAAGCTGGGCTAGTCAAAGCCATGGAAGCTCTTGGTATCGGTAGACCATCCACCTATGCCCCAACTATTGCTACTATTGTAGACCGTCTGTATGTAACTAAAGAGGAAAAAAGATTGGCCCCAACTGAGATGGGTGAAATTGTTAATAAACTACTAATGGAACACTTCCGTGATATTGTCAGTTATAACTTTACTGCCAAGATGGAAGACGATCTAGATGAAGTGGCTGATGGTAAAATAAAATGGCAGCCAGTGATCAATGATTTTTATCACCCCTTTGAAGAAAATCTATTAAAAAAAGAAAAAGAAATTGATAAAAAGGAATTGACCGAAGAAGCTACCGACGAAGTTTGTGAAAAATGTAGTAGTCCAATGATAATTAAGTTAGGCCGCTTTGGAAAATTCCTAGCCTGCTCAAATTATCCTGACTGTAAAAACACCAAACCAATAAATAGCGACGGTGAAATCGAAGAACCAGAAAAAATTGACGAGCCCTGTCCTGAGTGTGGCAAACCAATGATAATGAAAACTGGACGCTTTGGAAAATTCATTGCTTGCAGTGACTATCCAAAATGTAAGACTACCAAACAAGTTGAAAAATCAACCGGCGTCAAGTGTCCTAAGTGTGGCGAAGGTGAGATGGTAGTCAAACGCAGTAAGCGAGGCCGAAATTTCTACGGCTGTAATAAATATCCCGACTGTGAACATCTAACCTGGGGTAAACCAACTGGAGAACTCTGTCCTAAATGTAAACAACTCCTAGTCGTAGCCAATAAAAGTACTATAAAATGTGAAGCCTGTGATTTCAAAAAAGAAAACGAATAACTTAAGCCCCCGCACCGCGGGGGCTTTTTAGTATTTACATAATAGGCTGAAAAGGTTAATATAAATAGTACCCAAGGAAACATATGAACCCAGTTAGAAATTCTAACACTTTTTCGCTAACCCTGTTAGAAATTCACTAGACTGGGGATAATAAAAATATAAACATTAGATAGATATTTATACTGTATGAGAGGCAAAAAATAATCATTAATTTCTAACGGGGCTAACTGGGTGAGTAAAATATAATTATTAATTTCTAACTGGGTGAAAACCTTTGAAGAGTTAAAGAAAATATTGGTTATCAACTACCCTGATGCAGATATCAACGTCGTTATCAGAGCTTTTCATTTTGCTTCTGAAGCTCATAAAGGCCAAAAGCGTAGAACTGGCGAAGACTATATCTATCATGCCCTAGCTACTGCCTATACTCTAGCTCAAATGAAAATGGATCTAAATACTGTAGCGGCCGGATTGTTACATGACGTACCAGAAGACACCGACTTTAGTTTTGATGATATCAAAAATAACTTTGGTAATGAAATATATACCCTAGTAAAAGGTGTCACCAAATTGGGCACCTTTAAATACCGTGGTCTAGAAAGATATGCCGAGAATTTACGCAAAATGTTTTTGGCCATGAGTAAAGATCTTAGAGTAATTATTATAAAATTGGCCGATCGTTTACATAATATGCGCACCCTCAAAGGCGTACGTAAAGAAAAAAGACTACGTATCGCTCAAGAGACCCTGGAAATCTACGCACCGATTGCTAATCGTCTTGGTATGTTTAGAATGAAAAGCCAACTCGAAGATTTGGCCTTCCCTTATGTCTATCCTAAAGAGTATGATTGGGTCCAAAGTCTAGTACGAGACAGATTGAAAACCGAGACCAAATACATTGAAAAAATCAAAAAACTTACTCAAAAACTTTTAACCAAAAATGATGTTCAATACATCCAAATCAAAGGTAGAATAAAAAGTGTCTATAGTATCTATCAAAAATTGCTCCGCAAAGGTAAAGATATAAACAAGATTTATGATTTGATAGCCCTCAGAATCTTAGTCGAAGACGTGGCTGACTGCTATAGTGTTATGGGCATGGTCCACAAAAGATGGTCACCTCTAAAAGGTAGGGTGAAAGATTTTATTGCTCAGCCAAAACCAAATGGCTATCAATCACTTCATACTTCTGTCTTTACTGATTTTGGTAAAGTGGCTGAAATCCAGATCAGAACTATCGAGATGGATGAAGAAGCTGAGTATGGTATTGCTGCCCATAGTCGCTACAAAGAAGTCGGTATTCTAGGCAAAAAGAAAAATCCACCTCGTTGGCTCAAACACTTGATTGATATCCAAAAAACTATTACTGATAATACTGAGTTTATCAAACATATAAAAACTGACCTATTCCTAAATCAAATTTTTGTTTTCACTCCCAAGGGAGATGTAATAGAATTACCAGAAAATGCTACGCCACTTGATTTTGCCTACTACATCCATACAGATATCGGTAACCAATGTATTGGCGCCAAGGTCAACGATCAGATTGCTCCACTAACCAGCACCCTTAAATCAGGTGATGTAATAGAAATATTAACAAACAAGAGTCGCAAATATCCCAACCCTGACTGGCTCAATATAGTGGTCACTTCAATGGCCAAAACAAAGATTCGCAGCCAAATAAAAAAATAACCCACCTTTTTTTCTCCCCCTTAGTAAGGGGGAGATGTCCGATAGGACAGAGGGGGTTGTTTATTTCTCCAATTTATCTAAAAGATTTTTTAATTCACCGTGAGAGAAAAATTTAATAGTAATATGTCCTCTTTCTCCTCGTTTTTGGATACTAGTCTTGGCTCCCAAATTTTTGGTCAACTTATCTTCCCAAGAAGCTAAAACTGGATCACGGGGCTTATTTTTCTTGGCCTTGGCCGCATCTCGCTTGGCCATTTCAGTAAGATCTTGAGACTTTAAATTTTCTTTGATAATCTTCTTAAAAATATTTATTTGTTCAGACTTGGTCTGGTAACTCAAAATCTGCTTGGCATGAGTAAAGCTAATCTTACCAGTTTCAACTGCCTCTTTTATAACAACTGGCAATTTTAAAATACGTAAAAAATTATTGACCGTACTGGGAGACTTGGCAACCTGCTCCGCTACCTCGGTATAAGTTAAGCCAAATTCTTCCATCAGTCTTTTATAAGCATTGGCAGTTTCAATTGGATTGAGATCACGACGTTGAATATTTTCGATAATAGAAAGCTCCAGCTTGTCTCGATCTGATACTTCTTTGACAATTACTGGCACCTTGGCTAACCCCAACAACTCCGACGCCTTTAGACGCCTTTCGCCAGCAATCAACTGATAACCATTATTTTCTTTGCTAACAATCAAAGGTTGTAAAATGCCATGTTGTTTGATTGACTCAGCTAGCTCCTCTAATTTATCTCGATCAAAATGAGTCCGAGGCTGCCAAGGATTGGAAATAACTTCTCCAATTGGTACCTCGAGTATTTTTTTAGGATCAACCTTTGTCTCATCACTCCAATAATTCCCACCTTCATCGCTAGAATTTTTCTGACTTTTATTTGGAATGAGTGAACCTAGTCCTTTTCCGAGTGCGGACATAATTTTATTTTTATTTAATAATTTTTGATAAATCTAACTCTAGAGCCAAACGTCTATAAGCAATAGCTCCGGCTGACTCTGGATCGTAATCTTTGACTGGTAAACCATGGGATGGTGCCTCGGCTAATTTTACATTACGAGGAATAACGGTCCTAAAAACTTTAGCTGGAAAATATCGATGCAATTCTTCAAACACAGCCGTAGACAATTTATTTCTAGTGTCATACATGGTCATAACTGCCCCTAGTACCCTTAAATCTGGCTGTAAATGATTTTTAATCAAATCAATTGTTTCTAAAAGTTGCGACAATCCCTCTAGAGCATAGTATTCACACTGGACTGGAATCAAAACCTCGCGAGCCGCCACTAAACCATTGATGGTAAGTAGTCCCAAAGATGGTGGATTGTCTATCAAAATATAATCATATAGTTCTGCTACGTCTTTTAAATTTTCTTCTAGCTTAAATTCTCTGTTATTAACAGCTACCAAATCTACGCCTGCTCCGGCCAAATCTGGAGTAGATGGTAAAATATGAAAATTTGGTTTGTGTGATTTTATGGCTTCGGTAATTTTTGTATTTTCATCTGTCAAAACCTCATACATTCCTTTGCTGAGATTTTTATAGTCAATCCCCAAGCCAGAAGAAGCATTCCCCTGAGGGTCAATATCCACTATCAAAACACGCTTGCCCATATCTGCTAGCCAAGCGGCCAAATTGATAGTGGTAGTAGTTTTACCTACACCACCCTTTTGATTAACAATAGATATTATCCTAGCCATAAACTAAGCTAATTATACAAAAGATAAAGCTATTTAACAATGATTATTCCTTTGACCTATCAGAATACATGAAGTTCCCAATCGCCCAACCGACAAAATAACCTAAAATGCTTACTGAGGCTATGATCTTTTCTGAGTAATATGGCTGATAAAAATGAAAATAACCAAAAGATATCGCCACACCAACTGCCATACCCTTGAGTCCATAGTTTATAGACCACATTGACTTTTTCTTGTCATAAGGCGCTGGCGTACCGGGCAAACGATAACGATGTTCTTGACCTGGTAATTTTGGTAATTCCTTCATCCCGTTATAAATTAATTATTATTTTTCGTTACCCCATTAGCCCCGTTAGAAATTAATTATTATTTTTTGCTTCTTACACAGTAAAAGTATCTATCTAATATTTATACTTTTATTATCTCCAGTCTAGAGTGAATTTCTAAACGGGGTCAGAATAAAAGTGTAAGAATTTCTAACGGGATTCATACTAATTATTTAATTGTTCTTGCCACTTAAGTATGGCTTGAGAAAATTCTTCCATCTTATCTTCAGCTACTCCATCGCTAGCTGGAAACTCTATAGTTAGAGAATTTATCTTGGTACCATTTTGTACCATTTCATAATGAAGGTGTGGCCCAGTAGAGTAGCCCGTTGAGCCAACTGCTCCTATCACATCCCCCTGCGTAACGTGCTGCCCAGCCTGTACATAAATTTTAGAAAGATGAGCATAGTTGGTTCCATAAGTTTCATTGTGCCTAAGTTTGATCAGATTACCATAGCCACCACTATTCCAACCAGCAGAAGTCACTGTACCATCACCGACAGCCCTGACTGGTGTGCCAATGGCAGCAACATAATCAATAGCCCGATGAGATGAAGTATAAGCGGAAAATTCAGCTATATACCTCGGTCCAGTAGTATAACCAGAGCTTATGTACCTGAACTCAACTGGATTCTTCAAAAATATTCTCTGCAACGACTCACCGGAAAGATCATAATAGCCATCTACTAGCACTCCGTCTTCATCTTCACTTCCCTCGGCCGTAGCCACGGGCGAGGCAGAAAAATAATAACCTTCTACTAGCCGACCGTCATTAACAAACTTGGCGGCTACAATCTTTCCAGGCATAACATATTCGCCATTGCGATATCTTTCCTCAAAAATAAACTTATAAGTGTCGCCTTGTCTAATACCAACACCAAAATCAATTGTCCAAGAAAAAATTTCTGCCAAATCAATAATAGCCCTAATATCAATCTCCTGCTCCATAGCTGATTCATAAAGAGAAGAATTGATTGTACCTTGAGCGGTTTTGACGATTACTTCATATTCTATTTCCTTGCGCTCAGCCAAAAACCCTTCTTCAGTAGGAGTAATAAATAATTCTTCTTCGGTATCAATCGGATAGATCATTTTGACGAAATTATTTGTTTCTCTATCAAAATAAAATTTTATCTTTCGACCGACTCTGACTTTGGTCAAATCATAAACCTCAGAGCTAGCTTCAACCATCTCTAACATGGTGCCGTGTTCCAAACCAGCTTGTTCGCAAATATCAGAAAAAGTCATACCAGACTCAATATCAATAATCCACTCTCTATCTAGGTCCTTGGCCTGAACATGATTGATGGTGCTAGGCTCATTTTCCTGGCTATCCTTAGTAAAAAAAATAAAGCCACCAGCAACAATTAAGCCTATGATTATCATTATACTAACAATATATTTCACCCGGTTAGAAATTTAATTTATTAATTACTGTGAAAACATAATTTATGGCTAGTCCACTCTTGAAGCCATTTGTGTTGTTTCCTCATTATTACCCAGTAAAAACTGTTAGAATTTCTAACTGGGTTCATATAGATACATTTTAATTAAAAAACAATAGATTGTCCACTATGAAATATCTGCTATAATTAATACAAATGTCTAAAACTAGCAAAAACATCGTATATTACTCTATCCTCTATCTGATATCAGTAGCGGGCATTTTGCTATTTAACTACGATCCTTACAAAAACACAAGCTATTTTACTACCACTAAGGCTGGTGAGACTATTGAAACCGAAGTTGTTGAGCTAAAATTCCCTAAACCAGAATTTGTTCGCGGCCTCTACTTAACCGCCTATTCCGCTGGTAGTGAAGATTATAGAAAAAATATACTTGCCGCCATGAAAGACAGTCGTATCAATTCAGTGGTGATTGATATCAAGGATTACTCTGGTTATATTCTCTATGATAGTCAAATCCAAGAATTGAAAGATATCAAAGCAACAAAAAATAGAATTGCCAATATAACTGAGGTACTAGCAGAGTTTCATCAAGCAGGTATCTATACTATTGCCCGGCAAACAGTTTTCCAAGATCCAGTTCTGGCACCTGCTCGACCAGAGCTAGCTATGAAGACCAAGGCTGGAAATATTTGGCACGACAACAACGGCCTGGCTTGGCTCGACCCTAAAAACAAAGATGTCTGGAATTATAATCTGGCAATTGCTCAAGAGGCGGTTGAACTTGGTTTTGATGAAATCAACTTTGACTACATGCGCTATCCTAGTGATGGCAATATGGCCAATCTAAGCTACTCTTTGCCTGAAGGAAAAACCAAAGCACAAGTGATGGATGATTTTTTTAAATTTCTATCTGACAACTTATCAGACAAAACAAATATATCCGTTGATATGTTTGGTCTAGTTATGGATCACACCGACGATGACTATGACCTCAATATTGGTCAACGAGCAAGCGATGCTGCCAATCACTTTGACTATATTAGTCCAATGATGTACCCCTCTCACTATCCACTCAATTATCTGGGCTATACCAATTCAGCCGAACACCCTGGACCGGTAATTGCCTACGGACTTAGAATTAGTGAGCCGGCTCTAGCAGACAAAAGAGCTAAGGTCAGACCTTGGATTCAAGCCTTTCATATGAGAGCCACTTATGACTCCGCCAAAATAGAAGCTCAGATAGACGCTGTAGAGAACGCCACTACTACTGAAGGCTGGTTGCTATGGAATGCTAGGAATTACTATCCAGATTATATTTTTTAATACTTAAAAATCCTGCCTTACTTCGGCAGGATTTTTATTTTATTTCAATTCCTACTGGCGCATGATCAGAGCCCTTGACCTGATCGAGTATAAAGGCTTGATCAACTTTTTTTAATACACTATCTGACACACAAAAGTAATCTATCCGCCAACCAATATTGTTGGTCCTGGCATTGGCCCGATAACTCCACCACGAATATTGAATCTTTTGTGGATGAAGCTCACGAAAAGTATCTTTGAAACCTTTGGCTAAAAATTTTTTCATCCAAGTCCGCTCTTCGTCGGTAAAACCAGGATTGCCAATATTTTGCTTTGGCCGAGCCAAATCAATTTCATTGTGAGCTACGTTATAATCACCGGTGACAATCACTGGTTTTATTTTTTCCAATTTTTTTAAATACTTGAGCAGCTCATCAGAAAAATCTATTTTAAAACCTAAACGAGATAACTCATGATTGGCATTGGGAAAATAAATATTTGCCAAATAATATTTACCAATATCCAAAACCTGAATGCGACCTTCTTTATCCCAAGACAATTTTGACAAGTATTTAACTTTGAGACCATCCTTTACCAAAAAAGCTGTGCCACTATAACCAGGTCTCTCGGCGCTATTCCAAAATTCTTGATAACCAGCAAAATCAAAAGTCTCCTGTGCTCTAGCAGCATCAGAGATTTTTATTTCCTGTAGACCAATAATATCTGGCTTCTCTTTCTTGAGAAAGTCGATAAAACCTTTTCGTACTGCTGCTCGAATACCATTAACATTCCAAGATAATATTTTCACCCCATTAAAAATTAATTATTATTTTCTTCTTCCCCGTAAAAATTAAGTGTAAGAATTTCTAACGGGGTTCATTTACTTTCCTTTTGTAAGTTTCTAACAAAATCAACTAAGTTATCACCCTTTATCTCTTCGTAGCTCCTGTCATAAACTGATTCGCCATTTTGTATCACCAGCACCTGTGGTGTCTCGTGTTTGATACCAAGCTCATTGGCAATGAGCCCTGATAGATCTTCATTATCCTGAACAACTAATTCATAAATATCTGGTAAGAGGTAATCGACTGACACCAACCTCTCTTTGGCGGCAATGGAAATGGGACAAATATTACTATGTTTAAAAACAATTAATATTGGCACACTTTCTCTAAGCTCCTGCCAATCCGCTTCGTTTTCTAAAAGTTTAAACATAAAATTTATTTAGACTTATTTATAAATAAAGTCTGGGTTGGATAAGCAAACTCAATACCCTCAACAGCAAATTTCTTGTAAATTTCCAAATTAATTTCCTGCCGCGCTGCTAAATAATCTGTGTATTCTTTGGAGTCTATAAACATCACCACTTCAAATGACAAATCAGAATCCTTATATTCGACAAAATGACAACGATCAAACTCTGCTAAATCAACCTTATCAACAATATCTTTAATTATTTTTGGAATTGCCGCTAATTTTTCTGGACTAGTACCATAGGTAACACCTAGATTAAAAGCCACCCGACGCTTTTCCATCCGACGAAAATTTTGAATCCTAGCACTGGTGAGCTCTTGGTTGGAGACAACTAACTGTTCCCCTTGTAAAGTTCTAATCCGAGTGGTCTTCATGCCAATTTTTTCTACCATTCCCCGGTCAGTACCGATCTGAATATAATCACCAACTTTAAATGGTTTGTCTATATAAATAGAAAAAGCAGAAAATAAATCTCCCAATACATTTTGCAAGGCTAAAGCAATAGCAATACCACCAATGCCCATACCAGCTACTAGAGAAGTTACATTAATACCCAGATTGGAAAGGATGAGTATCAAACCAAAAATCCACAGAATCACCTTGATCAACACTTGCATCAATTTTATCATAGCCTCTGAGTGTTGGTCCGTATCCTCATCCTGATTTTTTTCCAAATATTTTCTAAAAATATAATCGACAATTCTTTCAACTGCCTTAATCACCTCATAGACAATGACGATAATAAATAAGACTAACAAAGCTCGATTGAATAAATCTGGCAAAATCAAAGACTTGATAGCAAAAAATATAGACACAAAAAAATAAAAGGGTGGTTTGACCTTTTTAAAAATCTCGATCAAAATATCATCAAACTCTGTTGCTGTCTTTAAGGCTAACTTTTGAAGTTTAGACAAAATGATTGCCTGAAATACCTTGAGCAAAAAAACCAAGGCTACAAAGACGACCAAGGCTGTCAAATAATCATAACCTGTATTGCTTCCCCAAGAAATAATTTTTAATTGTTCCAAAAAATCCATAGAGCTTTTTTAATTTATTACATCATTACGCTAAAAGAAGTATAGCTCTTCATTTTGCCATCCTTTATTTTCATATCAACTACATCTGCCCAATTAGAACCTTTCTCGCAATGCTGACAAAATTGATTTAAAGAATCTTCCTCTCCCTCAGCCTCGATCTCTACATAGCCACTTTCATGATTTCTAACTATCCCATTGATACCAAACTCAATTGCTCTTTCTTTGATAAATTCTCTAAAACCAACTCCTTGAACTTTACCAAATATTTTGATGTCTAAATGTTTTTCTTCCATATTTTCCTTTATTTTTAAGTAATCACAATCATTGTCATTATATCATAGTGATTTAAAAAACTAAACCGCCGCTTTGTCACTATTGACTAAAATCAAAATTTATTGTAAAATCATGTTTGTTTGTATGCTGAAGTGGCGCCCCGCTATGCGGGATTTCCGTTCCGCAATAGCGGAACTACAAGAACTGTACAAAGGTATAAGACATCAAGATACAAACTTTATAATTTAACTGAATCAAAAATTATGCCGAAGTGGCGGAACTGGTAGACGCGCTGGACTCAAAATCCAGTGGGGGCAACCCCGTGGAGGTTCAAGTCCTCTCTTCGGTACCACGTAAAGTTCACTACGTTCACCACGTGGTGCACCAGACATTAACAATAAAAGTTGTATAGCGATTACATAGGCTGTGCCGCGTGGTTGCGAAGCAACTTTACGCGGGCCCATAGTTCAGTTGGCTAGAACGCTTCCATGGCATGGAAGAGGTCAGGAGTTCGAGTCTCCTTGGGTCCACCACTCGACTTGTCAATATAGTCATTATCCTTTATACTTTTTATACTTTACGGGGTGTGGCGCAGTTGGCTAGCGCGTGCGCATGGGGTGCGTAAGGTCGCCCGTTCAAGTCGGGTCACCCCGACCATTAAAAACTTATCTTTATTTACGACGCGGGGTAGAGCAGTTGGCAGCTCGCCAGGCCCATAACCTGGAGGTCGTCGGTTCGAGTCCGACCCCCGCTACCAAAAATTTACTTTTATTTTAATACCCCTTGAGGCAGGGTAGCTCAGTTGGTTAGAGCGCAGGACTCATAAGCCTGAGGTCGGGAGTTCAATTCTCCCCCCTGCTACCAAGTCTTCAATATTTATATTCCGAGGTAGCTCAGTGGTAGAGCAGTTGGCTGTTAACCAATTGGTCGTGGGTTCGAATCCCCCCCTCGGAGCCATCAAAAAAACATCAACTTCTGTTGGTGCTTTTTTATTTTTTTAATTCCATTCTCAGAGTTTCTGGTAAGTGTTTATTTTCAGAATATTTTATTATTCTCTTTCTTTTAAATCCGCATTTCTCGTAAGATTTTATTGCCCTTATATTATCTGGTCTAACTTCCAAAAATATTTTAGATATTTTTAATTTATGAGCATACTTTATTAAAAGT
>ERZ889078.508-NODE-508-length-35251-cov-19.246647_pt1 | contig 35251 bp, 28 predicted proteins | sample MGYA00521266_ERZ889078 | MGnify/ENA primary metagenome ERZ889078 (study PRJEB32303, sample SAMEA104408618) | aquatic metagenome | biome: Brackish water; feature: Pelagic; material: water | place: Baltic Sea | collected 2014-06-16T06:34:00 | depth 76,534 m ...
ACGAGAAATTATCTACCCCTGGAGATTACGAAGAAGAAATTAAATCGGGAGAACTCTATAAGAAACACGATAAAGTTAACTCTGAAATAGCTAATGCATATAATAATTGGGACAAAAAGCAGCAGCAACTTGATGATTTTGAAAATAGCTGATTGATTATCTGGTTTCAGAAACCCGACTACTTATTTCTGTCGATCATTTTTATTGCTACATCCTTTAAGTATTGCTTTTTTTCAGGTTCTACATCAAGCATTTCTAAGCATTCCATTCCGGCAGCAAAATATTTGTCAATTTCCAAATTTGCTGCAATATCAACCTTGAATTTTGTAAAAATATCTTTTGTCGATGCTATCTTTATATCAGGATCAATATCCTTAGAATCATAAAGTGTTAACAACTCCCTCTTACTTTCATCGTTGGCAATTTCCAAAGCTTTGATAAAAAGGAAAGTTTTTTTGTTGCTAATAATATCACCCCCGGTTTTTTTCCCAAATATGCCTTCATTTCCATAGGTGTCGAGTAAATCGTCCTTGAGCTGGAAACCAAGTCCAATATTTACTCCGAAATCATATAGCAAATTGGCTTCTGTAATTGAAGCACCTCCAATTAATGCACCAATCTTTAAAGCTGCGCCAAACAGCACTCCCGTTTTTAAGCGGATCATATTAATATATTCCTTAACCGTTACATTATTCGAAGTTTCATAATTAAGATCAAATTGCTGGCCTTCACATACTTCAATAGCTGTTTCATTAAAAACGCTAAGGGTGTCATGAAGAATTTCTTTGTCGGCTTGTTGAGCGTATTGATATGCTAGAGCAAATAATGTATCCCCAGAAAGAATAGCAATATTTGAGTTCCATTTTTTAAATACCGTTTCCTTACCTCTTCTAATGGGGGCATTATCCATTATATCGTCGTGAATAAGGGTGAAGTTGTGAAAAAGTTCAATAGCAATAGCCTGAGGTAAAGCCTTTTTGTAATCACCGCAAAATAATTCACAACCCATTAATGTAGTTACTGGCCTAATACGTTTTCCACCAAAGCTAAGGGTATATTTTATGGGGCTATAGAGCTCAAGTGGCTCAGTTTTATATTTTATGGTTTTAAGCTGTTCTTCAAAATATACTATCAGCTGCTCGTAATTCTTCATAAAAACTGTAATAATTTATCTTAATCTAGAAGATCGAGTAAATACTTACCGTAACCACTTTTAACAAGTGGTTCAGCAACTTTCCTCAATTGGTCTGCATCAATAAATCCTTTTTTGTAGGCGATTTCTTCAATACAACTTATTTTTAATCCCTGGCGATCCTGAACTACCTCAACAAATTGTGAGGCTTGAGTTAATGAAGTAAATGTACCAGTATCAAGCCATGCAGTACCTCTACTAAATACTCCTACCTTTAGTTTGCCTTCATTTAAATAATGCTTATTTACGTCAGTTATTTCGTACTCACCCCTGGGGCTGGGTTTAAGGTTTTTAGCCACCTCAACAACTGAATTATCATAAAAATATAAACCGGGGACAGCGTAATGTGATTTAGGTTTCATTGGTTTTTCCTCAATTGACAATGCATTAAAATTCTCATCAAATTCTACAACACCATATCTTTCAGGATCATGAACATGATAGGCAAATACCATTCCTCCTACCGGGTCGCTGCAGGAAGCAAGAATATTTTGCAACCCACTACCATAAAAAATATTGTCGCCTAATACCAGCGCTACTTTATCGTTGCCAATAAACTTTTCGCCAATTACAAATGCCTGAGCCAGTCCGTTTGGAATTTCTTGAGCAGCGTATTCGATACTACAACCTATTTGAGATCCGTCACCAAGTAGTAATTCAAAATTTGGTAAGTCGTGAGGTGTTGAAATAATCAATATTTCTCTTATTCCTGCCATCATTAAAACTGATAAAGGATAGTAAATCATCGGTTTATCATATATTGGCATTAGCTGTTTACTAACTGCAATTGTAAGTGGGTGTAATCTTGTACCTGATCCTCCGGCAAGTATAATTCCTTTCATAACTCAGTGTTTTATTATTTTTTTAGGTTTCAATTCTTTTATAATTAGTTTGTCAAGTTCAATATCCTCCTCCTCATCAAATACTTCCAGATATGGTTCCTTAAACGATTTTGTTATTATTCGTTTATCAAGGGTAAGTAATAATGATGGAAGAACAAATAAGTTGGAAAGCAAAGCAATAACCAGTGTAAATGAAACCAAATATCCCAATGCTTCGGTACCTCCAAATGAGGAAAGCGTGAAAATGTAAAACCCGAAAAACAGAACAATTGCTGAATAAACCATACTATATCCTGTTTCGATTAATGCAGCAAGAACAGCAGGTCTGATTTTCCAATTATTGTGCCTGAGCTGTAAACGATATCTACTTAAAAAGTGGATTGTATTATCTACACTTATACCTAAAGCAATGCTAAATATTAATATTGTTGATGGTTTAATTGGTATATCGAAAAACCCCATCATTCCGGCAGTTAGAATCTGAGGAATAATATTTGGAATCAACGAAATCAGGATCATTCGAAGTGATGAAAAAATCAGAGCCATCAATAAAGTGATGATTAAGACAGCCAGCAATAAACTCATAAACAGATTTTTAACCAGATAGTTAGTTCCCTTTAAAAATACTACGCTTGTTCCGGTTAAATTTACATCATATTTATTCGGATTAAAAATGGAATCTATTTTGGGCTCAATATCAGTTAGTATTCTATTAATGTCATTTGTCCCAATATTCGCCATTTGTACTGATACTCTGGTAGTTTGGTAATTTGAATCAACAAAAGCATTCAATATTCCTTTCTTACTATTTCCCATATCCGGAACATATGATAGAATAAAATTTTTCTCCTGATTATTAGGCAGGGAATACATCTTTTCATTTCCTCTGTAAAAGGCCTGTTTAGCCGATTTTACAACTTCCACAACCGATAGGGGTTTAGCAAACTCAGGATAGGTTGCTAAAGTATCTTGTAATCGTTCAATTTTTTTTAGAATAGATAAATTTAGAATACCATTTTTTTTGTGAGTGTTGATTGTTATCTCTAAAGGCATAACACCTTTAAAATTTTTCTCAAGGAAAATCATATCCTTATACAATTTCTCCTTTTTTGAAATATCATCAACGATGTTACCTGTAGTTTTTAATAATGTAATTCCAAAAATGGCCGTAGCAAACGCAATCGAAGTTACAATATATATAACTGTTCTTCGTGTTAATATAATGTTGGTTACACCAGTTACTATTTTACTAATAACACCTTTGTCAAGATGTTGGAGATGCTTTGATTTAGGTACCGGAAAATAGCTAAATAGTATGGGCAGTATAAATAATGATAGTAAGTAAGTAACAAGAATATTTACTGATGCTATAATACCAAACTCTACTAATAACTCATTACTTGTTATGATAAATGCAGCAAATCCTGCGGCTGTGGTTGCATTAGTTAACAAGTTTGCATTTCCAATTCGGGATATCATCCTCGATAGAGCCTTAACTTTGTTGCCGTGAAGCCTGTATTCGTTTAAATATTTGTTCAGTAAAAATATTGAGTTTTCAACGCCAATAACAATAAGTAAGGGGGGAAGTATTCCTGTTAGTATTGTTATTTGATATCCAAACAGTACAATTGTGCCAAGTACCCATATTACTGCAATAATTACAACAAGCATCGCAAAAAGAACCGCTCTTCCTGATCGGAAAAGGAAAAATAGTAATATGGATGTAATTACCAGCGATAGTAGTACAAACAGTAATAACTCATTCTGTATTTTTTTTGATGTTACAGTTCTAATATATGGCAGCCCCGAATATTTGATGTCAATATCATACTTAACTCCAAACTTATCAATGGTTTCCTTAATTTCATTTACAAGTCCAACCCTTGCTTTCGAATTGAGCACTTCTTTGTCAAGGGTGATCATCATCAAATTAACATCTGTTTCCTTATTAAAAAGTCGGCCATCGTAAAATGGCAGGCTATAAATGATCTGTTTTATCGAGTCAAGCTCAAGCTGCGATTTTAATTTATTGGAAACTATGGGTAAGAATTGAAATTTCTTTAAACTATCGTTCCTGACTAAATTATAGAGTCGTGATACACTTACTACTTCCTGGATACCAACTATTTCAAGTACTTCATTACTTAGGTCGTACCAGCTATTAAAGTGATCTAATGTATATAAATCAGTATCTTGAATTGCAACAAAAATTACATTTCCGTCGAGTCCAAATTGCTTTTTGAAATTTTCGTATTCAATGTTTATAGGGTCGGAGGAGGGTAACATCCGTGCCATTTCGTACGACATTTTAATATTCGATCCTAAATAACCCATAAATATGGTTAATATCCCAATTGTGATTAGAATAAATAACCTATTTCTTAAAATGAACCTAACAAGAAATTGCCACATGAAATTTTAATTCTCAATATTACCACTAAAATATAACAATTTAGTTAATCGCAATTTCACAAAACATTATGATGTAAAAGAAGCTTTGTATTTTTGCGTAACATTGTTATTTGCATATCTAATTTTTGCAAATGTAAGTTTTGTTTTTATTATGAAAAAAGGAAAGGTACTTTTTGTTGATACTACACACAACGAACTTGTTTTACTTCTTGAAAAACAAGGATTTCGGTGTGATTATTTTAAAGACTATGGTAGGCTGGAGTTTTTGGATATTGCTCATAATTATACCGGAATTATAATAAGGAGTAAAATCAAGTTGGATTCTGAGTTTTTAACAAAGTGTACAAACCTGAAATTTATTGGAAGAGTAGGAGCAGGCATGGAAAATATTGATTCAAAATCCGCTGCGAAGCTTGGCATAACATGCTTAAATGCTCCCGAGGGAAATCGAGACGCTGTTGCCGAACAGGCAATTGCTATGTTACTTTCATTATTTAATAATTTGTTAATAGCAGATAGTCAGGTTCGTGAGGGTAAGTGGATACGGGAAGGAAATCGAGGTGTTGAACTAGGAGGAAAAACTGTTGGGATTATAGGTTATGGAAATACAGGAATGGCTTTTGCCAGAAAACTTAGCGGCTTTAATGTTGATGTGATTGCATACGATAAATACAAAAATAATTTTTCGGATGACTTTGTAAAAGAAGCATCAATGAAGGAGTTGTTTGGCAGATGCGATATAGTTAGCTTGCACGTACCATTAACTGAAGAAACAGTATATCTGGTTAATAATGAATTCATTGAGAGTTTCAAAAAATCAATTTACATCGTAAATACTTCTCGTGGTAAAGTGCTTAGTACTAGTGATCTTGTCAAGAATCTTAAAAATGGGAAAGTTTTAGGGGCATGTCTTGATGTACTGGAATATGAGGGATTATCATTTGAAAATGTTGAGTTGCCAGAGGATTTTTACCAACTTGTTTCATTAACAAATGTGATTCTTTCACCCCATATTGCTGGTTGGACTCATGAGTCCAATTATAAAATGGCTGTAACAATTGCCAAAAAGGTTGAATCGCTGGGCATATAGTTCAAAAAAAAGTAATTCAAAAGGATTTCTGGCTTTTATCTTCTCACGTTTAACTACCAGCACATAAATTTCTGTATCAGTCAATAATAGGTTTATATCAATAGTCTATATTATCAAATTATCAAATTTTTCAAATTCTACTGTAACTATTCTACTTCTTCTTCCGTCATACCATCAAAATCAATAAATAAAACTATTATGAAAAAAATTGGATTAATTATATTAACGATAGTACTAGCAACAGTAATTACCATTCCGGTAACTGCTCAAATTCGTGGAAACGGAGATTTGACAAAAAAAATGCACAGTGTTGACGATTTTAATGCACTTGTTGTAAGTGGCGCAAGAGATGTTATTCTTTTGCAAGGAGATAACTTCACAGTTGAAGTAGAAACAGATGCAAATATACAGGAGTATATAACCCTTGAGGTAAAAAATAACACGCTGTATTTTGGTTTCAGCAATAATAAAATTAAAAAGTATAAGGAGCTTAAGTACTACGTTACAGCTCCTGAGTACGTTAACATTAAATCTTCTGGAGCTTCCAATGTTAGTTCAACAGGAGTTTTATCAGGCGATAATCTTAAATTAAATGTAAGTGGTGCATCTGACGTTAATCTCAAAGTTGATTATAAGAATATCATAACCAAAATATCCGGAGCATCTGATGTTACTTTGTTTGGATCAACCATTTCAAGCGTTGTAGAAAGTAGTGGTGCTTCCGAATTTCATGGTAAGGATCTTCAAACAACATCATCAGTAGTTAATGCCTCTGGTGCCAGCACATGTTTTGTTAATGCAAAGGCAAATTTAACCTATGAAGTTTCGGGAGCATCTGATGTTAGATATACAACAAAACCAGAAACTGTGATTATTAAAAAGGGTCATGATGCAGAAAAGGTTATTCTTAGAACAAGTACTCCCGTTGTAACCCATTATTATGAAGATGACACTACTAAAGTAAACATAGGGTCGATTAAAGTTGAAGTTATTGATGGAGATACAACATATATAACTGTTGGAAGGCATACATTGTCGGTTTCAGATGATGGTGATGTAAAATGGGAAAAATGTAAGCATAAAAGATTTAATGGTAACTGGGGAGGTGTTGATATTGGTTTAAACGGATATTTAACACCGGATTTTAATATGAGTTTCGACAAGGCGGATGACTATTTAGCCCTAAGAATGGAGAAGTCGATTAATTTGAACCTAAACATATATGAGCAGAATATTGCTTTAAATAAAGCTAAAAATATTGGTCTTATTACAGGTATTGGTCTTTCATGGAACAACTATAAATTTAGCAACCCAACATACCTAACGCCCGATAGCTCAGCAATTGCTGGTTATTATATGGATGGTGTTTCTGTGAGGAAGACAAAACTTGCCGCCATGTATATTACCGTACCACTATTTTTCGAGGTTCAATCTAAGCATGAACGTCGTGTTAATCAATTTCATTTTGCAGTTGGTGGATTAGTGAGTGCAAGAGTAAGTACACATACCAAAGTGTATTTTAATGAAGCAAATAAGAACTATGACCTACTTGATCCCAACACTGGAAATATTGTTGCTACCGGAGTAACACCCACTGGAGGAACTAGAAATATAGTTAAGGATTTTAATAGCTTTCATTTGGCACCATTTAAATTTGATGCCTCGGTTAGATTTGGTTATGGAATAATTACTTTATATGCAACTTATTCTTTAAACACAATGTTTCAAAAAAATCGTGGCCCGGAGCTATATCCCTTTACTGCAGGAATATCCTTGGTTGGATGGTAGAATCTTAAAAATTGGTTAACATATTTGTATCCCGGTTGCGTAGGTGGCCGGGATATATTTTTGTAGATAATTTAGTGTAATAATTTATAGAAATGCTTTTACTAGGTAATAAGGGATTTTCTTAGATTTGCCATAATTATATGCTATGCATAGTTATTGTTTGATTCACTAAATATTTAATAAGATGTCAGGACATAGTAAATGGTCAACCATAAAGAGGAAAAAGGGTGCTATTGATGCGAAAAGGTCTAAAATATTTTCAAAAATAATAAAGGAAATAACCGTTGCTGTTAAAGAAGGTGGTGGCGATCCTGATGCAAATCCCAGGCTAAGGCTTGCAATATCAAATGCCAAGGGTCAAAGTATGCCCAAAGACAATATTGAAAGAGCAATTAGTAAAGGAAAAGACAAAGATACTGCCTCATTTACCGAGCCTACATTTGAAGGTTACTTACCAAATGGAATTGCGGTTTTTATTGAATGTACTACTGATAATAATCAACGAACAGTTGCAAATGTTAGGGCAATTTTTAACAAAAACGGAGGAAGCTTAGGAACAAATGGATCCCTTAGTTTTATGTTTGAGCGAAAAGGAGTATTTATTGTTCCCGTAGGCGACATTGATCAGGATGAGTTTGAAATGGAACTCATTGATGCCGGAGCTGAAGAGATGGAATTAGCAGATGATGGTTTCTTTCACATTACAACATCCCTTGAGGATTTTGGAGCAATGCAAAAAAAACTGGAAGAATTGAAGATTGAGCCCGAATCAGCTGAACTAAGGAGAAACCCAACCGATACAAAAGTTCTTGAACTAGAGGATGCACTGAGGATTATGAAAACCATTGATTTATTTGAAGATGATGATGACATTCAAAATGTATTCCATAATCTTGAATTTACTGATGACTTAATGGAAGCCATGTAGAGCAAACAATGTTAATTGGTTATATGTTATGAGTTAATGGAAACCAAAACTCATAGCATGTAGCAGTTGACATTTAACTCATTATCCATTAGCAAATTACCAATTACAATTATACAATTACCAATTTCCAATTAGCCAACACACAACACTTTCCTTTATTTGTAATCCTTCTAAATTTTGTATTAGGATAACTTTATTTCTTTTTGGAATTATGTTGGTAATACTCATTAAGTAACTGATATAGTTGCACATATAACAAGTCGTTTTTTTTTGCTGTTAATTAGTAAACTGCAAACAGCTTTATATCCTGATAATTTGGAATATCAAACCTGCATTGTGGCCGGGAAAGTTGTATCTTTACTGGGAAAATTAAAAAAATGCTCTTTCAGGCTATTTTTTTGAAAAGCACTGTTAATTATTTAACATTAAAATACATTATTACTAATCTATTAATTGTAAAATTATGACCAATAAGATTTCCAGTTTTGCAGAATATCTGCAGAAGTATCAAGAAAGCGTAGCGAATCCTGAAAAATTTTGGGCAGAGATTGCAGAATCCAATTTCTGGCGTAAAAAATGGGATAATGTTGTTAATTGGCGTTTTGACGGACCTGATGCACCAGATGTAAAATGGTTCGAGAATGGCAAACTGAATGTTACAGAGAACATTTTTGAAAGAAACATGTTCATGCGTAAAGATCAGGTTGCCTTAATTTGGGAGCCAAATGATCCAAAAGAAAAGGAAGTTAAATTGACCTACGGAGAACTTTTTGATAAAGTAAAACAATTTGCAAATGCCTTAATTAAAATAGGTGTTAAAAAAGGCGATAGAATTGCAATTTACTTACCAATGATTCCGGAGTTAACAGTTGCTATGTTGGCTTGTGCCCGTATTGGTGCAATTCACTCAATTGTTTTTGCAGGATTTTCAGCAACAGCACTTGCCGACAGGATTAATGACTCAACATGTAATGTTGTTATTACATCCGATGGTGGTTATCGAGGAGCAAAATCTATACCTTTAAAAGAAATTGTTGATGAAGCAGTTGCTAAATGTCCATCGGTAAAAAATACCATTGTATTTAAACGGACTGGCGAGCAAGTTAAATTTACTGAAGGTAAAGATATTTGGTGGCATGATCTTGTTAAGGGGGTTAGTACAGAAAATACTGCTGAAGTTATGGACTCGGAGGATACGTTGTTTATTCTTTATACATCTGGATCAACCGGAAAACCAAAAGGTGTACTCCATACCACAGCAGGATACATGGTATATGCCGAATACACATTTAAAAATGTATTCCAGTATAATGATGGTGATATTTATTGGTGTACAGCTGATATTGGTTGGGTAACAGGACATTCATATATTGTTTACGGACCATTATTATCAGGGGCAACTTCAGTTATGTTCGAAGGTGTACCAACCTGGCCCGATGCCGGCAGATTCTGGGAAATAGTAGATAAATATAAAATTAATCAGTTTTACACAGCTCCTACAGCCATTCGTGCTCTTTTAGCACAAGGAGACCAGTGGGTAACAAAACATGATCTTAGTTCGTTAAAAGTTCTTGGAACAGTTGGAGAGCCTATTAATGAAGAAGCATGGAGATGGTATCACGACCTTGTTGGTAAAGGTAATTGTCCTATAGTTGACACCTGGTGGCAAACCGAAACAGGTGGTATTATGATTACTCCACTTGCAGGTATTACTCCCACAAAACCATCATTTGCAACTCTGCCACTGCCAGGTATTCAGCCAATACTGGTTGATCCGGAGGGTAAAGAGTTAAAAGGAAATAGTGTAGAGGGAATATTGTGTATTAAATATCCATGGCCAGGAATGCTACGCTCACTTTATGGCGACCACAAACGTTGTTTTGAAACATATTTCTCAGCATTTAAAGGAATGTATCTAACTGGTGATGGTGCAAAACGTGACGAAGAAGGGTATTATCGAATTATCGGTCGTATTGATGATGTTATAAATGTTTCCGGTCATCGCATTGGTACAGCTGAAGTTGAAGATGCTATTAATCAGCATCCAAAGGTAAATGAATCAGCCGTAGTTGGGTATCCTCATGATATTAAAGGTTCAGGAATTTATGCATATGTTATTTGTGATGAGTTATCAGAAAAAGAATTGGAAACAATTGAAGCTGAAATCAGAGCTACAGTAACTAAACATATCGGGCCGATAGCGAAACCCGACCAAATTCAAATAGTAGGTGGTCTTCCAAAAACCAGATCTGGTAAAATTATGCGTCGTATCCTTCGTAAGATTGGTGAAGGTGATGCAACTAATCTTGGTGATACATCCACATTACTCGATCCAGGTGTTGTTGAAGATATTATCAACGGCGCCAAAGTTGCGGTTAAACGATAATTTATTTTAAAACAAACTAATTAATGAGTCGGGGAGAAATCTTCCTGGCTCATTATGTCTTTGTTTAACAATTTTAACATAAACTAATTAATAATGGAAAATAAAAAAGTGATGAACCGTAGTTTAGTTGTTGTTGGTGCAATATTAATTCAATTGGCACTAGGAGCAATTTATGCATGGTCTGTATTTACACCTTCCTTAACTTCTGAAGGTTGGGCGAAAGCTGATACTCAATGGGTGTTCGCGATAGGTTTAGCTTCATTTGCTATTTTTATGGTAGTTGCAGGTAAACAAATAAAAACATTGGGGCCTCAAAAACTTACTATGTTAGGTGGTGTTATACTTGGATTAGGTTATTTGCTAGCCGGTTTATTTGGAGGCACAAACTTTATTGCCCTTATGCTTCTTATTGGTCTGGTAGGTGGTGCTGGTATTGGTTTAGCCTATGTAGTACCAATCGCAGTTGGTATGCGTTGGTTTCCTGATAAAAAAGGAATGATTACAGGACTAGCTGTTGCAGGATTTGGTTTTGGTGCAATGCTTTGGGTTAAACTCGCCGGTTCATGGGGTCATCTTATTGAAAATATTGGTTTATCATCAACATTTATGACTTATGGTATTGCATTTGCCATTATGGTAATTATTGGTGGTATGTGGATGAAATTTCCTCCTGCCGGATGGAAACCAGAAGGTTATAAAGAGGCTGAAACTGTTGCTGCTGAGGCAAAAGACGACAAGGAATTTTCCAGTGGACAAATGTTGGGTAAGGTTCAATTCTACCTGATTTTTTTCACATTTGTTGTAAGTGCCGGAGCAGGACTTATGTCAATAGGATTGATGAAATTATATCCCATGGAAGCCTTGCAGGCAAATGGCCTGTCAGCGTTGGAAGCTAGTGCTATTGCTGGTACTGCCATGGCAGTATTCTTCAGTTTGGCAAACGGAATTGGACGAATTGTATGGGGAATGCTAAGTGATAAACTTGGTCGCAAAACATCAATTATTATTATGACCGCCACACAGGGAATTCTTGTTATTATGTTTACATATATGGCTGGAAGCGAGATTCTTCTTTATCTTGGTGCAACACTAATTGGATTTAACTTTGGTGGTAATTTTGCTTTGTTCCCAACAATAACTGCTGATACTTTTGGTGCCAAAAACGTGGGTCAAAACTATCCTTTCGTTTTCCTTGCATATGGAGTTGGTGGTATACTCGGACCAATACTCGGTGGTATTATGGGTGATATGGGTAATTTCCCAATGGCATTCACAATTTCTGGTATAGCCGTATTATTTGGAACAGTATTAATGATAATGGTTAAACCAGCTAAAAAGTAGCTGCCATTATTTGATTAATAGCTGATATAATTTTAAAAATATTTATTCTAAAATCTCCGGGAGTTTATTACTTCCGGGGATTTTTTTATGTCTGGCTCATATTAATACCTAATTGGTATAAAAAAACTACAAAAATGAAATAGTAGATTCATTTTACACATAACTTCAATAATACTACTAAAGTTAATCAACATTAATTATTTTTGTGAAATATATAACAGCTGATCTGTTATAAGAATTAATTACTGAGATTAATACTAAGATTATGCCAATTAGAAAGCTAGATAGCATTTTTCGCCCAAATAGAATTGCCCTTATTGGGGTATCAAACGATCCGAATAGTGTTGGTGGGATGACATTAAAAAACCTTGTTGGTGGAGGGTTCCACGGAGTTGTTTATCCTGTAAACCCAAAACGTGAGGCAGTAATGGGCATCCCATGTTATCCAAATGTAGCCAGCCTTCCTAAAACTCCGGATCTTGCAGTTATAATGACTCCTGCCGAACAGGTTCCAGATATTATTGATGAATGTGGTAACGCTGGAATTTTTGGTATAATAATAATGTCTGCAGGTTTTAAAGAATCGGGTGAAGAAGGTAAGATACTTGAGCAAAGGGTGAAGGATTGTATTAATAAATACCCCGACATGAGAGCAATAGGACCTAACTGTCTTGGAATAATTGCTCCAAGAAATAAGCTTAATGTTAGTTTCGCAAATGGAATGCCAAAAAAGGGAAAAGTAGCATTCATTTCACAATCAGGTGCACTTGGTGCTTCTATGCTTGATTGGGCTAACGAAGCCAAAATCGGCTTTTCTTATTTCATTTCAATTGGTAACTCCGTTGATGTTACCTTCGGTGATTTAATAGATTATCTGGGTCAGGATAATAATACAAAATCAATAATACTATATGTAGAGTCGTTAACCGACGCCCGGTCATTTATGTCGGCAGCACGTGCTTTCGCACGTAAGAAACCGATAATTGTTTATAAATCAGGACGTTTTCCTGAATCTGCTGCGGCAGCAGCTTCCCATACTGGGGCACTTGCATCAGAAGATGCCATTTATGATGCGGTATTTAGAAGAGCTGGTATGGCCCGAGTTTATGATATTGGTAATATTTTTGATTTTGCAGATCTTGTTGGCAGAAAGCGTATGCCAAAAGGTACAGGATTAGCGATTGTTACAAACGCTGGTGGTCCCGGTGTTATGGCAACAGATACACTTATATCCCTTGGTGGTAAACTTGTGAAACTATCTGAAACCACTATGGGTAAACTTAATGAATTGCTGCCATCATATTGGTCGCACGGAAATCCGGTTGATGTGTTGGGAGACGCATCCCCTGCCAGAATTTCAAGTGCCACAAGTATTGTTCTTGAAGATGAAAATGTTGATGCCGTTTTGGTGATACTTACTCCACAGGCAATGACCAACCCAACAGCAACAGCCCAGGCAATTGTTGATATTTCGGGTAATACATCCAAATTTATTATGGCTGCTTGGTTGGGTGGAACCAGTATGCGTGCAGGTTTGGAAATACTTAATCATGCAGAAATTGCAGCTTATGCCACTCCCGGACAGGCTATGCGAACGTTCATGACAATGACAAGATATATTAATAACCTTGAGCTGCTATTTGAAACCCCAAAGGATGTCCCTGTTTCATTTAATTACAATCGAGCCAGTTTGCGAAAAAAATATACGGAAGGAATTTTTACCAAATCGAAGGTGCTTTCAGAAGATGATTCAAAACAACTGATAAATGATTACGGTATAGCAACCACACATCCCGAATTAGCATTAAATGAAGATCAGGCAGTTGAAATAGCAAAGAAAAAAGGTTACCCTGTTGTACTAAAGATAAGTTCTCCCGATATTTCCCATAAATTCGATGTTGGTGGTGTGTCGTTAAACCTTGAAAATGAATCAATAGTAAGGGCAAACTATAAAAATATGCTGGAGACAGTATCAGCAAAAGTGCCCAATGCGAAGATTGACGGGATCACCGTTCAAAAAATGATCGACACTTCTGATGATGTTGAAATGATCCTCGGTATTAAGAAAGATAAATTATTTGGGACTGTATTGCTTGCGGGAATGGGAGGAACCAGTGCGGAACTTCTAAATGATAAACGACTCGAATTTCCCCCCTTAAACGAACAACTTGCTCGTCAAATGCTTGAGTCACTGAAAATGTATCCGCTACTTGAAGGATACAGAGGAAGTAAACCAAAAAACATCGAAAAGTTAATTGAGGTACTGATCAGGCTTTCATATCTTGCAGCTGATTATCCTGAAATTGAAGAGCTTGATATTAATCCTCTAATTGTAACTCATGATGATGTTATCGCATTGGATGCGCGGATAGTAATCGATCAGAATATGATTGGGCATGAAAATCCGGATTACTCACATCTGATACTGCGCCCATATCCCGAAAGAATAAGGAAAAAAGCAAAATTACGAGATGGTACTGATGTATTGTTGCGTCCTATAAAACCAGAGGATGAAGCACTTTGGCTTGAAATGTTGGCCAGTTGCTCCAAAGAATCAATTTACCATAGATTTAGATATGATTTTCATTTTAATTCGCATGAAGTTGCAACACAATTTTGTTATATAGACTATGACCGAGAAATGGGAATAGTAGCTGAAATTGATTTCGAAGGAAGGAAGCGTTTAATAGGTGTTGGCAGACTAATTGCAGATCCTGATGTAGTATCTGCTGAGTATGCAGTTCTTGTTCCTGATGATTGGCAACACAATGAGTTAGGATATATATTAACTCAGTTTTGTGTTGAAATAGCTGCAAATGTTGGTATTAAAATGCTATCAGCCGAAACAACCTCGGATAATAAAGCTATGATATCCGTTTTTAGAAAACTTGACTTCAAAGTTCATTTCAATGACGATACTACAGTAACAGTATTTAAAGATATGGTATAGATTTTTTTGATAAAGGAAGTATTACAATTGTACATTATTATTGGTTTTTGTACTTGTAGATTTTTCCAAAATTATGGGATAAAAAACCTATAGTTTGCCTCTAACAAATTGAGCCTAAAATCGAGCAGATATTTCCGGAGCCACTTGGGGAAAATGAACTGAATGTAATACAAAAATGTTAGTAGTTATCCTAAAGAGGAGTATCTTTGCATCCTCAAAAAACGAGATTAATAGTAGTCTGAAGAATATATTCAGTATTCAATAATAAAAAATAATAAACGTATAATAATGAGTCAGTTAACAGAGTTTGGTCTTGGCGACAAGTTAAAGGTTAAAGGTAAAATACATGCAGTTGGAGTTGTGGGTTGTGGTTCGGTTGGACAAGGCATTACACTTCTTGTGGCTAGATTTGGAATAGATGTTGTTTTTGTTGATACAACAGAAGATCGGATCAAAGAAATCTATGGCGATCTGGAAGCGCAGTTAGATAATGAGATAAACCACTGGGGAATGACATCTTCGGAAAAACGGCTAGTGCTGTCGCGTATTGTTGGATCTACCGATTTTAATAATCTTAAGAATTGTGATATTGTTATAGAAGCCATTAGCTCCAGAAAAAAAGGAACTATGATTGAGCTGCGTCAGGATATATTTAGCAAGATAGAGGCAGTTGTTAGGGAAGATGCAATTATTTCATCAAACATTAGTACTTTAATGATTTCCGATCTGGCAAAAGTTCTGAAAAATCCTGGACGTGCAGTGGGAATGCATTTTATTGAGCCAATCGATAAAACCACTATTGTGGAAGTTGTTAATGGTGTTAAATCAACGGAAATAGCTCATGAAAAAGTTATGAGATTTTGCCAGATGATTGGAAGAAAGGGTATTTATATTCATGAATCACCTGGTAACATTAGTACCAGAATGATTATACCAGTTATTAATGAAGCATGTGAAATATTAATGGAAGGAGTTGCTTCGGTTTATGATATCGATCTTACAATGCGCGAAACCTTTGGTCATAATGTGGGCCCATTCGAGCTGGCCGATAAAATTGGCCTTGACAAGGTATTGAAATTTATGGAAAATCTTTATGCTGAATTCGGTGAAAGTAAGTATAAAGCTTCTCCGGTTATTAAAAGACTTGTAAGGGCAAATTATCTGGGAAGATCAGTGGGTAGAGGTTTTTACAATTACGAAAATGAAAAGCCGGTAAGTAATACAATAACATGTGCAATAATAAAGTAGATATATGAAAATCATTGTTTTAAATTGTGGAAGTTCATCAATAAAATATCAACTTTTTGATATGCCATCAAGCAGAGTAATTGCTAAAGGTTTGGTTGATAAGATTGGGTTAAAAGGAAGTTTAATAAAACATAAGCGAGAAGGACATGATGCCCTGGTACTCGAAGGCGAAATTCTTGATCACCAGCAAGGTATTGAGTACCTGTTAGGTATTATGACAAGCGAAAAATATGGTAGCATTAATAATATCGAGGAGATAAATGCAGTTGGCCATAGGGTTGTTCATGGTGGTGAAGAGTTTAGTGGCAGCGTTTTAATTAACGGTGATGTTATTAAAGCTTTGGAAAAATCATCCGACCTTGCACCTCTGCATAATCCTCCTAACTTAAATGGTATCTATGCAATGCAACAATTACTTCCTAATGTTGAACAGGTAGGTGTTTTTGATACTGCATTTCATCAAACAATGCCTGAGCATTCGTATTTGTACGCAATCCCATATGTACTTTACGAAAAGTATAAGATTCGGCGCTATGGATTTCATGGAACAAGCCATAAGTATGTAAGTGCACGTGCTTGTGAAATACTGGGTATTGATATCTCAACTCAAAAAATCATTACATGTCACCTTGGGAATGGTTCCTCGGTTGCTGCTATCTTAAATGGAAAATCGATTGATACATCAATGGGAATGACTCCAACTGAAGGTCTCATTATGGGTACTCGTACCGGTGACCTCGATCCTGGGGCATTATTGTATATGGCAAGTAAGGAAGATACCAGTATTAATTATACAAGTACATTGATTAATAAATTTTCTGGATTGTTAGGAATATCGGGTGTTTCATCTGATATGCGAGATCTTGAAATAGCTGCTGAACAAGGAAATAAAAGAGCTGCTTTAGCTTTAAAGATGTTTGCCTATAGAGTTAAAAAATATATTGGTTCATACGCAGCTGCACTTGGCGGTGTTGATGTGATTGTTTTTACAGGCGGTATTGGGGAAAGAGATCCTGAAACACGGAAAAGAATACTCACGGGATTGGAATTCATGGGTGTTACTACTGATCCAACTAATGCCAATATTAAAGGCGAAGAATTGATGCTTTCTGCTAAGGATTCAAAAGTTAAAGTAATGGTTGTTCCAACTGATGAAGAACTAATGATCGCAAAAGATACATACAATATTGTATCCTGATTTCCTTATGTTTTGTCATTCTGAGCGCAGCGAAGAATCTCTATTCAAAATAATTATGAAATTTTACGCCACTCTCAGAATGACAATCAATTAACTACGCCACCTCTTTACTGTCAATAATTTTGCTTATTTGACAAAAAATATCATAAATTCCGCAATCACCATCTACTTCAACGTACTTTCCTTGCTTACGGTAAAAGTCGATTAACGGACAGGTTTGTTCTTTGTAAATTCTAAGTCTATTCTTTATAACATCTTCATTATCATCTTTTCTGCCTTCTATTTTGGCACGGTTGAGTAGCCTTTCAACTACCTTTTCATCATGTATACATAATGATACCACCATTGAAATCGCCTGATTATCCTTTGCAAGAATTTTATCAAGATCAATTGCTTGATCAATGGTTCGTGGAAATCCATCAAAAATAAATCCGTTAGAAGATTTGTTCTGTGCTAAAGCTGATTCAAGAATTTTGATAATAAGTTCATATGGAACAAGTTCTCCTTTTTCAACAATGCTGCTAAGCTGTAAGCCAAAATCAGACCCGGATTTAATTTCTTTTCTGATTACATCTCCTGTGGATAAATGAACAAGATTGTACTTTTCAGTAAGCCTCACCGACTGCGTACCTTTGCCACATCCGGGAGGGCCAAATATTACAATATTAAGCATAAAATTAACGGTTTTAATGAATTAGAATGCACTATATTTATTGGTCAATTTATTCAATATTTGTAATTCTTGATTAGTAGTTATTTGAACAGGCAGTTTTTTATATAGTTTTTTCAGAATAATTTAGTACGTATAATAATTCAACTAAAATCTCAGAGAATCATTATTTAATCCCCAAATATAGTCAAAATTTTGGTTTGCTGTTAATCGATTAACAGAAAAAAACTTATTACTTATATATTTCAAAAACTAGTTTGAAGTAACAAGCTAATTTTTACTTTTGCACATGCAGAATATTTGAATTAATAGAATTATGAATGATAGTTTACTAAGCTACTTTGATGTTGTTGGAGTTAATAATACTTTCCTGGTAAACCATGATTCAATTATTTGTGATACTGTAACACAGCCAGTAATGATCGACTTTTTGCAAATGAAGTCTTTAAACATAGAGCCGGTTGTTATTACTATAGATCCCATAATAGATATTATAACTTATTCCATAATTATACTGTTAGGCCTTATTGCCATTATTTGGCATTTTATGCCCGATCGTTTTTCAATGATTTTTTCGTTAAGGCTGGAGAATCAACTATCACGGCCGGGTGGGCATGCCAATATTAAAGTTCCTGGCACATTAATAACTGGTTTTTTTTGGTTGAATTTTATTGTATCAACCGGAATTTTTATTTTAATTCTACTACAGAACCATTATCCATATAGTATAGTAGGATTGTCAAACCTTGAAATTCTAGGTTATATATATTTAGCACTGGGGGTGTTGTTATTATATAGAATAATTGTTATTTATAGTACATCAATTATTTTTCAAACTCATAAAATGAGGAAGCAACAAGTTGTTACCAGCAGGAATATTTTTTTTATTACAGGCGTAATTTTAGTTCCTGTTATATTGTTAATAATGTACATAAAGGGTAGTATAATAATATATTTAGCTCTTGTTGCCATAGCATTTTTACAAGTTGTCAGGTTGATGAAAATTATGATAATTGGAAAATCAAGCACGATGTTTTCAGCATTACATATTATTTTGTACCTTTGCACGCTCGAAATAGTACCTATTTTGGTACTGATTAGAATGATAAGTAACAATTCTGGAGTGGTGTAATTGATGGTAGTTGCCTCATTAATATCACATAAAGAAAAAAAACAACTTGAGCATTGAAGGTAAAAAATATATTAGTTTCCCAACCAAAACCTCCTGACATGGAAAAATCACCCTATGGTGAGCTATGCAGGAAGTTTAATGTGAATATAGACTTTCACAAGTTTATTACTATTGAAGGCATAAGTGCACAGGAGTTTAGAAAGGCAAAAGGAAGCTTTAATGGACATACTGCTGTAATATTGACGAGCCGTCATGCTGTTGACCATTTTTTTAGAATGGCCAAGGAAATGAGATTTGAAATACCTGATTCACTTAAGTATTTCTGTATATCCGAATCAACTGCTTATTATCTTCAAAAATATGTTCAGTATAGAAAGCGTAAGATTTTTTATGGTAAGCAAAATTTTGCAGATTTAATAGATGTGATTAAAAAACACAACGAAGAAAGATTTTTGGTGCCCTCATCTGATATACATAAACAAACCATGTTTGAGTTGTTGGATTCGAACAAGATTAATTACTCCAATGCAGTTATTTACCGTACTGTTGCCAGTGATTTGTCGACCGTGGAAATAAGTAAATACGATTTGGTAATTTTCTTTAGTCCTGCCGGTATTAAATCGCTTCAAAATAACTTTCCGAATTATGAGCAAAAAGATAAGTTGATTGCTGCATTTGGCCCTACCACAGCCAATGCCGTTATAGAAGCTGGTTTTAAGCTTAGTATTCCTGCACCAACTCAATCTGCACCATCAATGACCATGGCAATTGATGAGTTTTTAACCAAGGAGGTTAAAGATCGTAGGAGAAATGGACGGAAATAATCTGGATAAAGTTATTTCAATTTACAATCCTAGCTGTTCCTTGGAAAGCAAATACAAATAAGAAAACTACAACCAATAATTTGTGTTTTGGGATATATATGCAAAAAGGTAGCAACCCTTTGGCATCTGAACGGTAATATTTATTATCAAGTTATTGTTAAAACCCTGCAATTTCATTGCAGATAATTTAATTTTTACTATTTGGACATTAGTCACAAATACTCTTCCAAATCAATCTACTCTTTCTTTTTTGTATCAATAATTATTGTAACCGGCCCAGAGTTAACCAGTGAGATGTCCATCATAGCTCCAAATTCACCAGTTTGAACTGATTTTCCAATTTGTTTTTCAAGCTCCAAAACAAATTCCTCATATAGAGGTATGGCTTGTTCGGGACGAGAAGCAACAATATACGATGGTCTGTTTCCCTTTTTAGTTTTTGCATGAAGTGTAAATTGGCTTACAACAAGTGCTTCTCCTTCAATATCTATAACTGATAAATTCATAGTGTCGTTCTCATCATTAAAAATACGTAGGCTGGATATTTTTTTACTTAACCAAAGTGCATCTTCCGATTTATCAGAATCTTCAATCCCCAGTAATATTAATAAGCCTTTTCCGATGGAAGAAACTATGGTATTATCAATTTCTACATTTGCCTCTTTTACTCTTTGAATTACAGCTCTCATATTCTTCTTCTTTATGGACTGCAATTTATTAATTTTGTGGAAAATTATAACAATGATTCGATTAAGTGTAAACATTAATAAAATTGCAACCCTTAGAAATGCGCGAGGAGGTGATCAACCCAATTTAGTTAAGGTAGCATTAGATTGTGAACGATTTGGTGCACAGGGAATAACAGTTCACCCCCGTCCCGATGAACGACATATCAGGTATAAGGATGTGGCTGCCCTAAAGTTGGTTAACTCCACTGAATTTAATATTGAAGGAAATCCTACTCCTGATTTTATTAAGTTGGTGATTATGAATAAACCAAATCAGGTTACACTTGTGCCTGATGATCCGGGGCAGTTAACTTCCGACCATGGTTGGGATACTATATTACATAAAGATTTTCTAATCGATGTTATATCAGAGTTTAGGGAAGCAGGTATTCGAACATCTATTTTTGTGGATCCAGATATGAAACTGGTTGAAGGAGCTAAGCTGACTGGTACTGATAGAATTGAGTTATATACTGAAAGCTATGCTGAAAATTTTTTTAAAAATCCTCAATCTGCAATATCTCCTTTTGTTGATGCGGCTAAACTGGCCAGAGAATTGGGGTTAGGACTTAATGCCGGGCATGATCTTAGCTTGATAAACCTTAAGTATTTTGCCAGCAATATTCCTTGGCTTGATGAAGTTTCAATAGGTCATGCATTAATTTGTGATTCGCTATACTATGGTCTGGAAAATACAATTCAGCTTTACTTGCGAGAATTGAAAATACCCTAACCTAACAGTTTATAAAACTGAAAGGATAGGATATAATAATCTATTAAATCTTTGCTTTGAATAAAACTGTTGTAATCAATTCAATTAAAAATCCATAAATAATACCCATTACAACTGTTGAAATTGCAATCATTTGAGGATCAAACCCTGGTGTTTCCGGCCCCATCATTGTACCAAATGCAGCTGGGATACTAAAAATTAATCCCATTACGATTCCGTGAATTGCCCAGTTCTTCATCGGAAACCGGCTGATCCCAATACCAAATCCCAATAATGTACGACCGGCAATAATTGTTAGAGCAAGCCATAAACTTACTTCATTACCTCCGCTACATGCAAAACTATAGCATACAAATCCAAAAAGTAATCCACTTAATGTGGCAATAATTAAACGTTTCATAATAATATCGATTTTGATTTGCTGTAAAAATAGTAATTTTAATATTTATTTTAGATTGAATATGACAATTATTTTTAAAACCGACTGAAAGCATGAATACTTATTTTAAACAAATTTTTGTAGTAATACTGATGATAATAATGTGTTCTACCCAAGCATACACCAATACTGATGTGCTAAAAGTTGGATTTCAAATAAAACCTCCATTTATTATTGAAAGTAACAATCAATATATCGGTGTATCCATGGATCTATGGAAAGAAATAGCAGATTCGTTAAACACAAAATATACATTGATTGAATATGAACTACCTGGATTGTTAGATGCCATAAAAAATGGGGATATCGACATTGCAATTTCTCCTTTAACCGTAACCTCATCCAGGATTAAGCAATTTGGTTTTACACAACCATATTATATTACAAATTTATCATATGCCACAAAAGCAGAAAGGGATTCGGGTTTTATTACTCTAATCTCTAATATATTCTCAATTGGATTCTTAAAATCTCTCATTCCCCTTTTAATGATAATTTCAATTTTTGGACTTATTATTTGGGCTCTTGAGCGCAAGAAAAACGCTGATCAGTTTGGAAAAGGAGTAGTGGGTATTGGTGAAGGAATATGGTGGTCAGCAGTAACTATGTCAACCGTGGGTTATGGAGATAAATCGCCGGTTACTCCTTTTGGTAGAGTTATTGGGGTTATTTGGATGTTTACAGCGGTTATCATGATATCGGGATTAACAGCCAGTATTTCTTCAAGTTTAACTATCCATAAACTGAAAACCGAGATAAGTGATTTTGATGATCTGAGGAAATCAAAAGTTGGCTCTATTGCAGGGTCGGGAACGGGTGATTTATTAAACCGATATAAAATTAAATATTCAAATTTTCCAACTGTTGAACAAGGGCTTATTGCTGTTGATGATGGAAATATTGATGCTTTTGTTTATGATGATGCAGTATTGAGTTATTTTGCACATAAAGATAAATTTGATGGAAAAATACAAGTTGTTCCAAGCTCTTACTCTAAAGAATACTTCAGTTTTGCATCTTCAAACTACGAGTTAATCGAGCATATTGACAAGATTCTACTCGGAATAATAGAGAGCGATGATTGGGAATTAATCCTGAAAAAGTATAACATAGAATATCGAAAATAGATTTCTAAGGATTAAAAATTTACTTTTAAACTATAACCTGCATACATAATTCAATTTCATGACCGATCACAAAGCAAGACAAGCTGAAACCATTTATTTAGTCTTAGCAGGTTTATTTATTACTTCACTTGTTACGAGCAACCTGATATTTCAAAAGTTTTTTAGTTGGAATCCATTTGGATTATACAATTTTGAATTGTCGGTTGGAATCATAGCATACCCCATTACATTTTTAATAACTGATATTATTTCAGAAATATACGGCAGGAAACGAGCTAATAAAGTAGTTATTGCCGGGGTGTTTGCAAGCTTTTTTGCTTTGTTGATCGTTGTGGTATCAACTGAAGCTCCGGCAACTCCGTGGTCACCAATAAGCGATACTATTTTTAAAAAGGTATTTGGATTTACATATATTGCCGTTGGTGCATCATTGGCAGCCTATTTGCTGGCTCAATTTCTTGATGTTCAAATATTCCATTTCTGGAAACGCAAAACAAAAGGCAAACATCTTTGGTTGAGAAATAATTTTTCAACATTCAGTTCTCAGCTTATCGATACTGCCTCGATACTATTTTTACTCTGTAGTTTTGGAGTAATTGAATGGGAATTATTTGGTATGTTACTTTTAAGTGGGTATTTGTTTAAAGTACTATTTGCATTATTTGATACCCCTATTATCTACGTTTTTGTTTATTTAATAAGGCGTTATTTTGGTATAGAAGGCCATGGTGGCGAAATGGAATTAAAATAATACATTGGTTATAGGATACCACATTGCGGCAATTAACAAAGCAGTAAGAAACGGGCGGTTTAAGTTTGCCCAGTGATAATTTTTATTAACAATTGCCTGATAACCATGATTGAGTGCAGAAAAGAACATAAAGAAGAGGAATGTTAACATTATTGTAACTTCTGCGTTTGTTCCCCAATTCGCCATATATACTACTAGTGATAATACGGCATAGGATAATAATGCGATTCTTGATTGATATGCATAACTCCCATCCTCTTTAAATCCGTGCTCTGCAGCTGCTTGTTTGCTAAAAAATAATCCTTCGAAAGCAGAAGTGCCGGCAATTGATACAATTATCCATGGAGTTAATATATGAAGTACTGATTCGGCTGGGGTTGCTGTACTCATTCCGATATAATATGCCCAATAAATACCAAAGCTTGCGCCTGCTATTCTTATTGCTTCAATTATTTTAATAATCATGATAGTTTTGTTGTTTATGTTGGTCAAATTTAGTTAATTATTTCAAAACCATATTTAGCCTGCATTATTCATAAAAAAATAGAAAAACAACCGAAACAACAGCATTACAGAACAATAACACTATTTGAATAAAAAACTAAGTTTTCTATTTTTTTACAAGTGCGTTTATTTCGATGCACCTGCTTCGTTACGAACGCTTGAAATAGACAAATATGTCGGCACGTTACGATGCCTCGCATCTACATCAAACTAAACGCATGAATAATGCAGGTTAGATTTCATCATTATTCCTTATAAAAAATCAAGTTCTGTCTAGTTCACAAGCATCACAGTACCTATCTTAGCTTCAGGTTGTGTATTTGAATTTATTGAAGTATTGTAGCTAATTTTAAAGACATAGGATCCGGGAGTGCACATCTTTCCTTGGTAAGTACCATCCCAGCCTAAGGATATATCATTTGTGTGAAAAATAATAGCACCCCATCGGTTAAAAACAGACATCGAGAAAGCCTCAATATTAGGAGATGAGATTATTACCTTGAATTCATCATTCAAACCATCACCGTTTGGTGTAAATGCATTTGGAAAATAAACATTAATTAATTCAGCAGGAGTGGAAAAAAAAACATATGATGAATCTTCTCCAATACAGCCTTCCACAGATTCAACCTGAGCCAGATACCAACCTTGAGTATTTGCCCAACTAGTTTGTGTAATATCTCCGTTATTCCACCAATAAGAAGCAAATCCCGCACCAGCATCAAGTTCAATAGGGTCAACTGTAAAAATTGTATCCTGTACGGCAAATTCTGGTTTAGGAGATTCATAAATATTTAAAACAGTAACTGATTCCTTGTAACAATTAGCTGTGTCGGTAACCTTGATTGAATAGTTACCTGCCTGGCTTTGTTGGGCCTGGTTTATTATTATTGATTCGGAGGTACTTGTATCACCATTTGGTAAAGACCATAAATAAGTGACGGATCCGTTGTAAGACCAGACTACAGGATGTAGATTAATCATATCTCCTTCACAAACATTTTGGTTCGGTAATATTGAAAAAACCAATTCATTATAAAGTTTAACTTCTCCTACGGTATAATCAACCGGGATTGATATTCCTGTTGAATTCAAAAACCAGCTTATTCCGGGAGAACCTTCCCACTCAATCGAACTACCATTCATATTAATGGTTTCAAATACCAGCTCGGCAATATTAGCATTTGCAGGAAGAGATATTGGGATTGAACTCCATTTCAACTCAACTTTCCCTTCAGCAGGAAAAAGAAATACTTGCAAGGAATCTTCAATATCCTGATGTGCATTTGAAAAGCCCTGACAAATAAGAGATGTTTCATCGAAAGTAAGAGTAATATTAAACTCGGCTACATCATCAAAATTATTAACCGTTAAAGGGACATAGGCAGATAAACCCGGACAAACCTGATCATCACCTGCTATTGCCTGTAATCTAACAGTTATATTTTCCATAACCTCGATAATAAAAGTTGTATCACAGCCATGCTCATCTGTTACAACACAAGTATAGAAACCTCCCTGTAAGTTAGAAAACAAACCGTTATTAATCTGATAAGTAGTTCCAGCATCATTTGAAAAATATAGGGTATCATCCTGTGATGATGCAATGATATTTATTGACCCGTCATCCTGTCCAATTGAAGCAGGAGTAACTATTACATTAGTAATTTCTGGACCTTGGGTATTATCAATAATTATAGGATTATTTACATAAGCAGCTCCACACCAAGTGGAATCATGTACTTTTACAGCATAAACCCCTCCCGATAATCCGGTAAATACCCCCAGGTTTTGAAAATAGCTTGCCCCATTATCAATCGAATAATATAGCATATCTCCCAGTCCTGAAGTAGCAGTAACTATAATACTTCCATCAGACTGGTTACAATGTTCAGGATGAAATGAAACCCCTTCAACAAGAACTTCACCTACGTCAATAATTGAATAAGGCCCCAGTTCAGTTACACAATCATTACTGTCAGTTACCTGCAAGGTGTAGTTTCCAACAGGGAGCTGGTACATGTCAATAGTATTTGCAACAGGATTTCCTAAATCATTCACCCATTGATATGAAAATGGGGGAATACCTGTAATTTCAAGGCCACGGATTGCACCTGTGCTTCCGCCACAAGTGGTAGGGCTTAATATAAGATTAGTAGTATCAGCTAACGCAGAGCCAAATTTTGAAATATGTATCGAATCATATGCTATACAACCTCCATTACTGCTTACTTTCACCCAAAACCAACCGGTATCGCTAACCGTAATATGACTTGTTCCAAAATTACCGTTACTCCAAAAATAGGAATGAGGGCCACACTCAGCATTTAAAATAATATCAGCAGCATTACAAATTGTTGTATCAGCGCCAAGGTCAGGTTCGGGAGAATATTCAACTTTCACCTCACGACTGGTATGCTCGTACCTGCCTGATGGATACCATACATCTGCTTCTACCTCATAAGTTCCTCCGTCCGAAAAGATGTGTATAGGGTTTAGTTCATAAGAAATAGTATTAATTCCAGAGCCGAAATCATTAAAATCCCAACGTATAGAATCAGGAACAGGATTAAAAAATGAGGTGAACTGAAACTGATCTCCTTCACAAATGCCGTCGAAGTCAAAACGGTACAGGTAGTCCAATAGTATGTTGGGAATAGCAGCAGAGGTTTCTCTTGGGGCCATATTAATAGCGTGTTCCTGGTAATTGCATTCTAATCCTGATTTCCAGGGCTCATGAATAGCTCCTACAAAATAATTCATTGATGTACTAAAATAATCCTCTCTGGTTATACAATAAATTTTACCATCTGTGGCCAGCTGTAACCCTCTTCCGATATTACCACCAATAATGATAGCTGAGTTCGAAAATAACAGTGGATCCTCAATGTTTTGCATTTCATATTGCCTTATTTGTATTGAATCGCTATTAACAATATACGAAATATACACAAATTTGGAATCAGGTGAAAATTCTAAACCTACTGGAGACCAATCATTTTCATGATTATTTTGCCATTCTACTTCCCCACTTTCAGTATTAAATTTGCTTATTTCTACCCTGTCATAAATATAATCCTGAAAAGTGGTTAGTAGGTACTTTTTATCAAAAGAAAGCTTCATATAAGCATTGTTAGCACACTGCTCCGACACATTAGGGGCATCAGATTTAACAGCTGTTTCATTGATTCCATCAGGAGTAATAAGAAATACGATATACTTATCACGTTTAAAGTCACGCGTAATTATCCAGATATCCCTTTTATTTTTATGTTTTGCTGCAGTCATTATTCCATTAACACCTGCGGCATCTTGTAAAATAATATCTTTTAATACAACAGCTCCTAAGCCACTATTCTCATTTATATCTACAATGTTATAGTTTAAACCACTTGTTCCGCCCGGAACATCATAATCACTTATTTTAAATACGAAGTATAAGGAATCAGATTCAGGCCAGGGAACTATAAGATTACTTTGATTGCCTGGACCATTTTCATCGAAATCCTGTCCATTCTCCATTATATTATGCTGAGAGGTATAAATTGGACGGTAGGTATTGTAAAACAATAAATTACTAAGTGAATCACATATTGTTCCACTACCGGACCAGGCATGATCTATTTCTCCATCGTGTAAAACTACCGGCTCACCTGTACTAAAGTCTAACCCACAATTATGGCCAAAATACCAACGATCTGCTTCACGTTGTGAATAGGATGGCTGAGCTAATAATAACAGCATAGCAACAAATAGCGAAAAACCTGAGTTGACAACTCTGTTTTTCCATATAAGAAAATTAATTAATAACATTAGGACATGGATTTGGCTAGTAAAATTATGAAAACATTACTTATGCCCGACAAATTATTTGTCTGTATTTTTATCCATGATGTAATATGTTTTAAAAATAATTTGTAACGTACAATAAATAACATATAACAATTAACCAATAGCTTTTCGTCCGTTTTACTAATTTTGCACCATGGAATTATTCTTTCGACAATATGGGGATCATGGAAATCAGCCAATAATAATACTTCATGGTTTGTTTGGGATATCAGACAACTGGGTGAGTTATGCAAGGCGTATCGCAATGGAAGGTTTCGAAGTATTTACTGTGGATCAGCGTAACCACGGCCAATCGCCACAAAGCGATAATTTTAATTATTTGTCACTTACCGATGATCTGTTCGATTTTATCGATGAACATCAAATCGATAACCCAATAATTATGGGTCATTCGATGGGAGGTAAAGTAGCAATGCGATTTGCACTGGAAAATCCACATTTGGTAAAAAAACTCGTTGTTGTTGATATTACACTTAAGGCATATGGCCCCAGGGATCATCACCGGGAAATAATTGAAGCTATGAAGTCAGTTGATTTCAGCATGGTTAAGAGCCGTGACGATGTGGAAGGTCAATTGGCTGGGCTTATTCCCAGTATTCGGATACGTCAATTCATAATGAAGAACCTTCACCGTAAGTATAAAAACAAATTTGAGTGGAGGATATATTTAGATGGACTTGAAAACAACCTGGATCAAATGTTTGATGGCATTGATACAATCACCAAGTTTGAAAAGCCAACATTATTTATAAAAGGCGGAGCATCCGATTATATACTTCTTGAAGATTTCGATCAAATTCGTTATAACTTTCCAAATGCTGAAATAATTACAATCGAAGGAGCCAGCCACTGGGTTCACGTTGAAGCCATGGAAAGATTTTATCAGCTTACAATGGGATTTGCTACGGGTGAACCATCTTGGTATGAGGGTTAATACTCGACGGCAATAAAATGACCGGAATAATTGCTGTATTGGTCTCAGTCATTAGTTAATCCCCTGCCTTTGTCGTCCAATGACAATTAGTTAAAAAATCAAATTCGACAATGTACATCATAGCGAACTAGGTACTACTGAAGCAATCTCATAGCCGTAGTTTAATATAGATTGCTTCGCTTTGCTTGCAATGACGAAACCCCTTAACCAATTGACATTGCTTTTCCGTCAGGCAGGTATGTTCTTCCTGTGCGAAGTGGTTTAGTCCTTACAATTTCTAGTAGTAATACTAATTTAGAGGAGTAAAACCAGTAATAGTATTTATTACACGATTTTTTATTTCCATGGGAGTTGGATTCAGTTCGCTGGTTGTAAACTCTCCATTTTCAACATCAATACGTTCAAAAACCATGAGATACAGTTCATAAACTACTTCAAGACTTAACTGGCTTTGATGATCAAGAAACGGTTTAATTTCCTGTTTCATTTCGATGGTTTTTAATCTGTATTCATCAGCCAACTTATATAGTTCGTTAATCAGGTTGCGAAATCCTAGATTTAAGGGTTCCCCTTTTGCCATACGAAGTAGTTTTTGCCTATCTAATCGATTATTTTCTATAATATCGTCTGGAAAATAATTAAGGTTATTTAGATGGTCTTTCTGAAAATCACGGATTATATGAACCAGATAACTAAAAATAGCGCAAGGTGTGGCGGCTTTTTTAACATCAAACACAGGAGGTAAATAATGTCCATTTTCTTTTGTGATACCACATAAATGAACAAAGATTGAAGCCGGAGCAATTGATGCACCTGCAGCATAATCCAGAAACGACTCCAACGTAGGAAACCCATCATGGTAAATATCGTAGTTCATTGATTTTGCAAATGCTTCAAGAGGCCAGTATGGAATATGGAATTTTTTTATCTTATCAACTAGATCTCTTTGGCTCGGATTTATGTGAGAATCAGAAATAATGTCGGCTATCCATTTGTTAACGGAGTTCTCAAAGTCACCTTTCTGATCCGGGCTGATTGTTTGGTGAATAGTTTTGTGATCATCAATTAAATCATCGATTGACCTCATGAATTTATAGCATGTTTTTGCAGCACTAAATCTTTCCTGATCCCAGAAATTTGCTGCAATTAGTATGTTTGGGTGGGCCACTATTTTCTCAAAATCAATGGAATGTATTATATTCAGGTAATAGTCGGTTTGAGAAGATATTTTTGTTACCATGTTAATTGCTATTCAAATTCAAGTACTCCTTTAGTAAGCGTTCAGAGGTTAATTTGGCAGACAAAAGGACCAACGGAATTCCGTTTCCAGGATGTGTACTTCCACCTACAAAATACAAATTTACAAACTTTTTATGTCTGTTATGAGGCCGAAAATAGCCCATTTGAAATATTGTGTGTCTCAAACTACCAAAAACTGAACCTTTGGCAACATTATAGGTTCTTTCCCATTTCTTAGGCATATAGCATAACTCAAATTTAATATGATCTTCAATATTATCAATTCCTGCTTCTTCTAATCGACGAATTACTCCAGCCCGAGCTATCTGATTTAACCTGTTCCAATCCTGGTTGTAATTTTTGTCTATATGGGCTACTGGTACAATTATTGAAAGTGTATCATGATTTTTGGGTGCAGCTGATACATCACTTCGTACCGGAGCATGAATGTAAAAACTTGGATTGTCTGACAATGACTTGTCTTTAAAGATACTATTTAGTCCTTGTTTATAAGGATCGCTTAGGAAGACACTGTGGTGCTCTAGTTGAGGAAAAACCTTGTCGAGCCCCCAATGAAATACTATTGCGGAACATGCGTACTTTTTTCTATTCAAGCTCTTTGTCTTCTTTTTATCAACTAAAAGTTTATTGTAGACATAGGGCAAATCAACGTTTGCAATAACAATGTCAGCATTGATGACAGTTTCATCTTCCAATAGTATGCCAGTGGCCTTTGATCCGTTAGTAACAATTTTATTAACAGGCTTTTCATATTGATATTTGACACCCAGTTTAGTTCCTGTTTCCAGAAGTTTTTCTACAATCCTGTACATTCCACCCCTTGGAAATAAGGCACCCTCCTTTATTTCAGCTCCTGGTAACATCGAAAAAAATGCTGGAGACTTAAAAGGATTCTGCCCAACGTAGATATTCTGAAATGTGAAGGCCATTTGAAGGTGCTCATCTTTAAAAAAACGACGGATGTAAGTTGTGTGTTTTTTCCATGCTTTAAGTTTTACAAGCAGCATAAAACTTTTAAAGTTTATAAATTGGAATAGATTGTAGTAATTTTTAATCAGCAAATCTTTCATTGCAAGATTAAAAAAAGTATACCCGTCATTAATGTATTGCTGGTATTTTTTAAAGCTACCGGGTTCGATGGACTCGAGCTTAGCCTTCATTTTCTCTTCGTTACGAGTAAAGTTGAATTCCGAGCCATTATCAAAAAATAATTTGTAAACGGGATCGAGAGATGTTGTTTGTAGCTCCTTGTCGAGATTTATTCCAAGTTCTGAAAAAACTTTCCTGTATAATGAAGGCATCAACAAAATTGTAGCTCCCAAATCAAATCTGTGGCCATCCCTTATTATCTGTCCACATCTCCCCCCAGGACTATTATTTTTCTCATATACTTCAACATTAAATCCTTTTTGAGCCAAAAATGCAGCGGTAGCTATTCCACCAACTCCGGCTCCAATAATTATAACTTTTTTCTGCGTAGTCATAAATCACTTTCTTAGATTAATAAACGAGGAAAACGAAAAGTTAGTACATAAGTAATTGAAGGTTTAATGAGGCTTATTATACAAAAGATAATAATTGCTGTTATTTGTTGAATCAAATTATAAAGGAGCTACTCTTTAGGCACATGTGGAGGCATGGAGAAAGTTCTATCGGCTTACTATGGGGTTTGCTACGGGTGAGCGTTTGTGATATAATGAATCATCCCAGAAGCAATGATGTTGCTGTTTTGATTTTTAATTTTAGCCATAACTCCAATAGAATAGTCTAACCTAATTCTTCCAAATTCTTTTTATAAATCCTTTTTGAAACCCCAATACTAAATTCATAAAGTGCAATTAAAGGGAATACTACAAGTATCTGACTAAACATATCCGGAGGTGTAATTATTGCCGCAACAATCAGCATTAATACATACATATATTTGCGGTTACGTTTCATGAAATCAGGTGTGAGTACTCCAATTTTGGTAAGGAAGTAAACTAGTATTGGCAATTCAAAAACTATTCCAACAGCGAATGTCACCGATACAACAGTACTAATGTATGAGGAAAGTGATATTTGATTATAAACAGAAGCACTAACCTGATATGTTCCTAAAAAGTTTACCGTTAATGGTACGATCAGGAAGTAACTAAAAAGTATTCCCGTCAAAAAAAGTACTGAACTAATTAAAACACCGCCACTTGAATATTTTTGTTCACTTTCTTTCATTGCAGGTTTAACAAACCGCCATATCTCCCAAAGAACATATGGAAATGCAAGAATAAAACCCGCAACCAGTGAAATATACATATGCGTTAAAAACTGCCCCGACATGCTAATATTGATAATTTGCAACTTCATATTTTTAATACACAGGGCATCTATTGTTAACCAATCTCCAAGTTGACAAAGTGCTCTGTTAGTTAAAAAATCGGAAGTGCTGGGGGCAAGTATAATATAATCAAAAATAATAGTACGGTTTACAAAAGCAATAATTGCAAATACCACAACAGCAATTAACGAACGCATAATATGCCATCGCAATTCATCAAGGTGATCCCAGAAGGTCATCACCTTTTCTTTTACCGGAATTTCTTTTTTTGATTTTACTTCTTCCATAGTACAGGTTAGAAAGGTCAAAAGTAAAAAAACCTCCCCAACTATGGAGAGGTTTTTTAATATCATTATGCACTTATGTCATTTCGAGGGAAGCCTGTCTGCCGACAAAGGCAGGCAATTCCGATATTTCATCGGGATTGTGACGAGAAATCTCCTTAGCAAAATATTTAGTCAGGAGATTCTTCACTTCGTAAACTGCGTTCAGAATGACAAAGGCTTACTAGGTAAACACAATCTGTGTTCCCGGACCATCGCACATTTCATAAAGATCGCCAACAGTAATAACTGCTTTAACTTCGTCATGCAAATCTTCCTTTGTTAGTTTGAACATATCCATTGCAAGTTTACAAGCATATATTTCACCACCCCCGGCTGTTATAAGTTCCAGAAATTCGTCAACAGGTGGAATATCGAGAGCATCCATTTGCTTGCGCATCATTGCCGATACTCCTGCTTCAACACCCGGTAATCCTCCAAGCATTGTTGGGAAAGGAAGTCCACCCGGCATCCGCATACCGGGGTTTCCGGTTGTTGCTGTGTGCAATTTGTTCATTGTTTTTTTTGTTATGGCATCAAGTCCGAAGAAAGTGAAAAACAATTTTGTTTCAATACCTTCCATAACTGCACCATTACCCATTACTAATGCTGCATAAACATCTTCAATACTAGCCTTCGAGCAGATCAATAATATCTTCTTCAAAGGAATTTTTTCTGTCTTTTCCATGATAATTTGGTTTTATTAAATACAAGATGTTGGTTTAGGTACACCTGATATTTTTGTTGCTTTCTTTAATGGAGCTCCGGGGAATAGGGCGTAAAATTCTTTTGCATTTACAACTCCTGATTTTCCAATTCCTCTAATTGTTAAACCCTCACCAGCAGCTACTTTTCCTCTTACAAATTCAATTACTTCAAAATGTTTATCAGAAAGTTCAACACCTTCTTCTTTTGCAATTTCTTTTGCAATTTCTTTGGTCCATTGTGAAGCATCTTCCATGTAACCTTCATCGTTTACATTAATATCTACTCCCGCAATTGTTTTTATTGACATAACTTTTATTTTTAGTGGTTTTAAAAAATTTAATTTTGATTATTTGTTGTTGCTTTTGATATATTTTTTAGGAATGTAATCATAAAACCAATTCCTTTTTTCATTTCTTTGGAGTTCATTGCAAGCATAGCCTTAAACAATGAGTACTCTTGTACATTCTCAACATCAATGCTCTTGTAAACAACCAAAGCACTGTTAATTGCTTTGAGCATATCAGGTTGTGTAAGACTTTTGACTGTTTCCATGATAACTACAATATTATCGGCTAGTAGCTTCATGTCTTCGCCTGAAAAATGTGTAACTATATTATCAAGTATTTTACCTGATTCACGGAAAAAATCAAAATATCCTTTTTGTTCAACGTTATGCATAAGATGCATTCCATCAAGCCCTACCTGTTGTATGATTGGAGTTAGATCTGCTAGAAGATCTTTTCCACTTTCCAGCATCTCAAATAGTTCAGTTAGCGTGTCAACATTTCTTATGAGTTTGAGAATAAGCATCTTTACAGCTTCACCATCTACTTCTACTCCTGCATTATCAAGTTCCGCTACCGTAGAGGCAAACATATCTTGCCCTATTATTGTTAAATCGGCAGTTAGATCTTCAAAAGATTTTCGTGTTTCCCTTTGGGCAACAATTTCATCCAGTACTATATCGAGCTTCCGGTTTATATCGTTTATCTGCTCTTGAATATTATTATTATCCATATTTTTATTTTTAGAATATTAATAGTTTGAGCATCAAAGTTTTTTACCGGCCATCTGCATTTCCGATTCTATGGGCATGTCTTTTCCTTTTAATAGAATATGCCAATAAATCCATCTGAAGAGTAACTTCCCATAATGATTTGTCCGGGTAACTTTTAGTAGTCCAAATGGTCCAAGACCAGGAAAAGGAAATGATCCAGGTAAGGGTTCGGTATCATAATTGAAGTCGATAAGAGTACCTTTTCCGTAACCAGTTTCGATGTAGCAGTTAGCATGTCCGTCGAAATTGGCAGTAAGTTCGCGTCCCTCTATAGCACATAATAAGTTTTCTTCTACAATCTCAGCTGCAAAATGGGCTACTGATCCAGCTTTGGAGGTAGGTATGTTTGCCGCATCACCAATAACATAAATGTTATTATAATCAACCTGTTGTAACGTGTATTTGTCGGTTTTTACAAAGTTCATATCGTCGCCTAACCCACTTGTTTCAATACAATCGGCACCTAAATTTGTTGGGATAGTTACCAAACAGTCGAATGGTATTTCTGTTCCTCCAA
>ERZ889078.509-NODE-509-length-35236-cov-10.849294_pt1 | contig 35236 bp, 24 predicted proteins | sample MGYA00521266_ERZ889078 | MGnify/ENA primary metagenome ERZ889078 (study PRJEB32303, sample SAMEA104408618) | aquatic metagenome | biome: Brackish water; feature: Pelagic; material: water | place: Baltic Sea | collected 2014-06-16T06:34:00 | depth 76,534 m ...
GTGGTGCATTTTGAAAGTGCCCACGCCCGGTGTAGTTTAAAGTGCCCATTGACATTGTAGATATCATCTGGTAGTCCATCAAAGCTTGTTCAGATTAGTTCTTTAAAGTATGCTATCGTGCGAGATAATCCGGTAGTCAATTCAACCTGTGGACCCCATCCCAGTACGGTTTCTGCCAATCGGATATCGGGTTTTCGACTCATGGGATCATCTTCAGGTTTGGGATGGAATTCGATGGTAGATAATGAACTTGTGAGAGTAATTATCCTTTCCGCCAATTCTTTGATCGTTATCTCATGAGGATTCCCAAGGTTGATGGGTCCTGTGAATTGATCGTCCGTATTCATGGTACGAATCATCGCTTCGACCATATCATCCACAAAACAGAATGACCGTGTCTGGTTGCCATCTCCGAAGATGGTTATGGGAGATCCGCTCAGCGCTTGGACAATAAAATTGGATACAACTCTTCCGTCATCGGGCAGCATTCTTGGTCCATACACATTGAAGATGCGCGCTACTTTGATTTTCAGCTTGTGCTGACGATGGTAATCAAAAAACAGCGTTTCCGCACACCGCTTTCCTTCATCATAACAGGATCGAGGTCCGATAGGATTTACATTTCCCCAGTATGATTCCGGTTGAGGGCTGACCACGGGATCACCATACACTTCACTGGTGGACGCCTGAAATATCTTAACTCCCAGCCTCTTGGCGAGACCCAACATATTAATAGCGCCATGAACACTGGTCTTGGTCGTTTGCACCGGGTCATACTGATAGTGGATTGGAGACGCAGGACATGCCAAATTGTAGATCTCATCCACCTCGACGTATAACGGAAAGGTAATGTCATGGTGCAGAAACTCAAATCCGGATTGGGGTAAAAGATGTTCTATATTATTGCGTGTACCGGTGAAATAATTATCTACGCAGAGAATTTCATTTCCGTCATTTAGGAGTCTTTCACATAAATGTGATCCTAAAAACCCTGCCCCGCCAGTGACAAGTATTCGTTTTGATCCGTAACTAATTTCTGATTTCATGTTGGTAATAAATTTATTCCATTTTGGGAGACTGAAATTACCGTGTCAAGACTCACTCGTGAAATCAATTCCTTTCACCGTTTCAATTTACTGATGCTGGAATCCATTGTGAGCAGCGCTTACAGACCAAGAGTACCCTGTATTTGCCTTGAAAAATGAGACAGAGGAAGAATACAGGTGGTGCATAGAACAGACACTGACATTTGAAGATGGAAAAGATCTAAACATTCTTCTGAATGACTGCGGAGATTTAGAAAGTTAGATAAAAAATACAAAAGCCCCAGTATGTGGGGCTTTTATCAAATCGCGAATATTTTAGATGCCTTGTTTTTAATCTGCTATTTCAATTTATTGAAATAATTCTGTAAAAGTGTTTTGACGTATCTAGAGTCAAATCTTTGTGTTTTTTGTGGCTGAAGCGACACCGATCTGGAAATAAGTAAACCCCTTTTCAATAAGTGTAGATGGTGAGTACTGGTTCCTACCATCGAAAATGACCGGGGATTTCATTCTTTTTTTCACTTCTTCAAAATCTGGGCTTCTAAATTCTTTCCATTCTGTGATTAGCAACAGTGCGTCCGCACCGTTAAGTGCATCGTACTTATTCTGTGAGTAATCGATGTCTTTCATGTCTGAAAAATAATGTGTCTTTGCCTCATCCATCGCCTGTGGATCATACGCCTGAATACGTGCACCTTCAGAAATGAGCGTTTTGATGACGGCCACCGATGGCGCTTCTCGCATATCATCCGTCTCCGGTTTGAACGATAGTCCCCAAACCGCGAAGGTCATCCCTGTTACCGAGTTTGAATATTGCGCCAGGATCTTCTGTGTGTAATGTTGACGCTGGTCTTGATTCACGATCTGAACTGCTTGGATAATTTTCGCTTCATAGCCATGTTCTGTGGCGGTTTTCACCAGTGCCTGAACATCCTTGGGGAAACAACTGCCGCCATATCCGATACCCGGATAAATGAAACTGAATCCGATGCGGGAATCACTTCCGATACCTTGACGGACATTATTCACATTTGCACCAACCAGTTCACAGATATTCGCAATCTCATTCATGAAAGAAATCTTCGTAGCCAGCATGGCATTCGCAGCGTACTTGGTCATTTCAGCACTACGGATGTCCATCTCAACAAACCGTCCACGGTTCAAGGTAAACGGACGATACAACTCCTTCATGATACTCATAGCATTTCCGTTTTCGGCGCCCACAACGATTCTATCCGGTTTCATAAAATCCTCAACAGCAGCGCCTTCTTTCAGAAATTCGGGATTCGACACAACATCAAAATCAATCTTCACTCCGCGAGTATCCAACTCATGCTTAATCTTGTCACGAACTTTCTCTGCAGTCCCAACTGGTACCGTGGATTTATCAATGACCAACTTGTACCTATCCATATACTTTCCAATGTCTTTCGCAACTGCCAACACATGCCTCAAATCGGCACTACCATCCTCCCCCTGAGGAGTTCCCACAGCAATACAAATCACATCACTAGAATTGATGGCTGTCTTCAGATCGGACGTAAATGATAATGTTTTTTTTGATTGGTTGGAAATAACGACGTCTTCGAGCCCAGGTTCATAAATGGGTAATATTCCATTTTTTAAATTGGAAATTTTATTGTTATCTATGTCTGCACAAATAACCGTGTTTCCCATTTCGGCGAAACATGCTCCAGTGACTAAACCTACGTAACCAGAACCTATGATAGTGATGTTCATTTAAATTCCTAAATTCTTTTTTAGCTACAAATTAACACGAATGGACACGAAAATGGCTCAAGACACAAGCTTTCGGGTTGCAGGATAGGAAGCTATTAATTGGGTGAATTTGCGCTAAAGTTTTATTGAACATGGATGTTTTTGATAATTGATACTTAACAGCGGTCTTATTTCTATTCCGCTCATTGTTAAATAGGAAAAAGGATTAAGCGTAAAAAGGGGAAGTAGTTGCCTGCCTACCGCAGGCTGGGATACAAAATTTTAGATGCTTGACATCAGATGATTTCCGATTGTTCCGTTCTGCTATACTTTTTACTTCCTATTTCTGACTCCCTATTTTTTTTTCTCTCCGCCGTAATAGTGATAATAGTACTGATAATAGTAGTAATATGAATCGTAGGATGTGTGTCTTGACACACCATTGAGTACAGCGCCTGTGAGTTTAGTGCTAACCCCCTTGAGACTATGGAGTGATCGGATAAGAGATTCTTTGATAGTACCTCCGGCTTTTATCACCAGTACCATTGAGTCTACCTCCGTTGAAATCATAGTGGCATCGGTAACGGCGGTAATGGGTGGAGAGTCAAATAGTATAATATCCCATTCACTTTTGAGTTGAGCGATCAGACTCTTCATTTTTTTCGAGCCCAGGAGCTCTGAAGGGTTAGGCGGTGACACTCCCGCTGGGACTACCCAGAGATTGGGAATATCGGTTTCCCGTGGCAGAGAATTGAAATCAGAAACATTACCACTGAGATAATGACTAACCCCAGGATCTCTGTCGATTTCGAATACCCGATGGACCACAGGACGCCTCAAGTCTGTATCAATGAGGATAGTACGTTTTCCCAGATTGGCAAAGGTAATAGCAAGATTGGTAACAGTGGTGGTTTTTCCTTCCCCTGGTCCGGGACTGGATACTAAAATTGATTTAATAGTTTCATCAGTCTGACTGTATAAAATATTGGTCCTGATCATCCGATAGGATTCAGATACTGGTGATTTGGGATCTTCTTTTGTGATCAAATGTCTGCGAATACTTTCTCCGCTTTGCCTGAAAAAACCTCCTAGGCGTTTGCTTCCATTTTCTTCTTCCTGATCATCTTCGCTTCGAACTTCCTTGCGTGCTGTAGGCAAATCACTTCTTTTACCTTCTTTCTGACTTCTGACTTCTGACTTTTCACTTCCTACTTCACTATTCTTACTTTTTGCTTCCGATTTCCGTCTATATGTTTGCCCGACTTCAGGAATAACACCCAACATGGTAAGACCCATCTTTTCAAGATAATCCACAGACCGGATCGTGTTGTCCAGATATTCCCGTAGAAAGATGATTCCGACACCCATCCCGATGCCCAAAATGAGACCGATCAAAGCATTTCTTCGGTTATTAGGTGAGGTACGGTTTCGTGAGGCAACTGCAGTATCGATGATTCGGATATTGCCTGCTTCTGATGCCACTGATATACGGGTCTCTTCCAGTTTCTGACGCATGAAGCTGTAAATTTCTGCTACTACCGAGCGGTCTCTTTCTAAACGTGCGTACTGTAATTGTTTTTCAGGAAGTTGGTTCAAATCTTTTGAATAAAGGTCCACAAGTTTTTTATATTCTCTTGACCTGACTTCCATTTCCGCCAACGAGGCTTCTATAGATAAGGCTTCCTTGATGAGTTCCTGACGGTATTCCAGTGGATCAGAAACTGATAAACCCTGGGCGATAAGTTTTTGGGTTTCTTCATTCAACTTGTTTTTCAATAAGTCGATTTCTCGACCCAGTGATCTTACGGCTTCATGCTTTTCTCCATAGAGATTCACATTGCGAATCTGTTCAGATTCTTTGGTACCAATTTCCGTTCTTAACGCCAATAACCGTGGATTGATGGAACTCTGTAATTGTGCCACCAACGTACTTTCTTCTGTAGATAATTTGGAACTGATAAAGGATTTTCCCTCTTTTTGAATATTGACCTCAGCCATCGATTCGAGGTATTTCGAATCGGCGAGTACCAGTTGGTTCAGCAAAGAAGCAGAATTCCCGTCCAGGCTGAAAACATTCTCCTGCTCCTGGTATTTCTGCAATCTGGATTCTGCCACCGCTAATTCCAGCTCTTTTTTCACCAACTGTTCTTCCAGAAAATCTCGTAAGTTTAGAGATTCTTCTGCGTTCCACTCTTTGTCCAAATTTTGAAAAACATGTGTAACCGTATTGGCTAAAAGTGCCGCTTCATCAGGGAAGGAACTGGTACACTTGATATACAGAATGTCTGTGTCTCGTTTATTCTCTACCTCAATCATTTTACCTTTATTAATAATATTGACAAACCGGTCAAAAAGCGTATCCGGTAATGTGTCTTCTACATAATAAATGGAGTCGAGAGCACCTGATTCATATACCCCGAATGAAAGTATTTCTTTGACTACTCGTTGAAAATCCTCTCCTTTCGCGTGAAATTTTCGGGTTCCAAAGATTGCCAGGTTATTTCGATGGGGAGATTTCCATAATTCCAACACTACTTCTTCTGCGACTCTACGAGATGATACCATCTCTATTACATTGTAAATATCTGTCATCTCAACACTTCCGGGGAATCCAAAGAGGGATTTCATTCCCTGAGGGCGATCAATGAGTATTGAGGTGGAAGATGTATAAACGGGAGTCACTGTAAATGCATGGTACAGGGTAGCCAATATGGCTAGAAATGTGGCGATAGCGATGATCTTCCAACTTCGGCGAAGGAGGAAAATAATCTCTTTGATATTAAGTTCAGGTTGTTCGAAATCCTGCGAAAAATTTTGTTTATTCAATGTGTTCATCCGGTAATTTAATTTGCTCTGTCTCGATAATATAACATGGTGAAGTACAAATTTGCCATACTCATCAGCGTGTTTACCGTCCCGATATTTGACATCACATATGAGACATTGGTCTGGGGGAAAATGAGTGTATCGTTGGGTTTGATCTCGACAAAATTCTGTCTATCTCCGGTTTTGAAAAATTCCTCAAGGCTGATTTCATATGCGACTTGACCGTTTTCATCGGGTGCTTCTCTAAAGAGTCTCACTTTTTTAAGACTTGCTCCCTTTTTTGGTCCTCCGACGACAGATAACAGCGTTGCCATATCTATACCATCGAATACAAGATGGCTGCCCGGTTTGTTTACATGTCCCCAAATATTCACGTACATAAGGATGTTCCCCATGTCATCAGTAATATACCGTTGACTGGAAAGCTGATAACTCTGCATATTTTCAGGTACTTTTCTATTTGTTTGCTGTGAGAAAATGTCCTGTGCATACATTAGTGAGTCACTCATCATCATAAAGACAATGAGGACCAAGCACCATTTTGATTTCATCTGAGCCTTTCTAAAATCCATAAATCTTTACTTTTTTCTACTTTTCTTTATCCATTTCATATAAAATTTTTCTTTCGGACGGGAGTCTTCATCCAGATCGATGACAATAGGTTCCCCGTTCAGAACTTTGAGTGGATTCGATTCCACTAATGTTTGAGCCCGGTTGCCAATTAGCTTTTCACAGATCTGCAGTGCGTCACTTATGACAAAATTTCGATGATGATCGTCATGTGCATCAGACCCCAACACCTGACATAAATCCAATTTAACAATTTCTGTAGCTGTATGTTGTGCCGATTTCCCCAATGCACCCGTAAGACTCCCTGCATCTACCTGGATAAGGCATCCGGAACGTATCCATCGTCTTACCAGTTCCATATCTTCCTGAACCGGTCTATACCGCTCCGGGTGAGCGATAATGGGTGTAATGCCCTTCATCTTCAGATCGAAAAGTACTTGTCGTTGTGTACTTGGGATATGGTGTGTCAGGAATTCAATAAGCATGTATTTACCACCACCAAAAGTTACCAATGGATTGTCTGTGATGTCCAGTAAATTGGGAAGGTAAAAAACCTCAGCACCCAAGTGAAGTTTTATACCGAAACCTGCTTTATCCGATTCAGCCTGTAATGCATTCAAAACCGGTTGGCATGCTTCAAAAGAAATATCTTTTCCATCTACTTTCGGGTGCTGAAAATGCACTGTATTCACGATATCCGTGATTCCCTGTTCAGCTGCACTTCGCAGCATACTCAGGGACATCTCCAATGATTTGGAGCCGTCATCCATGTTTGGTAATATATGGTTATGAAAGTCGATCATTTTTATAACAAAAAAGTTATCAGTAGTCTGTCTTTAGTTGTCAACTGTCTATACATAGTTCAATTGACTTACAATAAAACTTCTCTTTTCGAATTTTTCCTACCTGCGAACAAGTAGGTTCCTTATTAGTGTGGCTCCGCCCCGTCAGTCACATTTTAAGGTTGAAGAGAGCGAATACAATCATTAATATTTAATTTTAAACACAATCTGTTTTTTTAAACATCAGAATAAGGAAAATATGGGCTTCTATGATCCTAAATTGCAAAATCAGCAAGTCTGGAAATTTATCTTTATAGATTGAATAATCAACTTATTTTTTTCAAATAATCAGGCGAGATTTCTATGGATACCATCTGAGAGATGGATTCAAAAGAAATCAGTAATCGAGTCGTATTCCGAATGTCTATTATTTGTCCTTGGATTCCTTTAAAGGGTCCTGCTATCACTGCAACTTTCTCACCAATACGAAGTGAAGATTCATATTGAACAGTATCTGAATTTTCTATTAAAATATCCAACCATCGAATTTCATGATCCGGTATAATAGAGGGGATACCTTTGATTCCAATAAATTTGACCACTCCATAATTCTGCAGTACTGCAAATTTCTCTTTTGAGAAATCAATATTTACAAACACATACCCTCTAAATAGAGGAATTTTTACCGTTTTTCTGCGATCACTCCATTGTCGTACTACTTTAATCTGAGGCACCAGATTAATGATTTCCTTTTGAGTAAGCGATTCCGAAACTTTCAATTCATGGCGCGATTTCACATAGATGGCATACCATTTCTTTTGATCACCTACTGGATATGGAGATTTTAAATCTGATGATTGTATATTCGAAAGATCAGACATGATAGTATTCTTTATACCAGTCAATAAAATACCGTATCCCTTCACTAATTTGCGTATGAGGGATAAATTCAGTTTCCATTTCAAGAAGTTTGGTGTCAGCTTCCGTTTTCTCAACATCACCAAGCTGCAAGGGTAAAAGCTTCAACTTTGCTTTTTTGCCCACATATTCTTCAATTTCATGGATATAGTCCAAAAGTTTGACGGAATGATCACCACCAATATTGAAAATCCGATATTTACCCGTATCTTTTGTGTGAGGATCTGATAGATACTTATTCAATAATCTGTAAATCCCCTCAATAATATCATCAACATAGGTAAAGCTTCGGGTGTGATTTCCATAGTTATAGACTTCTAATTCTTCTCCATTGATGATTCCTCGAGTGAATTTAAAGAGCGCCATGTCCGGCCTTCCCCATGGTCCGTACACGGTAAAAAATCGTAACCCCGTCGTATTGATATTAAATAGATGGGAGTAAGAATGGGCCATGAGTTCGTTGGCTTTTTTAGATACGCCGTAAAGAGAATAGGGCTGGTCCACCATTTGAAACTCAGAAAAGGGAAGTTCACGATTCCCCCCATAAACAGAACTACTGGAGGCGTATAAAAGATGGGATACTTGATTGAATCGACAACCCTCGAGTATATTGAGAAATCCGGTGATATTTGAGTCGATATAGGATTGTGGATTTTCTAAAGAATACCGAACCCCTGCTTGTGCAGCCAAATGAACAACCGCATCAAATTTATGTGATCTGAAAAGGTCCTGAACAGACGCTGGATGTACAATATCCATTTTGATAAAGGTGAATTTTCCAGCAACCGTCAAGGGTTCTAGCTGTTTTAGGCGGTTTTCTTTCAGATTGACATCATAGTAATCATTTAGATTATCGATGCCAACCACCTCATAACCGTTTTCACACAACCTGTGAGTGAGATGGTATCCAATAAAACCTGCAACACCGGTAACGAGGATTTTTTTCATCTATAATCGACTCACATTTTGATATTTTGATCTGTCAACGATACCCTTTACATCAAAAATAATTCCGTTTTCTGTTAGGAAATTTGATAGGTCAGTATCTTTAAATTGATCATGAGCCACAGCAACAACGACTCCATTATATTTATCCTGAATACCTGCTTCATCAGACAAGATGGGAATATGGTATTCATCTAGTACTTCGTCTGTATCAACCCATGGATCATACACATGAACCGTACAACCATAATCAGTTAATTCATGAACCACATCGATAATCCGGGTATTTCGAATATCGGGACAATTTTCTTTAAACGTAAATCCCATAATAAGAATTTTAGCGGTATTGATTACCGTACCCTGATGGATCATTTTCTTTACCACTCTACTTGCAATCTCTTTACCCATATTATCATTAATACGACGTCCTGATAGAATCATATCAGGATGATAGCCTGCTGCCTCTGCCCGAAATGACAAATAATAGGGATCCACACTGATACAATGACCACCTACGAGTCCTGGTCGATATGGAAGGAAATTCCATTTAGTCCCCGCAGCTTCAAGAACATCATATGTGTCAATTCCTAGTTTCTCAAATACCATGGATAATTCGTTCATGAAGGCAATATTAATATCCCGTTGCGTATTTTCGATTACTTTTGCGGCTTCGGCAACTTTAATCGAAGAGGCTTGATGAGTCCCTGCAATAATAATGGATTGGTATAGATCATCAATAATTTTTGCGCTTTCGGACGTGGAACCGCTGGTGATCTTTTTGATTTTTGTTACCGTGTGTTCCTTATCCCCCGGATTGATCCGCTCAGGGCTATAACCACAGAAGAAGCCGGTATTAAATGTCAGTTTTGATTCTTTTTCTAATAGAGGGACACACACTTCTTCCGTACAGCCTGGAAATACGGTTGATTCATAAATGATGATTTTTCCGGATGTGAGAATTTTTCCGATCATCTCTGTTGCAGAGATTACCGGTCGTAAATCAGGAGTTTTATTACCATCAATTGGCGTCGGGACGGTAACAATAAATACATCAGATTTTGCAAGATTTTCTACAGATGATGTCAGTTCTAATCGATTAGAAGATTTCAATTGATCTTCAGTGACTTCAAGAGTGCGGTCTTTGTATTGGTTCAATTCTTTGATGCGATTCTCGTTGATATCGAATCCAATCGTTGGAAATAGTTTACCAAATTCCACAGCCAATGGTAGACCTACATATCCAAGGCCAATTACAGAAATTACCAGCTCACGGTTATTGAGTTTGGTTTCGAGTGTGTTGATCAGTTCCATTTTGTTATTTTGTGAGCACATCTGATATTCGTTTGATTTCTTCTTCAGTCAAATAAGGATGCATGGGTACACTAAAAATACGCTGACTGATAGATTCTGATATGGAGAAATCTCCTTGCGTGTATCCCAGATGAGAGAATGCCTTTTGAAGATGTAAAGGAAGTGGATAGTAAATTGCTGTTGGAATTCCATCGTCTTTTAGTTTGCTCATGAGCCTTTTACGATGATTCTCATCATCAGTCACGATTGAAAATTGTGCCCAGGCAGATCTGTAATCTTTAGGAACCGCCTGCACCTGATATTGAGGTGAAAGTAATGCTCGGTATTTTCCAGCAACCTGATCCCTTATATCCAGTTCATTGTTAAAAATATTAAGTTTCGTCAGGAGGATAGCCGCCTGAATAGTGTCCATCCTTCCATTAATCCCAATACGGATATTATCGTATTTATCGCTTCCCTTACCGTGGACGCGAATCGAATCCATCACTGCTGCTAATTCAGGATCATTCGTAAAGATAGCTCCCCCATCTCCATAACAACCTAAAGGCTTTGCCGGGAAAAATGAAGTGGAAGCAGCATGCCCAAAACTACATGCTTTTGTATCACCGATGGATCCTCCAAATCCCTGAGCACCGTCTTCAAGTACTTTTATACCGTACTTATCTGCAATTTTCTGAATTTCAGAATAGTTGGCCGGGAGTCCAAACAAATCAACCGGAAGGATACACTTGGGATTCAGTTGTTTATCTTCAATGACTTTCTGAATGGCCGACTCCAGAAGCACAGGATCAATATTGAACGTATCTTCCTCAATGTCAACAAACACTGGAGTGGCACCTAATAATTGAATCACCTCAGCAGTGGCGATAAAGGTAAATGGGGTTGTAAACACAGCATCACCGGGACCAATTCCCCATGCCATTAACGGGATAAGCAATGCATCTGTCCCGGAAGAACAGGAGATACAATGTTTAACGCCCACATAGTCTGCCAACTGCTTTTCAAGTTCGGCAATCTCAGGACCCATGATGTATTTTCCATGATCCAAAACAGTATTGATGCGTCGCTCAATATCTTCCCGGATCCCCTCCTGTTGTTTTTTCAAATCAACAAATTGCATTTAAACTCCAATAATTATATATTCTATCGATTATCCTAAAAATCCTTCTTTTTCCAAGTACAGAAATACTTGTTGTACTGCTTGTTCCTGTGTAATGTCGGCCGTATCGACTCTTAGCTCTGGTGAATCGGGAACTTCGTATGGGTCATCAATTCCGGTGAACCCTTTAATGATCCCTTTCCTGGCTTTTGCATATAATCCTTTTACATCACGTCTCTCGCATTCCTCTAATGAGGTTGAAATATGGACTTCAATGTAAGCACCTACCAGCGAGATAAGCTCTCTATTAAAACGACGCGGTTCTTTATAAGGTGCGATCGGAGCGCAGATAGCGACACCGGCATTTTTAGTAATTTCACTTGCCACATACCCTATACGCTTAATATTCAGATCACGATGTTCTCTTGAAAAACCCAATTCACTGGATAAATGCATTCGAACAACATCCCCATCCAAAAGTGTCACTGGGCGGTCACCGACCTCCATCAATTTTACCAATAGGCCATTTGCGATTGTGGATTTTCCCGATCCGGATAATCCGGTAAAAAATATGGTAAATCCTTGTTTAGATTTTGGAGGATAGGTTTTCCTCAGTTCCACCGTTACTTCAGGGTAGGTAAACCATTCGGGAATATCCAGACCCTGGGTCAATCGACGTCGTAACTCCGTACCAGAAATATTCAGCACACTTGCCTCTTTAGGTACTTCATCAACAGGCATATAACCAGCCATATCTTCAACATAAACCATCAATTTAAACGGAACCATTTTAATCCCGATTTTATCAGAATATTTCATCACCAGCTCTTGTGCATCATACGGACCGTAAAATGGATTTCCGTTACTATCATTTCCGGGACCGGCATGGTCTCGCCCCACGATCAAATGAGTGCATCCATAGTTCTTTCTGATAATAGCATGCCAAAGCGCTTCCCGTGGGCCACCCATTCGCATAGCAAGTGGGAGTAAGCTCATCATGGTTGTCCCTGATGGATACTTGGAAAGTATCTTTTGATAACATCTGACCCTGGTATAATGATCAACATCGCCCGGTTTTGTCATACCCACCACAGGATGGATTAATAGATTTCCGCTGATCTCTTTTGCGGCGCGAGTGGTAAGTTCCACATGTGCACGATGCATGGGGTTTCTCGTTTGAAAAGCAACGATTTTTGTCCAACCCATTTTTGAAAATTGCTCTCGTAACTCAGCAGGAGAATGACGTAATAACTGATAGTCATAATGTTTGGGATATTCAATTCCGGTGATGTTTCCACCGATATACACTTCACCGGCCTGATGCATAAGATAGTTAACTGCCGGGTGTTTCTCATCTACCGTACCAAATACCTTTTGTGCCTCTTCAGATTTATCTGGTGTCCAGATATCACTTACATCCAAGATGGCGAGGAGAACTCCTTCATTATCCCGAAGTGCAATTTTTTCACCCTTATTGAGAGTTTCGGAGAATGATCTGGATACATCCAACGTGACTGGGATAGGCCAAATTTCACCAGACATGAGTGACATATCATCGAGCACGCTTTGATAATCAACTTTCTTCAGAAATCCAATTAAAGGTGAAAAGGTACCATTTACCACTAGTTCTAGATCACAGATTTGTCTTTCAGTTAAAGTAAGATTTTTATAATGAATGGCGTCTTTTCTAATTACGGCAGCTTCCTGCCCTGAAGCCATTAAATTGATTAACGCCCCTCCATGTGGAGTGATAAGATCAGTCATAATATTCTTATATTGTTAGTATTTTTTATTCAAAAAAGCTCTTTCTTAAAAAGAGCTTTCCTAATTAGTTAGTTTCTGTTCGTCATTATTTCGATCGGTACCCAATCGCGATCCCAGTATAATCGCATTTTTTACATGAATAATGCTTTACTTTGGCGAATAGTGCGATTTCGATCAATTTTTGTAGAGGTGTACGATGAGTTCTCTTTAAGTCCCCATCACAAGTAGGACAAGTACTTAATGATGCATAACGCCTAAATATTCTAAACCTCGTTCTAATAAATACCATGTACGCTGCAATGAGTATGAGTATGATTCCCACAATATCAGAGGTTTCAATACCACTGACAATTTTCAAAACTGTAGTCATTATGTAGAAGAAAATTGATTTAATTGCAGAATTGATTGCGATGATTAGTCGATAGACGTACGATTTGATTTTCATTTTCTCAACAAGGAGAAAAACGCCTAATGCGAATATGGAGACGACGGTTAATTCAAAGCGGTACTCTCTAAAAAGTGAGTATCCCGATGATTTTCTTTTCTTTTTTGTTCGAGTGCTGTTGTGATTCATATTTTCGGTCTATCAACCTTTAAAGAATAATTTTAATTTATCATGTACTGTCAATGCTTTGTTCAAGAATTAACATGAATACATTCAAATACGAACTGTGAAATTTATATCTGTAACGCGTAATATAAAAATCGATTTAAGGGTCAATATTGGCTTGAGGAAGATGTGCATAGTTATATTTATGTTATATCATGGAATATTAAATAATAATTATCTAAAATACGTCATTGTCTTCTGGAGACCACTAATCAATTGTTCAATCTCATCAATTGTGTTGTACACATAAAAACTAACTCTTACTGATGCGGATAAATCATATTTATCCATCACCGGTTGCGCACAATGGTGACCTGCTCTAACAGAGATTCCGAATGTGTCTAATAAATGAGCGATATCATGCGGGTGTATATCTTTATGGAAGAAACTGATCACTGAGGTTGAGTCAATCCCTTTCTCATGACCCAAAACAGTCACTCCTTTGATTTCTCGTAACCGTGATACTGCGGTTGATGTCAACATTTTGACTTGGGAATCAATTGAATCAATATTCATGTTTTTCATAAAATCAATCGCCGCACCCAGTCCAATTACTTGTGCGATGTTGGGAGTACCGGCTTCAAACTTATATGGGATATCGTTCCAGATGGCCTTTTCCATGGTAACGGAAAGGATCATATCACCTCCGCCAAGAAAGGGATCCATCGTTTCGAGCATATCTGCTTTCCCATAGAGGATACCAACTCCGGTAGGACCCATCATTTTATGACCGGAAAATACATAAAAATCACAATCTAAATTTTGAACGTTTAGTTTTGAGTGAGGAACAAACTGTGCGCCATCAATGAGCGTTTTTGCACCCACGTCTCTGGCATATCCAATAATTTCCTTTACCGGATTGATTGTTCCTAAAACATTTGACTGGTGACTGATGGCAACTAATTTTGTGTTTTTTGTGAAATATCTTTCCGGTGAGGACATGTCCAGTGAACCTGATTTGTTCAAGGGAATATATTTTAGTGTTGCACCGGTATGTTGTGCTGCCAGTTGCCATGGAACTAGATTGCTGTGATGTTCCATTTCCGTCACGAGTATTTCATCCTCGGGCTTCAAAAACTTTCGCGCCCAGCTGTATGCGACCAGATTGATGGATTCAGTCGTACTTTTAGTAAAAACGATATTCCGTCTGTCTGCAGCCCCGATAAACTCTGCTACTTTATCCCGGACCGATTCATATGCTTCTGTTGCTTGTTCTGCGATTTTGTAGATCCCCCGGTGGACATTCGCGTTATATCGGCAATAAAATTGATTGACAGCTTCAAGCACCTGTGTTGGTTTTTGAGTAGTGGACGCATTGTCCAGAAATACTAGGGGAGGTAAGTCTGGCTGATTAAAAATGGGGAAATTCAACCGGATGTTGTACGGATCAAACATGTTATTCATTCCTATAAATCAAAGCATACCCAATTGAAGTTTGGCTTCATCGGTCATCATATCTTTGTTCCACATGGGATCCCAGACCAGTTTGACCATCACATTCTCTACGCCGGACACAGTTTGAACTTTTGTTTCTACATCACGTGCGATAAACGGACCCATCCCACACCCAGGTGCAGTCAAAGTCATACTGATGATCACATTCCGTTTGCCTTCAACAGGTTCATCAATTTCCAGATCATATACAAGTCCTAAGTCAACGATATTTATAGGTATCTCCGGATCATAACATGTTTTGAGCTGATCCCAGATGATAGACTCGTCAAAATCTTGTAGGGGTAGATTATTCTGCTTAGCGAGAATTTCAGTTTCTATCCCAATGGCATCAGCATCTTCCCCGGATATTCGTACAAGGCTACCGTTTACTGATAATGTATAATCGCCCCCCAGCGCTTGTGTAATTCTTACTCTGGCACCCTTTAGCAGCGTCACCTGCTCACCTGCCGGTATCAGGACTGCCTTACAATCTCTACTCAGTGTTATGATATCATCGTTGAACATAATTTTTTATTCTGTCGTTGTTGTTGTGTCGTTTTGGTCTAAAATATTTTTCAAAGTGTGCCATGCAAGAAGCGCACATTTTACCCGTGACGGATATTTATGTACTCCGGTCAGTACTTCAAGTTTGCCGATATCATCAGAAGTGTTTTCACCTGATGTGATCATATTTCTAAAATTCTTAAACAATTTCTCTGCATCGGCAATGGATTTTCCTTTTAACTCTTCCGTCATGATGGATGCAGAAGCCTTCGAAATGGCACAACCAGAGCCCATAAAACTGATATCCGATATGTAATCTCCATCAATTTTGATAAATAGTTGAAGTTTATCGCCACACAGTGGATTATGTCCATCTGCCTTTACAGTAAGATCTTCCATAAATCGGAAATTTCTGGGATTTTTGTTATGATCCAGAATCACCTGTTGGTACAATTCTCTTAAATTATCCATGGTTTATGATCCCGTTCTCTTGATGTCAATCAGGTACTTTTCGATCGCCTGTTGTAAAATTTTCTTTACAGATTCATTCGAGATGGAATCTAATATTTCCAATGCAAATCCCTGGATGAGCATGAATTTTGCCATTTCTTCGCTAATTCCCCGAGACTGAAGATAAAATACAGCGTCCATATCCAATTCCCCGGTGGTCGATCCGTGTGAGCACTTCACATTATCTGCATTTATCTGTAATCGTGGATTGCTGTTCGTAGTAGCGTCTTTTGAAAGTAATAATGTCTGATTTTTTTGATTCGCTGAAGTAAGCTGTGCATTAGGAAATACAGTCACCAGACCATCAAATACTCCATGTGATGTATCGGTAAGTACTCCTTTAAATATTTCATTGCTGGTGCAATTAGGAGCTATGTGATTAATAAGTGAATGATTATCAATCAACCCATTATTTTTCCCCAAAATCAAACCCCGTATATCACATTCCGCACCTTGACCTGATAAATTAACCGTCAGATCATTCCGAATTGTTTTTCCGCCAGTTGAGAAATATTGTGCATGAACGCGAGCATTATCCTCCAAAGAAATCCCGGTATTGGTGATTTGATGGTCATTCTCACCACCAAATTGGATAACATGATAATCGAGTTGGCTATTATCGCTTAACTTGATTTCTGTCACAAAATTTGAAAAAGAAGATTCGCCCACGCCCTCATTGGAAAGAACAATCGTGCATTTAGAGTTTTTCCCTAAAATAATTAAAAATCGGAAATTTATATTTGTTGGATGATTTGCAATTTCATTTTCGAGGTGGAAATGTACTGGTTTGTCCAATCGAATATTATCCGGTACAATAAATATAAGTCCATCCTGGAATAAAGCCGTATTCAGTGCTGTGAAAGCATTCTGATGCGCCGGGACAATGGTAGAGAATAACGCTTTAACTGTGCTGTTATTTTCAGATGATACTAATCGTTCAATTGTACAACCGGAAGTTAGGGTAAACTCTGAAAATTGATCCAGATTATTATACCCTCCACTGTTAATATTAATCTGATAGGCGTCTGACAGTAATAGATTTTTCTTAAAAGGATTTGACGGTGGGTGGAAACCATAATCGTACTCTTGATTGACAATCGGTTGGATATTCGTAAACCGCCATCCTTCATCTTTATTGGTTGGAAATCCATTGTCAAGTAGGAACTCTCTCGACTGTTGACGGGAAGCGTTGAATGACGCCATCGTGGGATGATCCGTTGGAATCCCTTTCACATACGAAATAGGTTTCTGAATATTCTGCAAATCAAGCCTTCGGTAATTGCGATGATTGGTCTTTCACCCAAGAATACCCTCGTTCTTCCAAATCCAGAGCAAGACTTTTATCTCCGGATTTGACAATTTTTCCGTCGAGTAAAATATGGATAAAATCTGGTTTGAGATAATCCAGCATTCGTTGATAGTGAGTGATTAAAATGAAAGAACGATCAGAATTTCGGAAATTATTGATTCCTTCTGCTACCGTTCGTAATGCATCGATATCAAGGCCGGAATCTGTTTCATCTAAAATACTGAGCGTGGGTTGAAGAACAATCATTTGGAGGATTTCATTCCGTTTCTTTTCTCCGCCTGAAAATCCTTCATTTACCGGACGTTTAATAAAGCTATCGTCCAGATTTACTTCCTTCAGTTTTTCGCGGATCACCTTTAGGAAATCCATTGCATCTAATTCAGAATCACCTCGATATTTCCGGATAGCGTTCATTGCTGCTTTGAGAAAGTACATATTATTCACGCCAGGAATCGCTATTGGGTATTGAAATGACAGGAATAATCCTTCGCAAGCTCTCACTTCAGGCGACATTGCCAACAGATCTTTTCCCAAATACTGCACACTACCCTCGGTAATTTCATAGCCCGGCTTACCGGAGAGCACGTTTGCAAAAGTACTTTTTCCTGCACCATTGGGGCCCATAATTACGTGGAGTTCGCCAGGTTTCACAGTTAGATTAATGCCATTGAGAATGGATTTTCCGTCTATTTTTGCATGTAGATTGTTAATTATAATCATGGATTCTTGGTTTTGTTTTCTAATTGATTGTTTGCACATTAATAAGGTTGATGATGGATAATCACCCAACGCTTCCCTCAAGGCTCACTTCCATTAATTTTTGAGCTTCTACAGCAAATTCCATCGGAAGTTCGTTGAATACATCCTTACAGAATCCGTTGACGATCATGGATACGGCATTCTCGGCGGAGATTCCACGCTGATTGCAATAAAATAACTGGTCTTCGCCAATGCTGGATGTGGTAGCCTCGTGCTCCACCTGTGCTGACGGATTTCTTACGTCAATGTACGGGAATGTATGAGCGCCACATTTGTCTCCGATGAGTATTGAATCACATTGTGAGTAATTCCGGGCGCGAGCTGCGTTTTTCATTACTTTTACAGCACCGCGGTAGGTCTGTTGTCCCTTCCCGGCGGATATCCCTTTCGAAATGATAGTACTTTTGGTGTCGTTCCCAATATGGATCATTTTTGTACCGGTGTCTGCCTGTTGATAATTATTGGTAAGGGCTACTGAATAAAATTCACCAATGGAATGATCTCCCTGTAAAAGAACACTGGGGTATTTCCATGTGATGGCTGATCCGGTTTCCACCTGAGTCCATGAAATTTTTGAATTTATACCTCGGCATGCTCCTCGTTTAGTGACAAAATTGTAAATCCCCCCTTTACCTTCTTTGTCACCGGGATACCAGTTCTGAACAGTGGAATACTTAATCTCTGCATCATCCAAGGCAACCAATTCTACCACTGCTGCATGAAGTTGATTTTCATCTCTCATGGGCGCAGTACATCCCTCAAGATAGCTCACATACGACCCTTCATCTGCAACAATGAGTGTTCTTTCAAACTGGCCCGTATTGGATGCGTTTATCCGGAAGTAGGTTGACAATTCCATTGGACTCCTTACCCCTTTCGGGATATAGCAGAAAGATCCGTCGCTGAAAACAGCGGAATTAAGGGCTGCAAAGTAATTATCGGTTATCGGTACCACCGAACCCAAATATTTCTTTATCAATTCGGGATGAACTCTTACCGCTTCGGAGAAAGAACAGAAAATGATGCCGGCTTTCGCTAATTCGTCCTTAAATGTGGTGGCAACGGATACACTATCAAAAATAGCATCTACTGCCACACCAGATAAGAGTTTCTGCTCTTCAAGTGGAATACCCAATTTATTGTAGGTGTCCAGCAATTCGGGATCAACTTCATCGAGGCTTTCCAACTCCTTTTTCTTTTTGGGAGCTGAGTAATAACTGATGGACTGATAATCGATGGGCGAGTACATCACCTTTGCCCAATCAGGCTCGGTCAAGGATTTCCAATGACGGTATGCTTTTAACCGCCACAGGAGCAACCAATCTGGTTCCTGTTTGATTTGGGACAAACGCCGAATAACATCTTCGTCCAGACCAGGCGGAAAAGTATCCTGCTCGATGTCTGTTACAAAACCGAATTTGTATTCCTGCTGTGTGATCCGTTCGATGATTTTAAGATTGTCAGTCATGATCGATTGGCTTTATACGGAAAAACTGCTCCCGCATCCACATGATTTACTGGCATTGGGATTGATCAAGCGAAGTCCCGCAGAATTCTCGTCGTCTGAATAATCAAGAACTAGTCCTTTTAGAAAGGGATAGCTTTTAGGGTCACAAATAATGGACAACCCCTGGCTGGAAAAAATCATGTCAGATTCTTCAGCTTCATTGGTATATTCCATCTGATATGAATAATCATTGCAATTGCAATCCCCCTGAACGACTCTCATCCGCACACCGAATCCATTAAGATTTTTTTCGGTGAATTCTTCACTGAAATAATTTGCTGCGGTTTCAGTCATTGAGATTTGTTCGTGTGCAGAAATGGTCGTGGTGATATTATTTTCTAGCATGCTAACTCCTTTAATGTTATATTGCTAAACATTGAACGTATGTCTTTGTTAATTTTATTTAACGGAAACCGTATATTACACTGCTCCAACTGATCACAAATTGCATTGATGCTACAATCAGTGACACCAATTGGTCCCTCCACAGCTTCCATGAACTCTGTCAGATTAATCGAAGAAAGCGGTTTATTAAGCCCATATCCCCCTTTAGGACCCTGAACTGCAAAAAGTATATCCAGACGAGTAAGCTGTTGGAGTACTTTTGCTAATAGTTCATTTGAGATATGTAAATTTTTAGCAATCTCTTTAGTGCTGACCACCTGATCATCTCCTTGATGATAGATATATCTGATGGCCATTAGGGCATATTCCACTTTTTTGGTTAGTTTTAGCATAATCTGACAGGCAAATTTATCAGGTGTTTTAAATGTCTTCCAACACAAATCCGACAGTATTTGTCGGATTAAATTAATACAAACAAAAAAGCCCGTCAGGTGACGGGCTTTTTAGAATTAAAATGAGATAGTTGTTATTTAACTAACATTATCTTCTGTGTACTTGTGAAGTCTCCGGCTGTCATGCGAATGAGATACATTCCGCTTGATAGGTCAGAAGCATTCCAGTTTACGCTGTAGTTACCAACTTCAACTGAACTATTCACTAATACGGCAGCCTCACGACCCAGCATGTCATACACAACGACTTTTACATCAGAAGTCTTTGGTACGGCATAACCGATAGTTGTCGTCGGGTTGAATGGATTTGGATACGCAGCTTTTAATGCATATACACTGGGTACACTCAATGAAACATTGATGTAGCCATCATTAGATGCAGCTAAGTAATCTTCAATCACAAATTCACCAGATACTGTGAACAATTCATTGCTTTCAGGAGCAACGATGATCATCGTAGTAGATGTTCCATTGGTTGCATAGTCAGCAACAAATGCATTTTCAGTGAGTGTAATCGTTGCACCAGCATCATGACTAATAGTTAATTGGAATGCACCAACATAACCATCAGCTGTGAATGTAGCAGAGTTGTCAATGACATCAATTATTGCTGAAGTCGCTAATTCTGCAATTCGACCATATAAGATCTTATTAACAGTCCAAACAACATCAAGAACGTCAATGCCACCGTCGTCGTTAGCATCGGCTGCTGATAATTGGCATGGGTCAGTAATTTCGGCTGTACCCAGAATAACTCCAACCTGCACAACAATGTCCCCTACATTAACGCTGCCATCACCATTTGCATCACCATTTTCAAGTAAGCATGGTTCAATTGACTCGTAGTACATCCAGTCCAACGCTCTTTTGCTGGGTCCTTCAAGGGTGGCACCCCACCATACATAAGTAGGATCTGAATTGAGAGACAATGGGTCTAAACCGAGATAAACGGTTTTGTTTCCATTTGCCCATGCTTTCCAGACACCGACAGCGAAACCAGATGCATTGTCAAACAAGTATGCAGAAGCATCATCTGTAATTTCAAAGCCATCCAGATAATTGGTGGTTCCTATTTCATAATCTGGATCGTACGTCACAGTACTGCCATCGCCGAGTCCCATAACGCCATCATACAGAATGCCTGACATGAAGTCACCGTCAACGGCATCGATCACAGATACTCCACCACCTGCAAGATCATTGTAACTATGAGCAACACCCATGTCGTTGAAGAATGAACCGGCTGCGAAGTCTTCATCTCCCCAAGTGCCGTTGATCAACCCAAAGGTTTCGTCACCGGCAAGGAAATAATTCTTGTCACCTTCATTCAACCAAGCATGAATAATATCATAATGATCAGTGAAGTCTTCCCAGGTATTGGTGGTTGTGACTTCAAAAACAGTGGTGTAGAAAGACAGAAGATCAGCGTTTACCCCGCCGGTCCAGAAGTCAGGCCATTCCCAAAGTCCACCTGTATCATATGCATCATAGAAATAGTACATACCGGGATAATCAGCGGGATCGAATTCGTTGTTTAGTACAAACAAAATATCGCTTGAAGGTGCATAAACGAAGTATGTGCCCGAAGGGGTACTGAATGTACCATCAACATCTGTAGCAGAGACGCGGTATTCAACGTCAGTCCCACCGGCTTGACCGGCTACCATTCCGCTATATGCACCACCGCCATCGTCTGTCATTCCAACAGCACTCCATGAACCGCCACCATCAATTGACCATTCCAGATCAACAGCAAATGCATCGCCATTGACATCAGAGCAGTTTGCAGTAACCGTTTGGTCAGTACTACCATAAACGGTACCTGAAGGACCAGTTGTGATTTCGCAAAGTGGAGGACTTGCTGGTGCAAACCATGCCAGGAAGTAGGACACGAAATCGTAGAATTCCTGTTTGTAATAAATGGTACCATCTTCGAGAGAATCTACAGCAGCGTCAGCCATGAAGCTGAATAATGCGGTTTTATTGGCACCATTGTCATATCGAACACCCACAATTTCTTGTGTGTCCAAACCCTCATAAACAGCTTCGGCAACGTCCGGGGTCATGAAATCAGTCCAGTTTGTGGTTGTATAAATGGCGGGACGAGTTGCCAGATCAGTGAGACCAGCTACTAATGAAACGAGGTTAGTATCACCAGCGCCGCCATTATCTGCATTGTCATCATAGTCCGGGTCATTGCTTCCACCACTGATACCAAACCAATCGTAGGCGGGGTCACCAGGAACGAAGGTTAAATCAATGGGGTAGGCATCCAACGCATGACCATAAAACCAGTCATGGTCAACCAACATCAGGTTGCCACCACCAGCAATAAAGTCACCATAACCTGGATCAACTTCTGTTGAAACAACTGGTAGAGTTGAGTTGCCCCAACCAAACACGACTATGTTTGACCATCCATGATTGATTACGGACCAGTCAATACCACCATTGTCATTTGCAACCCATAATTCAAAGACATATCCATCTGCTGCTGCTGCCAGTTCATAACCACCTAGATAATAGTCACTGGAACCATCATCGATGAGGAGTAGGTCAGCATCTGGGTTAACCGGTGCTTTGATGGTAAAGGTTTTGGAAGAACCATTGGCAATTAATCCATCATTATCAACGGATGTAACCCACCAGGAAACTTCATCCCCTTCAACACCAGAATATGTGATGTCTATTCCATATAGGCCATTACCGGATGCATCAGTATTAATACTGAACGCATTAAGGGCAACGGTAAGATCTTGAATCTCAATACCATTAACTGCAACGTGAAGATGAATGTCATCATCATCACTAATACCAGCACCAAAATCATCCACATCATCGAATAAATCGACTTCAACCGTACGTGTATCGGAAGTGGCATATGTGTTCGAAAGATTACCTGGAATCGCAGCTATAGGAGCGCCCCATGGGTATGTGACTTTGACCAATACCATGTTTTCAATGATTCGATTGTAAGGTCCCCAAAGTCCCGGATCATCAGCATTCCATGGACCACCAAACCATGTGAAGCATTCAGTGCGACCAGTTACCCCATTGTTCATTGCCAAAGGTTGAGGAGTTGTTCCGCCTTTTACAAATGCAATAACGAAGGGAGGGACGTTGGACAAATCAGTCTCATCTCCCACCTGGAAAGTACCACCGATATCCAACAATGCACCTGCTGACCAGTCAGAGATATATTCTGTGATAGTATTGGGTGTGGGGTTGGTTCGCAATGTACCTATAGGTGAAAGATTGGTAGATCCTCCATCGATATCATAGCAGTCACCGTTTGAGCTAAGCTCACTGGCTGTACCATAATCAGCGCCAAAAGCAATTGCATTACCTGCGCTGAACCACTGATGATATACTTCCTGTACAATACAGGGTGCCGCAGGGGTCATTACCACTGCAAACGTATCACCGGCATCACCGCTACTGAGGTAGTAGTATGAATCCTCTTCGTTCATATAAGACAGATTCCAGCATTCAAAATCACCATCGGGACAAGAGCGTGTGCCGCCCTCTGAATGATCATTCGGATAGTTTTTTATCCGAACCAGACCATCTTCTGTGTTTTGGTTTGCATTATTTGGAAAACTGATAACATCTGCAGGGTTCACTGACAGAACTTGATTTGTTCCACCGATCAGAACCTGCTCTTTATTTGAAGTCAACCGACTGGAAGTTTCTTGTTTCACTGCCCACATAAGGCTGAAACTAAACAGAACGACCAGTAAATATACCATTTTGTGTTTCACGTGTTTTTCTCCTTGTATTACTTATTGATTAGCTAATAATCCTAATAACTCATTGATAAATGAGCCATAGTTTGTTGTGTATGTATAAGTTAGAATTATGGTTTCACCATTATTCATAACCGGGTTACCCTGAAAAGTGAATGTATTTAAACCTTCGTTCACATCCAGCACTGTATAGTCAAGATCCAGCCCACAGGACTGAAGTGAAGGTAATGTGTATAACAGTTTAAAGTTAGTATTATTACCATCCCAACTCCCGTTCTCATTTACATCTGTATATTCTTCGGCAACATCTCGAATTGAATTGACGTTGGTATCTGTAAATAGCTCTCCCACATCGTACGTTCCATTTCCATCAGCACCATTTGGATTTGAATTTTCGTCAAAATTATCACTATTGGGATCGTTGCCTGATACATAGTTTGTATCGACCTCTGTATAACATCCACCCGATCCATCTTCAAAAGCATTCGAACATCCATCAAGTCCAAAGTCTGAATAAGGTTCAGCAGGATTATATGTGCAGTCGGAGTTCAAATCAGTGTACGGTTCCTGAATTGTCCCAATGTGGATTCCATCTAAATCAGTTTCGTCCATTTTAGTCACTCCGGCTTGAGCTGTCATTTGTTGAACAGTTGTAAAAACATATCCTGAATTTATTAATTCTTCATACAAATCAGAAATATTCTGCATGTAAAATTGAGAATAGTATTTTAATTGTTCAAGAGAAAAGTTAGTAATCGCATTATCATATCTGAAAACAAAGCCAGGGTCAGCATTTAAAACCAGATCAATATAGCTGACGGTACTTTCATAATCACCATTTGCAAAAGAAACAATGGCGAGGCCAGCGTTTGCCTCATTGGTGTATAAAGATTCAAGTTCAGGTTCAAAAAATGAAAATTGGGTTGCCCTACCAAAGTTGGAAACCGCATTTTCAAGATCCAAATCAGAACTTCTGGCATATGACCATCCCAATCCCAAATAGGGTTCTGCTTTTGTAGCATCCCGATTCGCTGCGGTTTGGAAATATTCAATCGCCCGATCGAAGTCAGTTTCTTGAAAACTGATCCAAGCTTTTTCCATCAGCCAATTATATGTATGCGGGCGTTGTGATAGAAAAGTATCGTCGCTATATTTTTCAGTGCAACTGAAAACAAACAACAGGATTAACATAATAAATAGAATTTTTCTCATTTCATTAATACCATTTTAATCGTTTGATTATAATTCTCTGTAGACAGACGTGCGAAATATACACCGGTTGGCGCCGTAATCCCTCCCTGTATCGAACCATCCCATATGACAGAATACTCGCCGGCAGTGTAGAATCCATCTGTGAGAGTCCGGATATGCTGCCCATTCATGTTATAAATGTTCAGCACCACATTCTGGTCTTGCGGTAATGAAAATCCAATATTCGTCACCGGATTAAACGGGTTCGGATAATTCTGATTCAGAGCATACTGATCCGGAATAATATAAATTGTTCGATCCTGAAGGTGATTTTCACTTGTTGCGAGGAGAAAGTATCCAAGCTGTTCAGAATAGGCACGGATTTTACCATTTTCCACTGTCCCACCAATATTAATCCAGCCTTCAGGGGTTAGGTGATAGATTTTTGAAGTATTTTCGTCCAAACCTTTCAAATCAAACGATACCTTTACGGGACGTGCAGGTATATAATCCTCCGGGCCGAAATAGGAAATATTTGTTTCTGGAGTAACGTCGTTTGCATCGAAAACAAATCCTTCACTATTAATTAACGCAGAATTTTCAATATAAATAAATGATTGAGAATTGAAATCGGTATCATAAATCATTAATCCTACTTCATCATCGCCTGAACTAATGATTCTCCCCATCGGAGTGGTTGTATAATTGATGGAAACCTGTACTATATCAGTATTAACCTGATTACCACTTTGATCCATTCCCGAATAGGTGAGCGTATATTCATCCCATTCGCCAAGAATGAAAGGGCTGTAATACATAACCAGATCCGCATTTGGTGAAGGGATAGAATTGAGTAGAACATAAGTAGTGTCAAACTCGGAAGCAACCTGAATTCTTGGTCCTTCAATTCCAAATTCGTCGAAAATTGTGCGCTGGCTAGCTACGTATAAATCGAGAAAGTTGTGAATACCTGGATTTTGCATTACATAAAAGTCACTGAAATCCTGCGGTGATGTAATGTTTGTCACAACAAAATCAAATGATGCAGGTGGCTGTGTATCATCCACTTTTGCAGCAATTAGAATTAGATTCATATTCCCTGACCATATCCATGCAGAAGTAGAACCATCACATGCACTACCAGACCAGATACCGCTATTTGCAGTACAGCACTCCTGTTGAGTTTCTGATACTTGGTCAGCGCAACTTCCTGTCACATATTGGAATTCAAAGTTTTCACCAGGGATCGTACTTGTGGAAACGGGCAAAATACCCCTGCTTGATGCAGAGTCTATTTCAAAGCCAACAACCTCGTACATGGGATTCATATCTTCGGTGAACCCACTTTTCAACATGATCTTATTGGCGCGGAAGTTAATACCATCATAACCATCAAACACCAAGTCGTCCAGTGGATTGAGCAGCGGACTTTTGAATGATACACTGTTATCCAACAGACTGACTGAAAATCCTTCAATCAGATGAAACCCAAATGACCACGGTGGAATTTCGCGAATGCTGTATGGAGGTGGCCTATTATCATTAAACTTTATTGCCGCCGCATTTTTTGAGGATGGTGGACCATAGAGATCCACATTTTCCATATTGTACATACCATCGTAAACGCCTTGCTCATGTGTCATATCCAAAAAACATGCAGTAGCATATTGAATGAATACTTCCTTAGTATCAGGGTATCCCGGATCCATGGCAATAAGTGCTTGACCAACGGCTTCTATCCCTTGGTATCCGTTTGTGGCAATCTCATCGATTATCTCCCAACCTGTACTTCCGGAATATTTTTCAAATAGATAATTTAAAAATAAATAAACATTGTGGTGGTCTGTGCGATTCTTCTTGGAAAAACTGATATACGTCAACTGATTTGCTGCCGGACTTCCCGGGTCTGTCCCATTACCAAAGAATTTGGTTTCCCCCAATAATCGCTTTTGTTCAAAATACGCCAATCCCTCTTTTAGCCAGACTTCCTCTTCCGGTTCATTTATCGTAATCAACATTTTAGTAAGCTCATGTACAAGCGCATTGTACATGGTTTCTTCATCAGGGATACTGGACATCCCATTGTATACTAATTGGGGAGAAACATCAAGATAAAGGATATCACCTGCATTCACACCCGTATCAGCCGTTTCATCGATACTGAAATACCCATGAGTAAACAGGCTGGAATTAGTATCATTTGACCCCTTCCCAAACTCATCGGAAATATCGTAGAGAACAACAGACATTTTTCCATCAACAGAACCATACGTGGCCATCAGTCCATCTTTGTGATTCTGATAGAATTCTGCGACATCAATGACATCCTGCGGGGTAACTACGGTCCAGACGGGTGCCCAATTTGGTACACTGGGGATTGCCAAACAGGAGGCTTCATCTTTAACATCAGTAAATACACATCGTCCATTGATATATTCTACACCACTTTCTGTGCAGCGACTGGGACCAATTACTGCATCTTCATCGCCTTTGTGACAACGACCTTCCCAAACGGATTCTTCTACATATACATCAAAATCAGTACTTTGATATGGAAGTACGAAGAACATTTCTGCTGCGAGATCGGGGAATGCCCGGTGGCTCATGTTCCACATCGTCTTACCATAGTTGAGTTTTTTTGTTGTGGGTTCGAAAGGATCCCAAATCCCATTCACATACAATTCTGTAAATGATTCACCAAAATCGTAAGTGTCGTTCCCTTCAGTACCTGTGGGATTGGTTGCGCTGTCGTAATTGTCTCCTGCGGGATCAAGGTTAGGGGTCCAATTGGCTCCACCATTATTGCATAGAGTTTCTGTATCATATAGTGTCCATGCTCCGGCTGCAACCCAATCGTTGTCGGAACTCCATACACCCGGAGGACTGTGCCCTTCACAAGCTTCAAGAGTATTCCCATAAAACCTTGGGAAACAACTACCGTCCGCGAGACAGTCATCTTCAGTAGTATACTGCGGGTTTGAACAAACGGCGACTTCACATTCTTCCTGTGTCAGGAGCGTCGGGTCCGAGCATCCACCACTCATATTACAACTTCCAGGATACCCGGATTCATTGGTATCCGGAATGTTATCAACACCGTAATCATCAAAAGGCTCTGGTGTCGTATCGCATGTTCCGTCATTATCCAGATCTTGGCAGCCTAATCCAGTAGTACTATCAATGTTGCTAAATGCACCGTTCTGAAGTATCACATTGATTTCAAAAATTTCATTTGAAGGAATAGAAGCAGAGATATTGGCAAATTGATCTTCAGAGATCTGATAGATAAGATTATCAGTGGTTACTTCAGTATTAGTTAATTGTAGGCCGGATATTAACAGCTCACTTCCATTGATTTCAAGTGTGACGGAATCGAAATTTGACTGGTTTGTATCAATGTTTTTATCAAACATAAATATTAATTGCTCATTTTCAAAGTCCAATTGGGAAGAACTGATTGAAGGACCTCGCGCGTCCATCATGTAGTTGATTTCGCTATCAATAATGGCGAAGTTGCCATTATTGTTTGTACTACCGGATGAGTAAAATAGGTAGGGATCTGCTGATATAGTCAAGGTGTCACCAGCTACTCCTGCTAATTCAAACCATCTAGAATTTTCCTCTGAAATCTCAAGATAAGTCAATTGCATGTTACCATTTCTGCTAACGTCTGCAGATGTAATGGCTAATTCTTCCCCAGTATTTATATTCGTTACGGTAATACCCGAAATTTCAACATTTTCAACTGTTTCATAAAGTCGGGTCGTTTCATAATAAACAACCTTTGTAGGAGTCCAGTTGAGAACGATTCGATTCGATTCAGAATCGTACGAAACAGAAGACAGTACCGGATCATTGTACTGACCAAGGATATTGAGTATGAGTGTATCAGCCGGGTTCCCATTTCCCATCACATCATATATCGCATATGGTTCTAATATAACGTAAATTGTATCGGAAGAATTCGAATTCATAATTAGATTTTCTACCGCTTTTTGATCGGAGAACAATAATTCTGATAGTTTTAGGTTATTTGTTATAGCAGGTGACATCATATCAACACCATTCAGCGCTACCGCTTCATCTCCATCGACAATTTTGATCTTCGAATATACAGGAAAGGGATTCAACTTCTCGATATTTCGTGAATTATCAAAATAAAATAAAAATTCATTCAATCCTAAATCGTACGTTGTGTTTGTCAGTATCAATGGCATTGCATCAATTATGATATTTAGCGCCAAAGTATCTGTCTCATTGGGATTGTAATGCAGATCAACAAATGCTGATTTGTTGATAATCACATTCACTGGTGAAATTGCAGGTTCAATAATATTTAATTCCAATTTTTTAGCATCACCGATAGTGGGGTATAGACTGATTACATTTGAATCAGTCGTGTCAACAACGCTTCGATACCCTTCCAAAGTCATTTCATTCTCACCACTGAAAAATTGTATTTTAAATGGATTGATATTACTCTCCATTTCCAATACACCATTTCCATTTGCATCTTCTGGAAAATCTCCCCCATCTAATGAACCATTACCGGGGCAATTACCAATGCCACCACCGCACGATTGATCCTCAGCGATTTGATCAAACTGAACAGAACGATCAAAATAGAAATGTAGCAAATTCAGTCCAGCATCATAAACTACATCTAATATTTCCGGGTATGCGTTAATGTCATTGGTGATCGTGATCGGTATTGACGAATCTTGAGAATTAGGTTGATACAAACCATCTAGGAATGCCCCTTCGCTCACATTTAGTGTTAAATTATTAATATCCAGCCCTTCTATGTTAACTGCTTGCTGGTTTGTATTACCCCAATACATTAAGTCACTTCTCGTATCCACGACAGTACCATACACCATGTTTATTTCAACATGATCTGCCAACTGGTTCGGATTTAATATATCGCCGCCCGTAAATTGAATGGTGGAATTATTATCTGATATGCTTAACAATCCAATCAGGACATTATCCGTTTTCACGGTTTCTGCAAATTGAATAGTTAATACATTTTCGGAAACATCATACGTACATCCGGTTGGACTAAAACCAAATGCAAAATGTAATCCGACTAAAATGAAAATGATTGAAATATATTTTCTCATAGTCCATATCCTATACTAAATTGATGTAAAAAGCCCAAAAGACCATAGTTTGAGACTGAGTAATTGAAGGTAATATCTTGCTGAATGAACGATTTTCCATTAACTCCAAATCCACCCATCCAACTGACAGAATCATGATTGGAATATAATCCGCCACGAATTGATAACAGGTTCATATAATTGTATTCCATCCCGATCTGTAATCTTTCCAGTGCATCATTCGGGTGAACTCCATCAACAGAAACAAATAACTGCTGATCGGGATCGTTTTCGAAGAATTCATAATTAAGACCGATTTGGAATTGTAGAGGAATATGATAGGGGCGGTATGATTCATCTACGGTAGCAGTATCTCCATTTGCATAATCAACAAATGTTTTGTCAAAATCAAGTTCAGGACCAAAATTCCGAATGGTCATTCCCATATTTAGAGTATTGAACCCGGTAATGTAAAATGTACTGAGATCAACTCCCCATGCAGAGGCTTCCATATCATATTTTGCAACACCTTCTTTGATATAGAAGAGATTGACACCAAATGAGAATCGCTCTGTTAATTGGGTGGCGGTTGATACCCCTACTGCAAGGCTTTTCCATGCAAAAGTATTTCCAGTACCATTGGGCTCAAAGATTGTTGTTTCATTTATTTTTCCGGTATTCAGTGCACGATAATGAAAAGCAATTGCCCGGCCATTCCCCATCTGCATGGCATAGGCAGCAGATGTGAATTGGATGTCGGCTGCCCAATTTACCATTCCAAAAAACAGGTCTTTATTATCCAAATACACCAACGTTGCAGGATTATAAAATGCGGAAGAAGCGGAAGTGTTTTTATAGGCTGCATATGCATTACCCATTCCCGCAAACCCTGCATCCGGACTGATGAGCAGAAAATGTGATCCGGACGTCCCTGATTTAGGCACGATTTCAGTACCGGAGCTTCCACCGTCAGCAAGCATCACTGATGTAAATACAATTAGAATTGAGATTAACAAGCGTGTTTTCATCATCTGAATACCACAAACTTTCCAATATGTTTATTTATTTTATCTGATGTCTGTCCCACAGTTTGAATATCAGGAGCCTCCACAACATAAATATACACTCCACTCACAATAGATTGCTGATTGAGGGTAACTAAATTCCAGAATTCAAAGTCAGTCGCATCGTCATGTTGTATTTCCATAATCAGGTCACCTGCCAAAGTAAAGATAGAGATTTTACACAAAGGAGGCAGATTTTTAAATTCCAATTTATCTTCATATTGAACTTCCCAAACCGCACTACCCAGATAAGGATTGGGAACTACAGTAATTTTACTTAAAGAGCCGATACCATCTTCTTCTTCATATAATTTCCCGGGAAGCACAGGAACGGGAGCGCCACCAGGAGATTTCTTATAATTGGTTAAAGGAGAATATGCAGGAAATAATTCCTGGCCTGCCTCTTCTTTAGATTTATAACTATCGTAGGCGACAATCGCATAATAGTATGGGAGTCCATCAATGGGGTGTTCTACATGTGTTTCCCAAGCTGTTTGTCCACCCGCTTCATAACAGCGATCCTCATCCAGAGTATCATAGGAGTCATCACAGGAATTTTTTATACTTGGTAGGTCAACCAGTATCCAGTTATCAAATTCATCCACCTGATTCAAAGTGTCACCAACAGAATTGACAATGAGTACTGGTTCGTCCACGTTATCGAATGCAGCAATCAATTCCCACCCTTGTGGATTGTACATTGCTCGGTAAACCTGATATCCTTCAAAATCGCTCCACCCCAACATATTGTCTATTTCAACCTCGGCACGATTATCCCATGCCAGCCTCATTCCGCTTGGCAAAGGACTGTAAGACAAAGATGGAACCGGTGGCGGAATTGGAAGACTCCAATGTATGCCTTCATCAAATGCTGAAGGATGTAAAGGATCACTTTCTTCATTCCCGGAATAGTATGCTACATACGCATTGTCGATATTTTGTCTTAAGCCCTGCAAACCATTTCCGCAAGCAAGTACAAAGACGATATTGGTATGATCGTTTTCGGCCATGTCAATTGGTCCAACGGTGAGCAAGAACCGGTAATCAAATTCTGGAAATCCGAGTTCAAGAGGATTGTCCAAAAATCGTTTTCCCAGACTAGCAGTATTGGTCCCCGTCATAAACTGGTATCTTTCCTCATCTGAACCCGGGTCACTTTCCCAGTTCCACCATTGGTGAGTATAAGCACCAAGATATGGATTACCATCTTCTGCAATAAACGGGTCAGATTCTGAATAAAGTATCGCTCCACCTAGGAATCCGTTATTTGGGTTTGGGTTTTCTCTTTCACCGAAGTCATTTGCTGATGAAGTAGAGTTGTCACCATCATAGATATATGACATCGTCCGTGGGAAGAGATACCCTTTCAGTGTATCACCATCGACAATTGCGGGTGTACCAGGAATTCCACCCAATGCATCCGTCTGCCAATTAATGATATATCCCTTCGAGTCCAAGATCAGCGCCCATTCATCGTAAAATCCATCTGGTTCGATCAGTGAAAGATCGTAATTGGGATTTTGTGGATAATCCTTACCGTATGGAATTCCCCATTCATCATAACCGGTAAGTCCGTCAAGATCAAAGTCATTCGGATCAACAATGTCTGCGATATCAGTATCCGTATCTAAACCATCCCAACCGTCATAATCGACCAGGTCATCAATATGAGGGGAATCCGCATCAGAAGAGGAGACGTCAATATCATACCAGTAAGCAAAGTACATATCTTCCAGATCACCATGAATTCCTGTGTTCGTAATACTATATTCAAAAGCAATAAAATCATCATAGTCTGGTAAGCTCCAAGTCATCCCTCGTTGCTGTATCTTTACACCCAAAGGTTCATGTTCGCTGTCTGAATGGGCTTCCAGATCATCATAGAGGACATAACTATCCTCGAGAGATTTTGCTTTTTCCCCATTGACGAAAGCACCAATTTCACCTGGAGAACCCTGTGAAGGGAGATATTCAACATCCGGATTGTAGAAATAGGTGGTCACTGTAGGCTCACCAGCAATCAGGGTACCAATCCAGAAACCGGAGTCGTACAGGTAATTATTTCCTGACCCTGATGGCCATTGAGAAGATGGGCGACCAGTTGACGGTGAGTTTGGATCTCCCACACTGCCATAATTGGTAACCGCAGACCACATATTATTCGTCTGATGGATAAGAAACGCTTTCTCCGGACGCGTTGCACGAGGCAACGTTGTGTAGCCATCAATCTGTTGGGGAGCGAATTCTTTTGGAAACAGCCCAGCAATTAAGAAGACAGCAATAATGATACATTTACTAATTTTAGAAATCAAAGGTAACTCCTATTCTGAATCTTCTACTGTCACCGTACACGCCGGGATTTAGATTTTTCCCCATTTCAGGATATTTTTTGTTAGCGTCAACGACTCCATCTTGGTCCATATCAACGGCCATCATGTACTCTTCATAAGTCAGCGTTCCATTTTCATATTTATTATTAATGTTGCGATATTGGTGATACCATTCAACATCATCTACATAACGGATATTTTTTCGATCGAATAGATTCTTAATTGTTATATAAATACTCGTGTTTATTTTACCTAATCTCATTCCGTAGTTCAATTTAAGGTCTGATTCGAGAGTATTGGGTAGTTTTCCAGTATTTTCAACCTGTAGTCTGCCCTGTCCTGGTTTTGTATATCGAGTGCCACTTCCCCCACCGATAATCCAGGTCGCCATAAACCCATTATATGCAACATTCAGGTCGGCATTAAACGTATGTGTTTGATCCCAATCCAGATAAGATTCGAATGTGGGCACGATTCCACCAGCCCACTCAGTTAAATACCCCTGACCGACTGATGAACTTTTACCTTTTGCGATTGAATAAGTATAGTTGACAGAACCAAAGACTAGCCCGGGAGGTCTGACAGAAAAGATCATCTCTACCCCTCGCACATTTCCATAATCGCGATTTTCATAACTGGTGTACCAATCAGAAACCGTCCAATAGACAGGACGTGTATCCGTGAGACCATAGATATCTTTGAAAAAACCTTTAAGCTCAACAAGAACATTTCTACGGATCTCATTTTGGACACCAACTTCGTAAGATACAGTGAGTTCTGGATTTAGTGCAGGATTCCCAATTATTGGGAATCCACCACCCAGATTATATCCCAGATTTCTAAACAGATAATCTAGTCGTGGACGTTGGTAGTACCTACCATAATTGAAATATAATTTTGAATGATCGGTAATAGGATGTGATATTCCGAGTCGGGGCGAAAATACGAATTTCGCTTCAGCAGCAAGCGGATCTTTAATATCTCCAGGTTGATGAATATAAAGACCAGATTCGAAATGTGCAGTATTAAAGGGTTCAATATCGCCATCGCCATCCCAGTCGTCTTCATCATTTTCATCCCATAATGGATCTGTTTCATCAGAAGGTGTGGCTTCTGTTGGATCAAAATATTCTGCTCTCAGTCCCGCGTTGACGATGATTCCTTTATATTCCATTTTATTGTTGATAAATACTCCCCAATCCGTAGGTTCAACGGTGTAGTTTTCAGCGTATCCATATCTGTCTGGGGCATCATGATTTGTCAGTTTGTAGTATTTTACTTCAACACCCGTATTAATTTTGTTATGAAGATCAACCTGTGAGACGAACTCCATTTTGAATGTATTAGTGATTTTATTGTCGTAGTGCCAGTGATCTCTATTAAATGTATAAGG
>ERZ889078.510-NODE-510-length-35210-cov-10.408505_pt1 | contig 35210 bp, 26 predicted proteins | sample MGYA00521266_ERZ889078 | MGnify/ENA primary metagenome ERZ889078 (study PRJEB32303, sample SAMEA104408618) | aquatic metagenome | biome: Brackish water; feature: Pelagic; material: water | place: Baltic Sea | collected 2014-06-16T06:34:00 | depth 76,534 m ...
ACACAAGGCCAGGCAATGGGTCGAACCGGTGATACACAATTTCGATGGCACAACCGATGATTTCCACCTAGGGGGTGCAGATCATTGTCTGGATTTCTATATTGTGAGATCTCATGAGCCTGGATCATTCGAGGAGAGGTCGTTGTTATGGGGATCCGAATCTTCTTCGCCTTCTGGCTGCTCGCTGTCGGAGCCGTCGCCGTGTCCGCAGCCCCCGTCCACCCCGCCGTCTATGATGTGACCTTCGAGGCGACATGGAGTGCTTCGACCCACCCGACCACGTTCCCACCCAACCCGCATTTCTCCTGGCTGATCGGCGGCACCCACGACGATCAGGTCGTCTTCTGGGCGGAGGGGGAGCTCGCCAGCCTCGGTATCAAGCGTATGGCCGAGTGGGGCAGCACGACGCCCCTGGACCTCGAGGTGCTCTCTGCCGTCTCGGCCGGTCACGCCGGCGAAGTGATCGAAAGCACGACCTACCCCGTGTCGCCGGGCTCGGTGAGCACGACCTTCACCGTCACCCCGGAGACGCCCCTCGCTACGATCGTTTCGATGATCGCTCCGAGCCCGGACTGGTTCACCGGTGTGGCCGGTCTCGATCTTCGCGATGGAGACGGCTGGTTGGCGTCGCTGATCGTCGACGTGTTCCCCTACGATGCCGGCACGGACAGCGGCACGGGTTACACTTCTTCGGACCAACCCACTTCGCCGCCGATCCCCATCGCGGCCATCGATGGGACGCCCTTCACGCCGGGTGTCCCGGTCGGGACGCTGACCTTCACCTTGCAGACTTCGGCCACGGACGTCCCCGAGCAACCAACCACGGCATTGACAGTCTCCCCCAATCCCTTCAATCCCCTCGCAACCATCCGCTTCGAATCCCCCGAACCCCGGACCGTCGTCATGACGGTTCACGATCTGCGCGGACGCGCCATTCGTCGCCTGTGGGAAGGTGTCGCCGTCGGGGCCGTACTGACGACATGGGACGGCCGCGACGACGATGGACGCGCCATGCCCTCGGCCGTCTACCTGATCCGTACTGTCGGTGTCGATGTGAATGAAACGGTGCGGGCCTCGCTGGTGCGCTGAGATCCGCCCTCGTTCCGCAGGCAAGGGATATGATATCTTCGCCATCGGCGATAATCATCTCTTCCCGGAGCCCTCCATGACCAACAAGACCGACCCTCGCCTCGCGGAACTCCGCGGGAACATCGACGCCCTCGACGGCGAACTCATCGCCTTGCTGGCCCGCCGTCTTGACCTGGTGGCCGCCGTGGCCGAGCGCAAGATCGACCTGGGCCTGCCTGTGTATGTCCCCGAACGCGAAGACGCCATGTTCCGCAGCCGCCGCGCCGAGGCGGAGGGGCGAGGTGTTGCTCCCGACCTGATCGAAGACCTGCTACGGCGTATCATGCGCGAGTCCTACAGCACCGAGGGCGCCCGTGGCTTCCGTTGTGTTCTGGATGATCCGCGTCCGGTCGTGCTGGTCGGCGGCCGGGGCCAGATGGGCCGTCTGCTGCACCGGGCGTTCACGGCTTCGGGGTTCGAAGTGAGGATCCTCGAGCAGGAGGACTGGGACCACGCGGCCTCGATCTGCGAAGGCGCAGGGCTGGTGCTGATCGGCGTGCCCATCCACGCCACCTTGGAGGTGATCGAGGCCTGTCGCGGTCTCGTGCCGCCAGAAGCCGTGCTGGCCGATATCTCGAGCCTCAAGGCCGGGCCGGTCGCAGCCATGGGCGCGGTCCATCCGGGGCCCGTCGTGGGGCTGCATCCGATGTTCGGACCGACGGTGGGTACCCTCGCCAAACAGGTGGTGGTCTGTTGCCACGGCCGTGACGAGGCGGGTTACGGTTGGCTCCTGGATCAGATCCGTACCTGGGGTGCGTCCATCGTCGACGCCGAGCCGGAAGTGCACGACCGCTTGATGGGCACGGTCCAGGCTCTGCGTCACTTCGCCACCTTCGTCTACGGGACGCATCTGATGGCCGAAGACGTGGACCTGTCCCGGATCCTGGCCATGAGTTCGCCCATCTACCGCCTCGAGCTCGGCATGGTCGGGCGGCTCTTCGCCCAGGACCCCGATCTATACGCCGACATCATCTTCGATTCGCTCGAAGGCCCCGGCCTGGCCCGTCGCTATCGGGAGAGGTTCGACGAGGCCCTGGCGCTGTACGAGGCCGGTGATCGCGACGGTTTCAGGGAGAGGTTCCGAGAGGTGAGCGAGTGGTTCGGTCCGCTGGCGCAGACGTTTTTGACCGAGAGCAGTGCCCTGTTGGATCAGGCCCGGGACAGATTGAAGATCTGAAGGTTGTTCAGGTTTTCGGCTTCGCCTCAGTCTCTGTGCTGGAATTCGATGACCTGCGTAGCGCCGGTTTCGGCCAGCACTTCGAGCAAGGTGGCGATACGCAACGCTCGGTCGTCGAGGCCCTCGGTCGCGGCAGTCAGTCGGGCGAGGAACGCGTCTCCATCGACGCGGTCGGTATCACCGGCGACCACGATGAAACTCTCGACGCCCGGGGTGCGGTCCAGAACCCAGCTCCGGGCAGCATCGCGATCGGGCACGGCTTGTGGGACGCCGCCGGGCAGTCGGGGCAGGGGCTGGTCGAGGTCGTTGGGATAGACAACATCGACGTCGCCGTCGGGGCCGATGTGGACGACCAGAACGTGGGCGTCGGCGGCCAGGGAGAAGGTCAGCTGGAAACGCTCGCCGCTGCGCAGCACACCGGCGTCTTCGATGGCATGGAAGCCTCGCGCCCCATCCGAACTATGACCCATGGAAACGACGCCGGGATTGCGGATGAAGCTCTTGTCCGCCAGCCCGCGGGGCAGCAGCAGCGCCATGGCGAGGACGGCGGCGATGGGCAGCAGCAGACTCGCTCGGAAGAAGCGATGGGAGCGCCCGCCCTTTTCGTTGCGGTCCAGGGGATGGGAGCGCTCGATGACGGCGAGCAGTTCGACGTAGCTGGCACGCTCGGCCATCTCTTCGACGGCGGTCAGCACGGTGTCGGGCCAGGTTCCGTCGAGCGGCAGATTCCACGCAGCTTTCCGCTCGATCACCTGGAGCTCATGGAGCAGATTCCCCAACCCCACGTCGGCAGCCAGGGCTTCTTCAGCGCGCCGGCGTTCGTCACCCTCGAGGGATTCGAAGGCGAGGACGAGTTTCCTGAGGGATCTGTCTGAGTTCGTCACGGTATCGACCTCGCGGTTCCAGTCTCCGTATCCGGCGTCCGATCATGGAAGAACACCTCGTCCGTCCCAGAATAGTTGCAGTTCATTCCCAGGACGAATCCTCGAGATCATAGTGGGCAGCCAGGCATTCCCGCACCGCGGTGCGGGCCCTCCGGATCCACGAGCGGACGGTGTTGAGGGCCGTGTCCAACCGCTCGGCGATCTCCTGGTAGCTCTGCTCCTCGAACAGCAGCAGATGGAGGGCGTCGCGGTGCTCGGTGCGGACGAGGCGGTCCAGGCACGTCTCCAGAGCATCGCGGGCCTCCACCGTCTCGATCATTTCCGAGGGGTCGAGATCCCCGGGCAGGTCCATGCGTTCGAGGATCTCCTCGCCGATCTCACCGCTCGTCCAGCGACCTTCGTGCTGCTTCTGTCGGCGGTAGAGGTTGATGAGCAGGAAGTAGCTGCGCTTCTGGAACCACGACCAGAAACAGCCGGGCCAGCGGTACTCGAAACGGCCGCGGCCCAGCTCCTCGACGATCTTCAGCAGCACCTCGTGGGTCCAGTCGTGGCGTAGGTCGTCGTCGCGGGTCAGCCGCGTCGCCATGAGATAGACGGGACGGTGGGTCGCTTCGAGGAAGTCGTGGACGGAATCCGGATTGCCGCAGGAAAGTCCGTTGACCAGAGACTCTTCCCGCTCGTCGGCCGGGAACGGCGGCGATCCGTTCATCGCCAGTCCCCGGCGGCGATGAAGCCGGCCCAGCTCGCGGGGTGGGTGCTCTGCCTTGCTGCGCGCCGCTCGGCGAGGACGGCCCGCGAGGCGGCGCGCACGGCGTGGGCCGTGTCGGTCCGATCCCGCAGGCGGCTACGGTAAAGGGCCGTCATCCAGGCGTCGGCTGCGCGGTCGTCGACGTTCCAGAGACTCATGATCACCGTGCGGGCACCGGCGAGTGTAAAGGCGCGTCGCAGCCCGAACACGCCTTCGCCGCGATCCTTCAGGGCGCCCAGGCCGGTTTCACAGGCTGAGAGAACGGCCCAGTCGACCTGGCTCAGGTCCAGGGCCGAGACTTCTTCGGCCGTCAACAGTCCATCGTCGGCACCCGAGGTTGCCTGGCGCCAGCCGTTGGCACCCGTGAGGGCCAGGCCCGAGAATACGAGGGGCGAGGCGGCGTCCGCCCGGTCGATGCCGCCCGGTACGAAGAACCCATGGGTGGCCAGGTGCAGCACGCCGTGATCCAGCAGGTTCGCCTTGAAGGCGGATTCGGTGGCCCGGTCACCGGTCAGAACGTCGACGGAGGCGCCGGTGGCGGCGGCGAGATCCCGCCAGAGACGGCAGACGGTTTCGATCTCGGTGTTGACGTGGGGCAGGGGTGCGAAGGTGAGGCCGTCGAGGACGGATCTGCGGGCGTCGGCGACCGTTCGGTCTGCCGGACCGTAGTCGGCATCGCCCACCACGAGCAGGCCGGATCCGGACCTGTGGAGACGGTCGTCGGCGAGGGAACGCTCGGTGTCCAAAACGTGGAAGAGAAGGTTTTCATCCACGAGGTAGCGGTCGTCGCCGAAGGGCAGGGAGATCATGTTGACCAGGTGGAGGCTGCCGTCGAGCACCAGGAACACGCGTTCGCCGTGGTCGAGAAGAGGCGCCACGGGGTCCCAGATTGTTTTCCGGAGCGCGGTGCCGGCGGTACGGTACGACATCAGGTTCGCGGCGGGATCGTTGGCGAGGCGAAGCATGCCGCGATCGGATCCTGATTCGCGCTCCCCGGAACCATGGCGGATCTGATCCTGCCAGTCGGTGACCAGGGCGTCGATGAGGTCGGCGGGGCCGAGGTCGAGGCACACGGGCTGAGCCGTGGGGCCGGCCAGCACGAAGGCTTTGTATGACGCGGTCCCATCACCGAATTCCGTGGTGGATTCCTGCTCGTAACGTACGTAGGCGACCAGAGCACTGCCCGGATCCAGCCTGTCCCGGACGTCAGAAAAAGCGATCGGTGCCGGCGTGACGGAGGTGCGGCTACCGGCATCGGATAGGGCGAGACGGCGTTCGTCGGCCTCGATCTCGGCGCGGGCGTCGGTGATCAGGTGCCTGTAGCTCGCGACGTCTTCCCAGCCGGGTCCGCGGAGTACGAGGTTCGACAACCGTTCGCGGAGTTCTAGGGATCGGCTCAGCAGCGAATCGGTCGCCGCCGTTTCGTTGTTCGTCAAGCGTCGCCGTCGGGTCGTCACTTCGTCGAGGACGGCGGCACGCGAGTGGATCAGCGCCTGCCAGACCTCGACCGTGTGCTCACCCCGCTCCCCCGGTTCCAGCATGGAGAGGGCGAAGTCCAGACCCACGGTGCGGCTGCGCGCATAATCGAGGGCGTGGGATTCGGACAGCACCCGCATCGTCGCGTGCAGGTGGTCGAGGCTGATGGCCTCGGCGCGCAGGGCGTCGTGGAGGGCCTCATCGTCACGACCGAGTCGGCGCAAGGCGCGGGCCCGCAGCACCAGCGCCTCGGCCAGCAGGGGGTGGGATTCACCCAGGCGAGAGGCGACGATCTCACCGGAACGTTCAGCGAACGCCAGGGCCCCTGGGGGATCTCCGAGACGGAGCCTCAGTTCGCCGGTCCGTTGGAGAACGGAACAGAGTTCGGGCGAATCGGGGTCTCCGATCTGTTCGGAGATCGCCAAGCTGCGTGCGAGGATGTCCGCCGCTTCATCGAGTCGTTCGAGTTCGATGAGGCAACGGCCCATCTCCAGGAGCGTGGCGGCGGACTCGGGATTGTCAACGCCCCAGGACGTCTCGATGATGCGGAGCGAGCGACGGTAGATCTCCAGGGCGCCCGCTGGATCACCGACGCCGCGGTGGGCGGCGGCGAGGGGGTCGAGAGCATAGGTGATCTGGTCGTGCTCCGGTCCGTAGAGGGTTTCGAGACCGGCTAGCACCATTTCGAAGATCGGGATGGCCCCGTTGCTGTCTCCCATGTCCAGGTAGACGATGCCGAGGTTGAGCCCGGCCAGGAGCGTCCGTTCGTGGTCGGGTCCGAGCTTCGCCTTGAAGATGTTCACGGCCTGCTCTTCGGCCCGGAGGGAGGCGACGTATTCCCCCATGTAGCCCAGCACTGTGGACAGGTTGTTGTAGGTCTCGCCGACCCACTCGTGGTCGGGCCCGAGGAACTGCATGCGGATGGCGAGGGCCCGTTCATGCGCCCGACGCGCTCTGGAGTAGTCGCCGAGCTGGACCAGCACATTGGCCAGGTTGTTGAGGGTGGATGCGAGGTCGGGATGATCGCCGCCGTAGGCGATCTCCTGCATGGCAAGGGCGCGCTCGTAGGACCCGAGCGCCTCCTCGTAGCGCCCGAGGCGGCGCAGCGCCACGCCGCGGCTGCTCGTGAGTACGGCGATGGCCTGCTCGTGGCCCACCGCATCGGCGACGAGGTTGGCGATGGCCTGGTCGTACACGGGCAGGGCGCGTTCGCACTCGCGCCGTTCGTTGAGCAGGTTGGCTAGGTGCATCAGACTCGCCGAAGTCGCGGGGTGGTTCAAGCCGAAGACTTTGGTTTTGATGGCCACCGCACGTTCCGCCATCTCCAGGATGAGCGGGTCCATGTTGCGCCCGCTGCGGTAGCCGGCTTGGACGAGCTGTTCCAGGATATCGGCTTCGGCAGGGGAGTCGTCGGCGCCGGCCTGCCGAAGCTCGGTGAGCAGGGAATCGCCGAGGGCGAAGGTATCATCGTAGCGGCTCTCGGCGATGAGGCTCTGCAGTTCCGCGACCGCGGTGGTGTCGGTCAGAGCCGGACTCTCGGCGTGGGCTGGGGTCGAAATGACTGCGGCCGCAAGACAGATCGCCAGGACCTGTCCAAGGCTCCAGCGCCGCAGTAAGTGATTGTGATCGTGTTGGTTCATCACAGGTTCCGGGAACGGCGCCCTGGTGAATGTGATTGCACGTATTCGAATGAGTGTAGCATTGATGACGGCGGTTTGTCAGTTGGGAAGGTGAGGAACGCTGGCGATCAGCGCCGATCCTGCTCCACATCGATGATGATCGTCTCGCAGTCAGGGGCGTTGCGGGCGCCGGCAGTTCGGATGCGGTCGAGACGGCCTCGTTCGAACGAAAGGATCCAGTCGCCGAAGTCACCGTCGAGATATCCGTGTCCCTCACCGTCGTCGTCGTACCAGCGCCCTTCGGCGCGTCCCGCTTCGTCGGGGTTGACCAGGACGGTCAGGATATCCCACGGCTCAGCCGTGCTCTGAACGATGGGGCCGAGGGGCAGGACAGCGCCGTCTTTCAGCATCAACCGCGGCAGATCGGGATCGTCACGGGTGCCGAACACGTCGCCCGTCACATCTCGCCAGTCCCCGGACGGCAGCGTCGTTGTCGGGGAGCCGTCGCCCGGATCCGTGTTCGCGATCACCAGCAGGTCGTCGCCGATCAGCCAGGCATCGTCCACCGCTCGCAGGCTCGGGTCGGCGGGATCGGCGAAGAACAAGGGACGCCATACGGGCAAACCCGTGGTCCAAGCCTCCTGGAACACCGTGTACAGGTAGGGCAGCAGTCGGTAGCGGCCTTCCAGTGCCCGACGGCTGGTCGTTTCGACGTGGGCCGCAAACGCCCACGGCTCCTTGTCGATGTTGCCCTTGCCGGTGTGCCCGCGGGCAAAGGGGAACAGCGCGCCGAAGCCCATCCAACGGGCGAACATGTCCCCGTCGCCGGCCTCGCAGAAACCGCCGATGTCGGGGCCGGCGAAGGGCTGTCCCGAAAGACCCAGGTTCAGCACCATGGGGATCGAGGCGTCGAGGTGTTCCCACGACGCCACGTTGTCGCCGGTCCAGGTGGCGGCGTAGCGGTGTCCGCCAAGGAAGCTCGCCCGTGTCAGGACGAAGGGGCGGCGGTCCGGACGCGCGGCGGCCACACCCTCGAACGTGGCCTGGGACATGAGCATGCCGTACACGTTGTGGTAGCGGGCGTGGGTGCCGGGTCCGCCCAGCTCGTCGTCGGCGAGGTGGACGTTGTCTTCGGGCATGGTCCATTTGGCGGTCTCGAACACCGCGGGCTCGTTCATGTCGTTCCAGATGCCGTCGAGGCCGCTGTCGAGAAACTCCCAGTAAAGGCCAGACCACCAGCGTCTCACGTCGGCGCGGGTGAAATCCGGGAAAACACAGTCGCCGGGCCAGACCTTGCCGACGAAGGGAAGACCGTCGCGGTCGCGGACCCAGGCATCGATGGCGTTGCCGGAGTCGTAGACGTGATAGCCGGGCAGCACGGCGATGCCGGGATCGACGATGGCGATGGACCGGAAATCCATGGCGTGCAGGGCGTCGTTGGTCGCCTGCGGGTCGGGGAAGTCGTGGGGCTGGAAGGTGAAGCTGCGGTAGCCGTCCATGTAGTCGATGTCCCACCAGATCACGTCGCAGGGAATGCGCTTCTCTCGGAAAGTGCGGGCAACCTCGAGCACGCGGTCGTCCGGGGTGTACGAGTAGCGGCACTGGTGATAGCCCAGGGCCCAGCGTGGGGGCGGGGGCATGGTGCCGATCAAAGAGGCCAGGCGGACGAGGACCTGCTGTGGAGAGTCGCCTTCGATGATGATGATCGGAAAGGCTGGGCCGTCGGCGGCGAAGAGGATGCCGTCGGTCAGATCGATCAGGCAGCGGTAGCTCGTGTCGGCGAGTACGCCGAACGCCGTACCGTCGGCGCGCACGGCGAGCACCCAGGGGTGGGACTGGTAGAGGCTCAGGTTCTTCGCTCCGTATGCGTAGGAGTCGGTGTTCCAGCATATGGTGCGTGTGCCGTTACGGCGCAGGGGACCGAAGACCTCGCCGGTTCCGTAGAGATCGGTGCCCGAGGCGATGGCGACGCGGGCGGCGTGACGACCCTGGCGGCGCATGAAGACGAGGGCAACGGGTGCTTCGACGAGGGTTGTGGTTGCAGGCAGAGGGCCGACGATCGAAAAAGAGGGGAGGGCGGAGTCGCGGGCGGTAGCGTCCGCGTGGATCCGGACGACGCCTACGCTAAGGTGCTCGAATACGGCAGCGGTCGCGGACGAGGCGATCACCAGAAGCGAGAGGACCAGAGATGATAGGAATGTCGTCCGCTGAAACAAGGGAGCCATGGAATACCTCGGATTGTCGTTGCCGCTCATCCTACACGACGATTCCATCGGGTGCCCATTCTACATCGATATATAACCAGCTACGAACACCTCGATAATGCTAAAGGCTCAAATGTCTTGTGCCGAAATCAATAGTCCTGATTCAAAGTAGGCATTCTGTGCCCTAATCCGAGGATGTTGACATGAGCCTGGGCCGCATCAAGTTGAAATACAAGATGATGATCGCCCTAGGGACGTTCACCATGGCGATCTTCGCCATGTTCATCATTGTGAACCTCAGGTACATGCGGAGCAATCTCATCGATGAGAGCTCCGAAAAGGCAGTCGGCCGCATCGAGAGCAGCGCCATCACCATCAACGGATTTTTCGAGGAAAAGACGAAGGTCGCCTGGACGATAGCTCGGAACGATTCCGTCAAGGAATGGCTCGCGAACGACAAGGTCTACCACGTCGACCACTCTGATGAACCGGGTTACAGGCTCTTTATCGATCAGGCCAACGAGATCATCGCCGACGACCCAGAAATCCAGGCGGTGTTCCTCGCCAGCTGGAACTCAGGCGACTATTACGAGAACGAAGAGATCTATCTGCAGACGGATTACGTGGTCACCGAGCGGCCGTGGTTCCTGGCTGTGATGGCCGGCAAAGTACCTACGGTCAGCGTCCAGGTCGACATCGTCCGCAACAGGATCGTCATGTCCTACAATCATCCGATCTACGACGACCAGGGCAATCCCCTGGGCGTCGTCGGCGTCGACGTCAGCCCCGCGACGCTCGAAAACCAGATCAACAAGTTGAAGACCTTCGAGACGTCCTTGCCGATGATCATCAATCATGAGGGGACGTTCCTCTACCATCCCGAAGAAGGCATGGCCCTCGAGCATGCGATCACCGATCTCGCCGAGCATGAATCCGATAGCGGAATTGTCGAGGCCTTCGCTGCCATGTTGAGAGGAGAGACAGGCATCGCTGCGGTGACACTCGGTGGAGTCGACAAATTCGTGGTGTACTCTCCCATCGAATCACTCGATGCGATCCTCGTGATGACCATCGAACGCACCGAAATCCTCGCCAGGTACGACACGGTGGCCAGGATGTCGTCACTCCTCGTCGGGGTCTCTGTCCTGATCCTCCTGGTGGTCCTCGTGCTCTATACCCACCGCACGACCAAGCCCATCGAATTGATGGCGGACCTCTGCGGATCCTTTGCGATGGACGAGCACCTGGGGAACCGGGATGTGCGTCTCGACGACGAAATCGCCCTTTTGCGGTGGACCTTCCAGGCCCTCTCGTCATACATCGACGAGGTTGCGGAGTCGTCCCAGGAGATCATGGCGAACAGCCAGAAGATCGCGGCCGAAGCCCAACGCCAGGAAACCATGGTCAACGAAGCGACGGGCGCGATGCAGGAAATGACCACCAGGGTCGACCACTCCGCCGTGCACGCCCGCAAGGCCGGAGAAATCACCGGCGTCACCTTGACGTCGACCCAGCAGGGTGTGGAGCGGATGAGTCAGCTGACCGTCGCGATGGAGGTTCTCTCGGCTTCGTCGAAGGAGATGGTTTCGTTCATCGAGACCATCGAAGAGATTTCGCTGCAGACCAACATGCTGGCCCTCAATGCGGCCATCGAGGCAGCCCACGCCGGCGACGCGGGCCGTGGTTTCGCCGTAGTGGCGGACGAGATCCGCCAACTCGCCATGCGCAGCTCCGCGGCGGCCAACAGGATCGCCATGGTGCTCAACCGCACCCGTGACGAAGTCCATCAAAGCGTGACCATCACCGGCGACGTTCTTGAACAGTTCAATGACTTCAAGAGCCAGATCAACGAGGTGGGCGAGGTCATGCGTCAGATCGAGGCGATCACGGGTCAGCACACCCAGACCATCCACCACGTCGACGACATCATCAGCAATGTATTTGAGATCACCAAGGGCAACGCCAGCCATTCGGCGCTGTCTTCGGTCGGGGCGACCCAGATGGCGGAAAGAGCCCGTTCCATCCGAGGCCGTTTGCCCCAGTTCAAGAGTTCCCGTTCGGCGGAACACATCGGCGTTTGATCTTGAGGGAATCGTCTGCGGCCTTCACTGGTAACGTCGGCCATCGTGTTCGATCCAGCCTGCTTCATGGCTTCGGTCCGGATCCCCATGGGTCCAGTGGATCACGCCGCCCCGCTCGTTCCACTCGAACTGTCCCGTCAGGGAAATATCGTCTCCGACACTCAGCGGCACCCTCGTCGCCAGGGAGCGGCGTGACCAGGAAGTCGACAAGCTCAACGCCCGCACGGCGGTCAAGCTCGAGAGTCTCGAAAGAAAGCTGATGCGGGAAGAGCGGGAGCTGAGCGAGGACGAGGCCGAATCTCGTCAGGAAATCGAATCGCTGCAGACGGAGTTGGAAGACCTGCGCGAGCGGTTGGCCGACGAGGTCGCGGAGATCGGAGCCCGCTGGGAACTGGCCTTGCAGAACGTCGAAACCTTCACGGTCGCGCCTCGACGCAGCGACGTCAGGGTCGAGGTCGTGGGCGTGGCCTGGATCCCTGTCTGGGTGACCCAGGAAGCCGGCGGCGCCGTCCGATGAACCGAGGCCTGGAGACGATCGGCCGGCCAATCCTAACGAGAGAGCGTCATTCTCCCGACGCCGACCCCGTCCAGCGATACGACACGGTACAGGTACACACCGGAAGACAGGTCGCGCCCGTAGACGTCGGTGCCGTTCCAGCGCCAGCGCGTCGTGCCGGGGAACGTGCTGACCGCTTCGTTCCGTACCGCGCGTCCGGCCAAGTCGTAGATCGTCAGCGAGACGTTGCCGCCGTTGCGGGTCTCGAACATGATCTCGGTGGCCGGGTTGAACGGGTTGGGGTAGTTGCCCAGCATGACGATGGCTGCGAAATCCGGCACCGCGGTGATGTCCGGTTCGTCCATGGTCCACTGGTCGCCGTCGACGAAGTACTCGCCGTAGCCGTCGCTGGTGATCACGATCTGGCGGGCGGCGGCATTGGTGGGACTGACGGTGTTGATGATGCTGCGCTGTCCCGCGGGATAAGTGGACGAAGAACCCTGAGCGGTCTGATAGAGATACATGCCGACCGCCGCCATGCGGTTCAAGGGATCCTGGTGGGGGTGGCCGTAGGAGCTGCTGGTCGGGACCGAAACGATACCGACTTCGGGCGTGGTCGCGTTCAGGAAGCTCGTGTTGCTGCTGGTGTACGACCCGTGGTGGTTCACCTGGTAGACTTCGATGTCGCCGACTTCCGCACCCAGGGAAGTTTCAATATCGAGTTCGCTGCTGTAGCCGCCGGTCAGGTCGCCGGCCACCAGAAAGTCGAAATCGCCGCATTCGACCAGCAGGGCCAGGCAGTATTCGTTCTCATGGGAACTGCTGTTGTAGGGCGACGCCGACACGCCGTTGCCGTTCAGGGCGATGACCGTGCAGGTGACGCCGTCTCCCAGGTCGATGACCTGGCCGTCGACGGCGGTCTGGCGTTTGGACGCCACCGTCGCCGCGTAGCTGTTGTAGGTGGCGGTCGTGTAGGTCCAGCCGCGGTCGTAGACGGCGTTGGTCACGCCCACGGCGTCGTAGACCTCGTCGAGGCCGCCGCAGTGGTCGGCGTGGTAGTGGCTGACGGCCATGTAGTCGAGCTGGGTGACGCCGATGCTCGCGAGGTAGGGCACGATGATATCGTCGCCGTCGCCGTTGTCGCCGCCGTCGAAAAGCAGGGTCTGGCCGCTGGACGACTGGATCAACGTGGCGTCGGCCTGTCCCACATAGAGACAGTGGATGGTCACGTCCGCGATCGCCGGGGTCGCTGCGAGAACGGCAACCAGCAGGACCAACAAACAACGTCGGACGTTGTGTTCGAGCATGGATCAACACTCCGGGAGTGGGGTTATTTGACGTCTCCGCATTCATTTTAACACAGAAGACGCTCAAGCGAAAGAAGAGTGGTGTGCTCGCGGTATATCCGACGACAGGAATTCGGGTATGATCATGGTCTTAATTCCCTGTGAGGAAGCGTTTTCGCAGCACCAGGAGTGACGATGTTCCAACGCCGCCTGATCCATACTTCAGCCCTGGTCATGATCCTATTCGCCTTGGTGTGGTCGTCTGCCGCAGATGTACCCCAGCTGGACGTGGACGTGATGATCACCCTGAAAGCGGTGATGTCGACGAGAGATGGTCCGACCGGGGTGCTCGGGGTGGGTTCAGCTGCCGGGGTCGTCGTCGGCGGTCGCCGCATCCTCTATCGAGCCTCCGCCACCGAAGGCTCCGAGCCGATCGGTGAGGCCGAGTTCCTCGACATCGCTGCCGACTCCAGCGTCGTGTGGTTGTTTCCTCGAGATGGAATCGAGGTCGTTGCCGGCGACCTCGTGGAACTGCGGCTGCGTCTGCCCCGTCCCGAGCACGACCAGATCGTTTGGCGTCTCGCGGTCAACGCCATCGGCCTGACCGATGCCGACGGCATGGTCTTGCTTGATGTGGCGGACGTCTTCGCCGCTCCCGATCAGGACCACGACACGCGGGTGATCGCCCTCTGCACGGAGATGCTCAAGGAACTCCTGCCCTACCTCGAGGACTGGGAGCTGCTCGACGAGATCCTGCCGGCGGGACGCTACACCGGTCTGACCATGCGCGAGGTGTTCGAAGGAGCCGGTCCTGAGGGCATGCGTGCGTTTCTGCAGTTCGTGATCAGCTATCCCGGGAAGTACATCGCTCAGACCTGGAAGATCGAGGAGATCTTCGCAACTTGGGTCATCAACGATGCACCCGTATCACCTCTCGAGATCCTGTCTGAAGCCCTCAGCGCCGAGCCTGATGGGCGGCGAACCATCATCGAGTCCCATCTCGCCTTCCTTCTCGAAGAAGACGTGCTGTCGGAATGGCATGCCGAAGTCTGGCGGCAAATCCGTCGCGGTGATCTGGACGCCGCCGCCGCCGCCGCTGAAGTCATGCGTGTCGCAGCTGAGTTGGGCGACCAGGACCGGTGGTGGCTGCTCGCCACCGACGCCGCCGCCAACGTGCTCGACCAGCGCGACGACATGGACGAAGCCATCGCCGTCTGGCGGGAGGGCCTCGACCGGACCTCGCCCACCGAAGATCTGCGTCCGGTGGCCCTAGGCAATCTGGCCGACGCCCTGCGCCAGGTGGAGCGCTGGGAGGAGGCGTCCGCCGCCTACGAAGAGGCGTTGACGATCTACGGAGCTCTGGACGATCCGCCGGGTGAGGACCAAACGGCCTATGCCTGGCTGGGACTGGCGAGGGTCCGCAAGGGCCAGTTCCGCAACGCCGATGCGGCTGCGGCCTATGACCACGCGGCCACGGTCTTCGGCCGTAGGGGCGGCTTGAACGATGTCGAGCAGAAGGCCCGTGCCCTTTCCGAACGCGGAGATGTCCTCGCTGCGGTCGGACGATATCGCGAAGCCGTCGAAACCTGGCAGCGCAACCTCGATGTGGCCACGGAACTGGGCTGGTCGTCGTCGGTGGCGGCTGCACTCGATGATATGGCCGAAGGCTGGTTCAACCTGGGTGAAACCGATCAGGCCATTGCGGCCCGTCGCGAAGCCGCACGCCTCCACGCCGAAAACGGTGATCACTACAGTCTCGCGGTCACCAATACCAACCTCGCGTCCCTGGTTTGGGGCCAGGGTGACGTGGACGAGGCTCGTGACCTCACTGATGCGGCGCTGGCAAGTCACCTGTCCCGGGAGGAGTGGTGGGACGCCGGCGATGTTCTCGAGCGTCAGGGTGCCCGCGAACGGGTTCGCGGCAATCACCGCGAGGCCCTGGCTCTGCTCGAACGAGCCCTGACCTATTACGCTCATGGTGACTGGCCCGCCGACGTCGCGTCGGCGTCTCTCGAGACAGCCGAATCCCTCGAGGGTTTGGGACATCATGCCCGGGCGGACAGCACATACACAGTGGCTCGCGCTCGTTTCGTGCGAGCGGGAGATCCCGCCGGTGAGGCCCGGGTTCTCGAGTGGTGGGCCATGTCGATCCTGCTTCGCAAGGGCGGCAACATCGGCGCAGCCGGACATCTGGACGAGGCTTTCGTGATCCGCCGGCGTCTCGGCGACCTCGGCGGCCAGAGTGATGTACTGCGGTCGCTTGCTTACCTGGCCCACATCGACGGCGACTACGCCGGCGCCCTGGCGCATGCCGACTCGGCCTACGCCCTTGCGATGCGCATGCCCAGCCCCGCAAAGGCGGCTCTGGCCCTCAACGTCGCCAGTGCGGCGCTGTTCGGAGCCGGTCGCATCGACGAAGCGTTCGCCAGGCTCGCCGAATCGTTGACCGTCTTCGAAGAGGTCGGCGACAAGGTCCAGATCTGCGACACGCTGGCCCGTACCGGACAGCTGCACGAAGCCCGCGGGACCCTCGATCGCGCTCGTGCGATGTACGAACAAGCCGTCGATGTGGCCACAGCGGCCGGTCTGGACGGTTCTGTGGCCGATGCTCTGCGCTCCCTGGCCTGGGTCCTCCACGTCGAAGGCAGGAACGACGAAGCCGAAGCGAAAGCCCGCCGGGCCATGGAGATCTACGATCGTCTCAACAACGAATGGATGTCGTCGGGCGTGCTCAACACTCTGGCCTCTGTCGCCCATCTGCGCGGATATTTCGATGAAGCCCTGGAGCTGTACGGACGCAGCCTGGCCATCGACGTCGACTACCAGGACAATTTCGGCATCGCCGCCGCCGAGAACAACATGGGCGATGTCTATCGCGACATGGGCGACTTCGAGACCGCCATCAGCCATTACCGCCGTGCTCTCGAACTCGGCGAACGCTACGGCTTCGTGGATGTGCTGACCGCCACTTCGGCCAACATGGCCCACTGTTCCTATGAACTGGGAGATCCGGACGCGGCCCTCGCATACCTCGACCGCGGCTTGGCCGTGGCCCGCCGCGTCAACGTGCCGCCGCGCATCGTGGACCTGATGATGATCCGTGGACGCGTCCTGCGGAAAATGGGACGGCGGGAATCCGCCGCCGCCACCCTCACCGAGGCCTTGACGATGGCCCGCGCAATGGACAAGACCGTCGCGCTCATCGCAATCCAGCACGAGCTGGGTGCACTGGCCTGGGAAGGCGGCGATCACCAACTGGCCATCGGCCGGCTCGAAGCGGCGGTCGCCACCGCCCGCGCTCTACGGGTGCCGACGCTGGTCTGGGAACCCTTGCTGTATCAGGCGAGAGCCCGCCGCGATTCCGATGATCTCGTCGGTGCCGAGGCGGATTACCGCGAGTCCATGGCGGCTTTGGAGGCCATCCGCGGGAGCATCGGCGACCAGGACACCGCCGACGCTTTCCGTTCGAACCACGACGAGGTCTACCGGGAACTGGTGGATCTGCTGACATCGCAGGGCCGGCAGGAGGATGCCTGGCAGGTGCTGGGCTTGATGAAATCCCAGGAACTCCGCGATCTCGTCGGCGCGCCGACGACCGTGAATCTCGGCGAGGCCGATCGACGTCTGGTTGATGAAGCCGAGGCCATCACCTCCCGAGAGGTTCGGATCACCCGACTGCTGCGCCAGGAACTGGAACGTCCCGAAGGGGAACGCCGAGCCGGGCTGGTTGCGAACTGGCAGGCTGAGATCGACTCCCTGCGTCTCCGCTTCCATGATTTCGTCGGTGAATTGCGGCGGGACCGTCCCGATCTGTACCGGCGTCTCGAAGTGGAGCCCGTGACTTTCCGGCAGTTGCAGCGCGGACTGCAGGAAAACGAAGCCTTCGTCGAACCCGTCGTGTTGCCCGACCGCCTGGTGATCTTCGTGGTCCGCGGCGGCGATGTGCCTCTCGTGTACCGCGAAGTGCCGGTGGAGGAAGGGCGGGTCTATGATCTGGTGCGCAGCATGCGCGACGCCCTCGAAAATCCCGACGGTGCCTGGGAGCGGCGTGGTCTCCACGCCGCCGGAGGCTCGATGGTGCACAAGGACCCTGCTGTTCCAGCGAAAGAACTGCACGCCCTGCTCATCGAGCCCATCCTCGGCGACCTGGACGGCGTCGAAACGGTGATCCTGAGCCCGAGCGGCCGCCTGCGCTACATTCCCTTCGCCGCCTTGTACGACGGTGAACGCTATCTGATCGACCGCTTCGACCTGGCCGTGCTGACCCAGGCCGGCACGTTGAGCCCTCGCGAACCCATCGCCGCCGACGCCGCTCTGCTCGCCATCGGCGACCCCGACGGCACCCTGCCCGGAGCCGTGCAGGAAGTGCATCGGCTCGAGGAGCTGTGGAGCCCCGCCCGCGTCACCACGATCCTCGGCGCCGACGCCACCAAGGAGTCCCTGAGGCGTGAGGTGGAAAGCCACGGCATCCTCCACCTCGCCACTCATGGGCGTCTGCTCAACGACCGCCCAGAGGCCTCCTACCTGCTCCTCGCCGGCGGCGGCGAACAATCCAATCTCTCGATGCGCGACATCGTGCTGCTTCCCCTGTTCGACGTCAGCCTGGCGGTGCTCTCGGCCTGCCAGACCGCCGTCGGCGAAAACGGCGAAGGCTCGGAGATCGCGGGCCTCGCCTACAACTTCGAACAGACCGGCGCCTCTTCGGTCATCGCCAGCCTCTGGGAAGTCTCCGACATCAGCACCTCCCAGCTGATGTCCAATCTCTACTCGAACCTGCGCCTCGACGGCATCAGCAAGTCAAAGGCCCTCTGCGATGCGCAACGAGCCCTGCGGAACGACGAGACTTTTGCCCATCCCTTCCACTGGGCTCCATTCATCCTGATCGGCAACTGGCGCTGAAATAGTGCCGGTGAGGGCAGAGCATCCTCCTTCGTCGGGGGGACTTCGTGCCGCGCCCTCCTGGCGCGTCGCGACTCGGCGCTCCGGTCCCTCCGCCATCCATGGCTCCGCTCCCTGCGCGACGCCCCCCGACGAAGGAGGATGCTCTGCCCCCACCTCCATCGTTTCTAGGCCTGCTCCCGTTCATGGAAAAGGGACCAGCCCGGAGGCTGGTCCTTTTCTCTTGTCGCGGTGAAGGTCGGCGGCGCTACTTCACGTTCTTCTTGATCCATTCAGTCGTCACGGACTTGGGACGCTCGATGGGGGAGCCCAGAGCCCGGTTCACGACCAGCTGGGAGAGCATGCCCATGGCGCGCGATACGGAGAACAGCACCGTGTAGTAGCTGAACTCCTTCATGCCGTAGTGGTAGAGCAGTGCGCCGGAGCCGGCGTCGACGTTGGGCCAGGGGTTCTTGGCCTTGCCCTGCTCCTTCAGCACCTCGGGGACGATCTCGTAGACGTCGTTGACTGTCTTCATGATCGGATCGTTCGGGAAATGCTTCATGCCGAAGGCGCGGAACTCGACGAAGCGCGGGTCGCTCACCCGCAGCACGGCGTGTCCGTAGCCGGGAATGACCTTGCCGGCGTTGAGGGTCTCCCAGGCGGTCTTGCGGATGTCCTCGCGCGACGGCTTGCCCTTGAACTGCTTGTTGAGCTGGATGATCCAGTTCAGGCACTCCTGGTTGGCGAGGCCGTGCAGCGGGCCGGCGAGGCCGTTGAGTCCGGCCGACACGCTGTAGTAGGCGTCGCTCAGGGCCGAACCCACCAGATGGCAGGTATGGGCCGATACGTTGCCTCCCTCGTGGTCGCAGTGCAGCACGAGGTAAAGGCGCATGCAGTCGGCGAACTCGCCGCTGGGGTCCTTGATGCCGAGCATGTGGGCGTAGTTCTCGGACCAGGTCAGATTCTTCTTGGGTGCAATGCGCTTGCCCTTTTTGAAGCGCATCCGGTACACGCCTGCAGCGATGGCGGGCATGCGGCCGAGCAGATCGAGGGAGTCCTCGAGCATCGGCTTCCAGTAATCCTCCTTGGGCATGCCCTTGTCGTAGGCGGCGCGGAACTTAGATTCGCGCTCCATGGCCAGGATCGCCGTGTCGAGCATGCACATCGGGTGTGAGTCCTTGGGCATGGCCTCGAGGACCTTCCACACGTAGTTCGGGACCGCGGCGCGCGACGCCAGTTCGTCGCTCAAGGCGCGGCGGTCCTTGGCGTTGGGCAATTCTCCTGTACAGAGCAGGTAGAAGATATCTTCTGGGGTCTTGTCGGCGAGCTTGCCGATAGGGGTGCCGCGGATCAGCAGACCGACGTCGGGCGGGACTTCTGAAGTGTCGCAGATCATGGCCTTGACGCCGCGCATTCCACCATAGGCTTGCTGCACGGTTACATCGCTGATCTTCTTGTCACCGTTCTTTTTCACCAGGGCACGGGTTTCAGTACGCCACTCGGGAATCAGTTTGGCCAGTCGGTTCTGCAGCTTCGCCATGTCATTGCCTCCAGGACGTCCGCCCCCGTAACTCACGGGAAATGACCACCTTATCAGTATGGTATGACGCATCGAGGATGCGTCGGCAGCAATTGCAAATATGCAGAAAACAACGATGAAATTCAACCTCTGATCGGTTTGAGAAAAGAGCCGGCAGGCATTACCATTGACAGACGAGACCGGACCAACCTGGTGCACGATCCTCTCTGGAGGGGCCCCATGAGCAACGACGTGACACGCTGTATCGAAATTCTTTCCGACGCCATCGCTTTCGAGGAGGAGGGCATCCGCTTCTTCACCGAGCAGGCCGAAGCGACCAAGGCCGCCATCGAGAAGCGCATTTTCCTCTCGCTGGCCAAAGACGAACAGGGACATCGCGCTCATCTCATCGAGCTGCGCGACGACCTGATCCGCACCCACAACCTTGCCCCCTTGGGCCATGACGGCGCCCACGAGCACCGCACCGCCCGCGAGATCTTCGAGACGGCCCTCGACGAGGTGAAGGACCCCTACGACTACAAGCAGGAAGACCTCGAGATCCTCGAGGGCGCCATGGCCGTCGAGCGGAAGGGCTATGTCATGTACAGCAAGGCCGCCGCGGAGCTTGAAGCCCCCGAGGCCAAGAAGCTGTTCACCCACCTGGCTGAAGAAGAGCAGAGCCACTATGACCTGCTCAAGAACACCCACGACTACATGCAGGACCCCGAGGGCTGGCACGGCTACGACGAAGGGTCGATGATGGACGGTGGCTAGTCTTCACCGACTCCGCAGGATCGCAGCCTGCGACTTCTTCCGCGGCGTGATCGCCCTGGCGCCCATGGCCATGGGCGGCAACCTGCCCTACCGCCGTCTCTGCAAGGAGTTCGGGGCCGACCTCACGTGCAGTGAAATGATCCTGGCCCACAAGCTGGTCAAGGGCAGCCGTCGCGAACTGCCGCTGTTGCGCAAGCACAGTACAGAAACCCCTTTCGGCATCCAGATCGCGGGCAGCAAGCCTCCGATCATGGCTGAGGCTGCCCGGCAGGCCGTCGAAAACGGCGCTGACTATGTGGATCTGAACTTCGGCTGTCCCATCGACGTGATGGTGCGCAAGGGGATCGGCGCTGCGGCGTTGAAGCGTCCGGGGCGGCTCGTGGCGATGATCGAAGCCGTCCGCGAGGCCGTCGATGTGCCGCTGCTGGTGAAAATCCGCACCGGGTGGTCGGAGGACAAGATCAATGCCGTGGATATCGCCGTGAAGGCGGCCGCAGCGGGGGCCGACGCCCTGTCCGTCCACGGCCGCACCCGGGAGCAGCGCTACCGCCGCGACGCCGACTGGGTGGTGATCGACGAGGTGGCCCGATCTGTGGACATCCCCGTACTCGGCAACGGCGACATCCTCACGGTCTGGGACCACCAGAAGCGCCGTGCCGAAACCGCGGTCGCCGGCGTGGTGGCCGCCCGGGGAGCCTTGATCAAGCCCTGGATCTTCCGCGAACTGAAGGACGGCGAGCCCTGGCACCCCACCGTCGCCGAGCGCTGGGGTGTGCTGCGCCGCTGGTTCGAGCTGGCGACGGAGCACTTCGGCGACGACGAGCAGGGGCTCGAGCGGGTGGAGCGTTTCTTCCTCTGGCACCAGGGATTCTGGCACCGTTACCGGCCCCACACCCACCAGGACTGGCTGGCAGCCCAGCCCGGATCGCTGATCCAGCACCGCGACGACGGCCCCGGCGACGACCCGGAAGAACGCCTGCTGGCCGGCGCCGACGAAGCCGATCACCGCCTGATCTGGGCCCGGCTCCTTGACAGGGACCATCCGGGCGTCTAGTCTCGACACATCCGACATCACGGTCCGTGATCCCCCGGAAGCCGGTGCGAATCCGGCGCGGCCCCGCCACTGTATGCGGCGACGAATCCCACACAAGGCCACTGATCCGCGAGGGTCGGGAAGGCGTGGGAGGAGGATGACCCGCGAGCCAGGAGACCGATCCGGACCCCTATTGCCACCACCTTCGCGGGAGGGTTCCTGGCATGCGCGTCCGGCGCTTGTTCTCCGTTTTCATCCTCTGTTGTCAGGTCGTGCCGTGCGCGATCGTGCGTGGTGCGGAGACGTCCGTCCCGGCCGCGGCGGCGGTTGCCGACACCCTGAAGGTGATCGCGCCCCGCGGTGAGCGTCACCTGGGCGGCGTGACCACGGTCACCGTCGTGGACCTCGACCGCGACGGCGCGGGCCTAGACCTCGCCGAACTCCTCGAAGATTCTGCTGGTCTGCAGATCCGGCGCTACGGCGGGCTCGGCGCCCCGGCCATCCCATCGATCCGCGGCTCTTCTGCGACCCAGGTGACCGTGCTGATCGACGGCATCCCGTTGAGCGACGCCCTCGACGGCGTGCTCGATCTCTCCACCCTGCCACTCGACCGTTTCGTGCGCGCGGAGATCTACCGCGGCGGCCTGCCTGCCCACTTGGGGGGACCGGGTGGTGTGGGGGCCGTCAATCTCATAACCCGGGACGCCGGCGACAGCGTATCCGAGCTGCGATTGAGCGGCGGCGCGTTCGGCGAAGCGGGAGCGCGGCTGACTCTGCAGGGGCGGAGCGCCGGCTGGGAAATCCTCGCGATGCTGCACGGGCGCCGTGCCGACAACGCCTACGGATACCATGACGACAACGGCACCTTCGCCAACCCCGACGACGATTACGACGCTCACCGCCGCAACGCCTGGTTCGAAGAAATCGGCGCCACGTTGGCCCTGCATCGCGGCCTGGCGGGGGGGCATCTTCTGCGCACCACCTTCGGCGCCTACCGACGCGATGCGGGTGTGGCTGGGCCGGCAGGCGCCGCCCCCGTCCTTGCCGCCGACAGCCGGATCGTGCGTGGGGACCTGGACCTGGACATCGCAGCGGCCGACGGCGCCTACGGTCTGCGCTTCACCGCTCGACCAGAACGTGACGAACTCCATGATCCCGACCGCGAGGTGGGCGGCGATCCCTCGGGCTCTTCCCGCGGCGACGGTGTCCATACCGGCCTGCGGGCACACGGTGCGTGGGGGTTCGATCTGCCTGCCGGCGCCGGTCATGTGACCGCCGTGCCCATCGTTGAGCAGCGCCGAGAGCATTACGTGTTCACCCGCACCGACGGCGTGGTGGAACCTCGTCGTGAGCGCACCGCGACGATGGCCGGCACAGACGTCCAGGTCGAGCTGCCCGGTCTCCATCTGGTCTTGTCGCCTTCGCTGCGTTGGCAGCGCCACGAGGACGACTTTCCGGCTCTGCCGGCTCTGCCGCATCTGCCGCCGCCCACTCTGGCGGAACCCCATGTTCACGAAGATTGGGCGCGGTCGGCGGCGGCGATCTGGGAAGCGTTGCCAGCGCAGCTCTTTCTCGAGGCCCGGGCGCACCGTTCCGCGCGGGCTCCCTCGTGGTTGGAACTCTTCGGGAACCAGGGCTTCGTGAACGGGAATCGCGAGCTTGTGCCCGAGCGCATCACCAGCCGGGAGCTGGCCATGCGTTTGCGGACGGAGGAGGGTCTCGCGGTGCGTTGGACCATGTTCCACAGCGAAATCGACCGCATGATCCTGTGGGTGACCAACTCCCAGTCGACCGTCAAAGCCGAAAACATAGGCCGCACCGTGACAGTGGGGCACGAGGTCGAACTGACGGTCGACCTACCCGGGGGGGCCTCGTGGTGGCTCAGTCTGACCCAGCAGGACGCCCGCGACCGCGGCGACGATCCGATCTATGCCGGCAAGACGCTGCCCCTGCAGCCGTCCTGGTCCCTGGCTTTGGGAGCCGCTGTTCCTTTGGGGCCGTGGACGGTGCGTGGACGCGTCGTGCGCGAAGCGTCCAACTGGCGTTTCCGCTATCACGGCGACGAAGAGGCCATGCCGTCGCGCACAGTTGTGGGCGTTGCCGCCGCCAGAGAATGGCGGGTGGGGAGTCGCGAGTGGAAACTCACCGTTGAAGGCCTGAACCTGACAGATGACGACGTGTTCGACGTGGTGGGCTATCCCCTCGCCGGCCGTTCGCTCCGTGCCTCTGTTTGCATCCGTTGAGGAGTAACGACATGGTCCGCATTCTGACGATCCTCGCCTTGCTCGCCTGTGCCGCAATCTCTTCCGCCTGGGAAGAACTGCTGGTCGTGACCACCGACTACTCCGCCTATGGCGCCGTGTCCACCGTCGGTCGCCATGCTCCGTGGACTCCCACCGCGGACATCGAAACCATCAACGCCGATGCGGTGGCTCGCTGGCACGGCGGTCTGTACTACGTGGTCAACAGGGGGGGGCCGTCCAATGTGCAGATCCTCGATCCCGCCCTGGGTCTGGACACGATCCTGCAATTCAGCGTCGGCGTGGGCCGCAATCCCCAGGACATCGCCTTCGGCGCCGACGGCCATGGTTGGATTCCCTGCTACGACGAGGCCGTGCTGCTCGAGGTAGATCCTGAGGGGGGCACGATTCTCGGCTCCTATTCCACGTCCGAGTTCGCCGACGCCGACGGGTTGCCCGAGACCTCCTGGACCATCCTCGCCGGAGACGTGCTGGGCATCGTGTGCCAGCGCCTCGACCGGAACGGCTGGTGGGGGCCGGCGGACTATTCCCAGATCCTGCTCTTCGATCTCGCAGCCCGGGCCTGGATCGACGCCGATCCCGTCTCCCCAGGCGTCCAGGGCCTGGTGCTGGCCGGCACGAATCCATCCGCCATGCCCGAACCCGTCGGCGATGGCCGCCGTGCCCGTGTGGCGTCGACCGGCTGGTTCGGACTGTTGGACGGAGGCATCGAGACCGTCGATCTGATCGCCGGCACCACCTCGGGGCTGCAGGTGACCGAAGCCCAGCTCGGCGGCGACATCATCGACTTCGTGACCGTGGCCGTTGATCGAGCCTACGCCTTGGTCAGCGATGCAGCGTTCCGTACCAACCTGGTGACCTTTGATCCGCGCGATGGATCCGCAGTGTCGACCATCGTTGCCGCGGCGGGGTACGACTACGTCGATCTGGCCTGGGACGGAGTCGACTTGGTGTATCTGTGCGACCAAACAGTCGGGGCCGCGGGCGTGCGCGTCTTTGCGGCGGCGACGGGTGTGGAGTTGACAACCGCGCCGGTGGGGGTGGGGCGGCCGCCGTTCATGGTCGTCGCTCCGGTGGATGTGACGACATCCGTGTCCCAGTTCTCGGTTCCGTTGTTGACGGTCGCGCCGCCTTTCCCGAATCCCGCCAATCCCCGGACCACCGTGGTGATGTCGGCTCCTCCGTACAGTGAGATCCGCCTGGAAGTGCTCGATGTCCGCGGCCGTCGCATCGCCGATGCCATGGTTACCGCAGACGCCGGGGGCCGTGCCGACTGGACCTGGATCGGCTGCGACGAGCATGGGCGTCCGGCGCCGTCGGCCGTGTACCATGTGCGGGCGACGTCAGGCGCGTTCCGAGCCGAAACGACGCTGACCCTCGTCCGTTGATCCAGCCGTGCGCCTCCGTTGACGATGCGCTATGGTGGTGACCAGGAGGTATCCATGAGCCGCATCTATACCCGCACCGGCGACCTGGGCGAGACCGCCCTGATCGGCGGCACCCGCGCCCCCAAGAGCGACATCCGCGTCGATCTCTACGGCACCGCCGACGAACTCAACGCCCAGCTGGGCCTGGTCGTCGCCCTGCTCGACCGTCCCGACCACGAGGACCCGACCCGGGCCGCTGCCGCGACGCGCCTGATGGCGGAGCTCACGGCCGTCCAGAGCCGGCTGTTCGATCTCGGCGCCCTTCTGGCCGATCCGGATCGCTGTGCCGGTCTCGCCCGCAGCGGCGAGGCGATCGCCGCCTTCGATCCGGCCCGGCTCGAGCATTCCATCGACCGCATGGACGACGATCTCCAGCCCCTGCGCACCTTCATCCTGCCCGGCGGCACCCCGCCGGCGGCCGTGCTCCATGTAGCGCGCACGGTGTGCCGTCGCCTGGAACGCCGGGCCGTAGAGGCCGCGACGACCATCGCTGTTCCCGCCGACGCCGTGCGCTGGCTGAATCGCTTGAGCGACTGGCTCTTCACGGCGGCGCGCTGGATCCAGCACACGTCGGGGCGTGACGACGTGCCCTGGCGTCCCGGCGAGTCCGTCGAGTGACATCTCCGGCCAACCCACGAGCCGCGTTGATGATCGTCTGCTGAAGTTGAGACCTTCGGAAGTGATTTGGTATGTGATGTTGTCAGGGATATGAAAAGGGCCTCCCCGAAGGGAGGCCCTGAATCGTTGCGAGCGACGCGTTCTTAGTCGAGCATCGAGATGGCTTCGGTCGGGCAGGCTTCGACGCAGGCCTCGCAGTCGGTGCACTCGTCGGCGTTGACGAAAGCGTGGTCACCGTCCATGGAGATGGCTTCGGTCGGGCAAGCCTCGACGCAGGCTTCGCAGGCGGTGCACTCGTCGGTGTTCACGAAAGCAGGCATGGGAGACTCCTGGGTCTTGAGTTGGTCGTCGACGCCTCAGCGTCCTCGATCGGGCGAAAATCGCCGCTCTTCCCTTTGATGTCAAATCTTGATTTTACGGTTTCGATATTGAAAGGCGAGTTCGTCTGAGCCGGCTAGAAGCTGCGCCGAACACCTCGGCAGACCCACAGGAGCACGGCTCCCGCCAGCAGGGCAATGTCGCGGAATATGAGGGACAGGCCCACGGCGTGTCCTCCTTTGGTGCTGAAGCAGCCGCAGGAGATGTCGAGATCGCGGGCCAGGGCCGAAACTATGGCGGCGACGAACATCACCAGCATGGCCGTCACCAGGGCGGAAGCGCCGCGGCGGGCGAAGCCGAGGATCATACCGAGGCCGGCCACCAGTTCCACCCAGGGGACCAGCAGGGCGAATACGTGGAGCAGATCGCCGGGAAGCAGCCGGTAATGGGAGATGGCCAGGGCGAAGTCCGCGGGGTGGAGGATCTTGTCGAACGAGGCGTAGACGAACGTGCCGCCCACCAGGAAGCGGACGATCAGTTCGAGCCAGTCGGGCAGCAGGATGCCGCGCGCGGCGGCGGAGTCGTTCATGGTGCTGCCTCCGGCTCGAGAGGTGGGCTCAGTTCGCCGCCGGCGGCGCGGAAGGAGTCAGGATCGCCGCGCATGACCTGCAGTTCGGTGTAGCCCCTTTCCTTGAGCCGTTCCAACACCGGACTCACCAGCACGAGGTTGCCGTCGCCGTAGAGGATCAGGGGGTCGTCCTGGGCCAAAAAGTCGAAAACCTCGCGCAGGTCGGCGTCGAACGTGCTTTGGCGGATCACGAAGCAGCCGGGGATCGTCTCCCGCGAGAATGCATCGTCACGCGTATCGACGAAGACGTGGATGCCGGCCTCGTACAGCGGCACGGCTTGGGCCGCTGTGATCACCGGAACACCGAGTTCGAGCTGGTAGAGTTCAAGGTCGGCCTGCAGCGGCAGCCGGGGCGTGCGGACCAGCCAGGACGCTGCGGCCAAAATAACTGCGATGCCGAGCAGCATCAGAGTTTCGCGCCAGGCGGACGAGGGAGGGAAGTGGCGGATCTTGCGCGTAGGTGCGTTCACGGTGATCCTAGATTCTCAGCAGGTATTTGATGGTCGACTCGAATACCGGGAACATGGGGTCGTCGACCGCAATCTTCAGGGTGCCCATCATACGTCCCTTGGCCTCGATCACACGCGGGTCGTCGATGGGGAGGGGCGTGCCCGCGACATAGATGTTGAGATTCCCGGTGAGTTCGTTCTTCTCGATCTTGGAGACTTCGAAGTTCGGCAGATCGATGGTGGCCGACTTGATCTTCAGATTCATCTCCTTGGGCATCTTGAGTTCGAACATGCGCTGCATGGCCTGGTCGCGCTGGACGTAGCGGAAGTTCACGTCTTCGGGGAACAGCTCCACGTCGGCGAGGATCTGGGCGGATACCTCGAGGTCGAAGGCTTCGGCCTCGGGGATGTTGGTCCGGAACGAGAGGATCTCACGGATGGTGCCCGGAGGCACGCCGTCGGCCAGCTCCACGATGATCTCTTTCTCCGAGGGCAGCCCCGACTTGGTGCCGCGGATGGTGACCTTCAGCAAGTCCTCGTTCACGCGCACCGGTTCGATTTCCACCGCCAGGTCGTCGGTGCTTTCGATCTTCACGACCCGCGGGGTCGCGTCGGCGGCGCGCAGCCGGCCGAAGCCCAGCATCTTGTTGCCCGGGGTGAAGACCAGGGGAACTTTGACGAAGGCGTTCACGTCGATTTCGAAGATCGGTTCGGCGGCGTCGTTGGAATGGATGCGCACCAGCTTGTGCTGGGTGCCCTGGAATTTCTTGCTGTTGAACGTGATGACCAGCGATGTGGATTCGCCCGGTTCGAGAGCCATCTTGTCGGGTGTGGCCACAGTGCAGCCGCACATGCTTTCGACTTCGTCGAGGATCAGGGGGGCGCCGCCCACGTTGGAGATCACGACCGTGGTGGTTCGGGCCTCTTCCTGCGGGAGGGTGCCGAAGTCGATGCTGGACGGCTCGACCTGGATGGCCGGGAAGCCGGCCCGGTCCTGGGCGGCCGCGGCGCCGGCGAGCAGGATGGTCAAAGCGAGAGCGCTCAACGGGGTGCAGATACGTTGAAGCGAGCCGTTCGTATATGTCATGGTCGGGGCTCCATGCTGGGTCTCGTGGGTTCAGACGACTGAGGTGGACGGTCGAGTCGTCCCGGTTGACGGAAGTCGCGACTGCAACAAGAAAACCCCGTCCGGGTTCCGGGACAAGTCCGGACGATCATTTCACACTTTCAGGACGGCTGGCAAGGGGGTACTGTGCCAGCGGGATCCGCACCGGAGGAGGAAGTCCGTGGGCCTGACGTCGAACACACCCCAGAATATGCGGTACGGGCGTGTCCTGAGGGGGGCGTTCCTGTTGGCGGTGACCATCCTGATCGGTACCGTCGGTTTTGTTCTGGTGGAGGACTACCCTCCCCTCGACGCCCTCTACATGACCATGATCACCATCAGCACCGTGGGGTACGGCGAGGTCCACGACCTGTCGCCGTCCGGTCAGGTGATGGTCATGGTGCTCATCATCGTCGGTCTGGGTCTGGTGACCTTCACCGTCGGCGCGTTCGCCACCCTCCTGGTGGAGGGACAGATCAAAAAGCTGTTCGGGAGGCGCATGATGCGCAGAGAACTCGATGCCATCCGCGATCACTACATCGTCTGCGGCCACGGCCGCATGGGGCAGATCGTCTGCGAAGATCTCGCCGCAGAGGGCAAGCCCCAGGTGATCATCACCCTCGACGCAGTGGAAGCAGAACAGCTCGCGGAAGCCGGCCATCTGGTCGTGGAGGGCGACGCCACCGAGGACGAGGTCCTGCTCCGGGCCGGCGTGACCCGGGCCAAGGCCCTCGTGGCCACCACCTCGCGCGACGTGGACAACCTCTACATCACACTCTCGGCCCGCGAGCTGGCTCGATCCGAGAACCCCGGTCTCTACATCCTGGCCCGCGCCGCCGAGGACAAGGCGGCCCGCAAGATCGAACGTGCCGGCGCCGACCGCGTGATATCGCCCTACCGCATCGGCGGCAGCCGTCTCGTGCAGGCCCTGCTGCGGCCCAAGGTCTACGACTACATGGAGGTGGCGACCAGCAGTCGAGGCATCGAACTGCTGGTGGAGGAGTTCGTCATTCCCGCAGAGTCGTCATTGGACGGTCTGGCCATTCGCGAATCCGACCTGCGTTCGGAATACGACGTGATCATCATCGGCGTGAACGACGTGTCGGGAAACATGGCCTTCAATCCAGGGCCCGACCATGTGATCCGGGCGGGCGACACGTTGATCCTGCTCGGGGCGAAGAGTCAGCTCCAGCGTCTGGAACGGTCTCTCGGCTCCTGATTCGCGGCACGATATTCGGCGAAACGCCCGCCGGCCCTGGCCGACGGGCGTTTTCGGTTTAGGTTGCCGGGAAAGCTCTTCGCCCGACCTGGAGGATGATCATGTCCGAACACATTCACGACTCGGTTCTTTCCCTGATCGGCGAGACTCCGCTGGTGCGTCTGCCCAAGCTGAATCAGGGCGGAGCCGAAGTCCTGGCGAAGCTCGAGTCAGCCAATCCCATGTCCAGCGTCAAGGATCGCATAGCCTTGGCCATGATCGAGACCGCGGAGCGGGACGGTCGGCTGAAACCGGGCATGAGGGTGATCGAAGCCACCAGCGGCAATACAGGCATCGGCTTGGCATTCGTCTGTGCCGCTAAAGGCTATCCCCTCACCTTGACCATGCCCGACAGCATGTCTCTCGAACGGCGGATCGTGCTGCGTGCCCTGGGCGCGGAGCTGATCCTCACACCGGCCTCAGGCGGTATGAAGGGCGCCGTCGCCGCGGCCGAAGAACTGCTGGCCGTACATGCCGAGTCGTTCTTGCCGGGACAGTTCGACAACCCTGCCAACCCGGAGGTCCATCGACGCACGACTGCGCAGGAGATCTGGCGCGACGCCGACGGTCGTGTGGACGTATTCGTGGCTGGAGTGGGGACCGGCGGCACGCTCACAGGTGTGGGGTCGGTTCTCAAGGAACGCAATCCCGCTGTGCGGATCGTGGCGGTGGAGCCGGCAGAATCGCCCGTCCTTTCGGGAGGCGCTCCCGGTCCCCACAAGATCCAGGGTATCGGTGCGGGGTTCGTTCCGGCCAACCTGGATGTGTCGCTGATCGATGAAGTCGTGACGGTGGCGGGCGAGCAGGCCATGGCCATGGCCCGTCGTGCCGCCCGAGAAGAGGGTTTGTTCGTGGGCATCAGCTCGGGAGCTGCACTGGTTGCGGCACTGGATCTCGCCGTCAGACCAGATCTGGAAGGCAAGCGGATCGTGGTCGTCATTCCGAGCTTCGGTGAACGTTATCTGTCTTCGGATCTGTTCGCACCGTACCGCGATTGAGAGGATGCCATGGACTTCGAGACCCGAAACCGATTGGCCCGTGTCGCCGAAGAGCTCGCAATCGGCTACGAGGGCGCCGGCGGCGTCAACCGCATCGGCGATACCGAGCTGCCCAGCCGCGCCCGTGTCGAATCGGTGCTCCAGCGCCTGCTGGCCCTGTCCTTTCCCGGATACTTCGGCGGGAGCATCGATGAGCGGGCCAGCGTCGAGACCTTCGTGGCCGGACATCTTGATGCTCTGTTCGTGGAGCTGTCCGGCATCGTCGCGCGCACGCTCCGCTTCTCGGCCAGTCAGGGTCTCCCGGCTCCGTGCCGCGCCGCAAGCGACGACGATCCCGATACGCTCGCGGAACGTCTGACCCTCGAGTTCCTCGACACCCTGCCCGGCACGCGAGAGCTCATCAAGACCGATGTGCAGGCCGCCTACGAAGGGGATCCGGCCGCCACGAGTCCGGTGGAAGTCGTGCTTTGCTATCCTGGCCTGCTGGCGGTGGCCGTGCATCGGCTCGCCCATCCCCTCCAGCGATTCGGTGTTCCGTTCATTCCACGCGTGATGAGCGAGTGGGCCCACGCCCGTACCGGCACCGACATCCATCCGGGCGCCGTGATCGGATCGTATTTCTTCATCGACCACGCGACGGGGGTGGTCGTGGGGGAGACAACGCACATCGGCGAGAGGGTGAAGCTGTACCAGGGCGTCACGCTGGGCGCTTTGAGTTTCCGCCGCGGCGACGACGGGGCGGTGCTTCGAGGCGGCAAGCGCCATCCCACCATCGAGGACGAAGTGACGGTCTATGCCAATGCCACCATTCTGGGTGGTGAGACCGTCATCGGTCGCGGAGCGGTGATCGGAGGCGGTTGCTGGGTCACCTCCTCGGTGGCGCCGGGAGCGAAGGTCGTGATCGATGCCCACACCAGCGGCGGGAACCGCATTTGATTCAGGGGGTTGTCCAGGGCGGGCGAATCGGGCTATTATTCCCGGTTCGAGCCAACCCCATTCTGGAGAGGATTTCATGACCTACCGTAACTCTATGTCTGCCAAGATCCTGATCATGATCCTGACCATGTCTTCCATCGCCGCCGCCGCCGCTCCCGACCACGACGATCTCGGCTGTCTCGCCGCCGCCAAGCAGCGCTTCCTCGCCGCCAAGTCTCTGGGACCCGTGGCCGCAGGCACCGCCGACTATGAAGTGCGCCACTGGCGCCTCGAGATCGACGTCGACCCCGACACCCGCACCTTCGGGGGCCGCATGACGGTCCACTTCGCACCGACGACCCTCGACGCAGCCGAGTTCGTTCTCGACTCGAGCGGTCTGGCCATCCGCGCCGTCGACCACCTGAGCGGTCCGCTGACCTATGTGCAGGCGGGCGACAGTTTGGTGATCGACCTGCCGGCGACCAAGCTCGGCTCTCAGGACAGTCTCACGGTCACCTACGAGGGCCTGATGAGCACCGATGGCGACGGCCTGAGCTGGCGAGCGTGGGAGGATACGGAGGCCATCGGTGCCAGCGTGGCCACGATGAGCCAGCCCGAGTTCTCGCGGGCCTGGTGGCCCACCAAAGATCGACCGGGCGACAAGGCGACGGCGGTCATCGTCATCACCGCCCCGGACGACTTGACCGCCGTATCCAACGGCGTGTTCATGGGCACCATGGACAACGGCGACGGCACCGCCACGACCACCTGGCGCACCGACCATCAGATCGCCACATATCTCATAGCGATCTATGTGAGCGATTACGTCGCCTTCGGCGAGGTCTGCACGGCTCCGTTGTCGGGGCCGATCGATCTCATGCATTGGGTCTATCCCCACCATGAAACGGCAGCCAGGCAGGACTTCACCCATCTCTGCGACATGATGGGCTTCATGGAGAATCTCGCCGGCCCCTATCCCTTCGCCGACGAGAAGTACGGCCATGCCGAATTCATGAACATGAACACGGGCGCCATGGAACACCAGACCGTCACCGGTTACGGCCATGGCCTGCTGTTGGGCAACAACGCCTACGACCGCATCGTGCTGCACGAACTCGCACACATGTGGTATGGGGATTCGCTGACGCCCGCGAGCTGGAAGGACATCTGGCTCAACGAAGGCTTCGCCACCTACTGCGAGACCCTGTGGTTCGAGCACCTCAACGGCCCCGACGGCCCCGACGGCTACTGGTGGCGCATGGGCCTGCTGCGCTCCGGTTTGAACTGGGAGGGACGCACCCCGATCTACGATCCCTTCCCGAACATCCTCGACCGCACCGTCTACGACAAAGGGGCCTGGGTCCTCCACATGCTGCGTGGCCGCATGAGTCTGCGCGACGGGGACGACGGCGATTTCTTCGATCTGCTCCGCGACTGGTCGGACAGCATCGCTCGCCGTGAGAGCGTGGTGACCAGCGAACAGTTCATCGCCATGGCGAGCGAATATGCGGACGAAGACCTGGCGCCTTTCCTCTGGCCCTACCTGGAGCAGAACACCGTGCCGCACCTGACCGTGCGCAGCGTCGCCGGGGACGGGCCCAACGGCCCGGGGACCCGGGCCGAAATTTCGGTGGTCGACACCGGCGGCGTAGCCTTCGACAACCTCTACCCTGTGCGCATCGTCACCGAGGCAGGCGAGGAGTGGCGCACCCTCCGCGTGACGGGGGTGAACGCTTCGGGGCACTTCGACTTCCTTTCTTCTGTTGAGACGGTGGAGCTCGACCCCAAGGGCTGGCTGGCCTGGAGTGCGAACCCCGTTCCCAACGCAACCCTGCGCATCGTCTCGACAGGGCCGAACCCCAGCGCCGGCGATGTCGTGGTGACCTTCCACCTCGAAGCCACGGCGGACGTCTCGCTCGAGGTCTACGATCTGCGGGGCCGCCTGCTGAACGTCCTGGATGCGGGCACGGTAACGGGCTCGCTCATCGACGACGTCGATATCACCTGGAACGGTCACGACGACGCCGGTCGTCCCATGCCCTCGGGCCTGTACTGGTTCCGGCTCCGCGCCGGCGAGCATACGGCCCTGAGCCGGGCGACCATCATCCATTGACCGAGCCGGTCGGAGTGCGTGTCATGAAACGGATCCTTATCGCGGCGTTCTTGGTCCTGGCGGCGGCTCCCGTTGCCTTCGCACAGCAGCGCCCGACTTCACCACGGGCCCTGCCCCATGTCCTGCTGATCGGGATCGATACCCTGCGCGGTGATCACTTGGCCTGCTCCGGCAACGATTGGATCCGCACTCCCAACATCGACGCCCTGGCCGCCGACGGTGTCCTGTTCACACGCTGCTTCAGCACAGCACCGTGGACTCTGCCATCGTTTGCATCGATCTTCACCGGCAAGACACCCTACCATCACGGAGCGGTAGGTTTCGACTACCAGCGCCTGGACGATGACAACTATACCCTGACGGAGTTCTTCGACATCGCAGGATACCGGACCAACGGATTTGTCTCGATCAACTACCTGACACCCGAATTCGGCATGGGGCAGGGTTTTAACGGGGACGCGCCTCAGGGACTCGATCCGGACCTCGACCGGGCCAGCCGCATTACCTGGCTCGGCCTCGAGACACTGCGCACGCACGATTTGAATCAGCCCCTTTTCATGTTCCTCCATTACTTCGACGTACATGCTCCCTACACCCCCCCGGCCCCCTACGCCGGCATGTATTACCATGGTGACGAGATGGCGCCGGGCGAGCCCGTCCTCGACTTCCTCCGCTCCGACGCCAACCCCGCCCGCAACCGCAACAGCGGCATGTACGACTGGCTCGAGGGCATCACCGACCTGGAATTCGGCGTGAAGGAGTACGCCGCCGGCGTGACTTTCGTGGATGACCATGTCGGTCAGCTCATGACCCATCTGAAGGACGAGGGTCTGTATGACGGCATGCTGATCGTGCTTGTCAGCGACCATGGCGAGCATCTCGGCGATCACGGCTACTGGTTCACCCACGCCGAGCCCTACCAGGAATGTCTCCATGTGCCCTTGCTGATCAAATTTCCCAAGGGCAGTTTCGCCGGCACGGTGGTCGAGGCGCCGATCTCGACCATGGACCTGATGCCGACCATGCTCGAAACGGTCGGCATCCGCCCGCCCGAGATGGACGGACGCAGCCTGTTGCCCTTGTGCGCGGGCCAGGCCGGTTCGGTGGGGTCGTTGCTGGTGGCCGAGCAGGGCGGCAGTGTGGAGGGATTCTCCAAGGCGCTGATCGACTGGCCCTGGAAGCTGATGTATGCCCGCACCCAGGGCATCGAGACCTACCGGCTGTTCGATCTCCATGCCGATCCGGGCGAAACAGAGAACCTCGCGACCGTACACGAAGCCAAAGCCAGGAGTATGCGGCTGCGGATGTGGCGGATCTTCGACCCCGAGAGCCCCTTGGTGGAGGGGCGGGGGGCGATTCCGGCGGATGTGGATGAGGAGACCAGGAAGAGGTTGGAGGCTCTGGGATACTGAGATGTCCCTGTTATCGATGCGAATGATCCAACTGTGCCCCCAGCCGGTGAAAAGCCCCTGTCATTCCGTGCCCTTTTCAGGCATGATGCCCCACGGTTCCGAAGCCGCCGACACCCCTTACGATCACCAGGGGAGGCCCCCATGCCGTCCATCCGCCTCCGCGTCAACGGCCGCGTCCACGACCTGGACGTCCCCGCCGAAAAACCCCTGCTCTGGATCCTGCGCGACGACCTCGGCCTGAAGGGCACGAAGTACGGCTGCGGCATCGCCGAGTGCGGCGCCTGCACCGTGCTGGTGGGCGACGAGGCCGTGCGGTCCTGCGCGACTCTCGCCGCCGACGTCGGCGACGCCGACATCACGACCATCGAGGAGCGCGAAGTAGATGACGAGGCGGAGGCGGAG
>ERZ889078.511-NODE-511-length-35170-cov-20.109099_pt1 | contig 35170 bp, 50 predicted proteins | sample MGYA00521266_ERZ889078 | MGnify/ENA primary metagenome ERZ889078 (study PRJEB32303, sample SAMEA104408618) | aquatic metagenome | biome: Brackish water; feature: Pelagic; material: water | place: Baltic Sea | collected 2014-06-16T06:34:00 | depth 76,534 m ...
ATTAAATAGACAAGAATTAAAACAAAACATATCAAAAATATCATATCAAATATTTGATGTCATTAAACAACTTTCTTCTTAAAAAAGCCCCTCCCCTAAAAAAATAAAAAAGATTGTCCCCCTCGATTCTTGTTCTCTATATATCGCATTCGTTCATGCGATAGAACGCCACTAAAAATTACTCTGCGGTTTGCTTCGCAAATCCTCGGGGACGGCTTGCAGCCTTTCGCCTTCGGCTCACCCTCATTTAACAAGGATTTAGAGATTCCGCCTTGCAGGCTTCATCCAAATTTTTGCTTCGCAAAAACTTCTCTAAATCCCGATGTTATATGAAATTTGTTTTTGCGCCCAGAAGTTTTATATATGTAAATTAATCTCAATATAATATGAAGAAATTATTTTTAACATCAGTTGCTTGTAAGGTTTTAGATAAATTTGTAGAACTGCTTGATTGTCCTCCATCAGATTTAACTGTCGCCTTTATTCCAACTGCGGCAGATGTTTATGAAAACAAGTCTTTTGTTGATGATGACAGGAATAAATTATCTGAACTCGGATTTAAGATTCTTGATATTAATATCACTAATAAAACTGAAGAAATCCTGCAAGAACAAATGAAAGATATTGATATAATATTTGTTGCTGGTGGAAACACATTTTATCTTTTAGAAAAAGCGCTTGCTTCTGGTTTTGATAAAATAGTCAAGAAACTCGTTGAAAGCGGGAAATATTACATTGGTTCAAGTGCGGGTTCAGTTCTTGCAGGATTGACTATTGAGCCAGTCAAATTGCTTGATGACCCAAGTAAAGCACAGAATCTTAAATCCTTTGATGGTCTTAAGTTAATTGATAAAATAATTCTGCCGCATTGTGGCAACGAAAAATATCAAGACAAAATGAATCAGATATTAAAAGATTATTCTGATGTCAAAGATAAGATAATCAAATTAACGGACAATCAAGCAGCAATTATCAATGATGAAGCTATAAAAATAATTTCTAGTGATGATTAAGGGCGCAAAAACAAACTCAAGCCACGCTGCGCTCTCACTCCACTTCGTTTCGTTCGGGTCATATAACAAGGATTATGAAGAAAATGGCTCGGCTCGCCATTTTCCCAAATTTCTTCCGCTCCGCTCCAGAAACTTCTCATAATCCCGATGTTATCTGTAATTCGCCTCCGCCCGCCTCGATACTTTTATATAAAACAATTTCTTAACTTATCATATGAAGATACTTATATTTACAGAAGGAACAATAATCATGCACAAAACTGCTATTGGTCATAGCAGAGATGAGATAGTCAAACAAGTTGAAAATGAAGAGGAATCTGTGCATGATTATCAATCGTATGTTCCTGTTGGTAATGCAGTTAAGAAATTGCAAAATTGGAAAAATGATGGCGCAGAAATTTTGTATTTAACTTCTAGAAAAAAATCTGAGGAAGTTAAACAAATACAAAATATTCTAAAAAAATTTAATTTTCCAGATGGTCAATTACTATTCCGCCAAAAAAATGAAGAATACAAAGATGTCGCAGAAAAAATTATTCCTGATGTCTTAATTGAAGATGACTGCGAATCTATCGGCGGAATAGATGAAATGACTATCACTCATGTAAAACCTGAGATTAAGAAGAAAATCACATCTATTCCTATTAAAGAATTTGGCGGAATTGACCATCTTCCAGACAAAATTTCTGCGCTTTAACGGCGGACTACGGCGAACTCACTCCACTCCGTTCCGTGCCACGCTGCGCTCTCCTCCTTTCAGTCGTCGGGACAGATAACAGGCACCCTGATGTTAAAACTCCACTCCTTGCACATCCGTTCCAGTCGTTACGCCCTAAAGGGGAAATTGCCTACAGCAATTTCTCTTAACCCTCATGTTAGACGAAATCTTATTGTTCTCTAAATAAAAAACGGGGGGCTAAAAGAAAAGTATTTAAAGTTTTAAATTGAAGTAATTTTTATGGCTGACTTAACAAATCAATTTTTTGATATAAATAAACTTCCAGCGAAGGAAGGAATTTTATTATTTCCAATTTCTATGAGTAGAATTTCAAATTCTCAAAATGCCAAATCTTGTTTTCAATATATGGAAAAATTCACTTTTAAAGGTGGGGACAAAATAATAACTCCACTTATAGGACTCAATTTTGTTTATGGGGATTTTTTATATTTATATTCTAATGAAAAAGCATTTGAATTAAAAAACAAATTCATGTCTTTAATTACACATCATAAAAACGACTTTTTAAGAGTTTTAAGGAAGCATCCACATTATATTTCAAAAGGAGTTTCTTTCACAACATGGAATCAATTATATTTAGAATCAAAAGATTTTCTTAGATTATTTTCAGAATTGAAAAAAATATATTCTAAAGACAAAGTTTTTCAAAAATATATTTTAGAAGACTTAAAATCAGTTGGTAAAGAGAATTTAGATGAAAATCAGTTGAATTTTTTTTTAGAAGAAAATTTGATGTTTTATTTAATTTTAAAAGGTCAAATTAAACTGTCAAATGATTTTGTTCAAGGTCATGAAAAGTGGATACTTTATTGCTATCCTGGAAAACCATTAAAATCTCAAATTTACTTATATCAAAAGAATTTTTTTAATTTAACAAATAGAAAAAATAAATTTGAAGATTGTTTTTATGATTTAGAAGAGAGTAAATTATATGATTTTAATAAAATTGATTTGAAAAAACTTCAATTGTAAAACAAAAAACGCCCCCCTTTAATAATAGTCTCACTTCGTTCGGAAGAACAATAAGACTCTCTCCGCTCCGACCACGCCTTGCAGGCTCTCCCTTCGGTCGGGTCGTCTAACACCGTGAATGTTAAGCGACATTACTTGAACAGAAAACTTAATATATTAATTCTCATTCCCATATTTTATGACAAACAAATCTGAATTGGAATTAGCATTAAAAAATTCTTGGACTAAAGAGAGTAGTTCCGATAGTGAAAATTGGACTCCAGGCAATCCTGCATGGGGGCAATGTGCTGTAACTTCTTTGGTTGTAAATGATTATTTAGGTGGTGAGATTGTATGGGCAAATGCAGTCTTGCCAGATGGTGAAGAAATATCCCACTACTTTAATAAAATTGATGATGTAGAAAAAGATTTTACCAGAGTCCAATTTCCTGAAAGTACAATAATTCCTCAAGGAATTCCTAAGACAAAAGAATTCTCTTCAACAAGAGATTACGTATTATCATATCCTATAACACAACAAAGATATGAATTATTAAGACAAAGAGTCCAAGAATTTTTAAAATAGTTTTTTGTTCTGCGTCATACTGCGCCTACGCTTAGCTTTGACATTTTTTCTTACAGAAAAAACACATAACCGCGATTAAGTTTTCCAAAATATTTATATACACCTGTAAGTGTTAAATTTAAATGGTAAAAAAAATTATTCGAGCACCAGGAAATCTTCCGTTTTCAAAAGCAATTATTCATAATCAAGAATATACTATGGAATTCTCAGGTCAACTCGGTGCAAACTCAGAAGGTAAGTTAGAAGAAGGAATAGAACAACAAACAATTAGAACAATGGAGAATATTAAAGAGATTCTTGCATCTGTTGGTTGGACATTAGATAATTTAATCAAAGTTAGAATTTTTCTTGCAGATATAAATGATTACGCTGTTGTAAATGAAGCTTACGCGAAATTTTTCACAAATAATTTTCCAACAAGACTTGCTTTAGCAGTAAAAGATCTTCCTTTAGGAGCGCTCATAGAGATTGAAGGAACTGCAACAGGCGATGAAATTAAAGAATAATTTCTAATTCAAATGAAAGAAAGCAAAAAAGTTTGTTTAATTACTGGTTGTAATTCAGGCATTGGTAAAATTGCTGCGATTGAAATTGCAAAGCAAGGTTTTGAAATCATCATGCTTGTTAGAAATAGTCAAAAGTCTAAAAATGCATTTGAAGAGATAAAAACCGAATCAAATTCAGAAGATGTTAAAATGTTCTTTGTTGATTTTGCAAGTCAAGAATCAATTAGACAAGTTGCAAAAGTTGTTAAAAAGAATTATTCTAAAATTGATATTTTAATTAATAATGCAGGTGTTTACAAAAAGAAATTAGAACTTACAGTTGATGGATATGAAACAACTATCGCAGTTAATTATTTGGCCACCTTTCTTTTAACAAATTTACTTTTAGATTTAGTCAAAAAAAGTCAATTAAAAAGAATCATCAATGTTTCATCAATGCTTTACTTGAAGGGCAAACTTGATTTAAATGAAGAATTAACTTACAGTGGCAAATATAATCAAACTAAAGCTTATGCAAATTCAAAATTATTAATGATTTATTTTACGCAAGAATTAGCAAGAAGGTTGAAAAAAGATGATGTTGTTGTTAATTGTTTACATCCGGGCGTTATTGCAACTCAAATATTTCGAGACTTTCCAAAATGGTTAAACAAGATTTCAAAATATATAATTACTGATATAAAAAAAGGATCTGAACCGTTAATTTATGTTGCAACGTCCGATGAAGCAAACTCTGTTTCTGGAAAATATTTCTACAAAGAAAAATTAGTTGAGAATTCAAAATTAAAACTTGATAAAGAGCTCTTTCTGAAAGTTTGGAATTATAGTTTGAAAAAAACTTCTTAGAAATAAAAAGTTTAAAAAAATAAAAAAAATAATGTTCCTTGATAATAAGTACTAATGTGAATATGAGAAATGTGAATTTACTCTTTTTTTACATTAACTGCTTTTGGTCCTTTGTCTCCTTCTTCAACGTCGAATGATACTTCATCATTTTCGTTTAAACTTGAACAATCTACTAGTGCTGATTGATGTACAAAAACGTCATCTCCTTCTTCAGGTGTAATAAATCCAAATCCTTTCATTTCATTGAAAAATTTTACTGTTCCTTTCATTTTCTCACCTCCTTTAGTTTTTTTGTTGAATATCTTTTTCTTCTTGAGCGAGTCTTTCTTGTTCTTTATTAAATTTCACTTGGCAATTATCACAAAAGTTTTTTTTTGATTCACCTTTGTTCACAACGAATCTTTTTTTGCACGACCTGCAATACTTAACAATTTTGTAATCTACCATTAGCTTATAGTATGATTATGATGGTTTCTTTATAAATTCTCCTATTTACGCCCCTTTATTAAGTGTTTGAAAACATTTAAATACTTTAATTTCAATAATAAATAAAATAACACTCAAGAGGTAAAACAATGGTCAAACAACAAAATCATTCTTCAGTTATCGCATTAGTTCTAATATTTACAATTGCAGCAGTAATTACTGTTTTATTAAGTCAAGATAAAATGTCTCTAGGTGAAGATAATATGGGTGGAGAAGCAATGAAAAGTTGTAAACAAGTTTGCACAACGCCCATTTCTTATGAAACTAAGAGCGATTTTAATTTAATTGGAGTAACCCCTAATTCAAGCATTTGTTCAGGAGTTAATGGTTTTGACCCTTATACTTCAGGAAGTATTGATTACTCCTGGACTTCTAACGGAGTTAAAACAGAACAAGGAGCATCAAATTATTGTACAGGAAGTACAAGCATGTACGAAGTTTACTGTCGAGATGACTTGCCAAGAAAATCACTTAATAGATGCAATCTTGGTTGTAAAGATGGACACTGTATTGAACCAGAACCTGTTTGCAAAAGAGTTTGTTACTTCTCAAACAAATATCAATCATGAATTCAAATTCTTTTTAAACAATAAATAGCCTTGATTATAGCATACCTTTTTAAAGGGACAGATAACAACAAGTAGTAGTAGTTAATTTCTCATTAATTATGTATAAATAATAAACTTAGGAAAAACAATGGAAAATTTCAAAAAATTAGGATTATCAGATAGTACAATTGAAGCTTTAAAAAAGAAAGGTTTCACAGAACCAACTAGTATTCAATCTAAAGTTATACCTTTACTTTTAGAAGGAACAAAAGATGTAGTTGGCCAATCACAAACAGGAACTGGAAAAACAGCTAGTTTTGCACTTCCAATTCTTGAAAAAATCACTCATAAAAATTCAACCGTACAAGCAATCGTTCTTACGCCAACCAGAGAATTAGCAATGCAAGTAGCTAAAGAAATTGATTCGTTAAAAGGCGATAAACGAGTTGAGGTTATTCCGGTTTATGGTGGTTCTCCAATTACTCAACAGATCAAAAAACTCAAAGAAGGAGTCGACATTGTTGTTGGAACTCCTGGACGAGTTATGGATTTACAAAGAAGAAATGTTTTAAGACTTGACGACATAAAATACGCGGTTCTTGATGAAGCTGATGAAATGCTTAACATGGGATTTGTAGAAGATATTGAGTCTATTTTAAAGAATACTCCAAAAGACAAAGTTGTTCTGTTATTTTCAGCAACTATGCCAAAACAAATTATAAATATTGCTAAAAATTATATGCGAGAATATGACTTTATTGAAGTTGAAAAACATAATGTTACATTAGATGCAATTGAACAAATTTATTATGATATTAGTGCAAAAGACAGAATTGAAGCTCTAAAAAGAATATTTGATTATTACATAGATTTTCACGGAATAGTATTTTGCAATACTCGATCAACCGTTAACACTTTAACAACACAATTAAGCAAAATGAATTATAGTGCAGCTGCAATTCATGGAGATATCATTCAAAGTCAAAGAGAAAAAATTCTTCAACAATTCAGAGATAAACGTGTAAAAATATTAATTGCAACAGACGTTGCAGCACGAGGAATTGATGTTAACGATTTAACTCATGTCATAAATTTTTCCTTACCTAAAAGTCCAGAAGGCTATGTTCATAGAATTGGACGAACAGGAAGAGCAGGTAAAAAAGGAATCGCAATCACATTAGTAATACCATCTGAAAGAGGCAAATTAAATTTTGTTGAGAAAATCAATAAATGTAAGCTTATAAAACAAAAACTTCCTTCAGGAAATGAAATCATTGAACATAAAGAAACTCAAATAAAAACTGTGATTGAAAAAATCATGGCTGCAAATAGTGATAAATCATCAAAGTATAAAACTTTGGCTGAAGAACTTTTAAAAGACAATGATCCAAACGAAGTCATCGCAGCAGTTCTAAAATACAGTTTCAAAAACGAGCTTGACTCAGAATCTTATAAAGAAATTTCTGAAGCTAAATCAAGTGGACGTTCATCAAGTTATGGTGGTCGAGATGGAAATAGAAGAGGAAATCGAGGAGGAGACAGATCAGGTGGTCGTTCTAGAAGATCAGGAGATAGACCGCGATTTAGAAAAAGATCTGACGGTGAACAATCAAGTAATAGAAGTAATTCTGAGAATAAAGAAAAAAGATTTGGAAAATCAAGATTTAAAAAGAAACCAGGAAGAAATGAATCAGAAAATGGGTCTGGTAAAAAAGAAAAAGGTTTTGGTAAAAGAGGATTTGGACGTAAAAGCGATCGTTTAAACTAATAACAATTTCACATAACCTTATAAAGAAGCACAATCTACAACCGATTAAAATGGCAAAATTCGAATATTCAAAAAGTAAAAACACAAAACGAAGCTTTAAAGATAATCATACAAATAAAGACTCTTTTAGTAAAAAGAAAAGTTTTGGTGACAAACCAACAGGTAGAAGAGAATCTAAAAGCGAATTTAGAAGTAATAGTAGAGGTAGGGGCAGACCAGACTTACAAATGACTAAAGTTGTTTGTTCTTCATGTGGTTCAGACTGCGAAGTTCCTTTTAAACCAAGTAACAACAAACCAATTTATTGTAGTGATTGTTTTGGAAGCAAAGGTAAAGGCGGTTCAGATAGAATGTCTAGTAAAGATTTAGAAGTAATTAATAACAAACTAGATAAAATAATGAACATCTTAAAAATTCGATAATTCTTAGAACAAAAAGATTTATATTATTTACAAAGTAATTAGATCTATGACAAAATATGACTCTTTAGCAAAACATTATCTTTCTCGAAGGCAAGATAAAACAAGGTTTGATTATAATCGAGATATTGAAGTTCCAGCACTAATTAAATTCATAGGTGATGTTAAAGGCAAAACAATTCTAGACCTGGGCTGTGGCTTTGGCGACCATGCACAAAAACTTTCAAAACAAAAATATAAACAACTAATAGGTTTTGACATTAGCAAAGAATTAGTCAAGTTTGCAAACGAACAAAAGATTCCAAATTCAGAATTCTACGTTGGCGACATGAGTAAGAAATTAAAACACAAAGATTCTTCGTTCGATATTGTTTATTCAAGCCTTGCAATTCACTACTTAAAAAACATTGATAAATTGTATAAAGAAGTAAATCGAGTTCTAAAAAAAGGAGGAGTGTTTTGTTTTTCAACAGGCCACCCAATATTTAATTTAATTAATCAAACCAAAAAAAGCATGATCGGGTCAGAAAAAACAAAATCAGGTAAAAGGATTATTTACGGAAACTACTTTAATGAAAAACCACAACTTAACAGTTTAGGAAGTTTAGGAAAACTCAAAATCTGCAATTATACTTATGAAACATTGATAAAAACAGGATTAAATAATGGATTTGAATTAATTGACTATAAAGATATTAAACCAACAGCGAGTTCTAAAAAATATGATGCAGACAAGCATCGATTAACAAGTACATTACCAACATTTATTCTATTTAAATTTCAAACTAAGTAAACTTAAATTCCAAAGGTTTATAATCAAATTCTCATTCCCTAACAACTATGAATCTAAAACAATTAGCCAAAAGATTAGAAAGTACAAAAATTGACAATTTAGAAGATATTGCAAGAAGTATTTCTGTAAGCACACAAGAAGAATTTAATGAACAATACGCATTTGAGATTGCAAGGCAAAAACTTGATGAATTAGGACTTTCTTATCAGGAGTTTTCTTATGATTTTCCTTACATGATTACTCAAGGCGAGGGAATTCTTGTCGGAGTAGCTCCAACAAGCATCGTTCCTGATACTAGAAAAAATAAAATTAAAAATTATACTAATAAAATTAAACCTAAAGTTGCAGATTATGAAGGAATAATTCAATTCTTACCATTTCAAATGAATGGAAAAAATGTTAGAGCAACGCTTGAAAGTGAATTAGACATTGCGTTTGTAAACATGCCTTACGATGGTAGATCTTTAGAAAGAAGATTTAGACAATATTGTTGCAGATGAAACTTTAAACTGTTTTCTTTAAATAAAAAAGACTTCTTTAATATACTTTTTAGTATATTAGTATAGAAACGTTTATATATTCTTTATAACACCATAATTAATAATATGCTTTGTGCCGACTGTAATAGCGGGATGAGGGTTGTTGATCAACGCTCGACCGGAACCATGAAATTCTTAACTTACCAATGTAGGGGCTGTATGAATCGAAAGACTGCTTGTGAAGCTTCATTCTTTTAAAGGACCATTCCAAAGTACTACATAAAGTTTAAATAAATACTTCTCTAAACAAATAAATATGAACTTAAACTCAAGTATAAACATGGATTTTTCACAATTTACATTTGAACAGAAGCTTGCAGGAGGAGCAATTTTACTGGGCATCATACTCATAATAGTAGGGATAATCCTATACTAGAAAACCAAAGGCTTATATAGTTCAGTAGATAAATTTCATAAAGAGGGGGATAAATAATGGGGCAACAAGAAGTTTATGATTTTCTTTGTAAAAACAAAGGAGCATGGTATACATCCAGAGATATTTCTCAAAAATTGAACGTATCAATCGGATCAGTAACTATGTCTTTGAAAAAGCTAAGAAAAACTAACCTTATCAAATACAAAAACACTGGAAAAAGAAATACCTATGAATACCGAGTAGGATAAACAATTTCTTAATTATTCTTTTTTGTGAATTTACTTCTGACAGCTTTAACACTAGCCTTCATAGATCTATAAGATAAACTCATAATTTTCGAACCTAAATAGAATCCTCCAACAGCGACTCCTGCATAAAACCAAGTATTTTCGTTTTCTGGCCCGCCAGGAGTTATTTGCATTAATTCAGCAGTTTCATAGATTAAATCTCTTCCAATTTTCCAGAAATCACCCAATATTCCACCTACATGACCAATAGTTAATCCCGCACCAAGCACACTCAAAGGCAAAGATTGTTTCTCTTGACCCTTCATTATCAAATAAATTCCTAAAGGAGTCATTGCATAAGGTGCTAATGCCATACTTAATTGACCAGCAAAAGATCCATAAGATTCCGGGTTAACATAACCGCCTATTAAAGGAAACATTAATTTTGATTCAACACCAGGTAAAAATTGTTTCAAAATAAATCCTCCATAAAAATCATTTAACATAACTTCAGTATTAACCCCGCCAGTAAGTTTGTTTATACCAGCATGAATTAGTTCATGTGGAACTGACGAAACACCAAACGATGTCAATACAGCCACATCATTCAAATTTCGTTTTCTTTCTCCATTTCCTTTAAAATTTTTTTCAAAGTTTAAATCTCTAAAGACTTCTCCGAACGCAGATTTAGAATAAGTTAACGGATCAAATAAAATATCTTTCAAAGTATAATCATCCCGTTCTTTATGTTTGACAACCTCTTCTAAAGATGCGTGAAATCCTAATCCTAATACCATAATACAAAAGGAAAATAAAGATATTTAAAAAGGTTTATTGCTCAAGAGTAGTTATTTAATTTTTAGAAAAAATTTAAATAAACTAAATCAAAGAATAGAGTTATGAGTAAATATTCTCGTGAAAAAAAGACTATTTGGCAATTTCAACATATTGGTCAAATGTTTCATCGAGTAAAATCTCATTTAGCAGTTATTGTTGGGATAATTTTCATTACAATTCTCGGATTAAAACCACTCCAAGGAATGAGCCAACAAACAATGAACTATCTCCAAGCACTACAAAATATTTCTAAAAAATATTCAATACAAGTAAAAACTGCAGATACTGAAAAAGAAATTTTAAATGAGTTAAAATCTATAGGTATTAATTTTGAAGAAAGTTTGATAAAAGACGTCAGAACAGCAGTTGCAAACGGAGAATATGATTATGCAATTAACTTGTTAGGTATGGCAGATGTTATAGCAGAACAATTAAGAATGACTGAAATTAGAATAGTGATTAAAAACGAAAGAGAGATTGTTTGGGAAATAAGAAAAGCCGAAATAAAAAATATGATGGAACAGTTCAAAAGAACACAAGAAAGATTTCCTTCTGCAAAAATAGATACAACAGTTAATATTAATGGCATAGGATGGAATTATGAAATGAAAATATTGGATAAAACAACAAACTCTTCATTCACATTCAGTCCAAATGTAAGAGTAAGAGATGGGTTACCAAAAGAAGTTAGTAAAGAAGAAGTTGTTTCATCAACTCACGCAGCCAAACTTAAACAATTCGGATTTACTGACAAAGATATCGAGTTTGTAATTTACAGAATAGAAGCCCAATTAGAGAGCCGAAATTCATTAGTAGATTAATTCTTAACAAAAGACTTATAATTAAAAGATATTTTCTAACTTCTTGTATGAGAGCGATTATTTTAGGCGCAGGTTATGGAACAAGACTTAGAAAAAGTGCTGAAGGTACAGACCATTACCAATACATAAAAGAAACTCCTAAACCACTTCTAGATATTGCAGGCAAACCACTATTAAATCACATCGTTGACAAAATATCTCTTTTAGAAGTTTCTGAAGTTCGAATCATCGCAAATAATTATTATCAATCAAGATTTGAAGAGTGGGAACAAAAATATGCATCAAGTTACGATGTTCCAATCAAAATAATCTATAACGGATCTAATGAATACGGTAAAAATTTAGGAGCAGTAAGAGATTTAATTATTGCATTAGGATATGACAAAACTTACAATGTCGAACCATTTGAAGACGAATGCATGGTTTTCTTTGGCGACAAATGGCCATCAGCAAATTTAGAACAAATGCAAACATTAATGCAAGAAAAAAATTCTACAATTATAGGAATACAAGATTTAAGCTCATTAGAAAAAATGGCTCAAAAATCACAAATAGAATTAGATCATAATAACAAAGTGATTTATTTTGAAGAAAAAGCGCCTAACCCAAAGTTCACATTAACATGCCCAGGTTTTTATTTTATAAAACAAGAAGATTGCAAATTAATTCAAAACTTCTTTGGCCAAAATAAATTACCAGACGCACCAGGCAATTTAATTCAATACTTATTTGAAGAAGGAGCAAGTATTCATGGACATAAAATCGATGAAGAACCATACGACTTTGGCGACTTAGAAGCATATTTACGAGTAAAGAACATCCTCGAGAAATAAAAATTTATAAACAAATTCTCATTACCAATTACTAAAATGAAAGAAAACACTAAAGCATTATTAGTACTTGCAGGACTTGTTAGCGCATTTTCTGGAAACTTTGTACAAAGCAGCAACACTTATTCAAACAATCCTTTAAATCCACCAGCAATAGTTCAAGAATACAACGAACTAAACAACCAATTCGATTCTTTAAGCATTTCTTACAGAGAATTAACAACTATAAATAAAGAAGAAATGTCTGGTCATTTAGATTCTGCTAGAGGAATTGAAAATAAACTTACTGAAATGGAAAACTCAGATTTATACTTAAAAGCAGCAGGAACTTATGAAGAAGATTTAGCTTCTTACAAAAACACGCTTCAAAACAAAAGAAATTTAGGCCTTGGAATGATGATTGTAGGAGTTTTATCAGTAATAGGTTTAGGAAAAGGAATACTATATAATAAGAGACCTACAAGTATAGAAAAAAAAAATTAAAATGAAACAATCAACTCTTTATCATAATTTAATGTATGCTGCCGCTACTTGCACAGTTACATCAATGATCTTTCTCTCAACAACAATCAATCAACCTCTTCCAGAAGCACCAACAATAATTCGAGAATACAACTTTATTAATGAAACATTGGATGAATCTTTTTTGACAAAAAGAGAATTCTTAGCACGTGATTCTTTACAACAAGTAAAAGATACCAAATTAATTCAAGGCTTAGAAGATAGAGCTAATCAAATATTAGTATCAGAATCTTACAACCAAGCAAACACAGACTACGAACAAACAGTAAACAATTTCAAAGAAAAACAGAAAGATAAACAATTTATGTGGACAATTGCAAGTGTTTTCTCACTTTTAGGAATGATGTACAGCAGCACTAAAAGAAATATCGCTATGACCTATGAATCTTCCAAAAGCAAATAAATTCTTATAAACAAAATAAAACATAAACTTTAAATATTTCTTGTCATATTTTAAATTAAAAACATTAAAGGTGGTAAAATGAATAGAATAAACATAACTCGAACTTTCTCAACTAGTACTACTACCACCACAACCACAGCTTAAGCTGTTTTTGAAATTTTTTTTCTTCAAAAACAAAACAATTAAAAAATAAAGATAACTATAAAAAAATATGAGGGATAAATAATGGCAAACAAAATAAAAATTCAATTTCCAGATGGATCAAAAAAATCATTTGATAAAGGAGTAAAAGCAATCGATATTGCAAAGGACATTAGCGAGGGCCTTGCAAGAGCAGTTTTAGCAGCAGAAGTTAACAACAAACTAGTTGATATGAATACCAAAATTGAAGAAAACTCAATTATTAATTTTGTAAAATTCAACTCTAAAGCAGGATGGGATACTTTTCAACATTCAGCAGCACATGTCTTAGCTCAAGCAATTTTAAGACTTTATCCAAAAGCAAAATTAACAATTGGTCCAACAATTGAAGAAGGATTCTATTATGATATAGACATGCCTCCAATAAAACAAGAAGATTTAGGAAAAATCGAAAAAGAAATGCAAAAAGTAGTAGATGAAAACCTTGCAGTTTCAAGACATGTTGTTAGTCAGAAAAAAGCTTTGGAAATGTTCAAAAACAACAAATATAAAGTTGAAATGATTAAAGATCTCTTCAGTAACAAAGTTACTGGGACTCAGAAGACAAAGTCTTCTGTTGTACCAAAGAGCGAAAAAATCACTTATTATGAACAAGGAGAATTCAAAGATTTATGCCGAGGACCACATGTTTCAAATACTGGCGCTATAAAATCATTTAAACTTTTACAAACAAGTTCTGCTTATTGGCGAGGCGATGCTAAGAAAGAATCATTACAACGAATTTACGGAGTTGCATTCCCTGATAAAAAAGAATTGAAAAAACATTTATTCATGCTACAAGAAGCAAAGAAAAGAGACCATAATAAGCTAGGAAGAGAATTAGAATATTTTACTACTAGCGAAGTTGTTGGTAAAGGATTGCCATTATTAATGCCAAAAGGCGCAATTGTAAAAAGAATTTTACAACGATTTATTGAAGATGAAGAAGAAAAAAGAGGCTATGTGCCTACAATCACACCAGTATTAACAAAAAGCGATTTATATAAAATTTCAGGACACCTAGACCATTACAGAGAAAGCATGTTTGTCTTTGAAACAAACGGTGAAGAAATGTGTCTGCGACCAATGACTTGCCCACATCAGTTCATGATTTACAAATTTAAGAAAAGAAGTTATCGTGAATTACCAATCAGGTACAGCGAAGTTTCAGAACTTTTTAGAAATGAAACATCAGGAGAGCTTCATGGTTTAATCAGAGTGCGACAATTTACACTTTCAGATGCACACATTATTTGTAGACCAGACCAATTAGAAAAAGAATTTGAAGATGTTCTTCACTTAGTTGAATATGTCATGGATTGTTTAGGAATAAAAGAACAAGTGTGGTATAGATTCTCAAAAGGAGATCTTTCAAAACCAGATAAATACATTGATAATCCAAAAGCTTGGAAACAGTCGGAAGCAACATTGAAAAAAATCATCGATAAACTTGGCGTGAAATATGTTGAAGAAGAAGATGAAGCTGCATTCTACGGACCAAAGTTAGATGTTCAAATGAAAAATGTTTATGGAAAAGAAGATACTTTGTTTACAATCCAAATCGACTTTGCACTTCCTGAAAAATTTGATATGACTTACACTGATGAAAAAAGTAATTCAGTAAGACCGATGATTATTCATAGAGCATCAATTGGTTGCCTTGAGCGAACAATGGCTTTATTAATTGAGCATTACGCTGGAAAAATGCCTTTATGGGTTAGTCCTATTCAAGCAAGAATATTAACTGTATCTGAAAAGTTCACAAAATATGGCCAAGAAGTTAAAGACAAAATGCGAGCAGCAGGACTCAGAGTAGAACTTGATGACCGAACAGAATCAATTGGTAAAAAAATTCGTGATGCACAACTTGAAAAAATTAATTACATGCTTGTTGTAGGAGAACGAGAAGTAAAAGATAAAACAGTGACTGCAAGAAATTTCTTTAATAAAGTTCTTGGAGCAAAAAAGGTTGATAGTTTCATTAAAGACTTAGTTAAAGAAGTTGACGAGAAAAGAATTCCAAAAGAATAAAATGAAAATATTATTTGTTTGCAAATACAACATCTTTAGAAGTCAAGCTGCAGAAGCATATTTTAATCAAATAGCAAAAGAAAAAGGTTTGAAACATAAGGCATATAGTGCAGGAGTATTTGCAAACAGTACTTTTCATAAAGAAGTAAAAGATGCAATTGTAAAATCAGGATTAAAACCAAAAGGCTATAGTGAAGGACTTAACAGACTTGAAGTTAAAAAGATGGACTTCATAATTATAGTTGCAGAAGACGTTCCTAAACATTTATTTGCAGATCTTGAAAAACATTATGACATTAAAGTTCTTTGGTGGAAAATTAAAGACTCACCATTAGGCGATCCAAAAGGACGACTAAAAACAATTGCAAGAATTAAAAAACGAATTGATAAATTTGTAGAACCGTTATAATTATTTTGTTCTTATTTCAACGTTTTTAACAAGTTTAAGTAATTTCTTTTTAATAAGAGCAACATCTTGATTAATAACAGGAGACTTATCAGTTCTCTTTTTGATAGAACCTATTTTGTCATTAACACTTACAGAGTTATGATTATATTTAACAACAAACAGACTATTAAAATATCTAAATCCTTTTCTTTTTGATTGAAGTTCAATCTTAAATTCATATTCATTAACCATTATAAGAGTTAAAAGAATTAAATAATTACCAACAAATTTTATTGGAAAAGACACTCCTTTTTTAAAAGAGAGTTCCATTTTCAAATCAGGATACATTATTAGGTTAAGAGGTTTTGCATCTCCTATAACTTCATAAGCATAATTTTCTTTAGAAACTATTCTTTTGAAAGTAGGATCAATGATAAATTCTTTTCCATCTTTTTTTTCAAGTGTTAAAAAAATATGAGTAAATTCAGATAATGTATCTTTATAAAAAAAATCAGGGTCATGACCAACAACAGCTCGAATTTTAAAATCATCATGATATTTTGGTTTAATTCTATTATAAACCATTAATACTAAATCTCCACAAATCCCTTGTGAACAAGTTTTATCATCTAAAGGTTTGTAAAAACCTTCAAATCGAATCTGGTTATTTGCAAAGTTAATAACTAATTTTTTAGTAAAATGTAATAAATTATTCTCAACACTATAATCAAGTGTTTCAAATATTTTTTTCAAGTCTTTTTTTAATAAAAAGAATTTAGAATTATTAATTAATATTGCCAGATTCCGATTTAAAAAAAGTCCTAATAAGAATGCGAATATAATTAACAGTATATTTAATAGTTGAATCATATTAAAACCTTACAAAAACAATTATAAAATGATGAACTTGCTTTTAAACTTTTCTAACAGTATTATTGCCCTATTATTTTTCTTGCTTTTTCAAAATGAGGAATCAATACTGCCTCAAACCAATAATTTTTTGCTATCTCAGATACGTTTGGAACATATAAAAGTTCATCTTTGCTATAATGTAATCTTTCGTGAGAACTTAAGTCTAATTGTTTTGGTTCATAAATCATATCTAAATGCAAAATATCATCAGCTATTTGTAAAGTAGCATCACCAGTTGAAATTATTTCATCAAGTGTAAGCATCCATTGTTTTAATTCTATAACCGGTCCTGTTATTTTAATTCTATTATTTTGGTTATCTATTTCATAAGTCATTTTTAAATCTCCAGGCCGTGAACAGAAGAGTCGATAGATTCCATTTCAGCCATTTTTTTTGTATTTCTTCCAAAATTTATTCTTCGTGCTTTTATTTGAAGAAGATTATCATAAACTTGATTAATTAAAGGAACATAATCCTCAATGTCAGAAGAAACGGTTCCTGATAAAGAATTATCTTCTAAAAGACGATTATGATATAAAACTAATTTTTGTGGTTTACTCCAACCAAGTTTTTGTTCTAATTGACAATAACGAACATCTTCAGTACCACTACTTTCTCGAACTCCATAAGTAAAAATGAAATTTTTTCTCTTATAAACATGTTTATTCCAATGAATACCTGCTTCATCAGGTAAATTTCTGCTTGAAATGCCTTCAAAATAAGAGTTTGTTTTTCCAAGATGCAAAGCTATTTGCTTTATTTTAAAAGGCAAATTATTCGCTTCAATTATTGTTTTTAATTCTGGCATATGAATGCTCTCCAACATTTTTATTCTAAGAAATTAAAATAGATATTTAAACCTTATTCAAATGTAACCTTTTTTAAGTAGCAAGACAAGTTTTTATAGTATTAAGTTGATAAGAAGAAAATATGGTTGATTTTGACGTTATCGTTGTAGGCGGAAGCTTTGCAGGATTAAATTTTGCCAGGTGCGCATCCCTACTTGGACTAACAGTTTTATTAGTTGATAAAGATAGAGATATAGGTTCTAGTGTTCGAACAACAGGAATTTTTACAAAAGAATTAGTTGAAGATATGAACATTCCAAAAAAGCTCATTTCTAACACTGTTAAGAAAATAAAATTATACTCGCCAAATATGAACGTGACTGAACTTTCAAGCAAAAAAAACGTTTTCTTCATGAGTTATACAGGAGATTTTCTAAAATATTTAGCAGATAATGCCGAAGCGTTTGGTACAAAAATTAGTACAAACACTTCCTATTTAGATTCAAAAATTAAAGAGGACATTATTGAAGTCAACTTGGAAATGAAACACAAAAAGAAAACTGTTACAACGAGATTTGTTGTTGGTGCTGATGGTGCTCATTCAAAAGTTGCTAAAGAATTTGGTCTTTCAAAAAACACTACTTTAATGGTTGGAATTGAAAGAGTTTATGCTCATGCTAAAGGTGTTAAAGATGATGAGTTTCATTGTTTCTTAGATCGAAAATTAGCACCAGGATACATGGCTTGGGTTGCTAAAAGAGGTAAACAAACTTATGTTGGTTTAGCAGGTTTAGAAAAAGAAATTGATGTCAAACATGCAATACATGATTTTCAAAAAAAAGTTAATTTATTATTTGATTTCAAAAGAGCCAAATTAATAACTACAAAAAGCGGATTCATGCCTATTAATGGAATTTTAGAAAAAACAGTGAATGACAAATGTTTATTAGTTGGTGATGCAGCAGGACATTTAGGAGCTTTGACTGCGGGCGGAATTTATCCTGCAATAAAACATTCAAAAGACGCAGCTAATGCAGTTGCAGATTATTTAATTCTTAACAAAAGAAGCGCTCTTTTAAAATATACTTTAAAATGTTTAAAAGATAAACATCTAAAAACAGAATTCATTCTTAGAAAAATCTATAACAAAATGAAATCTAATGATGTTTTAAATGAAGTTTTTGAAATGTTTAAATCCGAAGACGGTAAAAAACTTTTTAGTGCATTCTTTTTTGAAGATCCAGAAAAACATCATGTAATAATAAATGAATTAAGAATAATTCTTCAACATCCAAAAATTTATCATGTTATTGGTAAAGATTTATTGAAAGAATTAGAACATACACTCTAATAATCATATACTTTAAGATGTTTTGACCTTTCAGGATATCGTAGTCTACTAATGGCTTTTTCTTTTATTTGTCTAACTCGCTCTCTTGAAAGATTATAATCTTTAGCTATTTCCTTCATAGGAACTGGTTCTTGATCAATACCAAAATACTTTTTAACAATTTCTTTTTCTTTACCATCAAGACCTTCAACAGCTTCTCGTACATCTTTAATTAAAGAATCTAAATCCATTGTAGAAGTAGGATCTGGCATGCTTTCATCAGGAATAGTATCTCCAAAAGTAGTTTTACCACTCTCATCAGACCTCATAGGCTGCTGTAATGATGTTTCTAATCCGGAAAAAGTTCCTCTAATATGAGGTTCGGATAATTGAATTTCTTCACCATATTTTTCAAAATATATTTTTTCAAGTTCCTCTTCATTTGGAGGTCTTTCATTAATTGTTTCAAACTCATTCATTAATCTATTTAATTTCAAATTTTGTTGATGAACATACATAGGTCTTCTTACTTGAGAAGAATAATTAGCAGCATAATCTTTAAGAATTGATTGTCTAATCCACCAAACAGCATAAGTTACAAATTTGAATCCTCTGGTTGAATCAAATTGTTCAGCAGCTTTTATTAAACCCATATTTCCTGCAGCGATTTGGTCTTCTAATGGCATGCCAACCAATTTTAAATTATTTTTAGCATAGGATACAACAAATTTAAGATTAGCATATACTAATTTATTAAGAGCTTCTTTATCTCCTAATTTTATTCTTTCACCTAATTCAATTTCTCTTTGTGATGATAATGGAGTACTATCTCCTATACTGTCCATATATTGGTGCATTATAGTTCTTGAGTTTTTATTCATATAACATATCCCCATCAAGTATTACTTTCATCATACATTTTCTGCTTAGAAGTTACTTTTTTTTCTTGTTTTTACTTGAAGCTTCAGCTTCATCAAAAGCTTTTTCATAGTCATCATCATCGTCTTCATCCTTTTTATTCTCAGACTCGTCATCATCATAACCTGCCATGAAAGCTTCTTCTTCTGGGCTGATTTCATCATCTTTTACAAGCTCTTGTCTACCTTCACCATTGTAAACTGATTCTAATTCATCATCCGCATATTCATCATTTGCCATTTTTACACATCTTGAACTTGAATGATTTAAAAAGGTTTCGTTTTTTACACCTGGATAATGGATAACAAACTTTAAATACTACTTATTTGACTTAAACTACCGAGGAGAAAGCTTGCATTCATCACTAGAAAAACACTTAATAGAGAACTGCCCAAATTGTGGCATAGAACATCAAAAAGAGTTAGAATCTCAATTCGATTTTCATTCTAGTTTTACACATTATTTATCAACCATCTGCGAATGTAAATACGAAGTTTTTTTCAAAACAGAGTTTGATTCTTCAGGACATATTCATTTCTAAGAAAAAAATCGAGCAAAATATTCTGGTGAAAAAGTAGTATCTAAGATTATTTTAGCTTCAAATTTTTTCTCTAAATAATCTGATACACCAATAACTACTTCTAATGGAATCCTATTTTCACGTGCTAAAACATACATTTTTCTATTTTCAACATGATAAAAAATTGTTCCTGAAAATCTTTTTTCAGGGTCGCCTAAGAAAGCATATCTGCCTTCGTCATTCTGTCTTTTATTCCAAAATGAGAATTCTAAATAACTATTATCTTCTAACATTGGTTTTTCAATAATATCCAGTTCGAAAGACTTCACTATTTTAGATAAGTCTTCAAATAAAAGATCTGGCGTCTCTGTTAGTTTAATAGGTTCTTTACTCATAAAGTTTAGAAATTGAAATGTTTATAAAAAGCTAAGCATCATAACCAAGTTTTTTTAAATTAAGAATAAGTCCTGGAACAATATTATAATCTTTCATGTCTGTTGAGTTAACCCATTTATGGTCATCATGTTCTTCAGGTAAAATAGTTATTTCTCCTTTTGGTTTAATTACAAATAGCCACACATGAAATTCCATATCATTTCTTGTATCTTTATCAATAATGAATTCAGGGCCTTTTACTAATTCAAAATCATCTAAATCAAGCTCTTCTTTTAACTCTCTTTTCATAGTTTCTTTTGGATCTTCATCTTCTTCAATATGCCCGCCTACAACATGCCAATAATCTGGGTGGAATTTCAAATCTTTTCTTCTGTGTAGAAATAATATTTTTCCTTCTTCATTTTCAATAAATATAGAAATAACTTTTTTTATAATCATTTTAATCGATTTTAGTTGTTATTATTGGTTTGTCTCTTACAATTACAGAATGTTCATGTTGACTTACTAATCCGTCTGCTTGTTCTGGCAATGGAGGATATTTGTGTATCATTCCAAGTTTGCTTAATTCTCGTAGTGCAAATCTTGTTTTACCTTCTCCGTGTTTTTGTGTAAGCCATCTTAATGTAAATGGTAAACCATTGTAAGCTTGAATTGTTTTTAGAACTTCTCTCGTCATTGAACTTCGTACAGGTTTCATTTGAACTAATGCAAATATTGTTGCTTCTCCTGCTTCATGTATTAAACCAGTTCCATTTGTTGCAAATGGTTCGATTGCAATAACTTGATTTTCTTCTAGTTCTGTATCATCACCATTATCAAAGTTTGGAACAGTTGGTCTTGTGTGAATTCTATAATGTCCTAGTCCATGTCCTGAGAGATTTCTGACTGGTTGAAAACCATGACTTGTAATTGTTTCTTCAATTACTCGACCAATCTCTCCAAGTGTTACTCCTGGTTTAATAATTTTTAATGCATTATTGAGTGCTTCTTTTGAGGCATTGGTAAGTTCTTCATTGCCTCCTAAATCAATTGTTACAGCACTGTCGCCCACATATCCATCAATATGTACTCCAACATCCAATTTTATTATATCGCCTTTTAGAAATACTGTTTCATCATCGGCTGAAGGACAGTAATGAGCAGCAATTTTATTTCTGGATACTTGTGCAGGGAATGCTGGTTGTCCGCCTAATTCGGCTATTTTAGCATCAACTGCATTGCATACATCTAATAGTTTAACACCTGGTTTTATTAGTGATGCACCATAATTTCGTGCTTTTGCAGTTATCTCGCCTGCCAACTTGTATTTTGCTAAAAGTTCTTCATCCATATTAGAAAGATTAGCCTATTATTATATAAAGATTATTATTTGAGATAAAGCTTTTCTCGAGGTTTTCTCATAGCAATCGTATAAGCAAATTTCATTAAGAAATCTTTTGATTCTTCAGTTACAAAATTCCAATAACCTCTGAATTTAACTTTTTCTATTCCAAAAAGACCTTTATCAGACCACCTCATCAGTAAAGCATAATTTGATTCAACAGCTTTTTTCTTTGCTTTTTCAGATGGATAATCTAATTTTTCAGCAATATCTCTTGCAATACTTTTCATCAAATAAATTCTTTGTTTTTCACCTTGAATTTCAACTTCAATTGATTCTTTTGTTTGTAAAAGATACGTCTCTATTAATTTTTCAAGTTTAGGTATTGCATCAAAAGGAATTCTTCTAGTTCCGACAAAATCAATCTCAGAATCTAAAAGATTTTTATCACACCAATTAGTTATAGTATCTTTGTTCAAGCCATACTTAGCAGTTAAATCTTTTCTTGAAGGCCAGCCTTTAATTGCAGACGAATGTTTATCTATGAGTTTTTTTACTATCAGCTTTGGAATTATGTATCGATTCAGCTCAGTTTCATATTCGGTTATTTTATTAAATCGCACTTGTTTTCCTAGAGTATTATGATCAATACCAATTATTTCTGCAATATGTGATAATCGCATATTGTCTTCAGGATAAGCATCTACTTTATCATAAGCTGCTTGTACTTTAGAATCAATCTTCTCATTCATATAAATAAGGAATAAAAAGAATTATTTATAGGTATCTATCTATAAGCCCTGCTAAAGAAGAAGTTTTTATTTTTTTCAAAGATGCATCTTTTATTTTTTCTAATTCAGAAGTTTTAATTTCTAAATTAATATCATCAACTAATCCAAAATAAGATTTTATAACTGATTTTTCGATTTCATCTAAAGGTTTTAATAATTCATCTAACAAATTCATTTCAAGCAAAAGGTCAGTATTAACAACTTCTTCTTGAGTGATTGAAGTTTGATGTCCAAAAGTTGATTCTAACTCTTCTAAAAAATATTCTTTTTGTGTTAAGCTGTTTAAATCAGTTAAATCTGCAGAATAAAGTGTGATTATCGTACTATTTGAATCGTGTTTAATTGGTTTATCTAATGAAAAGAAAGTCTTTGGAGCTTTTTGTTTAGCAAGCATCAACATCGTATTAACTTGTCTTTTATTCATCCCTAGTTTTTGCATTAAATATTCATCTTTTGAAATATTAGGATCTGTTAATGATTTAAATGCTCTAAGAGAATACTTAAAATTAGTTATTTGTTTTCTCCAGTAATAAGATTCCGTATTAGCCAATAATTGCATTTGTTTTTTTTGTTCAAATGATAAAGAACCGTTTGATGATTTTAATAAAGTTACAACTTGTTCGTTAACTAGTTTATTTGTAAGAAAATCAGATAATTCATCTAAACGAATAACAGAACTTGTTCCAGGTCTTTTATGATGAGTTAACAATCCTTTATTTCTCCAATCATATAATGTTTTTTTTGCAACTCCAGCTATTTTTGCTGCTTCATCTCCCACTCTTAGAATATTTGTTAAATATTTATATTCTGCTTCTGGAACAAACACCTTTGAATCAATTCGTAAATGTTCAACAACTTTATCAATTGTAGCCCACTTATAAAAACGGTTATAATTTCTTTCAACCATTACATCTGATTCTTTAGATTTTGGATGAGTTTTATTTGTTAAATCTCGAGCTGTTTTTATTAAAGAATACCATGTCTGCCCGTCTTGTTCAATAACATCTTGTCTTTTTAAATTACCAATTCTATATTTATCTTTCAAAGATGAAGCAGCTTTAGAAGTTACAAAAATCTTATTGAAAATTTTTTGATTAGTTAAATCGGAACTATTTTCTCTAACTCGCCTTGCTAAATCTTTTATAACATTTTCTTCAGAATAAATTAAATCAAAATCTTTAATTAAACTCTTAGCAATTGATGATAAAGAATACCAATCAACATTATTCTCTGAAAATATATCTTTTTGACTTCTTCGTAACTCAGCATAATTCTTTATTAAAAGTTGACTTGAGTCTTCTGGAACAAAAATCTTGTTCTTTGAAATTAATTTATAATCATAATTACTATTATCATTTATAACCAACCAATAAAGAGAATTTCTTATTTTACGTACAGAAAATTCTTCATCAGCCAATTTAGAAGCTAAATCATTCAACGAGTACCATTGAACTCCATCTTGCGTAAAAGAATCAACATTATACTTGTTAATTCCATTAAGACGAACTCCAACTTCTTGCTCACAATCAGGAGAAAGACGAACTTTCCCAAACCAATCTCTTTCAACCATAAAAGTTTCTTTTCGAAGAAAACCTGCAACTTGTTTTGAAGTAAGATCATGTTCTTGAGCTAATTCAGTTGTTGATTTCCAACCACAAAGAGCAGGATAATGTTCAAGAATTATTTGTTTAACATCATCTTTAGGTAATTCACTTATATAATTTCGAACTCTATAACCTGGTTCTCTACTGACTTTTAAACGAAAATTTGAACGAGGAGTTCCTAAAATAGAAGCCACATCAGATACTGCTAAATGATCTTGTTCATACGCATCGACTTTTTGTAAAGCTTTTTGTACTTCAGGATAACTAGCTACTTGTTGCATTTTAAGAGTTTGAAATTAAAATAATTATTTATAGGTTTAGCTAAAATCATAAAAAAGCACTAATCACAGTAAAAAAAACAAATGAAACAGTTATTGTTGCCGCTACAAACGTTTTTAATGATTGAATTATTTTTTGAGAAATCATTTTAAGCTTAAGGAAGATATATTGGTTCATTAAATTTTACTGTATCTTCAAGCCCCGCTTCTTTTACAGCTAATTTTGCACCTTGAATATCACAATACCAAGTCAAATTTTCAGTATAATTTGAACTTAATTTTCCAAATTTATCAATATTTTCTTTGGCTCTTAAATACTGTTCTTGAGTTTGTTGACCGCCCATAGTAAAAATCAACCCCATCATAGAAATTACAAGTTCAGAAGATGCTAATAAGGTATTCATAGCCATTATAGTAGTATTATCTGATGTAATTGCTTGATAAAATAAAGCTATACCTGTTGGTATTGCAGCATAGCTTGCTAATGTTGCTTTATTTGCCCATACGGCTTTTGCATAATCTTTAAAAGTCATTTTGAATATTACAATCAATACATGATCGCTGCAACAACGCCTTTGATTTGAGAGAATCTGATTTTTCCAGGGTCTGAAGTTGGATTATTATCGCCTTTTGCCACAAAGTAAGTTCCTTGTTCGTCTTGTCCTTTGTATATAACTCTGTGAATAATTCTTCCATCTGCAAATTCTGATTTGTAAGAAATTATATCTCCAATTTTGATTTGTGCTTCTGATTCTGGAATTATATTAACTGTATTTGCATCTTCATCGAATACTGGATCCATTGAATTCGTGTTTGTAAAAGCAGCCCAATATATTGGTTTGTCAAAGTGAATTATTACTCTATCATTATAAACTTCAATTTGATCTTCGGAAAGATGGTTGCTTGGAGAATTTTGCTCAACGCTTTGGTCGGTGTTCAAGGGATTTAATTTGTGTAGAACATCATTTGTTTTTTCTTGGACTACAAAACCAGTAGGAATATTACTATCCATTGGCAAGCCGTTAAGGGCAAGTCCCGATATCACGCCAGCGACAAAGACACCGGCCAAGAGTAGAGCTTTTTTAATCATTTTACACATATTATGGTAACTCTACTATATAAATGTTTCGTTTTTTAACTACTTAGAAGTGATAACAATATCACTTAAATACTTTTTTAACAGCAAAATCATATGCTTTTAAGAGTGTTCGATCAAAAGAACTACCAAATTTAGCAGGCCTATAGGGTTTAATAAACACACAATTTTCAGCAGGTTTAGCAGCCAAGTCATCTTCAGACCACAAATTGTCTTGAATTAAAACAACATTATCAATAGACAAATCATTTACTTGAGCAAAAACAGAAAGATCTTTAGTAAAAGTATTATAATCAGTATAAGAATCATAAATAGGATCTCCTAAAGAAACAACCTTATCAAAATATCCACCAACACCAAAAGCACAAAGAACTTCTTTAATCCCAGATTTCCCGCTATGATGATGACTCCACAAAACAACATTATCAAATTGCTCATTTGCTTTAGATAAAACAAGTTTAGAATGAGGTCTTAAAAATTGAACCATATACAAATCTAATTCTTCATGTCTTTGAATATGCGAATGAGAACGACTCTTACCAGCAATTTTTTCAGCTTCTTCTCCAGTCTCACACAAAATACTCCCAATTATAGTTTCGTCCAAATCAAATATTACTGTTTTTGTATCAGTCATTTTTAAGTATTAAAACTAAATTTTTCAGGTGCTTTTTTCTTCTTACCATACCAAGTTCTCTTCGATTTTGGTTTATCTTTCTTTTTGAACTCAGGATCCACTTTTCCGGCCAAGTACATAGCAGTTCCAGCCATAGCCCCAGTTCCAAATACAGTTAATGCAGGTGCCAAATCACCAGATAAACTCACAGCATCTAAAAGATGTTTTGTAAAATTAACATAATCAGAACTTCCTTCATGATTTGAAATACTATTTGTAGCATAACTATATGTGTGGGCAACTAATTCCATTCCAATAACTCCATAAAATAAAGATCTTACTCGTTCACCAGACTCATTAATGCCTTTCATACCCTTATGTATCCAATAAAATCCCAATCCCATAGTTGCAACTTCAGGAATAGCAGAAGTCATAGCAGCACCAATATGTCCAAGAAAATTATCTTCATAAAATATATTTGCATAACCACCAGTAGTAGAATCCATAGATTCTGCTTTACAATAGCCCACAGTTAATAATTCGAGTACGTGTGAAGAAATATAATCTTCATTCAGAGTAATCCCTTTACAACCAACATTAAGCAGTACAGTTGCAGTCAACGCATGTAAACCTTCATGTAGAGGAGCCAATAATGTAGAAACAGTTACAGCAGGAGCATATCGCTTTGCAAGGTTTCCAACTTTATATCCCAAATCCATTTTAGCACCAATAATTTATAATTATAATTTTATTTTAAAGGAGGGTTTAAAGGTTCCTCAAGACCAGTTTGTTCTAAAGAATCATACATCTCTTGAACAAATCTATTAGAAGCAATCATAGCTCTAGAAATAAATTTAGCTCCAATTTGTTCTGCAAATACTTGTCCACGATTAAAATAAGATTTTTCTTGTTGAGACAAATTATTACTATCTTTAAAATAATTTTTGTTAAAATGAACTGAAACACCTAAATCAAAAGCCGCAAGATATTTGGCAGAAGTTTGAAAATTATTTTCGCCAGGAGAAAGCTTACCTACTAAAGTCGCTTTTTCTTTATTATAAAGTTCCATTAAATCATCGTCAAAAAACATTTTTATCTCACCTTTCAAAAATTTTTAATTTTTGGAGGTCCAGAAACTTCGTTTCTGATACCTTTTTTAATTAAATTAATAATATATTAAGAAAAAGTATGAGTAACTAATATATAAAAGTTTCGTTTTGTTGTTACTCAAAAGTAATAAAAACAAATAAAAAATAAAAAATTAACTTTATTCTAGATAAAGTCTAGCTTTCTTTTGATCGAATTTCCAGTCAGCAGGTAACTTACCAGATGCCTTGTAATATTTGATCAATCTGTTAATTTTAGCTTCAGTTAATTGTAAACCTCTTTTACCAGGCATATCATGTTTGTTCTCTTCCATATGCTTAGTTAAGAAAATAAACTTTGTAATTAAAGCCATTAAATCTTCAGGTATTTCTGGAAGAAGTTTTCGTTCACCCAAGATAGTTGTAACTGATTTCTTAGTTAATAATTTAACGTCAGGAATACCATATACATCTCTCAGATATAAACCAATTTGTGAAGGCGATTTTCCTTCTTTGAAGTATTTTACAACTAAAATCTCTACTTCTTTTCCTTTGTACTTAACCCACGAAGGGACTGTTTTCTTGGAAGGTTTTGTGCTTCCTGAAACTCCTCTTTTTCTAGAGTGCATTCTTGCCATTTTTTAGTTCTCCGCTCGAATAAGAATTAGTCCTTATCCAGCCTGACCAAGCCTTACGACCGAGTCATCCTTAACATTAGAGAAAAATAACTCATTTATAAAGTTAATTAAAAATGTTCAAAATTAGAAATTTTGGCAAATTTTTTAAATAATTAAAAAACTAAAATAAAAAAAAATTAACGCAATATCTTCTCTAATTGCGCAACAGTCACAGGATCTAACTTTCGAGTACAAATGTCATCAATGAATTTATCTCTTGTTTCTCGAAATTCCAATGATCTAGTTCGTTTATTCATAACTCGTTCTTTTCGCAAATCATGAATCACTTCTCCTCTTTTAGTTCCAGCATAAGCCCTATCTAAAAGTCGAAGCTCGTCCAAACCAACAGCTCTTAAGTCAATCATAGTTCCATAAACTGGTTTTGGCATTGGTTCTGGTTCTATTATTGGAGCAGGAGTACGTTTTGCAACAGATGAATTACCACCGTAAGATAAACGGCGATGGTCGCTGTTTGTCAAATACTGGTTCATCATAGTTACTGTGGCCACTAACGCAACCATCATTCCAATTAACATTGTTCCAATCATTTTTTTTACCTCCTTTAGTTTTTTTATTAAGTTTTTTAACTTACACAAATCATTATGGATTTAATCCACTTTATCGGAATTGCTATCAAGTCAATTCCATTCGCTGCACTCGAATTTGTTGCTACAACCAATGTGTTCTCGTTTTGAGCAACTACTTTTCCGAATGTGTGTGTTGGGCATAGCAAATCATCAATTCTTACTAATTCAAGCTCTTTGACGTTCATGTGAAAGCACGCATCCATCCAAAGCACATCAACTACTGCTTCAGTTGAGATTTGCATCCCTTCGTCTAATTCTTGTTGGGTTGCAACTTTTGCTTTGATACGCACAACCGCCTTTGTTTGTTTGCATTATTTGTTTCATTTTTTCAATTCCATGTTTTAAGTCCATTCGACTAATTACTATTTAGTAGTGGTTGTTAAGCATTTATAATTTGTTGTAGATTATTCGAATAAATACCAAAAACTTTATAAATATTCGAATATCATACGAAAACATAGTGAAAGACATAACGCCGAAACTCATAAGTCTGTTCAAAAAAGGATATGCAACACCCCAACTTTCAAGAGTTGCAAAAAAACTACAAGAGCCTTCAACAACCCTTCATTACAATATAAAAAAGCTCGAACAAGAAGGTGCAATAAAAACCTACAAAGCAGTTTTTGATTATAAAAAAATAGGTGAAGGATATTGTGTATTTGTTTTAATAACCCTATCACCTGACGAATACGGAGATCCAGAACGAATAGGAAACGAACTCGTTAAACATCCAGAAATTGAAAGCGTTGACGTTATAACAGGGGACTGGGAACTAATGCTAAAAATCAGAACAAAAGATCAAGATGCATATTATGATTTTGTAAAAAATGTTATTTCAAGAAAAGGAATAACCAAAATAAAAACATTGACTTCATTAAAACAGTTAAAAACTGAATTTGTAGAATTATAAAAAAAAAAAAATTATCCTGAAAACAATACATCAGGAAGATATAACTCCTGAACAGACCTTATTTCTTCAGCAACTTCAGAGATATTATCAAGAGTCAATTCCGTTCTTAAAACTTCTCGCGAATCAATAGCTGCTCGTTCCATTCCAGCCCTTCTTGGCGCATAATAAACACTTCCCGTAAAAATAAAAGGTAATCCATCAATACAAATTGCGCGCGCGCAATCTACAGTTGCATAAACATAATTTTCAAAGAGGTTGTTTATCTCATTTAGCTCAGAAGGAATATTTTCTACAATCCAATCATTTGCTAAACCAACTATTTCACTTCGCAAATCATTAGGAAGCCATTCATTTTCTCCAACTTCACGAATTAAATTAGATCCAATAGCCCTCATATTCCTAAATAATTGCAGATATGGTGCAGTATTACGAGGCAAATCTATGTTTTCATAAAAAAGTTCTGGTTGAAAATGTTCTCTGAAACGATACTCCCCTACTAAAGCATTTTCAAAAGCTTCAGTAGTCTGTCTTCTGAGTGTTCCAAACATTTCTTCCAAAGGCAGTTCAATCATTAGTTCCACCTCCTATCACGCAACTCTTCTCTTGTTTCTTCAAGTCTTCTTCCCGCTTGTCTTGCTTCATATCTTGAAGCTTCTCTTACAAACAGAGGGTGTTGTGGGTCTCTTTGTGCCGAAACATATTCTCTTAGTCCAGCTCTTCTTTGTTCTAATTGATATTCCAAATTCATTTTCTTTTTCCACCATGTTTTAAGCCCATTTGGCTTTTTAGTTAAACGAAAACTTTATATAGAATATTAACTTTATGTAAAATAGTTTACAAAAAGTAATAAAATTGTGAAAAATGCGAAGTGTTGCCCAAGCAGTAGAGACAATCATTGAACAAAAGCCATTCATACAAGAGGCTTTGAGTAAAGGAATAGTTAACAATGCAGCACTCGCAGAAGAGATCAAACCACAGATAGAAAAAGAGCTAAAAAAGACGATCAAATTCTCAGCAGTTAACATGGCCATCAGAAGACTGGCTGAGAAATTAAAAGAAACTTTCGTGGTCAAAGCGAAATTTAATCAAGAATCAGATTTAACAGTAAAATCAAACTTAATCGAAATTGTCATATACAAAACACCAGAAATTCAAGAACAAATAAAGAAAATCTATGATATTGTTGATTTTAAAAAAGGAGATTTTCTAACAGTAACGCAAGGATTATACGAAATTATGGTGATTGTTAACCATAAACACGAAGAAAAAATCAAAGCCCTATTCTCGCAACAAAGTATCAGACAAGTGGTAAAGAATCTCTCCAGCCTCACAATAGCACTCTCAGAAGAAGCAATTGAAACAATAGGTCTTTTTTATCAAGCAACAAGAGCTTTGAACTGGGAAAACATAAACATCATAGACATTGTTTCAACATATACAGAAATGACATACATATTGAAAGAAGAAGATACAGCCAGAGGTTTTGAAACCTTGAAAAGACTTCTTTCAAATCACACTTAGAAAACGTACATCGCCAAAGTGGGATGGGTTGAGCCGACGCAACCCACCTTTTATATTTAAAGAATGAAATTAACTCACAAAACAAAAAACCTCATTAGCGCTTCATTTTTTCTAGTAGGTGCTGCTCAATTCTTGACTTCAGAGGTTTCAATAAATGGTGCAGTAGTCGGCACAATAGGGGCTGAATTACAATTATTCACAGGATATATTTGCATACTCATAGGAACAATCTTGTTTACTTCTTATAACAGTCTTGACCATAAACTAGATTATGATCCTAATGTTAAAGCAATTCGCAGACATATGGAGAAACAAACAAACAACAAAATCAGCTATAAAGAAGCTGAAAAAATATATGTAGAACTTCAAAACAACTATGTAAAAGCAATTCAAGACGGCAAAATAACGCCTACTGCTAATTTCAAAGAATTTGTAAAATCAATAGACGACCATTTCAAAAAACCTTTAACTTCAGAAACAATAAAAGAAATGGCAGAGCAAGAATTAAATGCTGCAGCTGAATGTTTAAAAAATGGCAAGATATATACTAAAAGAAAAGAAATTGAACATTTAGCTAAACAATGCGGATATGAAGTAGCTGATGAAAATAATAAAGAAGGACCAGGAATATATAACACAAAAATCATAAAAGATAAAAATGGAACTGATGTTGAAGAGAAAACATTAATCACCAGATTAGGCAATCATCGTGAAATTAATAGAAATACTGCAAGAAACATAATACATATTTTAGCAAAAGGAGAAGGAAATTTTCGGCAACAAAAAAGAACTAACGATTAAGCATAGACTTCAATTCTTCAACACTTGAAGCATATTTTTCTTGGAAAGAACGAAAAACATTATATACAATAGGAGTTTGATGTTGACTTAATTCAATTAAAGGAGATATATCAATATTCCCTTGAGAATCTTGTTTAAGTGTTGGACGATAACCTCTTTCTTCGGCTACTTCTAAACCCTTATTGACCAAATACCCGGAATAACGTTTAATCTTTTGCTTCATAAAAGTTAAGTCACTAAGAAAAGAAAAAATATCAACATCATGCATGGAAAGAGTTTCTTCTGGAGTCTCACCATAACAAAAATCTTTCAAATACGAATGAGATTCAGCCTCTTCTTTCAACAAGCCAGTAGTTTTATCAACCAAATTATCTTTTTTATCAAACATATTAATGTCTGAAATATTCGAGCAATTTATAAATCTTTCGATATTAATTACTACTAGGTGATGAATTTGTTCCAGATAAATTTCCAAAATCTTTATAAACACATCATTTTTCCACAAGGTCATGGTTTTAACACAAGACAGATCAAAAAGAAAATCCACTGGTGGAAGATTTACAATCCAGAGACTGAAACGAAGACATAGGCTAGGTCGAAGTCCAGTTTTAACTTCAGTAGGTGTTAAGAAGACAAAAACTACTAGAAGTTTAGGTGGAGCAAAGAAAATCAAGCTTCGAAGTACAGATAAAGTTAACATCATGGACCAAAAGACTAAAAAATGTTCTGTTGAAACTATAAAAACTATTGTTGAGAACCCTGCAAACAGACACTTTGTAAGACGAAACATCTTTAACAAAGGAGCTGTAATAGAGACCTCAAAAGGAAAAGCTAAAGTTACAAACAGACCTTCTCAAGACGGTACAGTTAACGCTATTCTTCTATAAGTACTTTAGAGTGATAATAAAACGAAACCTTTAATAATTAGGTTAACCTATCAAAAAATATGGGGGCTAATAAACAATACGATAGGCCAGTTTCTAATCTGGAAGAATTCTTAGGACTAACTTTCTTAGCAAATAGAAGATATAATGCAAACGAAGTAAACATGAACTTACGTCAAGTTGGAAGAGAAGGGATTGTAAACTTCTATACAATAGAATATACTTTAAAAGAACAACAACCCAGAAAAACAATACAGAGAATATTCGAAGAACACATATCAATAGATTATGACGACCAGGAAACCATTGAAGAATTATTTGGAGATAAAGTGAATTCTCTAAGTGATAAAATAAAAAAAATGTTCTTAATCTATGAGAAACCAATAACAACAAATAAGAAATATCAATCTGCAAAAATAACAATTGCTTAAAAAAACATGAAACATCTGAAAGAAACAAAACAGATGAAACGATTCGTGACAAAAGCACTTGCGCGAACAAAAGAGTTCTCAGATATTTATTTTAATCCAGAATTTGAAGAAAGAACTAGTTTAGATGAAGCACTCAACACTTTTTCAGATAGACAACTTCTTGCAATAAAAAAACCTGAATTCGTTCGAGAAGGAGAATCAGAAAAGTATTTGATAATTCTAGATGCAGACTTAATGGAAATTAAAGAAGTTGGAATGAAACTAGCAGCTGCTTCTTTAAACAATATTAATACAACTCACATTCTGCATTGGTTTTCAGATAGTGAAGGTCCTTTTTTCAACCACAAAGTTCAAATTCAAAAACACCATCAAGAAATAGACGAGTATCTTTGTCACAGAGATAGCTTACAGCACATAGATTTCTTCACAAGAGAAAGAATTATTAACGCAACAGAGATGGAACGTGAAATCTTAAAAGCGCTTTCTAACAATCAAAACGCAGCTTACAAACCAAAAGAAAATCTAATTCCTGAAAAATTACACTTAATAAAATACGACCTTATCGAAGCAAAATATGGTAAACAAACTCAAGAATTAAAGAAATATTTGTTACCTAATACAATTACAAAAGGAGAATTATTCACACTCGTGCCTTCAAGCGCAACATTCTTAGAAGATCAAGCAGCTTATTTAACGAATGCAATGCGAGAAAAATACGACCTTGCAGGCGTTATAGGTAATAATAAAATAAGAACAGCCAAACCATTAATAATTCCAGACATTACTTGTAGAACAGAAGAACAAGTAAGAATCAGATACAATTTGGCCATGATAGAAGAACAAATGATTAGACATCCGACAATACAACAAATTCAATTTTTAAAACGAGCTCACGAACAATTAAACGATATTAATAATAGAACGGTTTTTTATCAAAAGATAAAAGAAGAATATCAAAAGTCTGATTTAGGATTTTTATTTGATAAAGAACTTAGTATGAGCAACCAATTCCCAATCACTTACTATGCAAAACATGCAAGTAAAAGCTTGCCAGGGGTTAGACACACAACTAAAATCTACATGGCTTCAGAAGATCCAAAAGATTGGAAATATGAATGCAGACCGTGTAAAGGACACCAAATTAAAGGCAAATGTTGGCACGTAGACCAAATGCAAGAAACAATAGAAACATTAGTAAAATAAAAAAAATTATTTAAGTCGATATTGTATTGGAATAGTAACCCACGTACCAACAAATTTTTCTTTATGACTAGCAGGTTTCCAGTTAACACTCTCAATAGCATTCATAGCTGATTGTTCAAGTCCATAGCCTAAAGAATCACTTGCAATAACTAAATCTAAAGCCTTGCCAGTTTTACTTATGTAAGCTTGTATAAAAATAGTTCCTTCAATACCAGCTTTTCTTGCAGAATCTGCATATACAACATGTTGTTTTATCGCATCATACCCACCAACAGGTGATGGAGGAGTATCATAAGCAACAAAATCTAATGTTTGAATTCGTTGTTTAGAAGTATCGGCTTTTTGTTGAGCTGATAAAGAACCCCCATACAAACCAATAGTTAATGCTAGAATACCAGTTAAAACAGATTTATTCATTTTTCCCATTTAAACCACCTAAGTCTTTCTCAGATATTAAAATATTTAAATGCTTCTATTATTATTAAAAAAATGAATAAATTCTTACAAATTTACAACACTCTCTACAAAGAATTCGGTCCTCAAGGTTGGTGGCCTGTTAAAAGCAAATACAAAAAAGAAAATTATTTTATTCCTCGAGATGAAACAGAAGTTTTTGAAATAATCATCGGTACAATTCTAACTCAGAATACTGCTTGGAAAAATGTTGAATTAGCATTAAATAATTTAAGAAATAA
>ERZ889078.514-NODE-514-length-35156-cov-11.956184_pt1 | contig 35156 bp, 24 predicted proteins | sample MGYA00521266_ERZ889078 | MGnify/ENA primary metagenome ERZ889078 (study PRJEB32303, sample SAMEA104408618) | aquatic metagenome | biome: Brackish water; feature: Pelagic; material: water | place: Baltic Sea | collected 2014-06-16T06:34:00 | depth 76,534 m ...
CGCTGGCCGAGACCCGGGACAATGAGACCGGCAACCACATCCGCCGCACCCAGCATTACGTCCGGCTGATGGCCGAGCACCTGCAGCTGGGCGTCTATCACGACCTGCTGACCCCGGAGAACGTCCATCTTCTGCACGCCTCAGCCCCCCTGCATGACATCGGTAAGATCGGCATTCCCGACATAGTGCTGCTGAAACCCAGCCGCCTGACCAGCGACGAGTTCAAACTCATGTGCACCCACACCACTCTGGGCCGAAATGCCATCATGGGCGCGGCCACGATGCTGGGTCACAACTCCTTCCTGCGATTTGCCGGTGATATCGCTCACACTCACCATGAAAAATGGGACGGTTCAGGCTACCCCCAGGGACTCAAGGGTGAAGCAATCCCTTTGTGCGGTCGGATCATGGCCGTGGCCGACATCTATGACGCCCTGATCAGCAAACGGATCTACAAACCGCCCTTCCCCCACAGCAAGGCCGTCCAGATCATCACTCAAGGGGATGGCCGGACCATGCCCGATCATTTCGATCCTGTGATCCTGCAGGCCTTTGCAGATCTGCATGAACAATTCCGCGAAATTGCCCTGGCCCACATCGACGACCCGGAGGAACGCCAGACCTTGAACCAATAATCAACCAACAACTCCAGACAAGATCACAGCGGATGTGCTGAACCATATTTCTTGCGAGACCATGCCACCCAGAACTCAGCAAAACGTACCGCCAAGTCAGCTTTCAGAGCGACGAATATGGACGGGAACCACGAAACGATCCATCATCCTGACCGGGCTCTGCCTTCTGATCGCCTTTTCCCTGACCTGGGTGGCGCTCAGCGCCATCAAGGCCAGAATTGCCTCTGATCACGAACAGACGCTCATGGCCACTGTTCAGTCCACCGAGCAGGCCCTGTACGGCTGGGTCTCCAGCCGAATCAACGGGGCCCTGACCCTGGCCACCGACAGCAACTTCCAGACCCTGGTCAAGGACCTCCAGCCCCTGGCCCAGGACCCGCAGACTCTCGCGGCAAGCCCTGCCCTGAGCCAGCTGCGCCAGATTCTTACCCCCTGGCTGGAACGGCACCATGACCTGGGATTCTACCTTCTCTCCCCGGATGGCATCCAGCTGGCAGCCTTGGACGATCAAAACCTGGGACTGCCCCAGACCACCCTTGCCCAGAGTCAGCACCTGCAATCTGTTCTCAAGGGCAACTCTGGCCTCCTCCTGCCGGATTACTTTGAAACACATCGTCCCGCGTCAGCTGAGACCAGTACCATAGAACACTCGAAAGTTGAGCTGCTGATCGGCATCCCGATCACAGACCACAGCAGAGCCACCATTGCCGCCCTGTTTATCCGTATTGACCCCTGCGAGGACTTCTGCCGCACGATCCAGTTCACCAACACTGGACAATCCCGTGACACCTACGCCTTTGATCAATCCGGTCACCTCCTCTCGGACGTCCGTTTTATTAATGTGATCCAAAATGATGGTCGGCTTCTCCCCGGTCAATCCTCTTACTACAACCTGCATCTCACCGACCCCGGTGGAGACCTGAGCTCTGGCTTTCGCCCTGAAACCCGACCCGAACAATGGCCACTGACCCTGGCCGTGGCCCAGGCCACAGCCGGCAAGGATGGATTTCAGGTCAGCGGCTATCGCAACTACCGTGGGGCCGAAGTCATTGGCGCCTGGCGCTGGCTTGACCATCTCAACCTCGGCCTGCTCACAGAGCTGGATGTCTCAGAGGCCTATGCCACCTATCATCTCATTTTCCGCATCGTCCTTATCCTCTGCCTGGTAACCGGCCTGCTCTTCATGGCCCTTGTGCTCGCCGCCGTCCAGAAGAGACGCTCGGTCGACCGGGTCAACACCACACTCCGGCATGAAATCAAGGAACGCCAACAGAGTGAATACCGATTCCAGCACCTGCTGAACTCTTCTCCGGACGGACTGCTCATCATCGACCAGCAGGGAGAAATCCTTCTGGCCAACCCGGCAAGCGAGAAGATGTTTGGCTATCCGGCCACGGAACTCCTGGGTCGCTCCATTGAAATCCTGGTACCCGACCGGATCAGGGACCAGCACCCTCAATTCCGTGAACAGTACTTTGAGGCCCTGGCCGGCAACCTGACCCGCCTGGAGGTCCAGGGACAACGGCTGGACAAGTCACTCTTTCCCGTCGAAATCCATCTGAACCGCGTCCTTCTTGATCAGGAGCCTGCGGTCATCGCCGCGATCCGGGACCTCAGTGCCCGCACGGAGAGTGAGGAAAAAATCAGGCTCTTTCGTCGTCTGGCCGAAAGCTCTGGCCAGGCCATGGTCATCGCCGATCTTGACGCCATGATCCGTTACGCCAATCCCCGTCTCTATCAACTGCTGGGGATGGAATCCACAGATGCCTTACTCGGCACCTCGGGCTTTGCCTATCTTCCCGAAAACCAGAGCGACCTGATGCAGGAGTCTATCCTGCCCCAGGTCCTGGAAGAGGGGCAATGGACCGGCGAACTGCCGCTGCTCGCCAAAAACGGCCGGATAATCCCTGTCCTGGCAAACATCTTTTCCATCAACGATGATGCCGAACAACCGCAGTATCTGGCCAGCATCATCACCGATCTCAGCGAAATCAAGGCCACCGAACAGCTGATCATGACCAGAGAGCAACGACTGCGCAAGCATAAACTGGCCCTGCAGTTTCTGGCCCGCAGCAATTTCAATGACCTTATGGAGACGATCAGAATCATTACTGAGCAGACGGCCCTGGCCCTGGAGTGCAGCCGGGTGAGTATCTGGCTGATGCAGAAAGAAGAGAGCGAACTGGCCTGCCAGGATCTCTTTATCCAGAGGGAAAACCGCCATGTTCAGGGATTTGTGCGCTCCCGCGCTACCTATCCCATCTATTTCAGGACCCTGGACGACAAGCGCATTATTGTCGCCCATGATACCGCCACCCATCCGGCCACCAGTGAGTTTCGAAAGACCGTACTCGAGCCTCTGGAGATCAAAAGCATGCTGAACTCGTCCATCATTCTCCACTCAAGATTCGTCGGGGCGGTCTGCTGCCAGCAGGTTGGGGAGCAGCGCCACTGGGAGGAAGAGGAAGAGACCTTTGTCAGCTCCATTGCCGATATCATGACCCTGGCCCTTGAATCCAACGATCGACGTCTGGCCGAAAAACAGCTGAGCCGCCATCAGGAGGATCTGGAGAGGGTGATCAATCAACGCACTGCCGATCTGCAGCAACAGATTGATGAGCGCAAAAAGATAGAACAGGACCTGCTCCATCATCTGGATGAACTGGAACGATTCACCCGCCTGGCCCAGGGCCGGGAGCAGAAGATGATCGAGCTCAAACAGGAGGTCAACCAGCTCAGTTGGGAGTTGGACCGTCCGCCCGGCTACCCGGAGGCTGATGAGCACGGAGACAACAGCCATGACTGATTTCCAGACGACAGACCCTGCCAGCCAACACCCTTTGCTGCAACCAACCAACCCGGGATTCCAGCCATGAGCCTTGGAAAAAAGTTTATTCTCAGCCTGATCTGTATCATCATCCTGCCGACTCTGGCCCTGAATCAACTCTTTGTCCAAAAGGTCAACGAAGAGATCGAGTCCTCCCTGTTTGCCAAACTGACTTCCATTGCCGAATTCAAGATCCAGCGGATTGAACACTATTTTGACGAACGGGAAATCGATATCCAGGAGGCCCAGCATTACAAGAATATCAAGGTCAATCTCCCTCTTCTCGACACGTTTATTGACACGCCCCATTATCCGCTCTTTCTGGCGGCAGAAAAGAGCCTGGACTCGCAACTTCAGCCCTTTCAGAAAATAAAGAATATTCTTGATCTGATGCTGGTCAACACCCGGGGGATCGTGCTTTACAGTACCAATCCAAGGCATAAGATCGAGGAACTCGGCCAGCCACTGCACGATCCCAGTGGCCAGATCATGACCAGGGGCCGGGAGGGCTTTTTTATTGCACCCATCTCTTTGGATGATCAGTCCGGCCACGGGGTGGAAATGCTGACCGCCGGTCCGCTGCACAATGACTCCGGGGAGTTGATCGGCCTGGTGGTCATTGAGCTTGATCCGGAACAGATCTATGAAATAGCCCGGGACACCACCGGCCTGGGTGAGACCGGCGAGACCCTGATCGGCAAACGATTGGGCGACCGGGTCATGTTTTTCATCACTCATCGCCATGCCCCCACGACAAGTCGGCCAAAAATTGGCACGTTTGACAGTCAATCCTTCCAGCCGATGCAGCTGGCGGTCCGGGGCCAGGATGGGGCCGGGCAGGCCGTTGATTATCGTGACCATGAGGTCATGGCGGTCTGGCGTCACATCCCCAGCCGGGAATGGGGGCTGGTCGCCAAGATCGATATTGATGAGGCGCTGGCCTCTGTTTACAAACTGCGCATCATGGCCTGGGCGGTGGCTTTGTCCATCCTGGGCCTGGCCGGTTTCATGGCCCTGTTTATCACCCGTCAATTCATCACTCCTCTTGCCCGGCTGGAAGAGGGGGCCAGGCAGCTGGGGCATGGCGAACTGGGTTACCGTTTTGACCATCAGAAAAACAACGAGATCGGCCGTCTGGGTCAGGCCTTCAATGCCATGGCCGAAGACCTGGCAGATTCTTACGCCACCATGGAAGACGAAGTGGTCAAGCGAACGGCCGAGCTTGAAGTATCCAGACAGAACGCCTTGACCCTGATGCAGGAGGCCAACCAGGAGCGGCAGCGGGCCCAGGAGGCCCTCTCCCACCTGAAAGTTTCCCATCAGGAGGTCAGCCGTCTGTCTCAGGTCGTTGAGCAGGCTCCACTTTCCATCATCATCGCCGACCTGGACGGGATTATCGAATATGTGAACCCACATACCCTTGAGGTCACTGGGTACACGCACCAGGAACTGATCGGCGCCCATACCCGAATTTTTGGCTCGGGCCAGTTGTCAGGAGAATTTTACCAAAACCTGTGGCAGACCATCCTGGCCGGCAAGGTCTGGCACGGCGAGTTCTGCAACAAAAAGAAAGGCGGCGAAATCTTCTGGGAACTGGCCTCCATCTCCCCGGTCTTTGACCAGCAGGGCCGAATCATCAACTTTTTCGCCCTCAAGGAGGATATCACCCTCCAACGGAAGGCCCAGAAGGAACTGGCAAGTATGGCCCATTTTGCCGATGACAACCCGGCACCGGTCTTCCGGATGGATGACCAGAGCCTGATCATCCTGGCCAACGAGGCTACAGAAAAGTTATTTCAGTCCGATGATCTGATCAACAAACCATTGTCGCCTCACTGTCCTTTCCTGACTCCAGCAGAACAGCGGCAGCTCATTGAGACCAACTCGGTCAGCCAGCACGAATGTCTGATCCATGACCATCATATCCTCTTCACCTTCAAGGGCAACCGGGCTGACCAGACCATCAATGCCTACGGCACCGATATCAGCACCCTGAAGCAGACCGAGCAGAACCTGCAGCAGCGGGTCAAGGATCTGGCTGAAATGCGTCACTCCATGCTCAACATGATGGAAGATCTGGAACACTCCACCCGGGCCGCCCAGGCCTCGGCCCAGGCCAAGAGTGACTTTCTGGCCAACATGAGCCATGAGATCCGCACCCCGATGAATGCCATCCTCGGCATGACCTATCTGGCCCAGCAGACCAGGGTCTCACCCCAGCAGCAGGATTACCTGGACAAGATCTCCGGGGCCGGCAAGGCCCTGCTGGGGATCATCAATGACATCCTTGATTTTTCCAAGATTGAGGCCGGCAAGCTGGAAATCGAGGCCGTGGATTTTGAACTCGATCGGACCCTGACCAAGGTCAATGACCTGAGCTGCCAGCTTGCAGCCGAAAAAGAAATCGAGCTGCTGATCTCCGTGGACCCGGATCTGCCCCTCTATTTCACAGGCGATCCCCTGCGCCTGGGTCAGGTCCTCACCAACCTGATGAACAATGCCATCAAGTTCACTGAAAAAGGTGAGATCACCCTCTCGGTTGACTGTCTTGAGCGGGATGACCAACTGGCCACCCTGCGCTTTGCGATCAAGGACAGCGGAATCGGCATGACCCCTGAGCAGGTGGGCCGGCTGTTCCAGGCCTTCAGCCAGGCCGACAGCTCCACCACCCGTCAATACGGCGGCACCGGTCTGGGGCTCTCCATCTGCAAGCAGCTGGTGGAACTGATGGGCGGGAAAATTTCCGTCAAGAGCCAGCCTGGCCAGGGCAGCACCTTTTTCTTTACGCTCAGCCTTGCCATTCCAGCCGGAAAAAGAGAGCAGCAGATGATCCCCAATGATCTGGTGGGACTGCGCGCCCTGGCAGTCGACGACAACCCGACCGCCCAGGAGATCATGTACAAGGTTCTCGTCTCATTAGGCCTCAGGCCGAGCATGGCAGGGTCCGGGCCCGAGGCCCTGGAGATGATCGACCAGGCCGCAACCGAGAACGCCCCCTATGAACTGATCTTCATGGACTACCATCTGGGGCCTGAAATGAACGGACTGGAGGCCTCTCGTCTGATCAGGCAAAACAACCGGCTGGAGACCATCCCCCCCATCATCATGGTCACCGGTCATGACCGGGATGAGATCCGCCGTCAGACCGGCAAGGACGAGCTGGCCGGTTTCTTAGGCAAACCCTTTACCCCCTCAACCCTGCTCAACACCATCCTGCCCCTGTTCAGCCACAACAATGGCAGTCAGATTGCCGCCCTGGCAACAGACACTCCCGGCCGCAAGCAGTTGCAGGATCTGCCTGGGGCAATGATTCTCCTGGTCGAGGACAATCAGATCAACCAGCAGGTCGCCAGGGAATTACTGGTTCAGGCCGGGCTCACGGTCGACATCGCCAACAATGGTCTTGAGGCCGTTGCCGCGGTACAGAACAAGACATACGATCTTATCCTGATGGACCTGCAGATGCCTGAGATGGATGGGTTTGCGGCCAGTCATGAGATTCGCGCCTTAGAGGCCGACACAGGGAGTACAACCACCCCTGTGTCACAACCAATTCCGATCATTGCCATGACCGCCCACGCCATGACCGGGGACCGGGAAAAATGTCTGGCCGCTGGAATGGACGACCACATCAGCAAGCCCATTAACCCGGAGATCATGTACACCACAATTGCCAGATGGCTCAAACAAACCAGACAGGATGCGACTGACTCTGCAGGGAACACGCCCCGACCCATGGCCCCCGCAACAGGCGAAAAACGCCAAGCAATGACCGACCGGCAGGATGCCATGTCGCTCCCTGATGAGACATTTCCGGAGCAACTGGAAGGATTTTCCCTGGAAGACGGTCTGCGCAGACTCGGCCAGAACAAAGGACTCTACCTTCAATTGCTGCGCCAGTTTTCTCAGGATCACCTCCAGACCCACCTCCGTCTGCAAGAGACCTTCAGTGACAATGACCTGGAGTCTCTTGGACAGATGGTCCACAGCCTGAAAGGGGTCAGTGGCAATCTCGGGGCCCGTAATCTCTACCAGTCCTGCATTGACCTGGAACAGGCAATCAAGGATTTCGGGACCCGGGAGACCCTCGAACACCAGCTGAACCAGGTCACTGCACATCTGACCACGGCCCTGAATTCCATTGCCGGCCTCGGGCTGGAAGGGAAACCTGGCACCGGAGCAGAAGAGGCAATTGACCGGAAAGCCCTTATTGCCCTGTTTGAGGAACTGGCTATTCTACTGACCAGAAACAGCCCCGATGCCATAGACCATCTGACTTCAATTACAGCCAGGACCCGAGACTGTTCCTGGATGCCGGCTCTCAAAGAGCTTGATGCTCAGGTCCAGGCCTATGATTTTGACCAGGCCACAGTGACTCTCCAGCAGATCATCATCACTCTCAGCTCTGAGCTGGGTTCTGAGAGTGACCAGCCATGATCAACCCATAACAATCCCACTCGACGTCGTCATCACGAGAGTCAACTGCCCGATCCTGGATTTTGGGGTGAGGGCAGTTGTCATGTCGCGGCCGAGGCTTTATTCTGACCGCCAGCGCCCCCGAAGCAGACTCTCCAGTTTCAGGTTTTTGCCGAAACTCTGATTGACAAGATTTTTCACCTTTTTTCAACGAGTAAAGTATTGACAGCCCATGGAATATTGGCTAGTCTGTCCGACTTATAAAGTGTCTGGTATATTTTCTACTTGAAATCAAGCAAGTTGTCAGCCATGCCTTGCCTCTCGAAGCCAGCACAACCTATCACTCTGCATTCCAATGACCAACCCCGACACCTCCAAGGATATCGCCTCTGTTTACCGTTTTCTGGCCCAATGCATGGAATATCCTGATCGGTCCTGGATGAGTAAAGATTTTTTTCAGGCCCTGGATCATCTGCTTGAGCAACTCGGTGGCCAGGATGAAAAAGAGGCCATCCACACCGCCCTGGATAATCCTGGTGATTTTGCCGATTTCATCGAAGATTTGCAGGTCGAATATACCCGCCTGTTTATCAACGGCATACCACACCTGGTCGCCCCACCCTACGGATCCGTCTATATGGACAAGTCTCTGCAGGGAAAATTTGCCGGTGACACCCTGGCCTTTTACCGGGAAAAGGGTTTTGCCATGGGCGAGAAAGCCGACCTGCCCGACCACCTGATTCACGAGCTGGAATTTCTTTCCCTCCTCGCCTCAGAATCTGATCATGATGGTGAAGCACTCTTTCTGAAGAAATTTTTTCGCCCCTGGTTTGGTGAGTTTCACCGCCGGGTCACATTAGAAACGCATCACCCTTATTTCCGGGTGATTTCACAACTCATTGATTTTTTTACAAAGGAGGACGATAACAATGGCTTTCAACCTAACCCGGCGTAAGTTCCTGCAGACGGCATCTCTGGCCGCAGCTGCGGTCCCGCTGTCCAAGGTGGTTTCCGCAGACACTGGAGTCACTAAGGCCCCACTTGATGCCAAGGGGACCTTTGGCGACCAGACTGTGGTCGGCGGTATCTGCGAAATGTGTTTCTGGCGCTGCCAGCTTGTGGGCAAGGTCCGCGACGGCCGCCTGATGAAGCTGGAAGGCAACCCCAAATCCATTGACAACGGCACAGCGATCTGCGCCCGCGGCAATGCCGGGGTCAAGCTTCTCTATGATCCCGACCGTCTCAAGTACCCTTTGAAAAATGTAGGCAAACGCGGCGCGCCCAAATGGAAGCGTGTCACCTGGCAGGAGGCCCTGGATGAGTGTGGTAACGGGCTCAACCAGGTCACCAAAAAATATGGCGCAAAGGGCATTGCCGTCTTCCCGCACGGTGCCTCGGCCAAATACCCGATGCACTACTTTGAGCGCACGGTCGGCACCCATAACGTCAGCGAGGCCTCTTTCTTCCAGTGTCGTGGTATCCGCGACACCGCCTATGTGGCCACCATCGGCAAGGCTCCGGGTGAAAAGGTCGACATGGCCAACACCAAGGTCCTCTTTTTCCTCGGTACCCACATCGGTGAGAATATTCATGTCTCCCATGTCAAACAATATGTCCAGGGCTTGCAGAACGGTGCCAAGCTGGTGGTCGCTGACCCGCGTTTTTCCGCTTCAGCCGCCAAGGCCGATATCTGGGTCCAGATCAAGCCCGGTACTGACACGGCCTATGTCCTGGCCATCATGAACTACCTGGTCCAGAACAACAAGTACGACGCAGACTTTGTCGAGGATCATACCGCAGGCTTTGACGAGTTCAGCGAGGCCATCAAGGAGTGGACCCTTGAAAAAGCCGCTGCAACCTGTGAAATCCCTGCCGCCCAGATCAAGGAAGTGGCCGAACTCCTGGCCGCCAATGCCCCGAACGTGGCCATCCATCCCGGCCGCCACGTCTCCTGGTACGGCAATGACTTCCAGCGTGAACGTGCTCTGGGTTGCCTGACCGCCCTGCTTGGCGCCTTCTATGTCAAAGGTGGCTGGGTCCCGCCCAAGGGCCCCAAGGTCAGTGGCATCAGCTGGAAAAAACATGACCACGGCAACGAGCACAATCTCAACTACAATCACGAGGAAGATGAGAAACGTTATCCCTTCAACCCGCCCGGCACCCCGACCGAGTTGATCCGTGACTGCGCCATCAGCGGCAAACCTTATCCGATCAAGGGTTGTGTGGTCTGGGGTCAGAACCCGATGCAGACCATCCCTGGCCAGGAGAAGATGAAGAAGGTCTTCCAGCAGATGGACTTTGTCATGTGTGTCGATGTCATGCCAACCGACGTCACCCTCTGGGCCGACATTCTTCTGCCTGAGGCCAGTTATCTCGAGCGTTACGACTACATCAAGACCGGTACCCAGTGGAATCTGGCCGATGAGCATCAGCAGTTCATTGCCCCCCGTATGCCGCTGGTCGCTCCGATGTTCGAGCGCAAAGACCAGGTCTACATCACCAACGAACTGGCCAAGCGCATGGGTCATGCCGCAGAGATCCCGGTCGGATCGCTTGAAGAGATGACTGAAAAGAGCCTGGCCTCTGTTGATCTGTCCATCGCCAAGATCAAGGCCGAGGACGGAATCCATATCCAGCCCGGCAAAGACCCCTATGGTCTGCCAGAGGACTTTGAGGTTCAGCTCTATAACGAGGATCTGGCCGATGCCGGTTTCCCCGGCGCCCCGACCTACATCCCGGTCCCGGAGGTTCCCAAAGGCTATGCCCGTCTTCTGTATGGTCGTGCCCCGGTCCACACCTTTAACCGCAGTCAGAACAACGTCTGGCTCCACAATGCCATGCCCATTAACCCGATCTGGATCAATGACCATGCAGCCGCCAAGATGGGACTGATGGACGGAGACACGGTCAGCGTGGTCAACAGCGAGGGCATTGCCTCCGGAACCACGACTACGGTCAAGGTTACCCCTGGTATCCGCAAAGACTGCGTCTACATGTATCACGGCTACGGCAGCGCCAGTCCCTTCATGACTGTGGGCAAGAATGCCGGTGTCGATGATCAGAAACTGATCAGCATCCTGGCCATCGACCCCGAGACGGGTTGCAGCGGCATGCGCAACAACTTCGTCAAACTGGTCAAGAACGGTAAGGTTCTGGATATCCCGGCGTAAGCTGACTCACGAGGAGGAATACTTCAATGCAATATGGAATGATTATAGATCTCGAACGGTGCGTCGGCTGTCATGCCTGCACCATTGCCTGCAAGGCGGAATGGGAGGTCCCGGTGGCGAATGGTCGCAACTGGGTCAACCGCCTTGGTCCGACCATGACCCCGGAAGGTCTGGCTTCAACCTATTACCCTGGCCTCTGCAACCACTGCGATGCTCCGCTTTGCGTCGAAGCCTGTCCCGCAGACCAGGTAGAAATGACCTTTACCGATGCCAAGTCTGGGAAAACCAAGACCTTGACTGTTGCCGCCACCTGGAAAGACCCCTTTGACGGTACAGTCCAGATCGACAAAGAGCGTTGCCTGGGCTGCGGTGCCTGCGCCGATGCCTGTCCCTATGGGGCTCGCTATGTCAACCCGGACCTGGCTGACGACAACTCAATGGGCAAGGCCGACAAGTGCACCTACTGCAAACCTCGGGTAGAGGCAGGGCTTGACCCGGCCTGTGTCCAGACCTGCATCGCCGGAGCACGCATCTTTGGAGACCTGGATGATCCCAATTCAGCGGTCTCCAAGTATGTCAAGAAGGGCGCCAGGGGGATTGAGCCCCATGGTGGTCATCTCGGCCCCAACTCACGCTACTACGGCAACAAACGTGACATAAGCCTGCTCTTCAGCACCTCCACGCCTGAGCTTGCCGATCTTGGCATGACCAGACGACGGGCCATGCTGGCCACTCTGGTCAAACCGTCCATCAACAAGGCTCGCGACATCGGCCTTCTTGGTCTGGCCGGGGCCATGCTGGTCAAGAAGATGAGCGAAGAAAAATAATCGCTTGATCCAGACGCGTCACCTGCTGCCGGGAGACGCGTTGACAGGTAAAGGGGGGAGTTGCCGTATCCGGTGACTCCCCCCTTTTTTTGTTACCAGCTGAAAACGATTCCACCTGATGGTCCGGTATGCAACCCGCAGGTGGGAACAGGAAGGTCTCTGGCCGGCGTATCTGAACCATGAGCGACGAAACGTCGTTCATGGTTCGGGCAAAGCGTAGCCGGCCAGAGACCTTCCTGTTCCCACCGGGCCAAGCTCACCACCATGAACCTCACTTTTAAAATCTTGCTGAACAGTTACGAGCCTCTTGCATCAGGAATAGATAAAGACAAAACGGTCATCATCAATACTGATCCGCAATCGCCCCTGGTGATTGCGGCCATAGACCTCCCAGGCAGCCTCCCCCTTGATCTCGCATTTCAGACAATGGGGAGAATGGACCCCTTTCTCCCGGTCACACCAGGAGACCAGTGTCGCGAATTCATTCTCTTTCTCTCCCAGCAATCGGGCCATTTCTCTGGCCTGATCGAAATCCACCTCATAGCCGGTCAACCGGCACTCAACCCGTTTCATTTTCCCTCCCTGATAGAAATATCCGCCTGACAATCAGGCGTGACAATGAATATCAAATACTCATAAAAAAAACCGCCTGATCATGAAAAAAAACATCGATCAAATTTGACATTTTCCTCCCACTCACATAGGATAAAAACTAGTGAATAATTTTTTACTATTAACCTGTTACCACAATGTAGCAATGCGACGCGGACATCGTGAAGCACATTCGATTTGGGCCTTTTTCCGGCTCAGATCATAAACCTTTTTTCAAAGTTTGGAGGAGCTGTATGAAAAGAGCATTAACCAAGATCATCCCTTTCCTGGTGATGGCATCCTTTCTCGCGACAGGATGTACCCAGGAAAACACCCAGGCGGCCAAAGCGGCCAAGCCTGCCGTTGAGCAGGTCGCAAAAGAAAATGTCTACAAAGGATCTGTCGTTGGCAAGTCCAACAAGGCCAAGACCATCTCCATTAAAGTCGGCAAGGGAGAGGACGCCAAGACCATCATGGTCGCCTTTGACGACCAGACCAAGGGTGTTGAACACGCCTCTGTGGGCCATGCCTCCATCATTAACTATGAAATGCGCAATGGCAAGCCTTATGCCACGGTCATTAAACCCAAACTGGCCAAACTGCCTGAGGGAGTCGCCGAGATCAAGACCGATGCCCTGGTCGATCTGATGGCCAGTGGAAAACAATTTACCCTGATTGATTCCCGTCCCGGTGGACGCTTTGCCGCAGGGTCTCTGCCCGGTGCCAAGAACATCACTGTTCCCAAAATGAAAGAAACAATGGGCGCGGGGACCTTACCTGAAAACAAAGATGAGTTGGTGGTCTTTTTCTGTGGAGGCCCCACCTGAGGCATGTCCACATCCTCCGCCGGTCTGGCGAAGAAAGCAGGTTACACCAACATCCAGGTCTATCTTGATGGCGAGCCCAAATGGAGCAAAGAGGGCCATCCCGTATATGCCTCCAACAAGTTTGTCGGGACAGGGAACATCGTCCTGATCGATCTCCGCAGTGCAGATAAATCAGCAGCCGGCCGTATCGCCCGTTCGGTCACCATCCCCTATGGTGATCTGGAAGATCGGATGAGCTCCATTCCACGCAAGGCCCCGGTTGTTGTTTACAGCGACAACGCAGAAGAGGCCATGGAAGGGTTGACCGACCTGCGTGATGAGGGCTTCAAAAAGGCCGCCCTGGTCAACGGAAACATCCAGGGATGGATCAAATCCGGCGGTGCCATTGAAAAAGGCCCGGTCGTCACCGAGATCAAGTGGATACGGCAACTGGAAAAGGGCGAAGTCAGCCTGGCTGATTTCAACAAGGCTGCCAACGGCCAGGATGCAGGGGCGATTATCCTTGATGTCCGGACCAAAGATGAGGTTGCCGCTGGCAGGTTCATGAATTCTGTGACCATCCCCCTGGATGAGTTGGGCGCCCGCATGTCCGAACTGCCCAAGGACAAGAATATTTATGCCCACTGCACCACAGGTGCCCGTGCCGACATGGCCGCCAAGGAGCTGAACAAAAACGGCTTCAAGGCCTCATTTCTGGTCGCCAACGTCGACTGCAAGGGCAACGACTGTAAGGTAGAAGATTAACGTATCAGCTTTATTTCTGAACTGAACTTTCTTTTCTGTGCCCACTGAGCGCAGGAAAAGGAGTGTTCACCCGGGAAGGACCATCATCTGATGGTCCTTCCTTTTTTTTTGATTTACAGGTATCCTGTTGGGCCAGACCATCTTGGCATTCCGGTCTGATTTTTACTTTTGGCTCTCAAGGCCCAGGCCGCCGGGCACGGGCTCAGCTATGCCCCTTTAATCTCAGATCATCACCCTGTCAACCAGCTTATCTCTTAACCACCCTTTCCCTCAACACCAACCACTCCCGGAAAAACATGAGCACAGACGATAAAAAAATTATCTACTCCATGATTGGAGTCAGCAAATTCTATGACACCACCCCCGTCCTCAAGGACATCTCTCTTTCTTATTTTTATGGGGCAAAAATCGGAGTTCTTGGCCTGAACGGGTCCGGTAAATCCACCCTGCTCAGAATCCTGGCCGGCATTGACACCGAATTCAACGGGAAGACCGTTTTTTCCCCCGGCCTGACCATTGACTATCTGGAACAGGAACCACAACTCGACCCGGACAAGAGCGTGCGCCAGATTGTTGAGGAGGGGGTCCAGGGCACGGTAGACCTGATCGCCGAGTTCAACCAGATTAACGAGCAGTTTGCCGAGCCCATGAGCGATGACGAGATGCAGGCACTGATCGACCGACAGGCCTCGGTTCAGGACAAGCTGGACAGTCTCTCAGCCTGGGATCTTGATTCACGTCTGGAAATGGCCATGGACGCCCTGCGCTGCCCGCCGCCCGAGACCTCATGCCAGCACCTGTCCGGCGGCGAACGACGTCGCGTGGCCCTATGCCGCATCCTGCTCAAAAAACCAGACGTCCTGCTCCTGGATGAGCCCACCAACCATCTCGATGCCGAGAGCGTGGCCTGGCTTGAGCACCATCTCCAGAGCTATGCCGGGACCATTATTGCCGTGACCCATGATCGATATTTCCTCGACAATGTGGCGGGCTGGATTCTTGAGTTGGATCGGGGCATGGGTATTCCCTGGAAGGGAAATTATTCGTCCTGGCTGGAACAGAAGGAACGGCGACTGGCCACGGAAGAAAAACAGTCCAGTGATCGACGCCGCACCCTGCAGAGGGAGCTGGAATGGATCAGGCTGTCGGCCAAGGGACGACGGAGCAAATCCAAGGCCAGGATCAATGCCTATGACCAGCTTCTCAATCAGCAGGCGGACACGGCTGCCCAGGACATGCAGATTTACATCCCACCCGGTCCACGCCTGGGCAAGGTGGTGATCGAGGCCGAAAACATCAGCAAGAGCTTCGGCGATCGTCTGCTGGTGGAGAACATGAATTTCAATCTGCCGCCAGGTGGCATAGTCGGGGTCATCGGCCCCAACGGCGCCGGCAAGTCCACCCTGTTCAAGATGATCACCGGCCAGGAGAGCCCGGACAGCGGCTCCATCCGTGTGGGCGAGACGGTCAGGCTTGCCTATGTTGATCAGAGCCGGGACATTCTTAATCCTGAGGAGACCATCTGGCAGGCTATCTCAGAGGGTCAGGAGACCATCTGGCTGGGCACCAAAGAGGTGAATTCCCGGGCCTATGTGGGTCGCTTTAATTTTTCAGGCGCAGCCCAGCAGAAAAAGGTCGGCCTGCTTTCAGGTGGCCAGCGCAACCGGGTCCATCTTGCCCGGATGCTCAAGGGAGGCAGCAATGTCCTGCTTCTGGATGAGCCCACCAATGACCTGGACGTCAACACCCTGCGGGCCCTGGAAGAGGCCCTGATCAACTTTGGTGGCTGTGCCGTGGTCATCAGCCATGACCGCTGGTTTCTGGACCGGATCGCCACCCATATCCTGGCCTTTGAAGGCAATTCCGAGGCGGTCTGGTTCGAGGGCAATTATTCAGATTACGAAAAAGATCGGAAAGCGCGGCTCGGCTCAGCCGCAGACCAGCCACACCGGATCAGATACCGGCAGCTGACCCGCTGACAGATACGACTTTACTCTGACCAGCATGGCTGGACCAGAATGGCCAGCCACAAACAACCATAAACGTTCGTCCCTTCGACATGGCCTGTCATGGTCTCCGCTGAACTTCCGGACAAAACAAAGAATGGGGCTGCCGAAAATCTTCGACAGCCCCATTCTTTTAATTTTCCGCACATCAAATCCGATTGGATTACCGACCGACAGTCTCCCGAAATCTCTCCAGGAGACCTGCAAGCGGAACGGTCCTGTTCCGAGCCACCTCAACCTTTCCATCATGGCAGGCCAGTTCAACCGCCAGGGCCGCATCCCGAATGGCCTTGATACTCAGGCTGGCCGCCGCTCCCTTGACCGAATGGGCAGCAGAGCCGGCCTGTTCACAGTCACCCTGAGCCAGGGCCTCTGTCAGTTCACCCAGATCAGCGGTTGAGGAATCGACAAAAAGCTGAATCAATTCCTGGAGCAATTCCTGGTCACCCGCCAGTTCAGCAAGGACACCTGCACGGTTCCAGTCCAGCCCCTGCGCCATGTCTGTTTGCGCCTTGATCGTTGTCTGTTTCACTTGTCCGTCCATGACCTTCCACCACTTCGTCCAACTGGTCCGTCACCTTGGCTGCCTTGTCCTGCCCCCATGGCTGAGCAGAGAGAAGTCGATCAGACCTGGCCGCAGCAATCGCAATCTTCCCTCATCCAGCCCGACCACTGTTGACCCGGCAACACCACTGGTCTCTCCACCGTCAATGATCAAATCAATAGCATCTCCAAACTGTCGACGCACCTCTTCAGCGGTACGGGCCGGGGCCCATCCAGAGCGATTGGCACTGGTGGCGGTGATAGGGCCACCCCAGGCACGACAGAACCTGCGGGCAACCGGATGCGGCGAGATGCGAACCCCTATGGTTCCGGTCCCACCAAGGAGACGTGGGGAAACACCGTCCGCGGCCGGAAAGACCAGGGTCAAGGGACCAGGCCAGAATTTAGCGATCAGTCGCTCATACTCATCCGGGACCTCTCGGACCAGTGAACTGAGATCAAGGGGGTCCACAATCAGGACCAGGACAGGTTTTGCCTCCACCCTCCCCTTGACCTGAAACAATGACTCCACGGCCTGTTCATTCCGGGGGTCCACGGCCAGGCCATAATAGGTCTCCGTGGGAAAGGCAACCACACCACCTGCCTTGAGCACGGCCACTGCCTGTTTGAAACCTGCGGCCGAGGGACTGACACAAGAAGAGTTAGAGACCAAGATTTTTTGCCTTTTCTTCGACCTCACGGGCCATTTCCCGTTTATACTCCACCAGTTTTCCGGCCATTTCCTGGTCATCGTTTGCCAGCATCCTACAGGTGAATACCGCAGCATTTTTGGCCCCGGACTTGCCAATCCCCATGGTTGCCACCGGGACTCCCGGCGGCATCATGACCGTGGACAGCAGCGAGTCCAGGCCGCCCAGAGGAGAGGCATCAAGCGGCACGCCGATAACCGGCAGATTGGTGTGCGCGGCCAGGACTCCGGCCAGATGCGCGGCCATACCGGCCCCGGCAATAATGACCTTGAGTCCCCGCTTCTGGGCGGTGGAGGCAAACTGGGCCGCCCGTTCCGGCGTCCGGTGAGCCGAGGCCACGGTCATCTCGTAGGGGACACCCATCTTCTTGAAAAAATCAGCGGCTGCCTGCATCACCGGAAGATCCGAATCACTGCCCATTACAATACCGACCAGGGGTTTTTTGATGTTTGTCTTGGGACGGTTCAGGGCCTTGGCACCGATATCTGTCCTGGAGTAGGCGCCACTCCAGCTGATCATTCCCACGGCACGATAGGCCAGGGCAATCGCCTGCTCCAGGGTCTTGCCCACGGCGGTCACTCCCAGGACACGACCACCAGCTGTGACTGTCCGCTGCTTATGAAGCGCGGTTCCGGCGTGGAAAACGACCACACCCTCCATCTTGGCCACTTTGCTGAGCCCCGTGATCACCTTACCGCTCTCATAGGACCCGGGATACCCTCCCGATGACATGGCCACGCAAACTGTCGGCCGGGGATCAATCTTCATCTCGATCTGATCCAGACAGCCATCAATGGCCGCTTCCAAAATATCGACCAGATCGCTTTTCAGGCGCATGAGCAGAGGCTGGGCCTCGGGGTCACCAAAACGACAGTTGAACTCAAGGACATTGATCGTATCACCATCAATCATCAATCCGGCATAGAGCATCCCTTTGTAGGGGCGCCCTTCAGCAGCCAGGCCCCTGATGGTGGGCAACATCACCTTATTGACCACATAATCGGCAATCTTTTCAGTGACAACCGGAGCTGGGGAATAGGCCCCCATGCCACCGGTATTGGGACCGCGATCCCCATTAAAGATGGCCTTGTGATCCTGCGATGTGGGCAGGGACAGCACGGTCTTGCCGTCGGTAAAGGCAATAAACGAGGCCTCTTCGCCCATGAGACAGGCCTCCACGACGATGGTGTTTCCGGCCTCACCAAAGGCCTTGTCCGCCATGATCAGATCAACGGCCTGTTTGGCCTCCTGGGTCGAGGCAGCAACAATCACCCCCTTGCCCGCAGCCAGACCATCGGCCTTGACCACCACCGGCGCGCCGCAGCGGTCAATATAGGCCTTGGCCGGTGCAGCCTCGCTGAACACTTCAAACTCTGCAGTGGGAATCCCGTACTTCTTCATGAACTCCTTGGAAAAGACCTTACTGCCCTCAAGAAGGGCTCCTTTCTGAGAGGGTCCAAAGATGCGCAGGCCCTTTTCTTCAAAGAGATCAACAATCCCCTCGGCCAATGATGACTCGGGCCCGACCACGGTCAGATCGATCTGTTCAGCCAGGGCAAAATCGAGCAGGCCGCGGATATCAGTGGCCGCGATATCAACGCAATCCGCCAGTTGTGCGATCCCGGCATTCCCCGGCGCACAATAAATCTTGTCCACCCGGGGACTCTGATCGATTTTCCAAACCAGGGCATGCTCACGACCACCAGAACCAACAACCAGCACTTTCATTGCAACACTCCTTTTTCCTTCGTGAATACTTTTCGTTTACAAAATGACAGACAGACCCGAGCTGCGGGCAAAATCCACCCGGCCAGACCCCTCTGGTTATTATGATTTCAAACAACAGCTAACCATTGACAATTTATTCGGAAGATATAATATAAATGAGGACTCATTCATTTATAAATTCAGCTCACCACTCGACCGGATTTCTTATCAGGCAGACTCGGTCAAGCGCCTCGACCAATTCATGAAAACAATCGACAAACACTCAAAGATCATCCAGGCAGCGACCAAGGTCTTCGCTAAAAAAGGCTTCTTCAACGCCAGAATATCCGATATTGCCAAGGAAGCCAAGGTTGCAGACGGGACGATCTATCTTTATTTCAACAACAAGTTTGACATCCTGATTTCAGTCTTTGAAGAAGAAATCGGCGCCCTTGTCGACCAGGTCAGCAAGCTTTTGGCCGAAGAAAAGGACCCGCGCAAGATGCTGGCCATCTATGCCACCAGTCATCTTTCCATGATGAAAAAGAACAAGAATCTGGCCGAGGTCATCCAGATCGAACTGAGACAGAGCACCAAACTGATCAAGGAATATCGCAACAACAAATTCAGCGAGTACATCGACATCATCTCGACCATCATTAAACTGGGCCAGGAACAGGGGATCTACCGGGCTGACATCAAACCCGGCATTGCCAAACGTGCTTTTTTTGGCGCCCTGGACGAAATCTCCCGGGTCTGGACCCTGTCACTGAAGAATAACTATACCGTAGAGGAGACCATCAGTCAGGTCCTTGATATCTTTCTCGCAGGCATGCTGATCCCGGAGCAGAAAAGCTTAAATCTGCTCGAAAATCCCGGCTTACTCAGACAATCAGGCAAAATCTGAGGGCCGAATACCAATCACCTCAAATTCCCGATCCCCCCCGGGAGTCTTGACCAATATCTCATCCCCAGCTTCCTTGCTGAGGATACTCTGACCCAGAGGTGAGAGGACCGAGATTGACCCCAGCTTGACATTTGACTCTTCCGGCCCCAGCAGTTGATAGGTGATCTCCTCATCCGTACCCAAATCAAGCAGATCCACCACTGTGCCAAAGACGGCTTTCGCGCAGGAGACCTGAGTGCAGTCAATGACTTCTGCCCGGCCCAGTTTATCCTTGAGCTCCATGATCCGTCCTTCAATATGCCCCTGCCGGTCCTTGGCCGCATGATATTCGGCATTTTCTTTTAAATCACCGTGTTCACGCGCCACCTCGATGGACCGAACAACCTCCATCCGCTCAACTCGCTCCAGTTGATTCAACTCGTCTCGTAACTTCTGATGCCCCCGGACTGACATGGGGATACGCTCTACCATTTCCTGCTCCTGTATCAAAAGATTCGCGGCCTGACCAGATCACACTCCAACCTGGTCAGGCCGCGCCAAATTCAAAAGTCCTTGTAACTATTCAGCGGCACCCCATCTTCGCCCATTCTGACCTTCTCACATACACAAGTATGCTTCAAAGTCCAGAATGAACGAACCTGGCGCACCGATGACCAGTTACAGTTCCCGGTTTATGGCTATTCCTGGGCATTACGGTGAATAGTTACAAGTCCTTAAAATAAAAAACCTGCAAGCCGTTTAAACCAGACAAACAGCCCACAGGATACAGTCTTACTGCTGAGGCTCTGCTACCAGCGATAAATCAGGGACAGTGATGCCTGTTCCCGCCGATATTCACTGCCATGAGTCACATTAACAGTCGCATTTAAAAGGAAATCAGGGCTGATTTCAAGGAAAATATTCGTGTTCAACATATGAATATCGTACCCGCCAAACTCATAACCCAGTGAATAATCAACTGTATAATAACTGGGCACACCGCGTCTTGAGATATCACGGGCCAGCTGATGCTCAAAATGAACACCGATCAACTGCTGCCAGAACTCACCCGGACTCCAGTAAGGGTGATCACCGGGCTGAAAGCCAGTCTCAAAACTGAAATCGCGACCAAGGTTTGAGTCGTCATTCTTGAAATACTCATACCCATACCGGAGTTGAAGCAGGAGAGGCTCCCGACTGAGGACATAGGCACCCCAGACATGATATCGATTCTGGTGATTATTGTCGCTGTACAGACGATAGCGGTACTCACCGCCGAGTTGAAAACGGGGAAGAAGATTAACCATTACTCCGCCTTCAAGATCGCGATGATTGATGCCACGCTCGAGAGATTCCAGGGTATCATCCACCACGTCCTTTGAAAAACGGACATACCCTTCTCCCCAGTCGGCCAGATGCCCCCGGAGCTTCAGCTCAAACAAAGGCTCTACCCCTGAGTCTCCTTTCATGCCTTCACCAGCAAGGGTGGCCCCGAGCGACAGTTTATCATTCAGGGCAAAGAGCATGCCGGCCTGAAGACGATGGCGCCACTGATGCTGGTCAGTCGTATCCGAGGTCAAATAGCTGCGGGTCACGGCCAGTTCAACCTCCTGACGCAGGTCCGGCATCAACCAGGAGTGGAGTCCAAGAGAACTGCGGCGACTGTCCAGATAGCTGTTCCGCCCCTTTTGCATATCATAGTCAAAAGTTGACCAAACCCGCGTTTGCCGCTTGAGGAGATTGCGGGATACGGCCTTGTCCAGACCGGGATACTCAGGGTTGATCGCAGCAATCCGCTCATAGATGGCCGCCTCCTGACCAAGCATGCCCAGGCGACTGTAGACCCCGGCCAGGTCAAAGAGACTTTCAACCGTGGTCTGATCCGGAGCCAGGGACTGATACTCGTTCATGGCCCGGAAATCATCCCCCATTGTCATGGCCTTGCGGGCCGAGAGTTCCCGGACCACCAGCTGCTGCCAACGATAGTCATCATAGAGCGCGGTGCTGATCCTGGCCACCGGCTGGCCGAGCTGTTTGAGGAAAAAATCAGGGGACATGACCACATCCAGTCGTTCCGGATCGGCTGGATGGGTAAAGGTCAGGATGTGGATCAGGCTTCGACTGACCGGAGGCAATTGCAACTGAGCCCCAGCCTGCTGCAACTGCTCCCCAAAACGGCGATCAGCCGAGGGGGTGAGCATCTGCTCATACACCAGAACCGCTTCACGGTGACGACGATCAGCCCACAGGGCCCGGGCCAGCAGGAGGTGGCGCCAATACGGAAAATAGTCCTCCTGCGGCAGGAGATTTTCTTCTGCCTCACTGTCGTTGCCGTTCGCCAGATTCTCGGTCAACAGATGAATGACCGTCGAAAACTCACCCTGCTGAAACATGAGGTTCAGGCGCTGTCTGAACAGATACTCCTCACCGGGAAACTGTTGCACCAGTTCATCCAGTAACAGTCGAGCGCCTGCCAGCTCACCGCGTTTCCGGAGGATATCAGCCTCCAGCAGAGTCGCACGAACAGATAAACTCCCGCCAGCAGTCCTTTGACGGACCAGGGTCAAAGCCGTGTCATGAAGACCGTAGCGATAACATAAGGCTGCGGCCAGAAGCTGGCGTGCTGGAACCAGTTCACCCAAGAGAGCAATCTGCAACTGCTCTTCCCCCCTCTCTGCCCCGAACACCACACTGAGGACAAGGACTTCCACCTCATCCGGATACCGTTGCAGGACAACTGCTGCCAGAGTACGGCCAGCTTCATAATCACCTGCCTGATACACCATGCGCAGCAGGGTCAGGTCCAACTGGAGCAGCAGGTCATCACCTGCCGCACAATCTGTCGTCTGCAATCTCTGCTGAGCTCGACGGCCAAGCTCAAGGGCCTGTTTCATTTTGCCGGTGGCTGCCAGCCATTGCAGCTGATCAATAAAGAGACCAAACTGGGACTGATTGCAATCTTCCGGCAGCTGAACGCCCCCTGCCTCTGCACCCCCTATATGGCTGAGCCAGGTTCCGGCCCGGCCCGGCTGGCCACTGGCAAGCGCGTCTGCAAACAGACGCCTGAGAACCGGCGCCAGCGCCCCCTGTTCATTCAGAGTCTGCCTGAGCAGACGCTCAGCCGCATAGGAGTCATCGGTTTCCTGTAAGATCCGGGCCTTGAGCAGCAGCAGATCCGTGCTCTGATGCCCAGCAGAATCCGTCAATTCCTGAAGCTCCTCAATGACCTCCTGGGCCTGGCCATAGAGTCGGTTCTGGACCAGCCCCCCTGCATATTGCAGACCAAGAGCCATCTGCTGCGCCGGGTCAGCCAGTTCTTGCCTGAGGAACCGATACTGCTCGGTAAACGGGCCTGCCAGATCCAGCTCAAGGGCCAGGTCAAAGGCTCGCTGCCGGATCGTCTGATTTGTGGGGTGCTGGAGCAGATACGCTGCACAGGCATCATAGGCGGCCTGGGGTCGCCCCAGGGCCTCACTCAAATCTGCCGCCAGAAGAAGGGCCCGGTCAGTCGCTTGCCAGGACTCATCAAGCAGGCCAAGATAATATTCACTCTCATGCAGACGATCAGCAGCCAGAAGCAACTCGCTCAAGCGGAAAAGGACCTCCTGGTTCGTGGACTCCTGCTGATGAATAATTTCCAGGACCTCGATCAATTCCGTATCCATTCCCCGCTGCTCGAGAAGCTTGGCCATGGCCACATAGATGGCCAGCCGATCAGGAGTGGTTTTGGCCAGATCCCGCCACAGCTGCCAGGCACCGTCATTCTCGACAATGGCCAGCAGATCATTGGCCAGCACTGCGTGGACGCGCGTGATCTCACGTGCCACCCGCTTGTCATCAGGCATGAGCTTGCGGTATTCTTCCAGATAATAGAGGGCACGATCTGGCCGATGCAGTTCCTGAAGGTAGATCTCACCAACCTCGAGCAGCAGTTCAGGACGGGAATCACCGTGGGCCAGCAGGGCAAGAAGATGCGGAAGGGCCTTGGCTCCCAGATTCTGCGCCAGATAATAGGAGGCCACTTTCTTCTGGAAGACCAGATAGGCGGGATGTCGCTGGAGATAGGACAACCAGTACTCAACGGCCTGATCCCTGAATCCCGGGTGATCAAAGAGGCGGGCCGCCGCCAGCAGATCCTCGTCCTGCCCCCCGAATTCACTGATCAGTCGGGCATAATAGACCCTGGCCCTGTCCTCTTCCTCAAGGTTGACGGCGTAGCGGGCAAGTGAGTAAAGGAGGCTGACATCATCGGGCGTTCGCTGATAGAGTTGCTCCATGAGCGGAAAGGCGGCCTCCTTGCTTTCAAGCCCCTGAAGGGCCGCCACCAGCCCCTGCAAGGCCGGCAGGGCCAGTGAATCGTCCAGATCCTTTTCATGGAGCTGACCAAAAAACTGTGCGGCCCGTTCATACTCGAGTTGGGCAAGTGCAATCTCACCCCCTGCGGCAAGATAGCGGATACTCCCGGTATCCTGCTCCAACAGACCATCAATGATGAGTACGGCCTCGGGCCAGCGTTCCAGTTGAATCAGGAGCTGACCATATTCCCAGCGCGCCTCCTCGATATCTTTTTTGAGAATCAGCAGGTTCTGATAGGCCTGACGGGCCTCTTCCCATCGTTGGGCACGGACCAGTTTCCTGGCCCTGTCCCATCCCAACTTCCAGGACGGCTGGGGCAACTGTGAGGTGATAACCAGTTCACGTTCCGACAGGGCCTGAGGCTGAGCCAGGGCCTGGGCTGGGACAAGGATAAAAAATAAAGGGGACCATGACAGAAGAAAAAGAGTCGTTATGGTCACTAATGATCCGGTGTGGAGAAACCAACCGGCACAGAAACGTCGAATCAAAGAGGCTAAGATCATGTCCTTTGGTAGAAAACAGCGATCTCACGGACCACATGTTCCTGCATCTCCCGTGTCAATTCCGGGTAGATGGGAAGAGCCAGGGTCTGAGCTGCCGCTTCTTCAGAGCAGGGCAGCGCAGAGGCCTTGAAATCAGGGCCCAGACATTGCTGCTGGTGCAGGGAAACGGGATAATAAATCTCACAGCCAATCCCCCGACTCTGGAGATGGCACAACAGTTCATCGCGCTCTTTGACCCGAATCACATACTGATTATAGATGTGATAATTCACGTCACCTCCACCTGATCCGGCCACGTCTTCATACACTGCCGCCGGGACTCCAAGCAATCCATTCTCACTGAGACCGGACTCAACAAACAACTGGCCATACCGGCGGGCATTGGCCCGGCGGGCGGCATGCCATTTTTCAAGGTGCCTCAGTTTAATCCTCAGGATGGCTGCCTGCAGGGTATCCAGGCGGAAATTACCGCCAACCATGGAATGATAATACTTGGGTTCCGCGCCATGATTGCGGAGTAAACGGACCTGCCGGGCAAACTCAGGGTCACGGCAGACCACCATTCCACCATCTCCCATGCCGCCCAGGTTTTTGCTGGGGAAAAACGAAAAGCAACCGGCCAGTCCCATGGAACCGGCTCGGACCCATCCCTGTCCCAGTGCTCCGGCTCCGGGATACTGGGCGCCAATGGCCTGGGCCGCATCTTCAATCACCGGCAGGCAGTACTCTGAAGCCAGCTGCATGATCGGGGTCATATCCGCGCATTGACCATAGAGATGAACCGGCAGAATCGCTTTAATCCGGTGACCGCTGTCAGCGGCCAGAATCTCACCCAGCCGTTCCGGATTGAGATTATAGGTCACAGGGTCGATATCAGCAAAGACAGGTTCGGCCCCCAGACGCAGGATCACACCCATGGTGGCAAAAAAGGAATAGGGAGTGGTCACCACCTGGTCTCCGGGCCCAACCCCTAAGGCCATCAGACAAACCAGCAGGGCATCGGTGCCACTGGACACACCAATCGCGTGCTCCACACCCGAATAGGCGGCAATCTCAGCCTCCAGGGCCATGACGTCAGGCCCCTGAATATACTGAGCAGAGTCAATGACTCGCGCCACGGCCAGACCAATTTCCTCGCGCAGGGGATGGAGTTGGGCGTGAAGATCAAGTAAGGGGATGTTCATATCAGGAACCTGAACCACTCTTGATCACCATCGCCTCGCCTTCAAAAAAATCTACAATATCGGGCATCTCGGCTTCAAGATATTTTTTCATTTTCTTGAGCAGATTGACTTCAATCTGCCGCACCCGCTCACGGGAAATACCAAAGCGATCGGCAATGGTCTGCAGGGTCAGGGGCTCGTCTGTGAGCAAACGCTCTTCGAGGATCACCTTTTCCTTGTCATTCAGCTTCACTTTCAGAATTGTCAGCAGCTCTGCCAGGCGAGACCTGACCTCTTTTCCAGCCACCACATCCTCGATATCCGGTCCATTACTGGGCAGAAAGCTCTTCTGCTCATCCTCTGAATCACTGCGCACCGGACTCTCCAGTGAGACGTCCCAGCTATCCATGCGCTGGCTCATCTCAATGACTTCACTCTCCTTGACATTGAGGCGCTCGGCCAGGAGCTTGGTTTCTGGCTGGAATCCTTGCGACTCGAGCAGTTTTTTTTCCTTGTTGAGACTGAAAAACAGTTTGCGCTGGGCCTGAGTGGTCCCGATCTTGACCAGGCGCCAGTTATCCATGATAAATTTGAGGATATAGGCCCTGATCCAGTACGCGGCATAATACGAAAACTTGACCCCACGATAGGGATCAAATTTCTTGGTCGCCTGGACCAGCCCGACGTTGCCCTCCTGGATCAGGTCCATGAAGTTCTGCATCCAGTATTTCTGGAAGTCCATGGCCACCTTGACCACCAGACGCAGATTGGAAGAAACCAGCCGGTAACCGGCCTCCTGGTCGCCATACTCCCGGAATTGGATCGCCAGTTCATCGGCCTCTTCACGACTCAGAAGCTCATACTGACTGATCTCCTGAAGATAACGATGGAGGGCCGGATTACTGAGAACCGGCAGATTAGGATCATCGGGCAGCGAGACCAGAGGATTATAGGACTGGGCAATATCGTCTGTTGCCTCTTCCTCATCCACCGTGTCAACGACCGCGTCAACGACCGACATTTTTTTCTTGCGTTCAGAAGTCATGGAATACAATTTCAGGACATACCAGAAAATAGCGCGAACCATTCCAATGGTTGCCACAGGGTTATCAAACTGATAATGAAAAAGATAATATTATTACCCCAGCCCGCCCAAAGTGCAATGATTATATGCGGCCGCCAGAGACGATTTTTTTTCCTTCAATTTTCTTTTGGGTATCCTGGTGTTCAGTCAAGGCTCAGCTGCCGCATATTGCTTGTTGTTTTTTGCGCCTGCTTCGTTGCGGCTTCAGTTACATAGCGCTGCTATGCGCCTGACGCCGCGCCTTGTTGTCCCGCCAAATCCCTTCGTAATCTTGCGACACTTTATGATTTACGAGGTACTAGCACAGACAGTTCATTGAGGAAAATTCTATTTTCTTCTCCCCAAAAATATGCTAATAAACTTTGCTTTACTCCAAACTTCTCTGGAATCCAGTAACAGTTCAATCAGGATCTGGTCGCTCACCTTTGGCTGACCTCTTCTTACCTGAGTATCATTCAACCACCAACAACCCGCCCAAGGCCAGAGATCGGACCGACAACTGGCCCGCCAAGGCAACCCATGAAAGAAATACGAAATTTCAGCATCATCGCCCATATTGATCACGGCAAGTCAACTCTGGCCGATCGCATGATCCAGCTGTGTGGACAGATCTCCGACCGTGAGTTCAAGGATCAGCTCCTGGACAGCATGGACATTGAGCGTGAACGCGGCATCACCATCAAAAGCCAGACCATCTGCCTGCCTTACCAGGCCCAGGATGGAAAATTGTACTCATTGAATCTGGTCGACACCCCCGGGCATGTCGATTTCAGCTACGAGGTCTCCCGGGCCCTCAGTTCCTGCGAAGGGGCCCTGCTGCTGATCGATGCCGCTCAGGGCATCGAGGCCCAGACCCTGGCCAACCTCTATCTGGCCATGGAAAACGACCTGGAGATCATTCCGGTGATCAACAAGATCGATCTCCCCTCGGCCGAACCCGAACGGGTGGCCCTGCAGATTGAAGAGGATCTGGGAATGGACCCTGCAACGATCCAGCTCTGCTCGGCCAAGACCGGTAAGGGCGTCGGTGATATCCTCGAGGCGATTGTCAAGTTTCTCCCTCCACCTGAGGGCAATCCGGACAGTGAATTACAGGCCCTGATCTTTGATGCCAACTACGACTCCTTCCGCGGCACCATCATCTCCTGCCGGATCATCAATGGACGAGTCCGCGCCGGAGACACCATTGTCTTCATGTCCAATCAGGCCGAATACCGGGTGGAAGAAGTTGGTCTGTTCAAATTTCGCCGCGAGGCCCAAAAGGAACTGTCCGCCGGCCAGGTCGGTTATATCCTGGCCGGTGTCAAAAAGGTCAGCGACACTCGACCAGGAGACACCATCACCCGCAGAGACCGCCCCTGCGCCAAAGCCCTGCCCGGTTTCAAGGAAATCCAGCAGGTGGTATTTTCGTCAGTCTATCCCATTTCCACCGATGATTACGAGGGTCTGGCCACCGCTCTGGAAAAACTGCAACTCAACGATGCCGCCCTCACCTTTCAAAAAGATGCATCAGCGGCCCTCGGTTTTGGTTTTCGCTGCGGTTTCCTGGGTCTTCTGCACCTGGAGGTCATCCAGGAGCGGCTCGAACGGGAATTTGACATCCCCCTGATCCTGACCGTTCCTTCGGTCAAATATATGTTTTATCTCAACGACGGCACTGAACTTGAGGTGGACAATCCGGCCTATTTCCCCGACCCGGTCAAGATCCAACGGGTCGAAGAACCGTATATCAAGGCGACCATCCTTATCCCGGAACGCTATATGGGCTCTCTCATGACCCTGTGCATGGAACGGCGGGGCGAGAACACCAAGTATCATTACCCCATGCCCGGCCGGATTGAGTTCAACTGCGAACTCCCCTTAGCCGAAGTCATCTATGACTTTTATGACAAACTCAAATCCATCACTCAAGGATATGGGTCCTTTGATTACGCGCTCTACAACTACCGCAAGAGTGACCTGGTCAAGCTCGACATCCTGGTCAACGGTGAAATGGTGGACGCCCTCTCGCAACTTGTACACCGGAAAAACGCCCGGGCCAGAGGCTTGCACGCCTGCGAATGTCTCAAGCTGGAAATTCCACGCCAGATGTTCAAGATTGCCATCCAGGCGGCCATCGGCGGGACCATTGTCGGACGCACGACCATATCGGCCCTGCGCAAGGATGTGACGGCCAAGTGTTACGGAGGAGATATCAGCCGGAAACGCAAGCTGCTGGAAAAACAAAAGGCGGGCAAAAAACGGATGAAGACCGTGGGCAATGTTGAAATCCCCCAGAAAGCCTTTCTCTCGGTCCTAAAATCCGAGCAATAAGGTAACTATTCAGTAGCACCCCATCTGCTTCGTCATCGGTCTGCTCATGTACTGATCAGTACACTTTGCAGAACTCTTTCTCGCAGCTGGAGTACTACTGAATAGTTACGGTACATGGTTTTATGTTCGTTTCCAGCTTCAAGCTGGATAATTACGCAATAAGCAGACAAATCACCAGAAACAGGCCGTCCTGGCAGTTGACCCGTGGACACAAGACAAAGGGGCGCAGGATATTCATCCTGCGCCCCTCTTTTTTTCATTCTGTACTACAAAGACTTACTCGTCGCCAGACTCCTGCCGATGCGGGCAGCCCTGGCGACATACAACCTCGACCCCTTTCTGGGCCATGATGCTCAAGAGTTCTTCGTCGGTGAACTTGCAATCCTTCTGCTTGCTGATATAGACCAGACAATCCTTACAGATATTGAAGGAATAACTGTCGACCTCCTGAATAATCTCCCAGCAGAGTTTGTGCTGATTTTCCTTAGCGGCACAGGTCTTATCCTGACCACATTTCATAATCTCCCAACACGGCCACTCAGTACGTAGCGACATGAGCTCTCCCTTTGCAACTTCCCGATAATAAACCATCCGGCATCGACCTGGATGAAGCTTGAAGCGTATCCATTAAAATCTATTTTGGAATTTAACCAATATCTTTAAAAGATGCAAGTGCCTCCTCTAATTCATCTCGTCCCTGACCTGTTTTCGCCGAGAAAAGCAGGCGTTGAGCCGGCAGCAGGCCCAGGCCGGCGTCAAGGGTTCGGGCATTGGACTGGCGCTGATTTCCGGAAAGCTTGTCGGCCTTGGTGTAGACAACCAGGAAGGGGGTCTCTTTCTGGCGCAGCCAGGTCAGAAGCTGACTGTCTCCATCCTTGGCCTCATGACGCAGGTCAACGATCACCACCACACAACAAAGGGTTTTACGGCTTTCAAGATAAGCGGTAATCAACTCCTGCCAGTTATCCTGCATGGACTTGGCCACCCTGGCAAAGCCATAGCCCGGCAGATCGACAAGATTACACTGCTCGGGGACCACGAAATAATTAAGACCCTGAGTCTTACCAGGCCTGCCGCTGACCTTGACCATCCCCTTGCGATTGATCAGACAATTAATCAGACTGGACTTGCCAACGTTGGAACGGCCGGCAAAGGCAATTTCAGGCAATCCAGGGGGGGGGAGCTGGGCCAGCTTATGGACACTCAAGAGAAAGTGAATTTGCGAGAAATCCATAATAGCTCAGATCACCTTACTCAGCTGATACTCAATAATCCCTTCCGCGCCATTCCTTCTCAATTGAGGAATCAGATCCCTGACAATGTCTTCAGAGACCACGGTCTCTACCGAAAACCAGTCCTGCTGATACAGGTTGGCAACAGTGGGGGCATTGAGACTGGGCAGGAGGTCGATCACCTGGTCAAGAAAGGCATGTGGGACATTCATCTTCAAACCGACAATCCGCTCAGCATTCAGGGCACCCTGAAGCAGAAGGGCTATGTTCTCGATCTTTTCACGCTTCCAGGGATCTTTCCAGGCCTCTTTGTTGACAATGAACTGGCTGTTGGACTCCATTAATTCGTGAATAATCCGCAAACCATGAGCGCGTATGGTACTCTCGGTCTCAGTCACCTCAACAATGGCATCGGCCAGACCTGAAACGACCTTGGCCTCGGTGGCCCCCCAGGAAAACTCGATCTCGACGTTAATGCCCTGCTCCTCAAAAAAACGGCGCGTCACATTCACAAGTTCCGTTGAAATCTTCTTCCCTTCCAAATCCTGAATAGTCCGAATCTCAGAATTCCCGGCCACCGCAATGACCCAGCGGGTCGGCTTCCGGCTGACCTTGGAATAGACCAGATCACTGATCACCACCGCCTCAGACTGGTTTTCCATGGTCCAGTCCTTGCCGGTGATCCCCGCATCAAGCATGCCGCTCTCCACATAGCGAGACATCTCCTGGGGACGACAGATGGAACAGGCCAGTTCCGGATCATCAATCTCAGGAAAATAGTTACGCGAGGTGGGCTTAATCAGCCAGCCGGCCTTTTCGAAAAGATCAATGGTTGCCTTTTCCAGACTGCCTTTGGGCAGGCCTAATTTTAATTTCTGCATAATATTTATCAACTCAACGTGTGACGACAATCGCCTCATCTTCGCGGCAGGCTGCCGAAAAAACTATTTTTTACCATAGACCTGGGCAGGATCAAAAACCAGTTCACCGACCACCTGGGCACTCTCCATACTGACCCGGCGAAAAAAACAGGATCTGTAGCCCTTATGACAGGCCGCACCACCCAACTGTTCAACCTTCAAGACAACGGTGTCCTCGTCGCAGTCGACCAGGATCTCGCGGATCATCTGGACATGGCCAGAGGTCTCGCCCTTGAGCCACAACTGCTGACGCGACCGGCTCCAGAAATGGGCCTTGCCGCTCTCAAGGGTCTTGCCCCAGGCCTCTTCATTCATATAGGCCAGCATCAGCACCTCACCTGAGGCGTGATCCTGGACAATCGCGGGCAAAAGGCCATCAGCGGATTTATCAAAACGCAGCGCAAACATCACGTCCCCTGTTCCTTCCTGTTCTCTTCCTGGCGCCTGAGCTCAGCAGCAGGTGATTCAAGCGCCTGCTCCCGGCCGATAAAATAAATCAGACACGAGGTCCTGAACTTACAATAATCCTTTGGGTGACGGCAAGCAGCCTCATCATAGCCCATGGTTTCATTATATTTTTCACAAATCAGCTGCAACAAAACTCCTTACCGGTCATGGGTCATGCCCGTGCAGATTTTCCTCTGCACACAGACCAGACTTTGGCTCCAGCCAGACTGATTCTGGCTTCATCAACCGCCCCCACCTTCCAAGACCTGTGATCATTCCAGAACCCCGGATTCAGACAGGTACTATCACGGTGCAGATAAACAAGCAATCAGTAGCTATTTGAAATTTTTCAGTGTATGCCGATGAAGCACCTTTGTCAAGAATCTGACGTCCAGCCAGTCAAAAAGATCTGTTTATCCCTGCCATCTGCAAGAGTGGAGGCACGGGGTCTTTCTTGGCATATCTGTTGGCATATCTTGCCAAACCAACTGCAATCGGCTACCATATCAGGCTATTCAACAATATTCGTAACTGTTCAGCACCACCCCATCTTCGCCCATTCTGGCCTTCCCACATACACAATATTCAACAATCTTCTTATTCTGCCAATAGGAGCACAAGCAATTCATGAGCACAGTCCAGGAAAACGACACAGTAGCCATCAGTTACACAGGAAAACTTGCAAACGGACAGATCTTTGCCTCTGCCACAGACGCCGAACCGATGATCGTGACCATCGGCAACAATGAACTCCCGCCAAGTCTGGAGAGTGCGCTGGTCGGCATGGAGGTCGGGGGAGAAAAAAAGGTAGTCCTTGAGCCGGACGAGGGATATGGACCACGAATGAAAGATCTGACCCAGACCATCGATGCCAGCGTGTTCAATGAAAGAATCAAACCCCATGTGGGCCTGATTCTTTCACTCAAAGCTGAGCACGAAGGGGTAGAAACCATGATTCCGGCCACCATTGTCCAGATTGACGGAAGCGAAATCACTGTTGACTACAACCACCCGCTGGCCGGTCATAATCTCACCTATACCGTCAGAATCGTGCGAATCGAAGAAAAGAACTGACCAGCATGGCTGGGCCTGAATGGCCAGCCACTCCCAACCATGAACGTTCGTTTCTTCAACACGGCCAGGGATGTAATGTCCCTGGCCGTGCCCGGATCAGGCCGCCTCATCCCGAGGGGCGCAGCCTTTTTTTACTCCACCGGTGAACCGATAATCCTGGTCAGATCGTCACGACCAATCGTCTCCTTTTCATGCAGGGCCTGGGTAATGTCTCGCAGAACCTGCTCTTTTTCCTTGAGCATCACCCGCACCTGACCATAGGCCTCACCCACGATCTTATGCACCGCCTGATCAATCTTGAGTGCTGTTTCCTCGCTGACCGGATAACGCATGCCTGTATTTTGATCTGTTGCAAATGACAGTGGCCCGATCTCAGAGTCCATTCCCCATTCACACACCATCTTCCGCGCCATGCCCGTGGCCCGTTCTATATCATTCCCGGCCCCGGTCGTAATATCATCAAAAATAATTTCTTCGGCCACCCGCCCACCCAAGAGGACACAGATTGTATTGTAGAGATAACTCTTGGAATGGCTGTATTTCTCGTTCTCAGGCATCTGCATGGTGATCCCCAGGGCCTGGCCCCGAGGGATGATTGAGACCTTATGGACCGGATCGGCCCCTGGAAGCAGCCAGGCTACCAGGGCATGACCAGCCTCATGATAGGCCGTAATATTCTTTTCAGCCGGGGTAATGATCAAGGAGCGCCGCTCAGCGCCCATCATGACCTTATCCTTTGCCATATCCAGATGCGTATTGGTGACAATTCCATCACCATTGCCGCGCACAGACAACAGGGCCGCTTCGTTGACCATGTTGGCAAGCTCTGCACCACTGAATCCAGGCGTGCCCTTGGCGATCAATTTCCAGTCCACGTTGGGACCCACATGAATCTTGCTTCCGTGAACCTTGAGGATATGCTCACGACCACGAACATCAGGGACCGGAACAATAATCTGCCGATCAAAACGACCCGGTCGCTTCAGGGCTGGATCAAGGATATCCGGGCGATTGGTGGCGGCAATCACGACCACTGTATCGTTGGCCTCAAACCCATCCATCTCCACCAGCAATTGGTTCAGTGTCTGTTCCCGCTCATCATTTCCCGAGGCAGCCCCGGCACTGCGATGACGCCCTACGGCATCAATCTCATCAATAAAAATAATACAGGGGGCCTTCTTCTTGGCCTCGGCAAAGAGATCACGAACGCGGGAGGCCCCGACCCCCACATACATCTCGACAAAATCAGAACCACTGATCGAATAAAAAGGCACTGCCGCCTCACCGGCAATGGCCTTGGCCAGCAAGGTCTTGCCTGTTCCGGGATCACCCGACAGCAGGACTCCCGTTGGAATGCGTGCACCGGTGGCGGTGAATTTCTCCGGGGTGCGCAAAAACTCGACAATCTCTACCAGTTCATCCTTGGCCTCTTCAATGCCGGCCACATCCTTGAATTTAATAGAGGATTTCTCGCCATCGATCAAGCGGGCACGGCTCTTGCCAAGGGACATGAGGCGCCCTCCTCCCTTGCCATCAGAATTCTTGCGCATGAAAAAATACCAAACCCCCAAAAGCAACACCAGGGGAAGCCAGGTAAAAAGACTCCTGGCCATCCAACTCGGCTCATTGGAGGTGTGTGCCTCGACAGTCACACCCTTATTCAGAAAGGGGCCGACTTCGATACTGGTCGGCGGAACCACCGTGCGAAGGGTCTGACCATCGCTGTCCTGCCAGCTGACCTGGTCGCCCTCAATATCAATATGGGTAATCGTACCGTTTTCAATTTTTTTCAGAAACTCTGAATAATGCACCGCTGTTTCATTGGCCCCGGGTCGCTGGATCATATTTATTCCCAGGACAATCACCAACCCAACCACCAGCCAGATGGCCAGATTCTTATAAAAATATTTCAATTTCACCTCCATAAACCCTCAAGGACTTATTTCAAGCCCAATTCAATTGTCCAGATCAGCCGACATCAGCCCGGTACAGACAGGAGAAATCAGCCAACAAATCAACACGTGCATACAACCACAGCCATCTCAAAAGGTAAAGAAAGGTCATATTAATAAGGAAGAAAAAGAACAGATGCAATGAAAAAATCACCTAAGGCCCAAACAAGAAAAGCGAATTTAGGGCCGCCACCCGAAATTCGCTTCGCTTCTCGTCACCTGG
>ERZ889078.515-NODE-515-length-35151-cov-49.548211_pt1 | contig 35151 bp, 34 predicted proteins | sample MGYA00521266_ERZ889078 | MGnify/ENA primary metagenome ERZ889078 (study PRJEB32303, sample SAMEA104408618) | aquatic metagenome | biome: Brackish water; feature: Pelagic; material: water | place: Baltic Sea | collected 2014-06-16T06:34:00 | depth 76,534 m ...
ATGCATGGTCTTGCTGTCTTTGTGTACGCCAAATATGCTCTATTGTTCGTAATGTCACCAAAAGAGTAGACGGCGAGACCACTAAAATATTATTATCATACGCACGTTTAAAAAACTCGCCATCTGCGCCTAAAGCCAAATGAAAAGCACCCTCAATCGGCATAAAAAGAAGTACGTAATCAAGCGTATTTATCCCTTCAAGTTTCTCGTAATTTTTCGCACTTAACTCTTTGACATGCCCTGAAATACTTTTTAAATGCTCTTTAAGTACTAAAGGACGTAAAGCTTCATCTTCTTCACTCATAAATCTTTCATATGCCACAAGAGAGACTTTAGAATCTATGATAATATCACGCTTTTGGGGCATATGGATAATCACATCTGGGCGATAAGTGTCTCCCTCGCTAGATTTGAGTGTCGCTTGAAGTTCATACTCTATTCCTTTACGTAAACCTGATTCTTCTAAAATCCTCTCAAGAACTAATTCACCCCAATTTCCTTGTGTCTTGTTTTCGCCCTTGAGTGCATTTGTAAGATTAAGTGCATCACGAGAGAGTTGAAGATTCATCTCTTTTAAACGGTGAAGTTCATCTTTTAACAAGTGTCCATCTTTGGCACTTGCATTAAACTGCTCTTTTGATTGAAATGCAAAGTTTGTTATTTGTTCACGAAAAGGTTTAAGTAAAATATCAAATTGCTCTTTTTGTAGATGTGAAAATTGTTTTGATTTATCTTCAAAGATCTGATTTGCGAGTAGTTTAAATTCACGAGAAAGTTCATCTTTTGCATCTTTGAGTACTGCTAGCTTTTCATTTGAAGATTTTACCTCTTCTTCATAACGTGTATGTAAAACAGCGAGTTGTAAGTCTAAATCATTTTTATCTTCTTTAGATATTTCTATACCTTTTTGTAGTTTTTGATTCTCTATGATTAAAAAATAAATTTTTTCTTTTAGTTTTATATACAAAACTGTTATAAATATTACAACTAAAAATGTAATTATAAAAAGGATCATATACAAATCAATACTTATACCCATATTCATCAGCACCCTCATCCTCAAAATAAATTTGAATAATTATACAATATTAATGATATGCAAATTAAATATATGTCAATTTGCAACATTATAAACTTAAGTTATTAAAATTATTTGTACATTTAATTTACAAACAGGTACTTTTAGATATAATTCGCGTATTATTTAAGGGGAAGGTGCTTAAGCCGCAGTTATTGCGTGCCAAAGAGCTTGTATCATCTCCTTAATCAAAAAGGATTAGAGATGGCAGAAACTGCACAAGAAACTTCACCCGCTGAAGAAAACACAATAACATTTGATGACTTAGGTTTAAAAGAAGAAATACTTAGAAGTATAAAATTCGCTGGTTTTGTTAAACCAAGTCCAATTCAAGAACAAGCTATACCTTTTATTCTTGCTGGTCGAGATATAGTTGGTCAAGCGCATACGGGTACAGGTAAAACTGCTGCTTTTGGTCTTCCTGCACTTAACAACATGAAAATGAATGGAACTGTTGAACTTTTAGTTATTACACCAACACGCGAACTTGCTACACAGGTATCTGATGAGCTATTTAAATACGGTAGAAATATCAATGCTAACACAGTTACAGTGTATGGTGGAAGTTCATATAGTCGTCAACTAGACTTAATTAACCGTGGCGCATCTGTTGTAGTAGCTACTCCCGGACGTCTACTAGATATCCTTAAACGTGGTATGTTAAAGAACTTTGAACCAAGCATGGTTGTTCTTGATGAAGCTGACGAGATGCTTGATATGGGATTTTTGGATGATATTAATGAAATATTTTCATACCTTCCAACAAAACGTCAAACACTACTTTTCTCAGCAACTATGCCACAGCCTATTAAGACTCTTGCATCTAGAATTTTAGAAAACCCAGAATTTATTTCTATTACAAAGGGCGAAACTACAAACACTGATATCGAGCAACTTTACTATGTAATCGAAGAATCTGAAAGAGATGATGCAATCATCCGTTTAATGGATGCAGAAGATACTAAAAAATGTATAGTATTTTGTAGAACAAAATCTGAAGTAGATAGACTAAGCAATGTTCTTTCAAATGCAGGATATTTAGCAAATGGTCTTCATGGCGATATGGAACAACGTCAACGTGAAACTGTAATTAAAGGTTTTAAAAGCAATAGCGTAAAAGTTTTAGTTGCAACAGATGTTGCTGCTCGTGGTATTCATGTTGATAGTATTTCTCATGTATTTAACTACCATATTCCTTTTGACCCTGAGTCTTATGTTCACCGTATTGGTAGAACTGGACGTGCTGGAACTAAAGGTAAAGCGATTACTCTTTTAACTCCTCTTGAATTTAAAGAATTGCAACGTATTAAACAAAAAGTTGGAACTTCTATGGGTCATGCGTATATACCAAGTAAAAATGACTTACGAGCTTCAACAATCGAATCACTTGTGAAAAAAGTTGAAGAGCATAAAATCTACGATGAAGCACATAGAGTTTTAGACAGACTTCGTGAAGATATTGATGAAGAGCAAATGGCTTATAAACTCATCTCTATGCTTTTAGACCAACAAGACATAAAAGGACCGAACTCTATTGGTATTACAGCAGATAGAATGGATGCGGTTTTAGCTCGTGCTGCACAACGTGGCGGTGGCGGAAATCGTGGTCGTGGTGGTTCTGGTCGAAGCAGAAATGGTGGTGGCGGTGGCGGTGGTTACCGTGATAAAAAACCTTCTGGTAGTGGAGAACGTTCTGGTGGCGGCGGTGGGTACAAAGGTAACCGCGAAGGTAGCGGAAGTCGTGACGGTGGTGGTAGCCGCGATGGTGGCGGCTACAAAGGCAACCGTTCTAACTCAAATAGACATAGAGACTAACTCCCTTCATTTGGCATCATAATGGTGCCAAGTATACTTCCAAAATACACAATCACTTAAAAATCTGTTACAATTATTAAAAAGGATTTTTATGCATCATTTAATTTATGAAGACAATGAAATATATCTCCAAAAAGAAGAAAGTGAAATTCCCTGGATTAAAATTTTTACAAAAGAACCCTACAAAGAATTAGGAGACGTTCCTAAAGAATTACGTTCTCGCTTATGGGAAACTTATGATATTGTTGAGCGTGAAATGAAACAATATTACAAGCCTAAAAAAATAAATATGGCTTCTTTTGCCAATATACTTCCTCGTGTACATATTCATGTTATGGCCAGATATGAAGATGATAGTTACTTTCCAAATCCTATGTGGGGTGAAAAACTTCGAGATGCAGCGCTTAATCTTCCAGATGAAAAAGAATTTCATAAAAAAGTATTTAACGCCCTTGCCAAAAACAATCAACAAAAAGCCTAAAAGTTGTTAATTAAACAGCTTTTAACTATAATATCTCTTAAAATTATCTATACGGAATATCAATGAAAAACAAAAAATATCTCACACTTGGCTTTGCTTCAATATCTATAGCAATCAGCTTAATATTTTCTTCTAACCTATTTGCAGAAGAAGAACTAAAAGAAGAAAATACAGAGCTTACAAGACTCCAGGCTTTAGCAAAATTCACCAAAGTAATTGGGATTGTTGAAAAGTATAATGTGGATGAACTTAGCATTGAAGAGCTTATGGACAAAGCACTCGAAGGAATGCTTAGCAACCTTGATGCACATTCAAATTATCTCTCACAAAAGGACTATAAAAAATTAAAAGTACAAACCAAGGGTGAATTTGGTGGTCTTGGTATTACTGTTGGTGTAAAAGATGGTGCATTAACAGTTATTGCTCCTATTGAAGGGACTCCTGCAGATAAAGCTGGCTTAAAAGCCAAAGATATTATCCTAAAAATCAATGACGAATCCACAATTGGTATGACAATAGATGATGCTGTTGCGATAATGCGCGGAAAAGTTGGAACACCCATTGATTTAACTATTGTAAGAGAAGGTGAAAATAAACCACTTCCAATTCACATCGTGCGTGGAGTTATCTCAATTCAATCTGTCTATGCAAAAATTATTGGGGATGATGTAGCGTATATCAGAGTTACAAGCTTTGATGAAAAAGTTGTTGCAGATGTAACAAAAGAAATCAATAAAACAAAACAAACAACAAAAGGAATTATTCTTGATTTAAGAAATAATCCAGGTGGATTACTCGATCAAGCTGTAGGACTTACTGATTTATTTGTAGACAAAGGGGACATAGTTTCTCAAAAAGGTCGTGATACATCAGACAACAAAACGTATACAGCTTCACCTAGCACAACAATTACTTCTGTACCTATGGTAGTTCTCATTAATGGAGGGAGTGCAAGTGCTAGTGAAATCGTAAGTGGTGCATTGCAAGACCATAAGCGCGCAATTTTATTAGGTGAAAATACTTTTGGAAAAGGAAGCGTTCAAATAGTACTTCAAGTAACAAATGAAGAAGCTATAAAATTAACAATTGCAAGATATTATCTCCCAAGTGGTAGGACAATTCAAGCAGTAGGGGTTAAACCAGATATTGAAGTTTTTCCAGGAAGCGTTGATGTAAAGAAAAATGAATTCGCCATTAAAGAAGCGGATCTTAAACAACATCTTGAAGAAGAATTGAAAAAAGTTGATGACAAAAAAGATGAAGATACAGATAAAAAAGATGATGATAAAGCAAATAAAGATATAATCACGCCGGAGATGCTAAATAAAGATATGCAGCTTAAAGTTGCTGTTGATATATTAAAAGCATTAGTAATAACAAAAGGATAACTGTAAGCTATGCAAAAAAGAGAACTACTTTATGAAGGAAAAGCAAAAAAACTTTTCTTAACGGATGATGAGAATTTAGTAATTTCAGAATTTAAAGATGATTTAACAGCATTTAATGGTGAAAAGAAATCAAGTGAAGCTGGAAAAGGTGCACTTAACAATAAAATTTCTACTGAACTTTTTAAACTTTTGGATTCAAAAGGTATCCAAACTCACTTTGTAAAAATGCTTGATGATAACCATATGCTTCACAAAAAAGCTAATGTCATTCTAATCGAAGTAATTGTTCGTAATATCGCCACAGGTTCACTAACTCGTACCCTTGGAATAGAAGATGGGAAAGTACTTCCTTTTACATTAGTGGAGTTTGATTATAAAGACGATGGCTTAGGTGATCCAAAGCTAAACGATCAACATGCACTTATCTTAGGTCTTGTTGATTATCAAGATGAGCTAGATAAACTACGTCGCGTGGCAAGACAAATCAATGATATCCTTAAACCGTACTTTTTTGAAAAAGGTTTAAATCTTGTTGACTTTAAACTAGAGTTTGGAAAAGATAAAGATGGAAATATCATCCTTATAGATGAAATTTCACCTGATAACTGTCGTTTTTGGGATGTTAAAAGTGGCGAAAAAATGGACAAAGACAGATTCCGTCAAGGTTTAGGCGGACTCAAAGTTGCTTATGAAGAAGTATTAAATAGAATTTTAGGAAAGTAAATTATGATAAAAGCGATAGTGAATGTATCTTTAAAAGCAGGTGTTTTAGATTCTCAGGGTAAAGCAGTTCACCATGCTTTAGATTCTCTTCATTTTCAAAGTGTGCGCGATGTACGTGTTGGAAAACAAATCATTTTAAAATTAGATACTGATGACAAAGATGCAGCAATGGCTGATGTTACTAAAATGTGTGAAGAACTTCTTGCTAATACAGTAATTGAAGACTATGAGATAGAGCTAGTATAATGAAGGTAACTATACTTCAATTTCCAGGAACTAACTGCGAGTATGACACACAGCATGCTTTTGAGCAGTTAGGTGCTAGCACTGAAATTGTATGGCATAAAGATAAGTCTATTCCTGAGGATACTGACCTGCTTGTTGTAGCTGGTGGTTTTTCTTATGGTGATTACCTAAGAAGTGGTGCTATCGCAAAATTCTCACCCGTTATGAAAGCTGTTACGGCTTATGCAAATAAAGGTGGAAATGTTCTTGGAATTTGTAACGGATTTCAAGTTTTAACTGAGGCTGGATTACTTCCAGGGGCATTAAAAAGAAATGACAACTTACACTTTATCTCAAAACATCATCATTTAAAAGTTGTCAATAATGACAATATTTTTCTTAAAAAACTCTCAAACAATGATGTTGTAAATATTCCTATTGCACATCATGATGGAAATTATTTTATTGATGCTGATGGATTAAAAGAGCTCGAAGCAAACAATCAAATTCTTTTACGCTATACAAACAGAAATGGTGAAGTACAAAATCCTAACGGAAGCGTTTCTTCGATTGCTGGAATCTGCAATAAAGAAAAAAATGTATTTGGTCTTATGCCTCACCCCGAGAGAGCGATGGAATCTATTCTTGGCTCAGACGATGGAATAGCAATGCTTCAAGGGTTTTTCAAATAGTGAAAATCCTAATCTTACTTACTCTTTTACTTTTTTCATCTCTTTATGCAAACAAGGTTTTGTATCTAAGTTATGACAAAGTACCACAAAGAGTAATTAAGGGTGAAGTATTTCCTGTAACAATTAAAACTATATCTACTGTCAAAGACTTTAAAGCTATCAACTATAGATTTAGCAATAAAGTGGGTTTAAAAGTTTTAAATGACGTACCTTACCGAGAGAAAAAAGGCAAGTACTTTCTTGAAACTTTTAACTTTATTGCAACAAGAAACTCTTCGCGTCTTCCTGATATCATTGCATCCCTTGAGGCTGATAGAGAATATCAAAACACGACACTTTTAGGCAAGGACCTCAATGTAATTGCATTAAATCCTAAACAAGACTTTGCAAATGTAATTGCAGACTCGTTTGAACTTCTTGAATATAAAACTACAAGCTATGACAATAAACATAACATTGTAATTTTTACAGCGCAGGCACAAAATTCCAATCTTGATGACATCACATTTAAGAATGTTTTCAAGCAAGGAGTGGAATCGATTACTAGCAATAATGTAATAGATCCCAAAGTTACTTACTTTGTTGTTATAAAAAAAGAACTTGAAAAATTTTCTTTTTCTTACTTTAATATAGGAAGTAATAAATTTTCTAATATAATCATTCCAATTATAGTTGATGATGATAGCGTTACTACGCAAACTGATTTAAAACCAAGAGATCATTCTAAGGTAGATCTTAAAATAAATATCGCTGCTGGCATTACTATACTCATTTTATTTTTTGCTATCTGGAGAAAAAAGTTTGTTTATTTAATCTTAGTTTTATTTCCTCTAAGCTACATAGGCTATCTCTCCATCCCACCAAAGGATGTATGTATTAAACAGGGAAGCAATATTTACCTCCTTCCAGTAAATAATGGTACTATTTTTGAAACTACACCAAATGAGTATACGCTTCCAAAAGAAGGAAGTACACAAGAATATACAAAAGTAAAACTCCAAAATGAAAAAATTGGTTGGGTTAAGAATGAAGATCTTTGCACACCTTAGCTGGCTTTACGCCACTACAATAATCTTCATTTCTATTACATTTGTAATACTGACCTATTGGCTTCTTCCCCGTCCTTATGCTAGAAAAATTGCTGCATGGTTTGTGAGAATTGCAATCTTTTTTAGGACTGATATCGATGGAAAAGAAGATCCAGCTGCGCAGATGTATCTAATCAACCATCAGAGTGATTTAGACATTGGGATTATGGAAACTATCTCTAAAAAAGATCTCTCTTGGGTAGCAAAAAAAGAATTATTTGATGTTCCATTTTTTGGTCTGGTTATGAGTATGCCAGAAGATATTCCTATAGAGAGACAAAGTAAAACTTCTTTGCTCAAACTTTTAAAAAACTCTAAAGATAGACTCAACAAAGGAAGAGTAATCACAATGTTTCCAGAGGGAACAAGGTCAAAAAACTTTAAAATGTTACCCTTTAAAAATGGTGCAAAAGTTGTAGCAGATAAATACAAACTCAAGGTACAGCCTGTTGTACTCATACAAACTTCAAAATATTATAATATAAAAGAATTCTATTATAAACCAGGGTGTATAAAAGTAATCTTTATGGAATCTTTTATCGCTGATAAATCCAATGAGAACTGGCTCAAAGAGCTACGAGAAAAAATGCAAAAGGTATATGATAATGAGCTGGCAAACAATTTTAGCCATAGGTAGTGGTGGTTTTATAGGTGCTGTTTTACGTGCTTATTTAAATGGTCTTATATCTCATCGTCTTCCCCATGATTTACCTTATGGCACACTTGGAGTTAATCTTATAGGTAGTTTTTTAATGGGTGTTCTTGTAGCGTACTTTATGTACACAACTTTTTTCTCACTTCACACTAAATCTTTCCTCACTACTGGAATTTTAGGTGCTCTTACAACTTACTCGACCTTTGCAATAGAGAGTGTTTTACTTCTCAAAGGTGGGCATTTTGTACTTGCATTTGCAAATATTTCATTCAATGCCTTTGGATCTGTCATTATGGCTGGAAGTGGTTTTTATCTTGTTAAAGAATTTTTCTTACCTAGCATACACCACTAAGGAATCGAAATTTAATAATTAGTAAAAGTTTAGCTATCTATTTTTATTTCTGGTCGAAATATTTCATGAGGAGCATAGCCTAAGCTACGCGACGATTGAAATCTTTTGAGCAGGAAGAAAAAGAAAAGATAAAATTTATTAATTATTTAATTTTGATTCCTAAATAACGATCACTTCATCTGCACACCAAGATGCGAGTTGCATATCATGTGTAATGAGTAAAATACCTACATTATCAAGATTTTTCATCAGCATATGCATTACTTCAAGTTGAATTACATTATCAAGTGCGGACGTTGGTTCATCTAAAAGAAGTAAGTCAGGTTTCATTAACATTGCACGAAGAATAGAAGCACGCTGTAGCTGTCCCCCTGATAACTCATGAGGAAGTTTAAGCAGCAAGTCATAATCAAGATTTATAAGCTCTAAGAGAGCTTGAATCTCATCTATCGGCGCTACATCTTTAATTTGGTTGAGTAAAGTATAACTTGGGTGAAAAGAGCTATATGGATCTTGGAAAACCTGTGAGCATTTTGCAGCTGTTATTGCACCAGAGGATGGTTTTAAGTTTTTTAAAATCAACTCAAATAAAGTGCTCTTCCCTGCACCACTTGCACCCACTATAGCTTTTACTTCACCCTTTTTTAGACTTATAGAAAAGTCTTTAAAGAGTAAAGTCTCTTTTGTGTACCCAAATGACACATTATCCACTTCTAAAATAGTAGTCAATTCTTAGGACTTTGTAAGTGCCAAATATAATTTACTCAACTCTTTGTAAAGAGCATCTGGTTTTATATCTGCATTTTTTTCCCATACTCTTTTCATCACTACATTATCTTCTTCAGCATTCCATACTTTAATATAAGAACCATCTTTATAGCCATTATCTTGACGTAATTGATTGAGCACATTTTTACCTACATACAGTCTATATAAAGTTTCTAAGTTCAGTCCACTCATAAGGGTTAAATCAAAAAACTCTGCAATTAATACTTCTATATTTAATTCTTCTTGACTTAAAGCCAAACGAATAATATTTTCAACTTTACTTATAATATTATCTTGAGTATCAAACGCAGTCTTACTCACATCTATCTTAGAAAAACTCTCTAACTGCGATATATTTATTGCTAAATCTTCTATGCCACCCTTAAAATTGTTTGCATAGTTTTGGATAGCTAAAGAGATAATAAAATGCCATACATCTACAACTTCAATTTGTAAATTATCCCAATCTGGTTCTTTGTTAATACTTTTCCAGTGTTTCCAAGAAAAACTCTCAACCATCTCTGCACATTCCATATATATACAACGTTCCCAGTTAATTGTTTTGCCATTTTTTGTTACACCTTTCGTCCATTCTTCACCGTTTGTAGCATCGTTGAGTTGTGCTTGGAGTTGAAGCATTAATAATATCTTATCCATTGAATTTCTCTTTGTATTTTAGTTTATTTATTTTACCAAATATGGTAGTATTCCATACTTAAAAAGAGAGATTTATGAAAAGAATCAATTGTAGAAGATGTGTGCACTATTTTGTTACTTGGAAACCAAAACAACCACATGGCTGTAAAGCATATGGTTTTAAATCAGCTCTAATTCCTTCACTAGTAGTATTTCAAAGTTCAGGGACTGAGTGCACTATGTTTATAGAAAAACCCCTGGCCAAATAATTTTTTTACCAAAGCCAAGTCTATTATCTGTCATTTTAAAATAATTTACTTTTATTTGCCATAGTTTTGGATTCATAGCGATGGCATAAGGGAAACTTTTAAAGTAAAAATGTTTTAATTCTTTTTCTTGTATTTCAGACATAATGCCTCTAAACTGAAGACCTTGAATTTTACCTACTTCTTTTGTTTCTAGTAAAATATTTCCAGCGACTAGATTATTGCACTTTATATGATTGATATGTGTGGTTTCATCACTACTAGCGACGATAAAGGAGAGTTCTTCTTCTTTATATGCATAAAATAAACTACATACACTTAATTCTTTAGCATTAGAAGTTGCTAAACTAAGTACATGGTGTTCATCTATAAACGATGTTATTTTTTTTAGATCACTAGAGTTCAAAAGAGTGGTACATAAAGTTTTCTAAACCATGGGCATCATTAATATCTCTTTTAGCAAGCATCATTTCACCGAGTTCATCTGTGCTAATCATATTAAACATCTCATCTGGACTTGTAATATTATAATAGCTTCTCATAAAATCAATCGCTATTTTTAATCTGTCTTCTTCATTTGTGTGTTGTTTAAACTCTTTATATGCATCCCAATTAAATGTTATCACGTTTTTTCCTCTTGCTTAATGCATTGTCCAATCTCTGAATTATTTCCAACATTTTAGCAGAAGATACAGCAAAATTCAATCTCATAAATCCACTCCCTTCTTTGCCAAAACTTAGCCCCAAACTCAATCCCAGCCTAGCATCTTTAATAAAAAATTCACGTAAGGCTTTATCCCTTAGTTGCATCCCTCTGCAATCAAGCCATGCTAAATAAGTTCCTTGTGTATTTGTTAGTTGTATATCTTGAGGATATACTTCACAAAGAGTTTGAAGTAAAGTAAAGTTTCTTTTTAAATGCACTTTTAAATCTTCTAACCACGCTTTTCCATGCGTATATGCTGCTTCAAAAGCAACATGAGAAAGTACGCTTCCTTGTGCAAAATGATTCTTATCATACACTTTTTTAAATCTTTGGCGCAAATTTTCATTGGGTATAGCTATGGTACTTATTGCAAACCCCGCCATATTAAATGTTTTTCCTACACCGATTGCTGTAATAGTTATATCTTTTGCCCTCTGTGATAAAGATGCAAATGGAATATGAACATTGGGCTTATATACTAAATCCGAGTGTATCTCATCTGCAAATACTATGATGTTGTTTTCTAAACAAACTTCTAAGATTTGCATAAGCTCATCTCTTCTCCACACACGTCCAACAGGATTATGAGGGGAACAAAGAAGTAAAAGTTTTGTATCTTTATCTATTTTTGTTTTTAAGTCTTCTATATCAAAAGTATACGTTCCATCGCTTTGTAGTTTAAGTGGATTTTTTACTAACTCTCTGTTTGCATCTGTAACACTATGAAAAAAAGGTGGATACACAGGTGTTTGAACAATAATCTTTTCATTCCTTGTAGTAAATGCCTCAATAGCGACACTCATACTTGCAACCACAGAATGAGAATAAAGCATATCCTTTATATCAAATAAAACTCCATGCTCCTTGTGCATCCATTGTATTTGTGCGGCGAACGCTGATTCTGGAATATCTTCATAACCAATCACTGGATGGTTTAAACGTTTTTTGACAGCGTCAAGTACAAAGTCTGGAGTATCTATATCCATATCTGCAACCCAAGCTGGTATCACATCCTCAGTTGCAAATAATTTTTGTCTTAATGTATATTTTTCTGCATTTGTATCTTCTCTCTCGCTAGACTCAGAGAAGTCGTAACTCACTTTTTCTTCCACACACTCAACTCTGCAATAGTATGCTGGTATTTTCGCGCTGTTTCTTTGATAACAAACTCCAAATCTTGCACATGGATACGCTCAAATCTATCCCCAAGTACATTTTGCAATGCATCTATAGTTTTGACATCTTCAGCGTTTGCATCCTTATAACCACCAAGCCAAAGTTCTTTTGTTGTTGAACTTTCTTGCCAGGTATACGGTGAAGTAATCACTAAAATACCATCTTTGTTGATTCTCTCATCCACAGTATCTAAAAAAAGTCTTGGATTGTAAAGTCTATCTATCAAGTTAGTCGCCAAAATAAGGTCATAACCATTATAATTTGGCTTTAAGTTACATGCATCACCTTGCCAAAAAGAGACTTTATTTTTTATAGCTTCATAGCCAAAATCTTCTATGCTAACTTTTTTGTGAGATACTATATCGCCCTCTTCTTTGACTGTAAACGCAATCGAACCTTCTTCTTTGAGTTTTGTGCCAACCTGGACGAAACGTGCAGAGAAATCAATCCCCTCAACCTCATCAAATGATTTTGCCAACTCATAACTTGCGCGACCGGTTGCACAACCTAAGTCTAGTGCTTTTGATGTATGTATACTAAACTCTGAAGCGATTCTTGCACATTCAATCGCAAAGTTTTTCACTCCAAAATGAGTCTCTCCATATTGAAACTCACAATACTGTGATACTAACTCGTCTGTTTCATATATATCTTTCACCATATCTTCCTTTTTTTGTGTTACTACATATCGAAAACCAGCGTGTTGATGAAAATGTTTTCTAAAAGCATAACGTGATTTTTTTACTATTAAATTCCCTGAGCTAGCCCAAGATGCACCTAAAATGAGTGCGTGTTTATTGTCAAATGTCGGCACTGTAAAATCATCATATGCAGGATGGACTTCAAAGCCTTCAAATGGATGCATAAGTGTTCGAGACCATTGCCAAACATTACCCACTACGTCATAAATTCCATTCATACTATGGTAATCAACGGGTGTTGATGAAGCATATTTAAAATTTACATTTGCCTCTTCTTCGTTCGCCACTTCACCAACTCCGGCAAAATTGCATATTGCTTCATATTCACCTTCACTTGGAAGTAAGTAAGTAAGACCATCTCGTAAAGATATGTACTTACAAAAAGCTTCTGCTTCAAGAGCATTTACATCAACTGGAAAGTTTTTAGGTAAATCTATTTTGGAAGTCAAAGTTCTATATTTAAAAACTCCATTTACTTTGAACCAAAATACTGGATACTTTGCATTTGATTCTTTTAAGAATCTCTTTCCTTCTTCACTCCAGTACTCCAACTTTTCGTAACCACCATCTGAAACAAACTCTAAATACTCTTCATTTGAAACTAAATATTTTGACGCCTTAAAGGTTTCAATATTCTGTGTTTCTTCACCATACTCGTTATCCCAACCATAATACATATCATTTTTACTTTTTCCAAGCACTACTTTTGATGCAGGAATTTTGACTAAAGAATTTTTAGGTGCAGTGAGTGATGTACCAAATACTTTAAACGCATCTATAGCTTTTATAAATTCTAAAGGCATTTGTCGGTGAAGCACTGAAGAAGTTTCGAGATGGATTTTTTCATGTTCAATTGCCATGAGAATAACCCACATATCAGATTCCCATCTAATCGGCAAAGATAAAGGCAAAGTCTCAATAAGATCTAAAACCAATTCTTTTACATTTTGGCGGTACGCCCTTGTTTCATCTACACTTGGCCATTGATAATTCGACGCTTGCACATCATCCCAACTCATCTCATCCACACCTACAGCGAAGATAGACTCATACTCTGGGTTAATTCTCTCTTGAATTATATTCATACTTATAAGTTTATTTACAAAAAATGTTGCCGTATGACCAAAATAAAAAATCATAGGATGACGAGTGACTTCACTCTTTTGAAAAAATACATCATCAGTTTTTAAAACTTCAAACATTTTCTCATAAAGCGCAAAAGTATTTAAAAAATACTCTTTAATCTCTTGACGTTTTTGTTTTACATCAATACCATCGAGTGTTATGGGGTACATACTAAGTTTACTCAAAAATAACCTTTTAATTTGTTATAATTATTATATGAAAATTATTCAAAGTCCTTTATTAAATACCTTTTGCAATTTAACACATGGCTTTACAACTAAGAAAACTGGGAATCTTGCTTTTCATGTTAATGATACACTATCAAATATTGAACAAAATCACGAATCTTTAGCAAAAATCTTAAACTATGATAAAAATTCTCTTATTCATATGAAACAAATTCATTCATCTCTCGTTCATATAGTAAGTAATGAAGACAACTTCACCAATCCACATTGTTGTGATGCTCTCATCACGAACAAACCAAACACTCCTCTTATGGTAATGGTTGCTGATTGTTCACCTATACTTTTTTATGATGTAAAAAATAAAGTTATAGCCGTAGCACATGCGGGAAGACAAGGTGCTTTTAAAAATATCATTCAAAATACCATAGAGGCTATGCATAAAGAGTTTCATTCAAATATTAAAGATATTTATGTAAGTGTTGGTGCTAGTATTGGGGTATGTTGTTATGAGGTTGGAAGTGAAATTTATGCTCAAGCAAAAGAGATAGGTCTTGAATATGCTTTACAAAAAAAAGAAAACAGTTATTATTTAGATATAAGTAAAATCTTAAAAAAACAATTATTAGATCTCGGTGTACAAGAAGAAAATATAGAAATTTCTAAAGAGTGTACATGCTGTTTAAACAACAAGTACTATTCTTACAGAGCGCAGGCTCAAACCGGAAGATTTGCTGGAGTCATAATGCTAAAGTGATTTTTTCACTCTTTGTGCTAACTGTTGTGGGAGAAGCTCTAAAGATTCCTCAACTAACTTTGTATTTCCATGTGTTATAAACTCATCCCCGTATTCAAAACTACTAAGTTCAATACCTTGAATTTTTTCTTCTGCTAAAAACTCCAAAATAGCAGATCCAACGCCACCCATTTTAGCACTGTCTGAGAATACAAACCATTTTTTATGTTCTTTCGCCATATTTTTCAACATCTCTTTATCAAGCGGTTTTACAAAACGTAAATCTAAAATACTTACTTCTTCACCAAAAAACTCTGAAGTTTCATATGCACGACCTACTCCATTTCCATATCCTATAAAAAGAATATCACTAGCATTAGAACGTAAAAGTTGTGATTTTGCTAACTTAAAAGGAATCGATTCTGGTAAATCTGTTTGGGTAAATGACCCTCTTGGATATCTCAAAGAACAAGGATGCTGATACTCTGATGCAAATGCCATAGCCTGGTGAAAACTCTTCTCATCACGAGGTGCGAAAAGTGTCATATTTGGAATTGCCCGTAAAAATGAAATATCAAACACACCTTGATGTGTTTCACCATCCTCGCCAACAATTCCTGCACGATCGAGTGCAAATACTACTGGTAAATCCATCAAACAAGTGTCGTGAATAACCTGATCATATCCACGCTGTAAAAAAGTTGAGTAAATTGTACAAAAAGGTTTAAATCCCTCTTTAGCCATGGCACTCATTGAAGTAACGGCATGTTGCTCAGCAATTGCGACATCCCAAAATCTATCCGGATACGCTTGCATCAACTCACTAAGACCTGTTCCCGTTGGCATAGCTGCAGTTGCGCCAACAATTTTTTCATTATTTTTTACCAAATGCATCAAAGCTTCAGTATAGATCTGGGTTGCAGACTTTGAAGAAGATTTTTTAGAACTATTTCCACTTTCTAAATCAAAAGGACTCACACCATGCCATTTTTCTTCTTGACCTTCGGCTATCTCATAGCCCTTTCCTTTAAGCGTTTGGCAATGCACAATTACAGGTTTACCCATTCCTCGGGCTAATTCCAAGGTGCTTATAAGAGATTTTAAATTATGTCCATCTATTGGACCGATATAATCTATCCCCATCTCTTCAAATAATAAACCAGGAGTAATAAGCTTTAAACCCTCTTCCATTCTTTTAGCAATATAGTGCGCACCCTCGCCAAAATTATCTACGAAACTTTCAGTATGTTTTTTAAACTTTTGATAAAACGGACCAGCCATTACAGAACTCAGCACTCTACTAATAGCTCCTATTGGCTTTGCAATACTCATCTCATTGTCATTTAAAATAATAACCATAGGGTATTTTCTATCACCGAGTTCATTAAGAGCTTCATACACCATACCCGCCGTCATAGAACCATCGCCTATAAGAACAACAGGAATTCTTGAATCTTCTTCACCTTTAAGAGCTATAGACTTAGCAGCACCAACGCCTAAAGATATAGAAGTAGAACTATGCCCAGCTACAAAATAATCATCATCACTTTCACTTGGTTTAGTATATCCACATAAGCCATTAAACTGACGAAGTGTATCAAAACTAGACCATCTCCCAGTTAGCAACTTATGTGCATATGCTTGATGCGATACATCAAAAATAAAGGGGTCTTTTTTAGAGTTAAAAACCTTATGCATCGCTACAATGATTTCAGTTGCTCCTAAAGTCGAACTTAAATGTCCACCATTTTTGCTCACTACTCTTAAAATCTTTTCTCGAATATCCGCACAAACAGTTACTAGTTCTTGTACATTTTTTTCTTTAATATTTATATTATTCACTTAGCGCTGCTCTCTTTACTCTTTCGAATCTTTTAGAAATTTGCGAATCTATATTTCCTGAATCACTGATTGCTATCACTCCACCTGCATTTATGGCAGAGTCTGATATTACTTGTACATGTTCGAGTGCCCCAACATGTTCAGATAATGCTCCATGATCTTTTGGATTTACTTTTAATGTTATATTTGCTGCACTTTGTAAATCTTTAATCAATGCGTCACTTAAAACTTTTGCTATTTTAGATGATTTTTCAGTAATCTCTGTACTTATCACTTCCTGTGCAATATCAATTGCTGCTGACATTAAATCATTTTTAATCAACTCTAAACCTGATTCAAACTCTTTAGCAGAATTTTCTAAGGTTTTTATAGAGTTCCCAAGTTGAGAAATACCTTCTTTTAAATCGTTTTGCGTATCTTCCATTGCCTGTTTAGTACCAGCAGCAAGACCTTCATTATAAGCTGTAGTTTTTGTTTTTTCTAGGGATGCTTGGTATTCTTTTTCTTTATCTTCTAACTTCATTTGTAATTTAATAAAATTAGAAGACATCTCATCTGTTTTTTTCATCAAAGATTCTATTAAAGCATTTTGAGATGATTTACTCATTGAACTTGAGTCTATTTCACCATCATTTGATCTACGGCTAGGGTTATCTTCTAAAGTATATGTTTCTTTAGGTGTTGATGCTTGATCTTGCTCATCTAAAGGAGAGCTTATCTCATTTTGTGTTTTTACCAAAGCGCTAAAAGCTGGCTCACGATTTGTAGCATCTAAAGATTTGAAATCATACTTACTTACTGTATGCTTCTGAAGATTTCCAGTTGTGATTAGAGTAGCCATATCTAGTCAATCATCTCTTCAGTAGAACCCATTTGAATAGTTCCGGCTTCTGCAAGTCCATCCACAACTTCCACAATTTTTCTTTGAGCAGCTTCAACATCTTTCATTTTAACAGCCCCAAGGAATTGCATCTCTTCTTCAAATGCAGCTCTAGCTCTCTCACTCATAGCAGAGAAGAATTTTTCTTTTAATTCTTCCGGTGAAGATTTAAGAGCAAGCATTAATTCACCTTTATCAACAGCTTTAAGTGTTTCTGTAATTGCATTTTTATCAAGTGAGACCATATCATCAAAGGTAAACATCATCGCTTTAATTTGCGATGCTAAACTCTCATCGACTTGCTCAATTGTAGCAAGTGTAGATTTTGAAGATTTTGCACCAAGACGATTAAAGATATCAGCAACCGCGCGTGTTCCTCCAACTTCGACCTTGTAAGAAGCTAAGGATTCAAGTTTAGACTCAAGTACAGCAGAAACTCTCTTAATTACTGAAGGTGAAATATCTCCTAATCTAGCCATTCTCATAGCTACTTCACTTCGTAAATCATCTGAGAAAAACTGTAATGTAGCAGCAGCCTCCGTGGCATCCATATGTGCCAAGATAAGTGCAATAGTTTGTGGGTGTTCATGGGTAATAAAGTCTGCTAATTGATGTGGCTTGATTTTAGAAAGATATGCAAAATTTTGTGTATTTTGTAGACTTTTAGTTAACTTGTCTAGAACTTTTTTTGCTTCTTCTGGACCTAAAGTTCTATATAAAAGTTCTCGGGCATATTCCATACCTCCAGAAGTCATATACTTTCCAGATTGAAAAATAGCATGAAATTCTCCCAATACTGCTCCCGCTACAGCTCTATCAATCGAACGACCTTGTGCAATATGTTTAGAGATATCTGTAAGAGATTCTACATTCATGTGTGAAAATATATCTGCTGTACGATCTTCTCCCACTTGGAGTAAAAGAATGGCAATTTTTTCTGCCATTGACATTTCGTCAAATGACGCTTGTTGCGCTGGAGATAATGTCATAACTTAGCCTTTTTATTTTTTAACATCTGTTACTTCTGCTTCTTCACTAAGTAAAGCTTCAAGAAGAGCAGCAATATCTTCTGGAGATTCACTTATCATATCTTTGACTTTTTCGAGTAATATATCATGCTTAAGAGCATCTTCGTTAAAACCATCAGCAACACCAAGCTGATCTTCAACTTTTTTACGCATCGCTTGTACTTTTTCAACAAGATCTTCATCTTCATCATTTCCAAGATCAAGATAAGGTTTTTCTAAGTCATCATCTTCTTTAGAAACTTCTAGCATTCTTTGAGAGAATGGTACGATAACTTTTTTGTAGACTACCAATAGTAATATAAGCACAAATAGGTACTTAAACAATCCAGCAAAAGGCGTAACATAAACTTCAGCCATCGCCATAACTTGAGAAACAGCGTCTTTGCCAGGTTCAGTATTTTCACGCTTAAACTGCAGATTTTTCACACTCACAATATCTCCACGTACATCGTTAATACCTATAGACTGACGAACTAAAGAAGAAAGTGCCTCAAGATCTGATTCTTCAAGTGATTGGTACTCAATCTCGCCTGTATTCGTCCCCTCAGCATCAAGCTTATTTTTATATTTTCCATCAACGATAACTGCAGCTGTAATTCTTGTAATACGAGCGAATTGTGATTTTGTAGTTTGTACAGTTTTACCAACTTCATAGTTTGTTGTACCAGCATTTTTTTCAAACTTCTCAGAACCTGCATTGGACTGAAGACCTTGAACAGGACCTATATTACTTACCGCACCAGGCACACCTCCAACTTTTTCAGGGCTAGCACCTTCACGTTTTTCTTCAGTTATTTGTTCACTTCTTACTACATTTTCGGGATCAAAAGTCTCTGAAGTTGAATTTTGCACAGAAAAATCATACTCTATTGCGACCTGTGCGATTACTTTTTCAGCGCCGCCAACAAAAGGTGAAATAATCTGAATAATTTTATTTTGCCTTTTTTTCTCTTCTTTTTCTTTATACTTTTGTTGTACTGCGGAGAGTTCACCCATTTGAGCCATCTCATCTTCATCTCCAAGCGTTACACCATCTCCACTGATAAGAGTAACATTCTCTGGAGTTAACTTTGGTACAGCAGATGCGACAAGATTTTTTATCCCTCGTATTTGCTTTGGCGAAAGCATTTTACCTTCTACAAGTGTGACCATAATTGAAGCTGTAGGTAAAACTTCCTTTGATACAAACAGTGTTTCTTTTGGAAGAGCCAAACTGACACTCGCACTATCAATTGGTGAAAGTGCATTTATTGTTCGAGAGAGTTCACCTTCTAAAGCTCGAAGGTGTTTTATTTTTTGATCAAAACTTGTAGCTCCAAATTCTTGTTGATCAAAGAGCTCAAATCCTACACCACCATCTTTTGGAATTCCCAAAGATGCTATAGCAATTCTCTCTTTATAGACTACATTTTTTGGAACTTTAATAACATTATTGGCTAAAATTTCATAAGGGATTTCATCTTTTTCTAGCTGCTCTATAACTTTGGCAGCATCTGAGGAGCTAAGTGAATCAAAAAGTACTTCATATTTTTTATCTGAATTTTTAGTAGCTGTAAAAACCACCATAAAAATTAAAAATGAAACAATTCCTATAATCGCAACAGCTATAATTATACGCTGTTGCTTGGTTAATTTTGTATATAAAACAGATAGTTGAGAAAAAAGTACTTTAAAATCCATTTATATCCCGTTTTTACTATTTAAATTAATTCTTCAAATAATTTGAAAAATCTACTGTTTTGTTCTGATGTACCAACCGTAACTCTAATAGCATTCATTTTGTAGCTGCTCAAGTCTCTGACAATCATCCCTCGACGTAATAATGCTGCCGATAAATCCGATGAATTTTGTGTATCGTTAAGACATAAAGTTACAAAGTTCGTATAGCTCTTTATTATATCTATTTTTTGGCTCGATGCAAAGTCTTCATAACGATTCATCTCTTGGAAATTTAAAGATACGCTTTTATTCACAAATTCTTCATCACGTAATGCTACAGTTGCTGCTTCAAGAGAAAGTGTAGTTATATTAAAAGGTGGACGTAATTTATATAACTCTTTAATGATATTTTCACTCGCTATTCCATAACCAACTCTCATACCACCAAGTCCATATGCTTTAGAAAATGTTCCAAGATAGATAACATTTTCATAAGCTGCAACTATATCTTTAGGTTCTACTTTTTTACTTTCATCTTTTACCAGTGCATATTCCATATAGGCGCCATCTACTACAACTAGGGTATCATTATCAATTTTATTTAAAAAGTTAAACATATCTTTAGCATCAATTGCGTCTCCAGTTGGATTATTGGGAGTGCAGAGAAAAATAATATCTGGATTTTCTTTTTTGTATATTTCATAAAACTCATCTAAATCATGATGCTGTGAAGATGTTCTTAGAACTTCAGCTCCAATATGTTTGGCATAAATTTCATACATCGCAAAGGTTACACTATTCATAAGTATTTTTGATGAAGCATTGGCTTTTGCATGCATTAAAAATTCTATGATTTGATCACTTCCAGAGCCAATAATTACATTATTTACATTCACTTCAAATCTCTTACTCAAGGCATTTTTTAAGTTTATCATTGAATCATCAGGATAAAGTGCCATCTTTGAAATGATTTTTGCCACTGATTCTTGTACAAGTGGTGAACACCCATAAGGATTTTCATTTGAAGCTAATTTCACAATATCTTTAGCATCAATACCAAATTCACGCACAACTAACTCTATTGGTTTTCCAGCTTCATAGGTCTTAATATTCTCTAATTTTTTATTAAATGTCAACATTTTTTACTCCTCTCCCTTTACATAACTACCAAGCCATGTCACTTCACCTTCATGCTTTTTCAATACATTTTGAACTGCATCATCATCTATATGGCCATAAAAATCTATGTAGAACCAATAGCCAAAGCCACTGTCATCTTTTGAAGGTCGTGACTCAATTTTCGATAAGTTGATATTTTTATCATCAAAATCTTGTAAAAAATGCACCAAAGAACCAGGCTCTTGAGCATCATGAAGTTTCACTAAAATAGATGTTTTATCATGCTCACTCTTTGCGTTCTTAAAATCACTTAAAATCAAAAAACGAGTAGAGCTATCATGCTGATCTTCAATATTTTCAAACATTGTAGGGACACCATAAAGTTTCGCCGCAATGTGAGAGCATATTGCAGCAGCACTTGGATCTTCCGCCGCTAAGATTGCAGCTTTAGCAGTGGATTCTACTGGAATTTGTTCTATATTTACAAAGCCATGTTCAGAGAGAAATTCTCTACACTGACCAAAACCTTTATCTTTAGAGTATATTTTGGTGATATCTTCGAGTTTCTTCGCTTTTGTAGAAAATGCCATATGAATAGGCATATAAAGTTCTGCTACGATTTTTACAGAAGATTTTGAGAGCAAATCTAGTGTTTCACCAACAATACCATCACGTGAGTTTTCAATCGGGACAATTCCAAACTTTGCACGCTTAGCTTCAAGTGTTTTAAATACCGCATGAATAGAACCTAGAGAAAGATAATCACTCATACCACCAAAACGGCTTTCAGCTGCTTGATGCGTAAAACTGCCCTCAGGACCCAAATAAGCAATTCTCTCCGGAAGCTCTAAGTTTCGAGAAACTGCAAAAATCTCTAAAAATATTGCTTCTATAGCACCTTTATTGAGAACACCGCCCGTATCTTCACTAAGCTTAGCTAATCTTTGGATAATTGCTTTTTCTCTCTCAGGTCTATAAACAGCAGTACCACTTTCATGTTTAATTACACCGACTCTCTCAACAACTTTCATTCTTTTGTTTAAAAGTTGTACTATCTCATTATCAATACTATCTATTGCCGCTCTACAATCATCTAAGTTTTTCATATCATTTCCCCCTTGCTTAGCAATCTCTGTGAGAAAATCTCTTTCATATTTGCATAAACAAAATCTGGTTTAAGTTTTTCTTCTAAAAATGGAACTATTTCTTCTTGTGTTTTATACTTGCCACTTGTTACAAAAATAGTTTTCATTCCAAGTTCTTTGGCTCCACCTAAATCACCTTTAACATCATCACTTATCATGGTAATATCTGAAAATGATGCATCTTCACCTAGCCTAGCTAAAGCCTCTTTATAAAAAGCATCACTAGGTTTTCCTACAACATCATAGGAAACTGAAGTTGCAAATTCTAAAAGTTTTAAAATAGCTCCTACGCCAGGATAGCGTTTGCTGTTTTTAGCATAAATCGATGTCTCATGCATCCCAACTAAAGACGCACCAGCTAACAAAAATTCTATCATCTGAGCATACTCATCGTGTGTAAAATCTTCTTTAATTGCCACTAACACCGTTTTGGGATTTTCATAATCTAAAATATATCCCATTTTTATTAATGTATCTAAAAACTCTGCTGCTCCGTATGCTGCAACTGAAGTTTTATCTACTCGCTCTTCTAGAAGCATTAATGGATCAAGATATTTAGAAAATGAAAATGAGAAACCTTTTGCTTGGAGAAATTTATAAAAATCACGACTTGCTTTTTTGGTGTTGTTTGTCACTATCATATAAGGAATATTTTTTTCATTTAAAGCATCAATAAATTCTATCGCCCCAACAATTGGAGACTTATCCTCATCGCTAATTAAAGTGCCTTGAACATCAATGAAGTACAATTTCTATCCTAATCCAAAAATTCTTTTTCTAAAGCGATTAAGTCATCAAAACTCTCACGTCTTCTAATTAATCTTGCCACGCCAGCTTCAACCGCGACTTCCGCACTTCTTCCACGAGTATTATAATTACTTCCCATTCCAAATCCGTATGCTCCGGCACTATGAACTACAACTAAATCATTATGCGCTAACTCTGGTAATGGATAGTCTTTTGCAAAAAAGTCTCCACTCTCACATACTGGGCCAACAATATCAACTCTTCTAGCCTCAGTAGTTGCATCGGTAATAGCTTCTATCTTGTGGTATGCTTTATATAATGCTGGACGAAGTAAATCATTCATAGCGCCATCAATGACAACAAACTTTTTTTCACCATTTTGTTTTTCATACAAAACTTTTGATACAAAATACCCTGCATTTGCAGTTAAAAATCTTCCTGGTTCGCAGATAACCGTAAGGTCTAAACCTTTTAATGTTCCAAGGATTGCTTGCGCATAATCATAGGTGGGAATTAATGTTTCATTATCATACTTCACCCCAAGTCCACCACCAACATCAAAAAACTTCAATTCAATATTGATATTTTGTAGTGAACGCACTAAATCAGCAACAATTTCAGCAGACTCATAAATAGGTTTTAATTCTGTTAATTGAGAACCTATATGAAAATGAATTCCCACAGGATCTAAATTTTCAGAATTATTTGCTCGAATATACATTCTTTTTGCAGAATTAAGATCTACGCCAAATTTATTATCATGCAATCCTGTTGCAATATAAGGGTGTGTTTGTGGATCGATATTTGGATTTACACGAATACTAATTCGTGCTTTTTTCTTAAGTTCTTCAGCAATCAATGCTACACGACCAAGTTCTGCTTCACTTTCAACATTGATATATAAAATATCTTTTTCTATCGCTTCACGAATCTCATCATCACTTTTTCCTACACCCGAAAAAATAATCTTATAAGCAGGAATACCTGCAAGAAAAGCACGACGTACTTCACCGATGGATACACAATCCGCTCCCGAACCCATTTTTGCAAAATGTCTTACAACACTTAAATTTGAATTGGCTTTTACTGCGTAGCAAAGTATGGATTTTCTAGCTTTAAATGCATCCTTTAACTCAGTATATTGTTCTGTCATGTAGTCTAAATTATAAATATAAAGTGGAGTCTTATACTCCTGTGCAAGTTGTTTAAAATCAATCATAAAAATCCTAGCATTTTTTTAGCGATTTTATCCAAAAAGTGCTTATGTTTTTGTTATACAAGAATCTAAGTACTGCACTCGTCCTTAGAAGGACTCTTGCTTGTTAAGTGATGTACGTACCATTGCCTTATTGCTATAGAAAATAAAATAAATACAGGTCCTATAATCCCTACTTCGCTTGGGATAGTTTTGTTTGTGGACATTTCTATCAACATAAATAATACACCCCAAACAAGTAAAGTTGATAAAATTGCAGCAAAACTAAAAAGTGAAACATTTAAAAACCTCACACTCATTGGAACAAAGAAAAATATTATTACAACTAAACTAGGTACAAAGAATGGATATATAAATATCTTATATAAAGCACCTTTAATGCTACTTGTTTCAACACCTTGTTTTTTTAAAAGTGCATACGCTTCAAGAGCATCTAAGATGGTGAAGTTTACCTTGCCTTCATAAATTTGGTCAAGCATTTTAGGTTTAAATCCATGTAATATTTTCAAATCTTTTTCCTCTTTTACTAGCATTCCTGGAGAGGAAAAACTCATATCATCTGGTTTAATTAATAAATCTGCATTTTTAATATGCCAAGCATCATCTTTATATATTGCTCTCTTTGCTACAATTACTTCTTTAAGTGATTTTCCCTCAATACTAAAAACTCTAATATCTTCAGCTTCGTTAGTGAGTGGTAAAAGCTTTGAAAAATAGACATATTTATCTTCATACGTAAAGAACAAATCTCTTGAAGGGTGTAAATACTGAGAATGTAAGCGAATATTTTTAGAAAACTCATCCGCACGAGAGAACTTAGGTAAATTATGTAAAGATATAAAAATCACAATGATTATAGTTGACACTACCACAAAAGGTTTTAAAATATCCGTTCGCGAATATCCTAAAGAATAAAAAGAAACAAGAGCATTAGAACGAATTAAAAATATTTTTGTGGTTATCATCGCAAAAATCAGAGATAGAGGAAGAAGCATATCTATAGCAAAAAATGTTTTATACACAAGATAAATAAGCATGATATTTGCAGAACGGGAGACTTGATCTGCTTTGTCCATAAAATCAAAACCTACAAGAAATAATACAAGTGCTCCCAAAATAACAAGAAAGTACTTCAAGTAATGTAATGCTATATATCTAAATGCCAACATAAACCTATTTTATCTTAAATTTTTTAATAGAATACTTTGAACTTGTATCTTCCATCGAATTATTTAATAAAAATTCGACCGCATCACAGGCATACTTAATCCAAGAATCAAGATGAGGAACTTCAGACAGATCAAAACCACTTAGAACATAAGAAGCAACTTCACCTTTATTTACTGGTCGCCCTATTCCCATTCTCACTCTCGTATAGTTCTTTGAGATTCTTTCATCTGCCGAGCGTAGTCCATTATGACCACCATGACCACCACCATACTTAAAACGAAGTGTTCCAAAAGGTAAATCTAAATCATCATGTATTACAACAACTTCTTCTTGTTTATAAAACTTTTTAACCGCCACAATAGAATTACCGGATAAGTTCATAAAAGTGAGTGGTTTTAATAAAAAATGATTTTCTGAAGAAACACCAGCGTTTTGAAATTTATAACAAAGACCTTCAAATGAGGACGAGGAGAGTTTTTGAGCATTTTGACGTTTTATAAGCTCATCTATAACCATAAAACCTATGTTATGGCGGGTGTTACTATACTCGGGTCCAGGATTACCCAGCCCGACTATAAGCATTATTATTTTGCTTTAATAATACTAATTAATGCTACACGATCAGTATCTAAGACCTTAACATTAGGGATTGCTGGTAAATCACGAACTAGTCTAGACGCACCTGTATCCATGCTTGTTACATCAATCTCAATTGTATTTGGAAGATTTTCCGGTGTACATTTAACAGTTAGACGTGGTTTAGCGTGATGAACAAGACCTTTGTTTTTAAGGCCTATTGCTTCACCAACTGCCACAACTGGAACATTATAAGTTGCTTCAACACCTGGTTGAGATACCATTAAATCAACATGTAAAAGCGTCCCTGTAACTGCTTGTGACTCATAAGATTGAACTACTACGCTCATCTCTTTACCACCAACATTCACTGGGAATGCTATAGTTTCTTTATTGCGAACTGTACGGATATACTCATTCATTTTGAATGCAGCATTAATGTTTTCTAAACCTTTACCGTAAATATTCGCAATTAGATAACCATCACGGCGAAGTGCTTTTGTACCCTTCTTGCCAATACTCTCTCTAACTATACCTTCTAACATATTAATTCCTTAAATAAAAATAGATGAAATTATAGCCAAAGTATGTTAAGATATTCTTACTTTAAATCAAAAACATCTTCATCCTCTTCTACTTTCACATCTCCAGTAGAAGTAGTAGAAGACTTAGAAGCATTAAGACCACTCATTTTAAGTTTTAAATCTGCAGCCGAGGTAGCATTACTTAAGGCATTTTCTTCAGAAATTATCCCTTGATTATATAAATCCAAAATGGATTGATCAAATGTTTGTGACTTATAATGTTCGCGACCCTCTGCTATGGCATCACTTAGTTCATAATCACGATTTTCCATAATAAGCTTTTCTATTCTTGGAGTTTTCACAAGAATTTCCATTGCAGCTCGTCTTTTTTTGTCAACAGTTTTAATCAATCGTTGTGATACGATACCACTAACAACACTCGCTAAAGAAAGTCTAACACGGGGTTGTTCCTCTGTTGGAAACTGAGCAATAATACGATTTATTGTCTCTTTAGCATCAATTGTATGGAGTGTGGAAAAAACCAAGTGTCCTGTATCTGCTGCATGTAAAGCAAGATTGATTGTTTCAACATCCCTCATTTCACCAACTAAAATAATATCCGGATCTTCACGTAATGCTGCACGAAGAGCATTTTTAAATGATAAAGTATCTTGTCCAACTGAGCGTTGATTAATAATACATCCCTTATCTTTGTGTACAAACTCAACAGGATCTTCAATCGTTATAATATGCTTCTTTTTTGTTAGGTTGATTTCATTAATCATTGTTGCCAATGTTGTAGATTTACCACTACCTGTAATCCCTGTTACTAAGACTAAACCTCTCTCTAGCTTGGTGAAACTTCTTAGCACTTCTGGTAAATGAAGATCATCAAAGGAGGGAATTTGTATAGGAATTACACGAAAGACAGCTGACACTCCATCGACTTGAAAAAACATGTTTACACGAAAACGATTGTTGTCATCAAAAGGATACACTAAATCTATCTCTTTGTTTTCAACAAACTCAGAAAAGCGTCCTCTTAACAACTCTTTTGCAAATGTCATTGCATCATCTTTAGACAACATTCCACCAGAAAATTGTACAAGGTCACCATCTATTCTCGCTCGGATTGCTGAGTTTGCTTTAAGGTGAAGGTCACTTCCTCCAACTTCAATCATTTTCTTTAAATAGGCTCGAACTTTTTTTAATTGCTCAAATGTTAAAGTGTTAATATCTATATCGTACTGACTCATAATGACTCCAATATTTCCCTAAATGCGTCTTCAAAAGCTATTAAGCCATCACTTATTTGCTTATCTAAAACTTCTTCAAAATCTATCCCAATACATTCTAGTTTTTCAAAATAATCCTCTATACTTCCCTCAGGTAGAGGAAGAGATTTTTTCTTTTTTCCATTAGCATGAAATGCTTTTATTGTATCTACTGGAGCTGTATTTACGGTGTTATATGCTAATAATCCATCTATATAATAATGAGCCGGTAAAGAATCTCCTTTAACACCCGTACTAGCAAAAAGTGCTCTACAACTTGGTACCTGCATCTCTTCTATGGTCTTATAAATATCTGCTGCATTATAAATTCCACCCAGTGCTACGTCTACCTTATGTTTTGCCAACTCTGCGTCAAGTGCACGATCAACACGACTCACAAAAATACTGATAACTGTACTCACAGCTGAGCCATTTTGTTTACAACCTGCTTTAAATGCTTCTGCACATTTAATGGCTTGTTCTTTTTTAAAAATGAGAGTTGCATTAACTGGAATTCCACGAGCAGTTAAAGCTTGCATTGCAATATATCCAGCTTCAGTTGCCGGTACTTTTATCATAACATTTGGTCGTTTGATTGTTCCATACAACCTCTTACCTTCTTCTATCGTTGCCTCTGCATCATTACTTAAAAATGGATCAACTTCAATACTCACATAACCATCATCTCCACTTTGATAAAGAAGTTCTAAAATATCTGCCGCTTTTGTAATATCATATATTGCTAAAGCCTCATATTTCTCTTTTGCAGATAGATGCCCTAAAGTCGCAAGTTGCTCTTTATATGCAGGTGAAGTTAAAATTGCATTTTTAAAAATTGCAGGATTTGAAGTAGCACCATTAATGATTCCTTCGTTAATTAAATCTTTAAACTCATTATCTAAATAATCTCTTTCTATAAAATCTGCCCACAAAGAGAACTTCAAATCTTCTATATACATATGCCAACCTATAAATATTTTTTCCTATTATAACCCAAAAAGAATATAAAGCAATGAAGCAGAGATAAAATATAAGTAACTTCACCACCTACAAAATAATAAAATTGATTCAAATCCAAAAAGAGATAGCTATCAAAAATTTTACTATCAAAATACTCAAATAAAAATGGACTTATGAGTATGATAAAAAGAGCCAAAAGAAAACTCTTTGGTGAAGGAAGCCAAGTACTTTTTATAAAAAAGAACATAAGAATTGCCAGCAATATAAAATAGCCGATATAATATTCATGTAAAAATAAACTCAGTGAAATATAGGATAATGGAAAAAAGATGAAAACCATTAAGGAAGATAAATTTTATCAATTAACTCATCATACTCTTGGTTTGCATCACTGTCCAATGTAATGCCCCCACCACTTTTATAAATATAGCCATCGTGTGTTTTTTCTATAAAACGAATCATAACAGCGCTATCAAAACTTTTTCCATCATAGACACCAAACACACCTGAAAAATATCCTCTATCATAGCCCTCAACTTCTTCTATTATTTCAAGTGTAGACTTTTTTGGAGCACCACTTATACTTCCAGCTGGTAATAAAGATTCTAAAATATCTCCTAAGCTTTCATGCCAAAGAGAGCCTACTTCACCACTAATATGAGAACTCACTTGCAGTAACTCTTTATCTCCAGCTTCTATTTTTGTTATATATCTAAACTTTTCAACTTTTACATTCTTTGCTTTTATGGATAAATCATTACGTAGCAAGTCCACTACCATGATATGTTCTGCTTTTTCTTTAGCATTGTTCATTATTTTATTTTCAGCATCTTCTATCGATGCATCAATGGTGCCTTTCATGGGATATGTGTGAATTCTTTCACCTTCTATTTTTACAAAACGCTCCGGTGAAAAACATACAAATTCATCTTTATACCTTAACTTAAATTGTGCATTGGCATAACTGTAAATTTCTTTTAAATGTAGTGAGGTTTGTATCTTTGTTTGTGCTGTTAGATTTAGTAAGTATGTATTTCCGGATTTTATTTCTTCTATTATCTTGTTGAATTTTTTCAAGTATTTTGAAAATGTTATAGGAGTTTTTTCAAAAGTTTTATCATGTAAAATACTGACATAAGTATCTTGAATTTCAAACTCTATATCTTCAAGAGAATCAAGTAAAATGACTTTAAGATTTTGTGCTTTAAAATCACTTATAAAAAGAAAAGGTATTCTTTTTGCGCCTAAAGTATTAATATCACTAAATGTCATTTATGAGTTTTTTAAGCACTGCCATTCTAATAGAAACACCATTAGAGACTTGATCAAGCACTTTACATCTTTCATCTGCAAGAAGTTCGTCGCTAATATCTATATTTCTATGTACTGGACCTGGGTGAAGAAGTACAATATCTCTATCTCCAATAAGCTCACTTGTAATGCAAAAATCACTCGCATAATCTTTAAGAGATGCATAGCTCTGAGATGAATGTCTCTCAGTTTGCGTACGTAAACTCATAATTGCATCCACTTCATCAATTATTTCTTTTAAAAAATGTGTAGTACGAAGCTCAGTTTTAGGTAAAAAATGCGGAGGAGCAACCAAAATCACTTCCATACCAAAACGGCTTAAAAGTTCAATATTTGAATTTGCTACACGAGAGTTTTTGATATCCCCAACAATAGCAATCTTTTTACCTTGAAGATCTTTAAAATGCTCTTTAAGCGTAAAGAGATCAAGTAAGGCCTGTGTTGGATGGGCATGAGCACCATCTCCAGCATTGATAATCGCTGCTTTTGTATGCTTGGATAAAATTTTAGGAACGCCCGCATTTTGATGTCGCACTATAATCGCATCTGGACCCATAGCATCAAGGTTCATAGCGGTATCCACTAAGGTTTCACCTTTTTTTGTAGAACTTTGCGCAACATCAAGGTGAATTATCTCAGCACCTAGTCTTTTTGCAGCAATTTCAAAAGAACTCTTTGTACGTGTTGAATTTTCAAAAAACAAGGTAATGATAAGTTTATCTTGTAAAATTTTCTCAAAACGACCATCAGAATAACTTTTAGCATCATCTAAAATTGCACTTATCTCTTGGATACTTAAATCATCTGTACGCGTTAAATGCTGCATTTTGATCCCTTTGTAAAATATTTACTGATTATACAAAACATCACAAATAGTGTCAATATTTTCATCCACTTTAAGTACTTCAAAACCTATCTTAGAGAAATAAGGTGCTGAAATCTCTTCAAAACTTTTATCTGTACCTCTACAATTAAAAGCGATAGTATGTGGAATATTTTTATCCAATAATGCTTTTGAACTTAAAAGTGTGTCATTTATGCAGCCAAGGGAACAATGGGTAACTAAAAGTGTAGTTGCCTTAAGATACTTAATCAAATCTATCATCATAGTCTTTGCATCTATAGGCACATAAAGTCCCCCAGCACCTTCGATAATAAGCACATCACATAATTTTTCTAACTTTTCTATTGCCAGATCTATCTTTTTTAAATCTAGTGGGGTATTATTAGAAGCAACAAAAGGTGCAGCTGCCAAAGCGTACACAACTGGTACGATATCTTCAACTCTAAGAGCTTTAAAGGTATTATTGAGTTCTTTAACACATTCTAAAAGTTCTTCACCATCAGGAGCAATACCATCAATTACACCAGTTTCAATAGGTTTAATCACCCCTACTCGAATACCACGCGCGGCAAATTCTTTTAATAATAATTTTGTTGTGTGTGTTTTACCAATATCTGTATTAGTTGCAGTTATAAAGATTCGTTTTTTCATAAAATAGTTTTCTTAAAAAAAAGACTATCTTCTAAAAAATGAATGGTGCGACCGGGGAGATTTGAACTCCCACACCCGTAGGGCGCTACCACCTCAAGGTAGTGTGTCTACCGTTCCACCACGGTCGCATTTAGAGGTTAAAACACCCGAAGGTGTTTTATTAGTTTACTTAAAGTTGATTAACCTAAGTATGGGTTTGCGTAAAGTGCTATAAGAGCAATTACAAGCGCATAAATAACTTGAGCTTCGATCATTGCAAGAGCGATGAACATTGTAGTCATTAGTTTAGCACCAAGACCTGGATTACGTGCAGTACCAGCGATAGTAGCAGCAGCAGTATGACCCATACCGATAGCTCCACCAAGAGCAGCAAGACCAAGACCAAGACCAGCAGCGATCATTGAGTACGCTTTAAGAGTTTGGTTAGCAACATCACCATCAGATGCAAGTGCAGCAGTAGCAAGAGCTAGCATTAAAAATAGAACTTTTTTCATAAGTTTCTCCATATGTATTTGTTTTACAAAATTTTTCGGATAGCGTAACCTCATTTTAAATCATGAAGCAACCCACACATAAATGCTAGGATTTCCCTACTAAAAATTGATAGGCGCATTTTAGCCAAATATATATTAAGAAAGTTTAAAGTTCAGATAAATATTTTTATGCACGACCTAAAGAAATTTTATTTCCTTTAAACTCTAAGATTTCTACAGTGATTTTATCACCTTCACTTACCACATCTGAGACTTTTTCAACTCTTTGATCTGAAATCTTGGAAATATGTATAAGTCCGTCTGTTCCATCTGGAAGCTCTACGAATGCACCAAAATCAACTATCTTTTTAACAGTTCCTTCATATTTATCGCCAACTTCATATTTAATTTTAGCAACTTTTGGAGTATTTACAATACCATCAATATGCTTACGTGCATCAGCAACACCTGTTTTATTTTTACCCGTTATTTTAACTTTTCCATCTTTTTTATCTATGTCAATTGCTACTTCAAACTTTTCAATCATCTCACGAATAGTTTTTCCAGCTTGACCAATTATTTCACCGATAAAGCTTGGATCAATATGAAAAATATCAGTTGATGGAAGCACGCCATTATTAAATTCTATCTTCTTTTGCGCTTCTAACATGATGTCAATAATATGACTTCTACCCTCTTTAGCTTGGTAAAGTGCTTCTTTTAGTATCTCTAAAGAAACCCCACCAAGTTTAATATCCATCTGCATAGCAGTGATACCATCCTTAGAACCAGTTACTTTAAAATCCATATCTCCATCATGATCTTCAAGTCCCATTATATCTGAGAGAATTGCATACTCTTTACCATTGCTAACCATTCCCATAGCAATACCGGCTATTGTGTCACTTGTCTCTATATCAGCAGCTTTGAGAGCCATATAACCACCACACACAGTAGCCATTGACGAAGAACCATTTGATTCTAATATTTCTGATACTAAACGAACTGTTTGTCCATCTAAATGAAGGATAGGTTCTAAAGCACGTTTAGCTAAATTTCCATGACCGAGTTCACGTCGTTTTGTCCCCATAATAGGGCTTGCTTCACCAACGGAAAAACCTGGAAAATTATAATGAACCATAAAATTTTCATTTTGCGTTTGTGTATCAGTTAAACTCTCAAACATTTGTGCATCTTTTGGTCCGCCCATAGTCAGCACCACCAAAGCTTGCGTTTGTCCACGGGTGAATAAACATGATGCATGAGCATTTGGAAGTACATTTGTATCTATAGAGATTGGTCTAATCTCTGTTAAAGTTCTCCCATCTGCACGAACTCTCTCGTTAAGTATCTGACTTCTCACCTGTTCTTTTTTTGCACTTTCAATAACTGCTTTTAGTTCCAGTTCATTCCAAGTCTCATGGATAATCATGATACGCTTTCTCAACTTTCTAAGAGCAGTGGAACGTTCAGACTTAGCCATCTGATTCATCGCTTCTTTAATCTCAGACATATGATTTTCTTTCACATACACAAGCATCTCTTCATTAATCTCATCAAATTTTAAATCTAAAGCCTGTATCTCTTTTTTAAAACCTTCAAATTCTTTTTCATATTCACTATTTGTTTGAAAAAGAACTTTTTGTGTTTTTTCAAACACTTCGATAAGTTCATCTTCTGGCATCGCATTGGATATATGTGAGCTCATAAGTGAAGCACCCATAGTTACATCCATCATTGGGTCTAACATTGGTTCAATAGCCATATTGTTCATAACAATATTCTCACTTGCAAAGGAACGCATCTCAATCATGAGTAAATCTTCTTTTGTACCTGAGAGATATAAATCAAGTGTGGAATCACTCAATTCTGTGACGCTTGGATTGAGAATAATTTTCCCATCAATTTTAGCTGCACGAACAGCGGAGACTGAAGTGTTAATGTCAATATCAGAAGTGTATAAAGCGGCTGACGCGGCATTAAGTGCTAAGACCTGTAAATCAGATTCAGCATCAGCAGAAAAAACCATAATTGTGATTTGAGTTGGATGTCCAAAACCTTTTGGAAAAAGCGGACGAAGGCTTCTATCTACTATGCGAGATGTTAAAGTCTCAAAATCACTAGGTTTTGCCTCGCGCTTGAAAAATCCACCAGGAATTTTTCCTGCTGCATACGCTTTTTCTATATACTGTACTGTTAAAGGTAAAAAATCATCTTTTACAATTTCTGTTTCATCTATAACTACTGTTGCAAGAATTACAGTTTTACCTGATCGTAACCAAGCGCTACCGTTTGCCTGCTTGGCTACATCTCCAAAAGAATACTCTTCATTTCTATTTTCTAACTCTAAACTTACATCATATTTCATCGCTTTTCCTTAATAATTTTTCTATCGTTTCATCATCTACATTTTCTAATTCTTCATAATACAAACTTGTTTGCACATAATCATCTATATCGTGTAAAAAGAAAACATCATCTGCGAAAGGTTCTAATAACTCTAAAACATCTGTGGGAATTACAGGAACAGCTATATACACAGCTTTAGGTTTTTGTGCTAAGATTGCTTTTAATGCAGTCATGAACTTCATCCCAGTTTCACTACCCTCATCTACGAGCAAAATATTTTCATTTTTTATATTTGTAAACTGACGGCCTTTTCTATATCTGTATATTGAACTAATGATTTTTTCTTCATGCTTTCTGTGTGCTTCACCATAAATATAATCATACTGAATCTCAAAATTAGATACTAATTTTTCATTAATAACGATCTCTTCACCCTCACTTACCCGAGCAATTTCACATTCGTCGTTATTTGGAGCCATGATAGCTTCTGACAAAAGAAAGTCTAGAGCATTAGTAAACCTATCTCTAATATAATCTGCAACTACTAATCCACCTTTTGATACAGCAATAAGTTTCCAAGATTCATC